>Ga0182739_1004652_pt1 | contig 11221 bp, 7 predicted proteins | sample eDN5th30CBELigBY_FD_128873 | JGI IMG/M metagenome (GOLD analysis project Ga0182739, IMG submission 128873) | Enriched backyard soil microbial communities from Emeryville, California, USA - eDNA 5th pass 30_C BE-Lig BY (version 2) (version 2) | ecosystem: Environmental > Terrestrial > Soil >... | reverse complement strand
GTCCGCAGTTCTACTTCCGGACGACGGACGTGACGGGCGTGGTGACCCTGCCGGAAGGCACGGAGATGGTGATGCCGGGCGACAACGCGCGGCTGGTGGTCGAACTGATCCAGCCGATCGCCATGGACGAGGGCCTGCGCTTCGCCATCCGCGAGGGTGGCCGCACCGTCGGCGCCGGTGTCGTCACCAAAGTCGTAAAGTAGTGCTATAGAGGATCATCGCCGGCACCAATCCGGCGGTGATGGTCTGCAGGAGTGTAGCTCAGTTGGTAGAGCATCGGTCTCCAAAACCGAGGGTCGTGGGTTCGAGTCCCTCCGCTCCTGCCATTTTTTAAGATTGGCGATCATGACGACCAAGAATCCTGTCGAATTCGCCCGCGAGGTCCGGGCCGAGGTGGCCCGGGTCACTTGGCCGACGCGTCGTGAGACCATGATCACCACCAGCATGGTCTTCATCTTCGTCGTCATCGCGGCGTTGTTCTTTCTGGTCGCCGACAAGGTCATTGGCTTCGTCGTGAAGCTTCTGCTTGGGGTTTCCTGACATGGCTCATCGCTGGTACGTCGTTCACGCCTACTCGGGCTTCGAGAACAAGGTCGCCCAGTCGATCCGTGAACAGGCCGGAAAGAAGGGTCTGGACGAGGAAATCACCGAGGTCATCGTTCCGACCGAGGAAGTCGTGGAAGTCCGCCGTGGCACCAAGGTCAATACCGAGCGCAAGTTCTTCCCGGGCTACGTGCTCGTGAAAATGGATCTCACGGACGACTCTTGGCACCTGGTCAAGAACACTGCCAAGGTCACGGGCTTCCTGGGCGGCGGCGGTCGCGGCAAGCCGGTGCCGATCTCCGACGCCGAGGCCAGCCGCATCCTGAAGCAGGTGCAGGAGGGCGTGGAGCGTCCCAAGCCCGCCGTCAGCTTCGAGATCGGCGAGCAGGTCAAGGTGGCCGACGGTCCCTTCGCCTCCTTCAACGGCACCGTCGAGGACGTGGACGAGGAGCGCGCCCGCCTGAAGGTCGCCGTCTCGATCTTCGGCCGCTCGACCCCCGTCGAACTCGACTACGCGCAGGTGGAAAAGATCTGATTCGTCCCCATATCGGTGGACAAGATCAGGGTTGTGGCGGGCGGTCTTATTTGGTAGATCGCGCGCCCTTGGGAGGGCTGGCCGTGCGCCGGCCTTTTCTCATGAGGTGGGTCGAGGCCGAAAATCCTTCCGGATCAAGGGCTTGACCATTTTCTGGTGCGGGAGGCCTGCCATGGCCGGACCGCGCCGCCCACAGGAAAGGGGCATGCATGGCTAAAAAGATCCAAGCCTACGTCAAGCTGCAAGTGCCGGCTGGCAAGGCCAATCCGTCTCCGCCGATCGGGCCTGCGCTCGGTCAGCAGGGCGTCAACATCATGGAATTCTGCAAGCAGTTCAACGCGAAGACGCAGAAGATGGAGCCGGGAATGCCGATCCCGGTGGTCATCACCGTGTTCCAGGACCGCAGCTTCACCTTCGTCACCAAGACGCCGCCGGTGACCTACTTCCTGAAGAAGGCGGCCGGCATCGAGGCGGGCGCCAAGACGGTCGGCACCCAGATCGTCGGCAAGGTGACGACGCAGCAGGTTCGCGAGATCGCCGAGCAGAAGATGCCCGATCTCAACTGCGATACCGTCGAGTCGGCGATGGCCCAGGTGGTGGGTTCGGCCCGCTCGATGGGCCTCCAGGTGGTGGAGTAGGACCATGGCCCAGGGCAAGCGTTACAAGACGGCGTCCGCCACGGTCGACCGCGAGAAGATGTACCCGCTCGAAGAGGCGGTGAAGATCGTCAAGGCCAATGCCAAGGCGAAGTTCGACGAGACCATCGAGGTCGCGATGAACCTCGGCATCGATCCGCGTCACGCCGATCAGGCGGTCCGCGGCATGATCGAGCTCCCGAACGGCACCGGCAAGTCGGTGCGCGTGGCGGTGTTCGCCCGTGGTCCCAAGGCTGAAGAAGCCAAGGCGGCGGGCGCCGACATCGTCGGCGCAGAGGATTTGGCCGAGAAGATCAGCGCGGGCGAGATGAATTTCGAGCGCTGCATCGCCACCCCCGACATGATGGGCGTGGTGGGACGGCTGGGTAAGGTCCTCGGCCCGCGCGGCCTGATGCCGAACCCGAAGCTCGGCACGGTGACGCAGGACGTGGCCGCCGCGGTCAAGGCCGCCAAGGCCGGCTCGATCGAGTTCCGCGCGGAGAAGGCTGGCATCGTTCATGCTGGGGTGGGCAAGGCCTCGTTCAGCGAGGAGGCGATCACCGCCAACGTTAAGGCGCTGATCGCGGCCATCAACCGCGCCAAGCCCATCGGCGCCAAGGGCACCTTCATCAAGAAGGTGTCGTTGAGCTCGACGATGGGTCCGGGCATCAAGCTCGACCTGGCCACGGCGATCGCCTGAACGCGGTCGAGAGATTTTGAGAGATTCCGCCGTGGGCCGCGAGGCCGACGGCGGGAGGAGCGAAGAAGCCGCAAGGTTTCCAACTCCACCTGTCCGAGACCACCGGTACTCGACCCTCACGGGCCGGGCTTAATGGGGCAACCCGCCAGTGCAGACGGGGGCAAGGGAATCGGCGCGCACCCAGGTGCGTGCACGCGCCCGAACTTCCGGGGCAGGCGAACCGGACCGCGAGGTCTCCGTGTCGCGCTAACCCGCTAACGGAGGCTGCGCAGTCTGTAACGCAGCCGGTCCGATCCGGATCCTCCGGATTGGACCATAGTTGGAGAAAGCCGTGAATCGTTCGGAAAAGGCCGAAGCGATCGTCGAGCTGAACCAGATCTTCAAGGACGCCAACCTGATGGTGGTTACCCGCCAGTCCGGTCTGACCGTCCAGGAAGTGACGGACCTGCGTCGCAAGATCAGGGCAGCCGGCGCAAGCTACAAGGTCACGAAGAATCGGCTCACGCTGCGTGCCCTCGAGGGCACGCCCTTCACGGCGCTCGGCCCCATGTTCACGGGACCGACTGCCATCGCCTATTCCAAGGATCCGGTCGCAGCGGCGAAAGTCGTCGCGACCTATGCCAAGGGCAACGAAAAGCTGACCATCGTCGGCGGTTCTCTGGATGGTGAGACATTGGACGTCGCTGGCGTCCAGGCCCTCGCCACCCTGCCGTCCCTCGATGCTCTGCGCGGCAAGATCATCGGTCTCCTGCAGGCCCCGGCGACCAAGGTCGCTGGTGTGCTCGTGGCGCCCGCCGGTCAGCTCGCTCGTGTGTTCGGTGCATACGGAGCCACGGAAGACGGCGCGAAGGCGGCGTAAGTCGCTATCAAATCGACGTCACGAAATCGAAGTTCGGGTAATTAGGAGACTAAAATGGCTAATCTCGAGAAGTTGGTCGAAGAGTTGTCGGCCCTGACGGTCCTCGAGGCCGCTCAGCTCAGCAAGCTGCTGGAAGAGAAGTGGGGCGTCAGCGCCGCCGCTCCGGTCGCGGTCGCCGCCGCCGGTGGCGCCGCTGCCGCTCCGGTCGAAGTGAAGGACGAGTTCACCGTCGTTCTCGCCGCCGCTGGCGACAAGAAGATCAACGTCATCAAGGCTGTCCGCGAGATCACCGGTCTCGGCCTCAAGGAAGCCAAGGACCTGGTCGAAGCCGCGCCGAAGGCGGTCAAGGAAGGCGTGCCGAAGGCCGATGCCGAGAAGCTCAAGGCGAAGCTCGAGGCCGAAGGCGCCAAGGTCGAGCTCAAGTAGGACGTTTTACCGTTCGGGCCGGCTTCCTTCGGGAGGCCGGCCCGTTCGGGCCTCTTCTCCGAACGGACTTCCCTGTGGGGTCCGTTCCGAAAAGTGGCCCTCTGCAACGGATGGGGCGAACGGCTGGCGGGCCGGGAGCTCCGAGAAAGCAGCGGGTGTTTATCACCGCCCTTGAACCTTCGAGGACGCAGGATGGCCACGGCCTTCAACACGCGCAAACGGATTCGTCGTTTCTTCGGCCACATCGAATCGGTGGCGCCGATGCCGAACCTCATCGAGGTCCAGAAGAGCTCCTACGAGAGCTTCCTGCAGCGCGTCACGCCGGCGGCCAAGCGCACCCAGTCGGGTCTCCAGGAAGTTTTCCGCGGCGTGTTCCCGATCAAGGACTTCGCCGAGCGCGCCAGCCTCGAGTTCGTGAAGTACGAGTTCGAAGAGCCCAAGTACGACGTCGAGGAGTGCCAGCAGCGCGGCATCACCTATGCCGCCCCGCTGAAGGTCACGCTGCAGCTCGTGGTGTGGGACATCGACGAGGAGGCCGGCTCGCGCTCGATTCGCGATATCAAGGAGCAGGACGTCTACATGGGCGACATGCCGCTCATGACCGACAACGGCACCTTCATCGTGAACGGTACGGAGCGCGTGATCGTCTCGCAGATGCACCGCTCGCCGGGCGTCTTCTTCGACCATGACAAGGGCAAGACCCACAGCTCGGGCAAGTACCTGTTCGCTGCCCGCATCATCCCCTATCGCGGTTCGTGGCTCGACTTCGAGTTCGACGCCAAGGACCTGATCCACGTCCGCATCGACCGTCGCCGCAAGATTCCGGTGACGACGCTGCTGCTGGCGCTCGACAACGACACCACGTGGAAGAAGCGCACCGCCGCCCTGGCCAAGGGACAGACGCTCGACCCGTCGGAAGCTCACGGCCTTTCGCCGGAAGAGATCCTGGCGGCTTTCTACGGCCAGGTCGTCTACACGCGCGGCGAAGACGGCTGGAGCACGCCGTTCGACGCCGAGTCGATGCGTGGCGTGAAGCTGACGCACGATCTGGTGAACGGCAAGACCGGCAAGTCCGTTGCCGATGCCGGCACCAAGATGACGCCGCGCCTGCTCAACAAGCTCAAGGAAGCGGGGCTCACCGACATTCGCGTTCTGCCCGAGGAGCTGATCGGGCGCTACGCCGCAGTCGACGTCATCAACGAGAAGACGGGCGAGATCTACGTTGAAGCCGGCCAGGAAATCACCGAGGCCGTGCTCGAGATGTTCGACGAGAACGGGGTCGACGTGCTCCCGACCCTCGCCATCGACCACGTCAACGTCGGCCCTTACATCCGCAACACGCTCGCGGCCGACAAGAACTCGAACCGCGAAGAAGCGCTGCTCGATATCTACCGCGTCATGCGCCCGGGTGAGCCGCCGACGCTCGAGCAGGCCGAGACCCTGTTCCAGGGCCTGCTGTTCGACATCGACCGCTATGACCTGTCGCCGGTCGGCCGCGTGAAGATGAACATGCGCCTCGACTTCGAGAACGTGCCCGACACGCAGCGTACGCTGCGCCGCGAGGACATCCTCGCGGTCGTCAAGGTGCTGCACGGCCTCAAGGACGGCCGTGGTGAGATCGACGACATCGACCATCTCGGCAACCGCCGCGTCCGCTCGGTCGGTGAGTTGATGGAGAACCAGTACCGTGTCGGCCTGCTGCGCATGGAGCGGGCGATCCGCGAGCGCATGAGCTCGATCGACATCGACACGGTGATGCCGCACGACCTGATCAACGCCAAGCCGGCGGCGGCTGCGGTGCGCGAGTTCTTCGGCTCGTCGCAGCTCTCGCAGTTTATGGACCAGACCAACCCGCTGTCGGAAGTCACCCACAAGCGCCGCCTGTCGGCGCTTGGACCGGGCGGCCTGACGCGCGAGCGTGCCGGCTTCGAGGTGCGTGACGTGCATCCGACGCACTATGGCCGCATCTGCCCGATCGAGACGCCGGAAGGCCCGAATATCGGTCTGATCAACTCGCTGGCGACCTATGCCCGCGTGAACCAGTACGGCTTCATCGAAAGCCCGTACCGCAAGGTCGTGGGCGGTCGCGTGACCGACGAGGTCGTCTATCTCTCGGCGATGGAGGAGGGCCGCTACACGGTCGCCCAGGCCAATGCCGAGATCGACGCCAAGGGCAAGTTCGTGTCCGAGCTGGTGCAGTGCCGCAAGGGCGGCGAGTACATTCTCGGCCGGCCCGAGACGATCGATTTCGTCGACGTCTCGCCCAAGCAGATCGTGTCGGTCGCCGCGGCGCTGATCCCGTTCCTCGAGAACGACGACGCGAACCGCGCGCTGATGGGTTCGAACATGCAGCGCCAGGCGGTGCCGCTGATCCAGGCCGAGTCGCCGCTGGTCGGCACCGGCATGGAAGAGGTGGTGGCCCGCGACTCGGGCGTCGCCATCTCCGCACGGCGCACGGGCATCGTCGACCAGGTCGATGCGATGCGTATCGTGGTGCGCGCGACGGACGATATCGGCCCGAACCGGCCGGCGGTCGACATCTACAACCTGCTGAAGTTCCAGCGGTCCAACCAGAGCACCTGCATCACCCAGAAGCCGCTCGTCAGGGTCGGCGACCATGTGAAGAAGGGTGACATCGTGGCCGACGGCCCGTCGACACAGAACGGCGAGCTCGCGCTCGGCCGCAATGTGCTCGTCGCGTTCATGCCGTGGAATGGCTACAACTTCGAGGACTCGATCCTTCTCTCCGAGCGCATCGTGCGCGATGACGTCTTCACCTCGATCCACATCGAGGAATTCGAGGTCATGGCGCGCGACACCAAGCTCGGCCAGGAGGAAATCAGCCGCGACATTCCGAACGTCGGCGAGGAGGCTCTCAAGAACCTCGACGAGGCGGGCATCGTCTATATCGGCGCCGAGGTGAAGGCGGGCGACATCCTGGTCGGCAAGGTGACGCCCAAGGGCGAGAGCCCGATGACCCCGGAAGAGAAGCTGCTCCGCGCCATCTTCGGCGAGAAGGCGGCGGACGTTCGCGACACGTCGCTGAAGGTGCCGCCGGGCGTCGAAGGCACCGTCGTCGAGGTTCGCGTGTTCAACCGACGCGGCGTCGACAAGGACGAGCGCGCGCTGGCGATCGAGCGTGACGAGATCGAGCGTCTCGCCAAGGACCGCGACGATGAAAAGGCCATCCTCGAGCGCAGCTTCTACAGCCAGCTCCAGGAAATGCTGATGAACCAGGTGGTCGCCGGCGGGCTCAAGGGCCTGAAGCCGGGGACCAAGATCATCGACAGCGTGCTGGGCGAGTACACGCCGGGGCAGTGGCGGCAGATCGCCGTCAAGGCCGACAAGAAGCAGGCCGAGATCGAGGCGCTGAACAAGCAGTTCGACGAATCGATGAAGCGCCTGCAGGACCGGTTCGACAGCAAGGTCGACAAGCTGCAGCGCGGCGATGAGCTGCCGCCGGGCGTGATGAAGATGGTCAAGGTCTTCGTCGCGACCAAGCGCAAGCTGCAGCCGGGCGACAAGATGGCCGGCCGTCACGGCAACAAGGGCGTCATCTCGCGCATCATGCCGCTGGAGGACATGCCGTACCTCGAGGAGGGTGGCCCGGTCGACATCGTGCTCAACCCGCTCGGCGTGCCGTCGCGCATGAACGTCGGTCAGATCCTGGAGACCCATCTCGGCTGGGCCGCTTCGGGTCTCGGCAAGAAGATCGGCAAGATGCTGGAGGATGCTCGCGAGGTCTCGGTCTCGCAGATCAAGAAGCAGCTGCGCGAGATCTACAGCGAAAAGGCCTTTAAGGCCGACATCGCCGACCTCAGCGACGAGCAGACGATCGAGCTGGCCCGCAACCTCAGCAAGGGCGTGCCCTTTGCGTCGCCGGTGTTCGACGGCGCGCACGAGCCCGACATTGTCGAGATGCTGGAAATGGCCGGTCTCGACCGGTCCGGCCAGGTCACGCTGGTCGACGGCCGCACCGGCGAGCCGTTCGACCGCAAGGTGACCGTCGGCTACATCTACATGCTGAAGCTGCATCATCTCGTGGACGACAAGATCCACGCGCGTTCGATCGGACCGTACAGCCTGGTCACGCAGCAGCCGCTGGGCGGCAAGGCCCAGTTCGGCGGACAGCGTTTCGGCGAGATGGAGGTGTGGGCGCTCGAGGCCTATGGCGCCGCCTACACGCTGCAGGAGATCCTCACCGTCAAGTCGGACGACGTGGCCGGCCGCACCAAGGTCTACGAGGCCATTGTGCGCGGCGACGATACGTTCGAGGCGGGCATCCCCGAATCCTTCAACGTGCTGGTCAAGGAACTGCGTTCCCTCGGCCTCAACGTCGAATTGAACCAGTCGATCACCTGAGGGTGATCGACCTCCCGACTTCGAGAATTACGTCCACAGAACAGTAGGACAACAATGACCGACCTTATCAACGTACTGGGCCAGCCGCAGGGTACCCCGACCTTCGACGAGATCCGGATCTCGATCGCCAGCCCCGAGCGCATCCGCACCTGGAGCCACGGCGAGATCAAGAAGCCGGAGACCATCAATTACCGCACGTTCAAGCCGGAGCGTGACGGCCTGTTCTGCGCCCGCATTTTCGGGCCGATCAAGGACTACGAGTGCCTGTGCGGCAAGTACAAGCGCATGAAGTTCCGCGGCATCACCTGCGAAAAGTGCGGCGTCGAGGTGACCCTCACGAAGGTGCGCCGCGAGCGCATGGGCCACATCGAGCTGGCCTCGCCGGTGGCGCACATCTGGTTCCTGAAGTCGCTGCCGAGCCGCATCGGCCTGCTGCTCGACATGACGCTGCGCGACCTCGAACGCATCCTTTATTTCGAGAACTATGTCGTCAGCAATCCCGGCCTGACCCCGCTCAAGTACCGCGAGCTGCTGAACGAGGAGCAGTATCTCAACGCGCTCGACGAGTACGGCGAGGGTTCTTTCGAGGCCGAGATCGGCGCCGAGGCAATTCGCGGCATGCTACAGGCGATCGACCTCAACGAGGAGCGTCCGCGCCTGCGCGAGGAGCTGCGCGAGACGACGTCGGAGGCCAAGCGCAAGAAGCTCGTGAAGCGCCTCAAGCTCTGCGAGAACTTCATCGAGTCCGGCGCCCGTCCGGAATGGATGATCCTCGAGCTGGTGCCGGTGATCCCGCCGGAGCTGCGCCCGCTGGTGCCGCTCGACGGCGGCCGCTTCGCGACCTCGGACCTGAACGACCTCTATCGTCGCGTCATCAACCGCAACAACCGCCTCAAGCGGCTGATGGAACTGCGCGCGCCCGACATCATCGTGCGCAATGAGAAGCGCATGCTGCAGGAGTCGGTCGACGCCCTGTTCGACAATGGCCGTCGCGGCCGCGTCATCACCGGTGCCAACAAGCGTCCGCTGAAGTCTCTCAGCGACATGCTGAAGGGCAAGCAGGGACGCTTCCGCCAGAACCTGCTCGGCAAGCGCGTCGACTATTCGGGCCGTTCCGTCATCGTGGTCGGTCCGGAACTCAAGCTGCACCAGTGCGGCCTGCCGAAGAAGATGGCGCTCGAACTGTTCAAGCCGTTCATCTACTCGCGCCTGCAGAACTACGGCATGGCCAACACGATCAAGGCCGCCAAGCGCATGGTCGAGAAGGAGCGGCCGGAAGTGTGGGACATCCTCGAGGAGGTCATCCGCGAGCATCCCGTCCTGCTGAACCGAGCGCCGACGCTGCATCGTCTGGGCATCCAGGCGTTCGAGCCGGTGCTGATCGAGGGCAAGGCGATCCAGCTGCATCCGCTGGTCTGCACGGCCTTCAACGCCGACTTCGACGGTGACCAGATGGCGGTCCACGTGCCGCTGTCCCTGGAAGCCCAGCTCGAGGCGCGCGTGCTGATGATGTCGACCAACAACATCCTGTCGCCGGCATCGGGCAAGCCGATCATCGTGCCGTCGCAGGACATCGTTCTCGGCATCTACTACATCACGCTGGAGCGCGAGGGCGAGCCGGGCGAAGGCTCGCTGTTCTCCCAGATCGGCGAGCTGGAGCATGCCCTGCACAGCCGCACGCTCTCCATGCATGCGCGCATCAAGATGCGTCTCGAGGCCTACGACGACAAGGGCGTGTTCGCCAGCCGCGTCGTCGAGACCACGCCGGGCCGCATCCTGCTGGCGCAGATCCTGCCCAAGCACGAGAACCTGCCGTTCTCGCTGATCAACCGCCTGCTGACCAAGAAGGATCTGCAGAACGTCATCGACTCCGTCTACCGTCACTGCGGCCAGAAGGAGACGGTGATCTTCGCCGATCGCCTGATGGGTCTCGGCTTCTACCACGCCTGCCGCGCCGGCATCTCGTTCGGCAAGGACGACCTCGTTATCCCGTCGGCAAAGGTCAAGCTGGTCGCCCAGACCAACAAGGAAGTGAAGGAATACGAGCAGCAGTACCAGGACGGCCTCATCACCTCGGGTGAGAAGTACAACAAGGTCGTCGACGCCTGGTCGCGTTGCTCGGACCGGGTTGCCGAGGAAATGATGAAGGGCATCTCGACGCCGCTGCCGGGCAAGCCGGTCAACGCGGTGTGGATGATGGCCCATTCCGGAGCGCGCGGTTCGGCGACGCAGATGAAGCAGCTGGCGGGCATGCGCGGTCTTATGACCAAGCCCTCGGGCGAGATCATCGAGACGCCGATCCTGTCGAACTTCAAGGAAGGCCTGTCCGTGCTGGAGTACTTCAACTCCACCCACGGCGCCCGCAAGGGACTGGCCGACACGGCGCTCAAGACGGCGAACTCGGGATACCTGACCCGCCGTCTGGTCGACGTGGCGCAGGACTGCATCATCATCGAGGAGGATTGCGGCACCGAACGCGGGCTCACGATGCGGGCGGTCGTCGACGGCGGCGACGTGATCGAGCCGCTCTCGGAACGAGTCCTCGGCCGTACCGCGCTGGACGACATCGTCGATCCTCTGACGGGCGTCGTGATCAGCAAGGCCGGCGAGCTCATCGACGAGGTCAAGGTCGAGCAGATCGACAAGGCCGGCATCGAGGAGCTTCGCATCCGCTCGGTGCTGACCTGCGATACCAAGATCGGCGTGTGCGGCAAGTGCTACGGTCGTGACCTGGCCCGCGGCACCCCGGTCAACATCGGCGAGGCGGTGGGCGTCATCGCCGCCCAGTCGATCGGCGAGCCGGGAACGCAGCTCACGATGCGCACCTTCCACATCGGCGGCGCCGCGCAGCGTGGTGCGGAGCAGTCGAACATCGAAGCCAGTCACGACGGCACCGTCCAGGTGCGCAACCGCAACGTCGTCATCAACAGTTCGGGCGTTCCGGTCGTCATGGGCCGTAACACCGAGCTGGTGCTGATCGACGGTGCCCAGCGCGAGCGGGCCAAGCATCGCGTGCCGTATGGCGCGCGCCTGCTGGTCGACAGCGAGACGCAGGTCACGAAGGGGCAGAAGCTCGCCGAATGGGATCCGTACACCCTGCCGATCATCACCGAGAAGGCGGGTAAGGCGGTCTATGTCGATCTCGTCGAGGGCGTGTCGAT
>Ga0182739_1004651_pt1 | contig 11224 bp, 11 predicted proteins | sample eDN5th30CBELigBY_FD_128873 | JGI IMG/M metagenome (GOLD analysis project Ga0182739, IMG submission 128873) | Enriched backyard soil microbial communities from Emeryville, California, USA - eDNA 5th pass 30_C BE-Lig BY (version 2) (version 2) | ecosystem: Environmental > Terrestrial > Soil >... | reverse complement strand
TGTTCGTGGCGCTGATGGCCGGCTTCATCACCAGCCTGAACATCTTCGATCCGCGTTCGCTCGCCATGGGCGCCGGCGTGGGCTCGGGCAGCATGATGGCCGCCGGCGTGGGCGCCATCGCCTCGCAGCAGACGCCCGAGATGGCGCATCAGGTTGCCGCCCTGGCCGCCGCCGCGAACCTGCTCACCACGGTCGTGGGCGTGTACTTCACGCTGTTCATCTCGCTGCCCACGACCATCTTCCTGTACGGCAAGCTGGAACCGGTGCTGGGCCGCTTCTCGCGCGGCAAGTCCGGCGAGGCCGTCGTGGACGAGAGCGTGTCCGAAGACGTCCCGGCGCACAGCGCCAAGATGGGTTTTGGCGACCGCCTGACCGCCTACGTCATCTGCGGTCTGTTCGCGCTGGTGGGCAACAGCCTGGGCTACAAGGTGCCGTTCCTGGATGCGTTGCCCGGCATGGGCATCATCATCCTGCTGGTCGTCGTCACCGACCTGATCCTGCGCGTCGTGCCCAAGCTGCCCGCCGTGTTCGTGCTGTCGCTGATCGCCATGACCGCGGGCTGCCCCGGCGTGCTGCCCTACTCGGATCAGATCATCGCGCTGGTCGGCAAGGTCAACTTCCTGCCGTTCACCACGGTGATCCTGGCCATGGCCGGCCTGTCGATCCTGAAGGACCTGCCCGCGTTCCGCAAGCTGGGCTGGAAGATCGTGGTGGTGTCGCTGGCAGCAAACGCCGGCACCTTCATGGGCGCCACGATGATCGCGGAATTCTTCCACTGATCACCCCGCGCTTCACGACAAAGCCGCCTCTTGCAGGCGGCTTTGTCATTGGTGCGCCATGCGGCGGTCAGGGCGCCGCGCCGGGCCGGTAGCGCGCGTTGTCTGTGGCGTTCTCGGTGGGGCCGATGTTGGCGACCTTCGGCACGCCGATGCCGGCAGCCTTCAGCGCCGCGGCCGCCTGCAGCTCGACCTGCGGATTGCCCATCGCGACGCGGTAGGGCTGCAACGGGGCCAGCCCTTCGATGGTGCCCCAGTCATTGGCGGTGTCGGCGCGTTGCGCCAGCGGATCCGGGCGGGCGGAAAATTCCTCGACGGCCCGCCGCATCCGGGATTCGGCGTAGAGATCGCGCAATTCGTCGACGTTGAGCGCCGGGGCGGCGAGCGCGAGCGGCGAAGCCGGGGAGCGCGCCTGGTCGCGGACCGCCGATGCGTCTTGATCGGCGCGGACCGATCTGGCGGCCTCGGCCTGCTCGATACGCCGGGCTTCCCAGGCGTCCTGGGCCCGTGCCGTGCGCTGGGCCTGCTGGGCAGCGTGGGCCCGTGCAGCCTGTTCGGCTTCCCAGGCGGGGCGGTTTTCATCCAGCATCGACGCGCGCGCGGGGTAGGGCGCGGCAGCGCCGGAAACAGCGGAGATCGCAGCAACATTCATGCGGGGCTCCTGATCGTGGTTGGCCTGAAAGTTGGTCCGTCCAGCGAGTTACAAGTTCAATGTAACAGAGGTGGGAGCTGCCCGCGCCCTGCGTCGGGGTATACCCGACCGGTCGCTTGCGACGTTCAACGGCGCGCGGAGACCTCGTCCATGCCACCCCCGTCCGTGGAAACGGTCAGCGCCTCCCAGGCGGACATTTCCTGGCTCAAGGCGGACAGCTTGTCGCGCACCAGGGCCAGGGCGTCGCTGCCGAGCAGCAGATGCGTGGGTGGGCAATCCGCGGCGATGGCCGCAAGCATTGCGCGCGCCGCTTTGCGCGGATCGCCCAGTTGCCTGCCGCTTTTCGCTTCGCGGGCCTGGCGGATGGGGTCGAAGATGCCGTCATAGTCCGCAATCGAGCGCGGCGTGCGCACCATGGACCGGCCAGCCCAGTCGGTGCGGAACGATCCCGGCGCGACGGCCGTCACGGCGATGCCCAGGGATCGCACCTCCTTGCCCAGCGCCTCGGAAATGCCTTCCAGCGCGAACTTGCTGCCGCAGTAGTAGGCGATGCCGGGCATGGTGATGTGGCCGCCCATGGAGGTGATGTTCAGGATGTGGCCACGTCGGCGCTGGCGCATGAAGGGCAGGACCGCCCTGATCATCGCGACCGCGCCGAACACGTTCACATCGAACTGGCGGCGCATTTCCGACAGCGGCGATTCTTCCATCACGCCCTCGTGCCCGTAGCCCGCGTTGTTGACCAATACGTCGATGCCGCCGACCTGGGCGTCGACCTCCGCCACGACGCCGTCGATGGCATCGAAGTCGGTCACGTCCAGCACACGGCCGATCGCGGCGCCGGGGGACAGGGCTTCGAACGCGAGCCGGGCCTGGACGGTGCGCACCGTTCCGACGACCTGATGGCCGGCTGCGAGGGCCTCTTCGGCGAGCGCGCGGCCAAAGCCGCTGCTGACGCCTGTGATGAGCAGGGTTTTGGGGGATGTCATCGATCTTCTCTCAAATGTCTGTAAGGGCTACTGGAGACTGCATGCTAGTCTTGCCGATGGCGCTGAATAAGCCAGATTTCCCTAAATTTCTTGCACAAAACTATGTCCGTTCACGCTGCGGCCGAGGATGGCGCCGGGGCCCCGCCTTGCGCGGTCACCCCCATGGTGGCGCTGCTGCGCGACTTGGCCCCCAATGAGGGCTACAACCTCACCGCCCTGCCCAGCGTGCGCGTGCTGCGCGCCAACGGTCCGCTGGCGCGCACGCCCGTGCTTTACGACCCCGGCATCGTGATCGTCTGCCAAGGCCGCAAGCGCGGGTACTTCGGCAATCGCCAATATCTGTACGACGAGCAGCATTACCTGGCCGTGTCCGTGCCCGTGCCCTTCAGCATGGAGACCGACGCCACGCCCGAACGTCCGCTGCTCGCGCTCTACCTGCACCTGGACTTCGTGCTGGCGGCGGAACTGATGGCGCAGATCGACGACGCCGGATCGGCGGCGCCCGCCCAGGCGCCGCAAAGCATGATGTCGACCCCGATGGACGATCGGATGCGTGCGTCGGTGTTGCGCTTCATCGAGGCCTTGAACCGGCCGCTGGAGGCCGCTGTGCTGGGTCCCGCGCTGCTGCGCGAACTCTATTTCCGGGTGTTGACCGGCCCGCAAGGCAGTTCGATGCGGGAAGCGTTGGCCATGCGGGGGCCATTTGGCCGTATCGGCAGGTCCCTGCGTCTCATCCACGCGGAATTCGCGCAACCGCTGGACGTGACGCGGCTGGCGGCCGAGGCGGGCATGAGCGTCCCAAGCTTTCACAGCCACTTCAAGGCGGTCACGCAGGCGTCACCCATGCAGTACGTGAAATCGACGCGCCTGCATCAGGCGCGCCTGCTGATGGTGCGGCAGGCGCTGACGGCGGAGACGGCGAGCCTGGCCGTGGGCTACACCAGCCCGTCCCAGTTCAGCCGCGAGTTCAAGCGCCTGTTCGGCCTGACGCCCGCGGCCGAGGCCCGGCGCATGCGGCTGGGCTTTGCCTTGCCGCCGTTCGCGGAGGCGACCTTCGTGTCGTCGCATTGAACAAAAAAGCCCCTGTCCATGCGGTCCAGGGGCTTTGAGGCAACGCGGTGGCGCTGGCGCGTTCGATCAGGGTTTGGTCGCCTGCATCGAGGGGCGCTGGCTGAAGCCTGCGTACCAGGCCGCGGCGGCCGGATGCGACGCGCGCCAGTCCAGATCCGGAAAGCGGAAGTCCAGGTAGCCCAGCGCGCAGCCGATGGTGATGGTGCCGATGTCCACCCGGCCGTCCAGGCCCGCGGCGTTCTTCTCGATGAGCGCGAGGCCGTCGCGCACCTTCCCCAACTGGCCCTCGACCCAAGCGTCCCAGCGCAACGCCTCGGGACGCAGCACCGCCTCATAGCGCGCCAGCAGCGCCGCGCCCAACATGCCGTCGGCCATGGCCTGCTCCGTCAGCGCCTGCCAGCGGTCTTTGCCGGCGGGGAAAAACGAACCGCCGCCCAGGTCGTTCAGGTATTCGCAGACGACGCGGCTGTCGAACAGCGCCTGGCCTTCATCGGTGATGAAGGTGGGCACCTGGCCCAGCGGATTGCTCGGGATGATGGTCTGGTCGCGGGCGACGGGACCGGCGGCGCTGGGCAGCTTTTCAATGCGGTCGGCCAGGCCCAGTTCGTGGGCGATGACCATGCATTTGCGGACGAAGGGGGAAGCTGGCGAGAAGAAGATTTTCATGGGGTTCCCTGTCTGTGAGAGGCGTCAGTGTTGCGCATGGGGGGGGGGCTGTCCATATGGACTTTTTGTGGTTCAGAGATTCGCTGGCTATTTAGTCGCGTGGGGGTGGTCGATTCGGCTAACGATTTCGTAGGCGTCAAGTTCTTATGGACACATAGGGCGGTTGCCTTGGCTGTCGGCAGGTTGCGTAAATCCTTATTGCAAGATACTTCAAATTAGAACGAACTTTTCGGATGTTGTAGAACTTCTCGATCTCGGGCTGGATAGTCCTAGAGGCCCTCGGCGCGTGGCGTGACGAGCCCTCCAGATGCGTTCGACTTTAAAAATATAGAAGAAGCGTCGAGGAGGGCGCTTAATGTCTAAGGCGCCGAGTGAGCGTGCGAGTGAGTTCAGCAAATAGGGCTACCAAAATCATCTACTTATCAATGGCCTAGTAGTAATTCCTATGTCCGAGTGCAATAGCTATTTCGAATCCGGCACACTGCACAGATACAAAAAAAGTAGGGAGAAGCGAAATGGATCGTCGGCGTGTGCTCCAAGCCGCTCTAGGAACCGCTTTTATCCACTCACCTATGAGTGTCACGGCCGAGGTCAGAAAGTCATTCGACGAACTGTTCGCCGAAGCCAAGACGGCTCCGAGGGAGTTCGAAACCGTTCGATCAGAGAAAGAGTTTTTCGATCCTTTCAACTCCAAGGCCGCAGCTCCTCGGGTCACACCATCCAATCGCAAGGTCGCACAGAAGGCCATCGAACTCATCGTCTTCTTCGAGGTGACGAGTGAAGCGAACTACAGGAAAAAGCTCACTCGTCCGATCTGGCCTGAGGGCCAGTCTGGCGTGACGATCGGCATCGGCTACGACCTTGGAGCTGTTCGTCCCGCATGGTTGCGCGAAGATTGGAATGGCCTACTTGCGCCAGCAATGATCAAGGTGCTAGAGCCCGCATGCCAGAAGTCGGGCACAAATGCGGCGGAAATCACGCCTTCGCTTCAGCACGTCGAAGTTTCATGGCCAAATGCCATGGATCAGTTCGAGAAACGACTGCTCCCCTTGTACGTCGGGCAGACCTTGATTGCGGTACCACTAGCGAATGATTTATCTGACACATCGTTAGGCGCATTGGTGTCCTTGGTCTACAACCGAGGTGCTAATTTCACGAGTACCGAGCCGAAACGTCGGGAGATGGTGAAGATAAAAGATGCCCTGGCATCCAGAGATTACGAGAGCATTCCTCAGCTCATTAGGGATATGAAGTGGATCTGGAACTATAAGAAATATCCGGGACTTCATAAACGGCGCGACCTCGAAGCCGCCCTATTTGAGGAAGGCATTGCGAAATCATGAAAGCCGTATCAGCGTTAATGATCTTCTGCGCAAGCACCGTACTCTTGCAGGCCCAAGCGGCGGGGGAAACCAGGCGGGTTGCGTTACTTATCGGCAACTGGGACTACGACCTGAGTGGCGAGTGGGAGGAATCTCCGCGCCAAGATTTTCAAGCGGACCTTAAGAACCCGTGCGAGGACGTCAATCGCGTCAAACAGTCGCTCGAACGGGTTCGGTTTGGCAACGACATTGACGTCGCCTGCAATCTTCATTTGCAGGGCTTTAAGCGTAAGCTTGAGGACTTCGCAAAGAAGGTCGAGCGGCTACCTCCTGGCTCGCTTGCCTTTATTTTCTATTCTGGGCACGGCTTGCAGCAGTATGGATACATCTGGTCGCTACCGGTGTTGATGGAACTGCCCAGGGACCTTCTGCAAGATGGCCGAGAGAATCAGCAGATTCAACATCTGTCCAAAGAAGCGGTTGAGATTCAGGCAGCGCTGCGCAAGTTCACCCACCGTACCGACATTGCCATCTACATCGCCCTTGATCAGTGCAGGAATGCGCCGCTGCCGAGCAAAATTGCGTTCAACAACGGTTTCAATCCCGCAATTCCGGAGAATGTCGGCATTCAGTTTTCTTCGACGCCCGGCGAAACCAGTCCTGACGGCAGTGAAATGGTAAGGCTGCTGACGGCGGAGCTTGAGCGCGGTGGCAAAATCACGGATATCGCCGGTCGTGTCTATGGCAAGAGCCTTGACTTGTTTCGCAAAAAAGGCGGCGGTTCGTATTCAGTCAATTATTCGGGACGAGACTTCCAGCGTCTGCAAAGCCCGGCCATGAACTTGCAGGCTGCTCCGAACGTAGCGCCTCCACCTCCCACATTATTGCAGGCGGTGGACAAAGTGGTGCGTGGCAGGCAAGAGCTTCGTGCGAAGCCCGCGGGGGCAAAGCCACCGCCGTCACTGGACATCTTTTGGTGTGAAGGAGAAGGCGAGCGAGCTCGCTACAGTACTGCGATGGACTTAGCAAAAAAGATCGCGAACAATGCCCCCGCCTACGGCGTGGGCCGGGTCGCGGTGAGGTCGCTCCCGGTGCAGACCAATCTTCACGGCAACTACAATGTTTGGCGCAACTTAATGCGCTATGACCCCGGCGAAGACAACGAAAAGTTCATTCTCGAAAGCATCGCTTCAAAGTTCTCAGAATATGCTTTCTTGCCACAACGTGGCACTGGGTTCGGCAAGAAGCCTACGTACAACTACATGTCCGCCTTCATTTGCGAAGGATTCACCGGTCGATAGAACACGTGCGACCAGGTGCGAAATCATCATCACGAGATCATAACCATCAGCCGTCACGGGTCCCAAGGAAGTAGGCTCCCTGCGGAGGGGCGTTCAGCTTGCGTAAGTGGTTGGTGGAACCAAAGCTATAGGTTACAGAGCCTGATCCTGCTTGGGCGCTGGCTTCTAGTATGCTGGCTGGCGGAGGTCCTAATAGCCAGAACGCCTTGCGGCGAGCACGCGGCAGATGTGGCTGACTTGATACGCCTTCCGGTGCAAATGCTCCACCAGGGCAAAGCTCACGTGAACTCGCACTCAAAGAAGGTCTAGCCCCTTTTTAGGAGATTGTTTTCCGACTTCGCCTACCGTAGTTCGATCTCTCTAGCTTTCGGACTTGCTGTTGCCCAGGGATGATCGGCTTACCCAGTCCCCGCCTGCCCGCTAGGTCCGCCTCCTCGTCTGGGACGCCTCCTAGCTTCCGCGTGTCTGGGTGTCGACCAAAACTAGTCCACTACTAGCCGCGCGGGCGGCCTTCAATGTGCGGGGGCGATGTGCATTGCGCAGGCGGCGCGGCGCCGCGCCGCCTGACTTACTCCGTGACGCCCGTTTCCACGCAGGGATTGAATTCCCCCGTCGCCGGGTCGCGCAGGAACAGCACGCCGGTGGCCACGCCGAAGTACGTGCCGTGCAATTCCAGTTCGCCCTTTTCGACGCGGCGGCGGATGGACGGGAACGTCATCAGGTTGTTCAGGCTGTGCTCGACGGTGGCCAGTTCCAGGCGCTTCAGGTTGGCCTGGCGGTCGCCGGTGCCGCGGTCCAGGCGCTTGGCCACGGGTTCGATCTGGGACATCCACTTGCCGATGAAGTCGGCCTTGGCCAGCGGCTTGGCGTCGTCAAAGAAGAAGCGGATGCCGCCGCAGGACGCGTGGCCCAGCACGACGATGTGCTTGACGTTCAGGCCGCTGACCGCGAATTCGATGGCGGCGCTGGTGCCGTGGTACGACGATTCCGAGTCCGGATCACAGGGCGGAACGAGGTTGGCCACGTTGCGGACCACGAACATTTCGCCGGGGCCCGCGTCGAAGATGACTTCGGGCGACACGCGCGAGTCGCAACAGCCGATGATCAGGATTTCCGGGCTTTGGCCGATTTCGGCCAGCTTTTGATAGCGGCTGCTTTCCGTCTGGAAGCGGCCGTCCAGGAAAGATTGGTAGCCTTCAGAGAGTCTTTTGGGAAACATGATCTTCACTTCCTAGTATCGAGGCCAGGCTTGCTGGCGCGCCGGCAGACGCACGAAGGGGCTTCGTGTGGAAGCCCCTTTTATCGAGCCGGCAGCCAGGATTTTCCCATAACTGACCTGATCGCCGCCTGTCTAGACCCTGATTCGAAAAGGGTTTTTTGATCCGTCCGGGCGCCGCCGGCGCTAGCGGGCTGCCACGTCCAGCGCGTTGACGCGGGTGAATTCCAGGGGCGTGATGGCCTTGACCACCTTGATCTGGCCGGGCGCCAGGGGGCCGACGACGTCCTCGCGCACCCGGCCCACTTCGCGGTCCTGCGCGTCGTAGAGGACGTAGGTCAGGAGCACGCTGTTGACGGCGCGGTCGGACTGGTTGGCGAGAAAGCCGGTGATGGTGGAGACGTTGCGGGTGGTGTCGCGCACGGCCTGGACGTTGCCGAGCGTGATGCCGTAGGCAAGACTCTGCGCGCCGGCGGCGCCGGACAGGCCGGTCAGGCCGGCCAGCAGGGCCAGCGTGGCAAGGACGAGTGGCTTCATGGTTGTCTCCTGAGGCGCGCGGTCTGGCGTTCGTGGCATGGCGCGGCGCGGGTTATGCGTATCTCACTCCTTTCCGGGCGGGGAGACAACGGGCCAGACGGATGAATGGGTAACAGGTTGCGGCGGATGTTGCGAAGGCGCGGGGATTGTCCGATGATGACCGGGCCGGCGCCTTGGCCGGCGGACCGTGCCGCCCGCATTGCGCGTGCCCTCACGCTCGTGGGCGCTCAAGGGAGGAATTCATGCTTTCCCGTATCAGCCAGCTGGCTTCGGCCATTCTGTTGTCCGCATGTTTCGCCGGCGCGCAGGCGCAGACCCCCGCCGCCCCGTCAACCGCCAAGACGCCAACGCCGCAGCAGCAGCGCATGTCGGACTGCAACAAGGCCGCGGAGGGCAAGAAGGGCGATGACCGCAAGGCCTTCATGAGCAGTTGCCTGAAGGGCGAAGAGCCCGCCAAGCAACTGACGCCGCAGCAGCAGAAGATGAAGGACTGCAACGCCAAGGCCGCCGAGCAGAAACTCACCGGCGATGGGCGCAAGACGTTCATGAGCAACTGCCTGAAGGGCTGATGGCCCGGGAAGGAAAAAAGCGCCAGATTGCTGTCTGGCGCTTTTTTTTTGTTTCACGATGACTCTAGTACCGCTATTCGCTGGACTACGCCAAGGCTAGATACAGCAGGTTTATCAATCACTTAGGCGAGTTCAACATATGCCGGTGCTTTCCGGAACTTGACCCGGCTTCCCTTCGCGTGGCTCCCATGCGGCTCTTGGAAGCCGGGCTTTCCGAGGAGTCATCATGGCGAAAATCAAGCTCACCAAGTCCGTAGTCGATGCGGCACATGACCCACGGCGAACACTACGGCGGCTGGACGCGCGTGCTCAAGGCCGCTGATCTGCCGCATGTCGGCACGCATGGCATCCGCCACCGGGCGACGACCGACATTGCCAATTCGGGCGTGCCGACCAAGGTGGGCATGAAGCTCACAGGTCACAAGACCGTGGCGATGTGTATGCACTATGTTCATGCCGAGGACAAGCCGGTACGTGATGTGGCCGAACTGGTGGCGAATCGGCGGCTGGCGATTACCGGGGCGTCCCGTTCTATGGAGGTGACAGCATGACAAGGAAGACGCCCGTGGCAGCGCGGAAACCCGCTGCCTTACCGGCCGGCTATGCGGGCATCCACGGCGGCATCGTCGAGTTGCTGGACGCGGCGCGCCAGGCGGCGGCGCGCAGTGTCAACGCGCTGATGACGGCCAGCTATTGGGAGATTGGCCGACGGATCGTCGAAGCCGAGCAGAAAGGGAGGCGGCGGGCCGGTTACGGCGAGCAGTTGATGGCGCGGTTGTCCGCCGACCTGACGGCCCGGTTCGGGCGCGGGTTCAGCCCGGACAACCTGGAGAACATGCGGCGTTTCTTCGTCGCTTACCCCCTTGAGGCAATTTCCGAGACACTGTCTCGGAAATCTGGAGACGGACTGCCCATCGAGAATTCCGAGACAGTGTCTCGGAAATTCGACCTCTCCGAACTGGCCCAGGTCTTCACGCTACCCTGGTCGGCCTATGTCCGGCTGCTGTCGGTCAAGGATGACCATGCCCGTCAGTTCTACGAGGCCGAGGCGCTGCGTGGGGGCTGGAGCGTGCGCCAGCTCGATCGGCAGATCGGTAGCCAGTTCTACGAGCGCACGGCCTTGTCAAAAGACAAGGCGGCGATGCTGGTCAAGGGTTCGGTGGCCAAACCAGAGGATGCCGTCGCGCCCAATGACGCCATCAAAGACCCGTATGTGCTGGAGTTCCTCGACCTCAAGGACGAGTATTCGGAATCCGACCTGGAAGCGGCCTTGATCCAGCGGCTGGAAGACTTCCTGCTGGAACTGGGCGAAGGCTTCACCTTCGTCGGGCGGCAACGTCGGTTACGTATCGACCAAACCTGGTATCGGGTGGATCTGCTGTTCTTCCATCGCAAGCTGCGCTGCCTGGTCATTATTGACCTGAAACTGGGCAGCCTGACCCATGCCGATGTAGGACAAATGCATATGTACTGCAACTATGCCAAGGAGCATTGGGCCTACCCGGATGAGAACCCGCCGGTGGGCCTGATCCTGTGCGCTGACAAGGGCCATGCCCTGGCGCGGTATGCATTGGATGGTCTGCCAACCAAGGTGATGGCGGCCAACTACCGGACAGTGTTGCCCGACGCCGAGTTGCTGCAAAAGGAACTGGAGAACACGCGGCGGCTGCTCGAATCTCGCGGAACGCTGTCCCTCAAGGACGACAAGCCATAGTTATACGTCCCGGCGTACCGCCGTCGGGCTCGTGACCCTAACCCCGAATTAGTCCGGATCAGAAGTAGAGATTTCCGGCGTTACAGGGGGGCCTGACACCCACTTGGCGCCGGTTCAGGATGGCGTGTGGGTGTCAGACACCCGCACCAGGGGCCTCAAGCGGTCGCAATCGGCGTGACCGGCGATCCGATCGCGTGCGGCAGCCGCAGCGGCGGCGCGGTCAGCATGAAGTGGTGGCGTCCATTGGCGTGCAGGAATTCCGCCAGGTCCTTCAGATACCAGAGCTCTGCCAGCGGCAGACCCAGCTTGAAGAGGCAATGGTGGTGCAGCGGCAGCATGGGGCGCGCGCCGGCCTTTTCGCGGGCGGGATAGGCTTCCACCGCGTAGTTGTCGGCGCAGAGGGCGGCGATG
>Ga0182739_1004650_pt1 | contig 11226 bp, 12 predicted proteins | sample eDN5th30CBELigBY_FD_128873 | JGI IMG/M metagenome (GOLD analysis project Ga0182739, IMG submission 128873) | Enriched backyard soil microbial communities from Emeryville, California, USA - eDNA 5th pass 30_C BE-Lig BY (version 2) (version 2) | ecosystem: Environmental > Terrestrial > Soil >... | reverse complement strand
TTTCAAGCAAGGCGCCGGGACGGTGTTCGTGGTGAACGTTTTCAGCGGCGAGGACGACAACACGCATTACCCGCTGCCCGCGGTCGCCGCGACCATCAGCGAGGGCGCTCTCTCGCTCGTGTCGCCCCCGGAGGCGCCCACTGACCTGAAGGAGATCGTCGACGTTGCGATCACCAAGAACGAGGACGGCAGCGGCCTCTTCGTGCTCGGCGACGATTTCACGTGGACGTGGGACCCCGAGGCCGTAGGCGATAACAAGCTGACGATCAACGTCGTGCCTGGCTCCGCCCTTGCTGGCGAGTCGAGCTGCTACGTGTGGATCTACTACACGAAGAGCACCGGCGTGGAGACCATCACCGCGTCGGACATCATTGGCACGACCGGGCTCGCGGGGCGCACGGGCATGCAGGCATGGCTGGACGCGCCGAGCCTCTACGGGTTTGGCCCAAAGGTCCTCATTGCGCCGGGCTTCTCGTCGCAGAAACAGGTCGCGACCGCTCTGACCGCACTCACGCAGGAGACTAAGCTGCGGGCCGTAGCACTCGCCGATTGCCCGGTGGGTGCGACGCGCGACCAGGTGATCGAGGCGCGCGGTGAGGCTGGCGCGATCGACCTCACCCTCGCGGACCAGCGCGTCATCTACTGCTATCCGCACCTGAAGGTTGGAGACAACCTCGAGCCTTACTCGCAGTTTCTCGCGGGAGCCATCGCGGCGACCGACGCCAAGCTCGGGTACTGGCACTCGCCGAGCAACAAGAAGATGCTCGGCGTCGACGGGCTCGAAACGCCACTCACGGCCGCGGTCAATGATCCCAACTGTGACGTCGGGATGTTGAACGCGGCGGGGATCGTGACCGTGTTCACGGGCTACGGCGCCGGCATCCGGACTTGGGGAAATCACTCCTCTGCCTTCCCGGGCTCGAATGGCATCACGACATTCATCCCGGTTCGACGAACCATCGACATGGTCGACGAGGCCATCGAGCTGGCGGCGCTCGAGCACATCGACGGTCCCGTGACCGACGTGCTGGTGAACGCGATCCTCGAGGACGTGAACGCCTTCCTTCGCACCCTAGTCAACCGCAAGGCGTTGCTGCCCGGGTCACGGGTGGAGTTCTTCGCCGAGGACAACCCGTCCCAGCAGCTCGCAGCAGGACAGATCGTCTTTACGAAGACGTTCTGCCCGCCCCCGCCCGCGGAGCGCATCACCTACAAGTCGGTCCTGGACACGACGCTGCTGAGGTTCTGACATGCGAGTCTCCAAAATCTTCAATGCAAACGTGTACATCGACGGGACCAACAGCCTCCTGGGCAGGGCGAAGGAGATCGTCCTGCCCGACGTGGCGGTGAAGACCGAAGAGCACGTTGGCCTGGGCATGGTGGGCGCCATCGAGCTGCCCACCGGGCTGCAGGCGATGACGACGAAGATCAAGTGGGCGGGCTTCTACGCAGACCAGCTCACGCTCGGTGCCAACCCGTTCCAGGCCCACAAGCTCCAAGTGCGCGCGTCGCACGAGTCGTTCGAGGCGGGTGGGCGTGTCGAACAGGTGCCGCTGGTCGTGAACCTCACGGTGCGCTGGAAGAAGACCCCGCTCGGGACGATCGTCGCGCAGACGGGCCAGGAGCCCGAGGACGAGCTCGCGACGACCTACGTGAAGGTCACTCGCAACGGCGTCGAGCTGGTCGAGATCGACGTCCTCGAGAACGTCTGGAAGGTCAACGGCGAGGACGTCCTCGCCGCCTACAACAAGAACCTCGGAGGCTGATATGGACCCGAATAACCTTACCCTCGACGGCCCGCGCCCGCGAACGGCGATCGCCGCGGCGATGACGGAGGACCGGTTCGAGATCACGCTCCCATCGGGCGCGAAGGCGCAGATCCTGCGTCACGCGAAGGGGAAGCACATCCGAATGGCTTCTCGCATGGCGGCCGCCTTTGGGCAGAAGGACGACCTCGCGGTGGACTACGGGCTCATCGCGGTGAAGGCGCTCTACAACGGCAAGCCGCTGACGATCGAAGACGTGGACGAACTCCCGCAGGCGGACGTCTTCGAGCTGCTCATGTACGTGAACGAAAAAAAAAGAGCGCCTGACAGCGCAGCATCTGACGCTTCTGCAGATTGACGGGGGCGTCCCCTATCACGTGATCGACGAGCTGGACGAGGGGGAGCTCGTCGGCGCGTGGAGGGAGTTCGTTTGGTACTGCGAGGAACGCGAGCGGCACCTGCGTGAGCGCATGCCGCAGGAGAAGTAGGGAGACCGATGGCGAGCGAGATGAAGCTGTCGATGGTCTTGTCGGTCATCGACAAGGCGACCTCGCCGCTGAAGGGGATCACTTCGGCATTCGCCGCCGTGGGGGAGGCAGGCAAAAAGCTGACTGGGGTCGGCGAGAGCCTTCGCGCAGCGCGCGAGAACGTCGCCGACTTTACCGAACGCCTCAAGGGTGGGCTTCACGAGCTGGCGCAGCCTGCAATCGAAGTCGAAACGTCGCTGGCTCGCCTCGGCACGGTGATGCGCCCCTTCGAGGGCGATGTCAGCGAGTCGCTAGGTAGGGTGCGAGCCGCCGCGCTCGACTGGCAGAAAACCCACGTTGGCTCCGCGGCTGCGTATGTCGCGGCAACGCAGAAGATGATCGGCGCCGGGCTCGACGAGGCGCATGCGATCTCCGGCGCGGCGGTGGCGATGCAGGTGGCCAATGCCACCCTGAGCGACGCGACCGCGATTGCGCACAGTCTCGGCGCAGTCTACTCGCAGTTGGGCGACAAGACGCGACCGGCAGCCGATGAGCTCGCGCGCCTCGGCGACGTGATGACGCGCGCGCAGCAGGTGTTCCAGATGGAAAACCTCGGCGGCTTGCCGGACGCGCTGAAGGAGGTGGCGCCAGCTGCGACGCGTTACAGGGTATCGATTGAGCAGCTCGTCACCGGACTCGGGGCCCTCGAGGGGGCCGGCATCAAGGGCGGAGAAGGTGGGAAGGCGCTTGCCGAGATTCTTTCTGCGCTCGAGGGCGCGTCGTCCGCGCTCGGGTTCGAGATTGCGCGAACAGCCGATGGCGGCGTGGACCTCGTATCCACTCTCGGCGCGCTCGAGCGCCAGATCGGCAATGTCAGAGACATGACTCCCGCCGCCGCCGCGGCTATGCAGCAAGCCTTCGGCCCGGGGGCGTCCCTCGCGTTGCAACACCTGCTCGGAACGAGTGAAGGGCTGACCGACGCTCTTGGTGCGATAAAGGCGAGTGCTGGCGCCGCCGCCGCGGCGGCCGGCGTGTTCGAGAACACAACCGCAGGGCAGCTCGCGAAAGCCGAGCAGCAGCTCAAAGCACTCAAGGCCGAGCTCGCCGAGGGGTTCCTCCCCGCCGTCAAGGAGCTCCTTCCCCACGTCACGGACCTCGTCCAGGCCGTCTCGAAGTTCGCCGCTGAGCATCCGAATCTGGTCGCAACAGCGGGGACGATCGCCGTCATGGGCGCGGCGGCGGGCAGCGTCATCACGCCGGTCCTCTCGGCGGGCGGCGCCATCGCGAGCGTGAGTGGCCACACGTTGCAGGCAGTCGGATGGCTTGGGAAAGCAGACGGCCCAGCCTCCAAGTTTGCCGGCTCCCTGGGCAACGTAGCGCGAGGGGCCGGTCAGTTCGTCGCCGCGTCGGGCCGGATGGCGGCGTCGCTGTTCTCACAACTGATGCCCGGCACCGCGGCTGGTATCGCATCGATCGGGCGCCTCACGGCGTCCGCCGTGGCGCACGGTGCGCGAGGTGCGGCGGCCTTCGTCGCGGGCAATGCGCGAATGGCGGCGTCGCTTACGGGCAATCTCGCAGCATCCCTTGCGACCTCCGCCGCCGGTTTCGCCAGGCTGACGGGGCAGGCGATCCTCTACGCCACCCGGGGCGTCGATAGGATGATCGTGGGTGCCGTCAAGATGGGCGCGTCCCTCCTTGCGTCCGTAGTCCCCGGCCTTGCGGCCGCGACAGCCGGCGCCTTCTCGTTTGCCGCCGCGCTCCTCGCGAACCCGATCACCTGGATCGTCGCCGCCGTCATCGCGGCCGTGGCGCTCATCTACATCTACTGGGAGCCAATCAGCGAGTTCTTCGCTGGCCTGTGGAACGATATCAAGGCGGCCTTCCTGTCCGCAGGCGATGCCGTGAGCGCAGCGTGGGGCCAGGTCGTCGGCTTCTTCACGGGCATCTGGGGAGAGATCAAGGGCGCCTTCAACGAGGGTTTCGTCAACGGCATCGTGAAGGTGATCGAAACGTTCTCGCCTCTGGCGTGGATCGCGAAGGGCCTGAACGCGGTGAGCGAGTGGCTGTTCGGTTTCAGCCTGTTCGATGCCGGTTCGAACATCGTCAACACCATCGTGGAGGGCATCACCTCGATGGCGTCCAAGCCCGTCGAGGCGATGAAATCGATCGTCGGCAAGGTCCGCAACCTGCTGCCGTTCAGCCCGGCGAAAGAAGGTCCACTTCGCGATTTGCACAGGGTGAAGCTAGTCGAGACCGTGGCCGAGGCCGTGAGACCGGCCCCGCTGGTGAACGCGATGCGAGGCGTTGCGGGCGATGCCATGGCGGTGCTCACGCGTGCCCAGGTGCCGCCGCTCGCCCCGATGCCTTCGCCCTCGGCGCTCGCCGCAGTTCGCGCGGCGCCGACCAGCGCAGGCGGCACTGGCCCTGTGACCATGCACGTGACGTTCAACTTTGCTGGCGGCGGCTCGCGAAGTGCTGTCGAGGAGTTGGAGGCGTGGATACGTGACCCGGCGAATGCGCGTCGGCTCGCGTCCGCCGTTCAGAATCATCAAGCGAGGGAGGCGCGCGCCGCGTTCACCTGATGCTGCACTTCGGTGACCTCATTCAGATCCCGACCATCGCGATTCGGAGCGCGCCAGGGCGCGATTCCTGGTCGTGGGCGACGCACGAAGTCATCGAGTCGAAAGCGCGCAAGCAGTTCACGGGGAAGGCATCACGCGAGTTCACGCTCTCGCTGTTCTTTCACGTCGAGTTCATCGCGCCTCGGCCGACCATCACACGGTTGCGCCAGATCGCCGATGCCGCCGAGGTGTTTCAGCTCTGGACCACGAGCGGCGGCTATTGGGGCACTTACGTCATCGAGAACGTAGATGATCGCCCCGTCTGGACGTTCCCCGACGGCCGCATCATCGCCGCGTACTGCGATCTGACCCTCCGCGACCCGGGCGTGGAGGTCGAGGTCAAGACGCGTCCGGCGGCGCTCGTGACCACCGCGCAGGACACCGTGACCGAGCCGGTGGCGGAGGACGCGTCCGGCGACCCGGCCGACGTCAGCCCGCCGGATATTGCGAGGATCTGATGGCGCAGGAGTTCGTCGAGTACGTCACCCAAGACGGCGACCGCTGGGACCTGATCGCCTTCAAGATGTACGGCGACGCCTACGCGTACGAGCCTATCATCGTTGCGAATCCCCACGTACCGATCCGCGCTGTCCTGCCCGGCGGAATCAAGCTCCGCGTGCCGGTTCGCGAGACACCCGTGCTCGCCGATCCGAGCGTGCCCCCGTGGAAGCGTGGAGGTGCGACGTGAGCGATATTCGCCCCGTCTGGCACCTCACCTACGAAGGCGTCGACGTCACCGACGAGCTCGCACCGATGGTGCTTTCGGCGGAGTACGTCGATCACCTGAAAGGCTCGAGCGACGAGCTGCAGATCACGGTCGAGGATCGGGCGGGGCGATGGCGTGAAGGCTGGTTCCCTTCGCGGGGCGACCGCCTGACGCTGAAGCTCGGCTACGACGGCGAGCCGTTGCTCGACTGCGGCACCTTTGCGGTCGATGAGGTGGAGATGCGCGGTCCACCCGATACGGTGGCGATCGGCGCGCTCGCGGCGCCTCTATCGCCAGACCTGCGCAACAAGGTGAGTCGCGCCTTCGAGAGCACGACGCTGCGCGAAATCGCCGAGCGCATCGCCCGCGAGCTCGGGCTCGAGCTCGTCGGCGAGGTCGCCGATATCCGTATCGGTCGGGTCACGCAGACGGCGGAGACGACACTCGCCTTCCTGCGGCGCGTGGCCGACGAGTACGGCTACGCGTTCTCGATTCGCCCGCCTCGCCTCGTTTTCTACGAGATCGCCCGCCTGGAAGCCGCGCCTGCCGCCGTCGTGATCGATCGCACGAAGCTGCTTTCGTACAGCCTCAAGGGCACGACTCAGGAGACCTATGTCGCGTGCGAGCTGACATTCCTCGACCCTGCAACGAAGGAGCTGCGGAAGGTCACGGTCTACGCGCCGCACGCGCGTGAGCGCGTGGTCCTTGGGAGCGGGTCAGGCACCGCAGAGCTCGCACTCCCGACGCGCACGTTGCGCCAGGGCATGCGCGGCGACGATGTGCGCGCGTGGCAGTCATTTCTGGTGTCGCGCGGATATGACACCGGCGGCCTGGACGGCATCTTCGGGCCGAAAACCAGGTCCGCGACGATGAGCTTTCAGCGTGCCGCTGGCATCACCGTTGACGGGATTGCTGGCCCGGAAACCTATCGCGCCGCCCTGGAGGCTGGGTATGGCTCGACCGCGACCGGCACGCGTGCGGAGATCAGCGGTCGCGTGCTCCGCATTCAGGAACGAGCCGAGTCGCTCGAGCAAGCGGAGGCGAAAGCCATGGCGAAGCTCACCGAAGCGAACCGGCTGCGCGTGACCGGGTCCCTTTCGCTGCGTGGGAATCCGCGCGTCGTCGCTGGCACAACGCTCGAGCTGACCGGGATGGGTCGCGTGTCCGGCCGATTCCTCGTCCAGAAGTCGACACACCGCATCTCCCGGAGCGGCGGATACACGACGGAAGTGGAGGTGACCTGTGTATAGGCGTGGTCTCGTGTCCGCGGTCGATCCGGCCACCCACAGGGTCCGCGTCACGTTTCCCGACCGAGACGGCATTGAGAGCCCCTGGCTCGAGGTCCTCGTTCGCGCCGCCCACGTTGCGAAGCATCAAGACTTGCCGGCGATCGGGGACCAAGTCGCCGTGCTCCTCGACGAGCGTGAGGAGTCCGGGTGCATCCTCGGCGCGCTCTACTCGAACGCCGACAAGCCGCCCTCCTCCAAGGGAACGGTGCGCGCCTACCACTTTGGTGACGGCGGTGTCGTCGAGTACGACAGCGAGACGCACGTGATGCGCATCGTCGTGCCTGAAAACGGACGGGTGGAGCTCGCGGGTGCGGCGGAGCCGGTGGCTCTTGCGGATGCTGTGCGGCGCGAGCTAGAGGCGATTCGGGAGGCCCTCGACTCGCACACCCATGCAGCGGGGCTCCTCGTCGCCCCGTCTGGTGGCGGTCCCGTGACCGGTACCACTGGCACTGCGACCTCTGGCTACTCGCCCGGCAACGTTGCCGCGAAGCACCTGAGGAGCGCCTGAGCGGACTTGGTCCGCCTAGTGCCAGGACCGATAGGACGGCACCGTGACGGCCGTGCGTCAGTGGCAGCCATCTCTCGCGGATCCGAACGTCAGGGTCGAGGGACTCTCGGAGCTGCATCAATCGATCGCGATCGTGCTTTCGACGCCCGTTGGATCGGTCGCCGGCAATCCGGAGCTCGGCTCGCGTCTCGACGAGCTCGTCGATGCACCGGTGACGGTTGTGCGTGGGCGTGCGCCAGCGGAAGTCCAGCGCGCGTTAGGTCGATGGGAGCCGCGCGTCGAGGTCCTCGAGACGATCGTGATGCCGTCGAGCGACGATGGGCATTTCGAGCTCGAGATTTACTGGCGACCCGCCGGCACTGACATGGCCGCGCAGCGCACCGTGGTGAGGGTGTAATGGCAGAGCTGCTCCTTCCCGAGCCTCACTTCATCGACCGCGACCCGGAGCAGGTGCGGGTCGAATGCCTTGCGAAGTACGAGGCCGAAACTGGCCGGGCGGTGGTTCCGGCGCAGTTCGAAGCCCAGATCATCGATCTGATCGCCTATCGCGAATCGCTCATTCGCATCGCAATCCAGGAAGCCGCGAAGCAGAACCTGCCCACGTACGCGCGCTTCCCGATGATTGACCACCTCGGTGGCATCGTCGGGCTGACGCGGCTCGAGGCACAGCCAGCGCGAACGATGGTCCGGTTTGCCCTGGAATCGCCGCTCGGCGTCGCCACGCCGATCCAAGAAGGCACACGGGTCCGAACGAAGGACGGGCGTGTGACCTTCGCCACCGATGCAGACGCCGTGATCCCTGCCGGCGAGACGACGGTCGATGTGGGCGCGACGGCAATCGCGACCGGTCCCATCGGCAACGGCTACCTCCCGGGCCAGGTTGTGGACATCGTCGACCAGCTCGACGCGGAGCTCGCCGCGACGAACCTCACGACGACCAGCGGAGGCGCGGCGTCGGAGGATACCGAACGGCTGCGCGTGCGATTCCCGCTAGCCGTTCAGGCGCTTTCGGGCGCCGGTCCCGAGGAGGCGTACACCTTCCACGCGAAGAGTGCGCATCCCGATGTGGTTGACGTGTCGGTGTCCACGCCGGAGCCCGGCGTGGTTCTCCTGACGGTGCTTGCGCGCGATGGCGCGCCCTCGCCGGAACTCCTCAACCTCGTCGAAGAGGCCGTGTCGAGCCGCAAGGTGCGGCCGCTGTGCGACACGGTGCAAGTCCAAGCGGCGTCCGCGGTGGAATATGAGATCAAGGCTTCCGTCACGTTGCGGCGGGGTGCGGTGGTCGATGCCGTCCTCGCGGATGCGGAGGCCAAGGCCGCGGCCTACGCGCTCGACCGGGCGAGTGGGCTGGGGCGCGTCCCGGTGCCGTCGCAGATCATCGCAGCGCTCAGCGTGACGGGGGTCTACAGCGTCGAGCTCCTGCTGCCTGCGCCCACCCCCGTAGCGGGCGACCAGTGGGCGCAATGCACTGGGGTTGACGTGACGTTCGCCGGCTTCGCGGAGGGCGAATGAGCCTTGAGGACTGGCGCCTCAAGGTTCCCCCTGGCATCGACTCCGAGGTTGCGCGGGGCCTCGTCGCGCTCCTCGATCGTTGGGACACGATCGGTGTCGAGAAGGTGCTGGTCTGGCACCTGCCGTCGGTGGACGAGAGCGCCCTCCCGCACCTTGCCCGATCGATGGGAGTGGACAAGGTCGCGTTCATTGGCGCTCCTCCTCGCGAGCTGCTCACGCGCGGCGTCGATCTCATGCGCCGCCGTGGCACTCCAGCTGCGATGGAGGAGGCGCTCGCGGCGCTCGGATACGAGGACGTCGAGATCGTCGAAGGAGGCGTGCGTCGCTACGACGGCTCTTGGAAGTACGACGGGACGTATCGACACGGCGCCGATGGCCACTGGGCGGTCTTCTTCGTCTTCGTGCGCGATCCCGAGCTGTATCCGGGCGACGTGCTGCGGAAGTACGACGGCTCTTGGAAGTACGACGGCTCGCGAGCGAATACGCATGGCGCGGACGTCGGCCGGGTGAGGGAGCTCCACGACGTGATCAAGTTCATGCGCCCGGCGCGATGCGTCCTCGGCGCGTTCGTCCGCACGACCGCAGCTGGCGCGCGGAACGTCCACCATCGGAGGGAACATGGCTAATCTGCCCGAGGCCGCGGTTTGGGAGCCCGGCATTTTTCAGATCGAAACGGACACCATCGCGATGGGCGGCCCGGACGGTGCGTCCAATCTGCAAGCGCGCCAGCTCGCAAACCGCACCCTATTCTTGGCGACCGCGGCCCAGACGCTCGGCAACGATCTCCGTGATGTGAGAGATCGCACCGAGGCGCTCGAAGACGGTGTGCGGCGGATCCGCGCGGTCGCCGACATTGCGGCGCTTGCAGCGCTCGCAGCGCAGGCGGGCGAGCTGGCGTTGGTGCCGGGGCGAGGTGTCTACCGGTACGATCCCGACTCGTCGCGCGATGAGTCTCTGCCGTGGGTGGTCGAGTCGAGCCACGGCGGGAGGTGGGAGCATGCGACCGCGGATTCTGTTCTGCCGAACTCCGGCGGCGAGTATCCGGCTCACGGTCTCGCGACGCTCGACGCGGAGGGACGAGTTCCGGCCGCGTCCGTGCGTCACGGCATCGTGGCTCTGGAGCAGGTCGCCGCCAAGGGTGCAGGGGCTGCCTTTGACGAGTTCGAGTACACGACGTTCCCGCCGCCGCCGCAGGCGTCGTCGCTCGGCGGGCAGGTGGAGCTTCTGACCGGCGACGTCGTGGAGGTCACGGCCACCGTCAGAGTCAAGACCACTGGTATTGCCGGCACCGAATACGTCGATCTCTGGCTCGAGGCGAACGACCCGGCGGAGCCGAATGCTCACGAGCCGATTTTCGGCACGCGCAGCTCGATCTTCGAATCTGCCGACCGGCGCGAGGTGTTTGCCGGCCGGTTCGTCGCGAGTCGAGACGGCCTTCACGACATCCGCCTTTTCGCAGCCGTGTTGACCTCAGATGGAGGCAAGGCGGAGCTGTTCGGCGAGGCCGCGATCTGGGGCACGGTGTACAGGCCATGATCCGGCTGCTTCAGCGCCACCTCATCGCGTGGTGCCTCCTGCACCCGGAACACGCCGCCCCGGCCGACTTCGGCACGTCGAGCAGCGGTGTGCGCGATGACGATGGGAAATCCGGGCCCCGTACCCGCCGCGCGACGGAAGCGGCGCGCCGATACTACGGCATGACCACCGCGAGTGAGCGCGACCTGACCGCCGAGATCAGGTTCGAGCTGAGCCATGGGTGGGTGGGCGGGCTCCAGGCAGTCGGACGGACGCTTGGGGAGCGCGCACTCGCGGTGGCGCTGAGCGAATGGGTGGAGGGGGTAGCGGAGGAGCCGCGGGGCTCCAATGGTGGCCCGCGAATCGGCGATTACTTCGCCGTGTGTGAGCGCCAGGGGCGCCCCGTCACGATGCGTGCGGGCGAGTGGTGCGCCGCCAGCGCGAGCTGGTGCCTGAAGGTGGCCGCCCATGCCGAAGAGCCGCTCCCGCATGGCTTCCGGGTGAGCGGCGCGGAGCTCGTGACCGACATGAAGGACCGGAAGACGTGGCGGCGGGTCGAGGACGTGCGGCGGGGGCGGTATGAGCCCGGGCCTGGCGACCTGGTGATTCTGTCGCGTGACGGGGGCTGGACGCGGCATGTGTGCCGCCTTGCGACGGTGAGAGGGCAGTACCTCTGGACGCTCGGCGGGAACGAGGGCGATGAGTGGAGGCTGACTCCGCGCCGCCTCAGCGATGCGCGGCTGCTTGGGCTAGGGGCCTACCCGCGCTGAGGCGCTCCAGTCTCGGCGGAATGCCTGAGGCGTCCTAGCGTGCCAAACCCGATGCTCGGACGTGCCAAACCG
>Ga0182739_1004649_pt1 | contig 11229 bp, 10 predicted proteins | sample eDN5th30CBELigBY_FD_128873 | JGI IMG/M metagenome (GOLD analysis project Ga0182739, IMG submission 128873) | Enriched backyard soil microbial communities from Emeryville, California, USA - eDNA 5th pass 30_C BE-Lig BY (version 2) (version 2) | ecosystem: Environmental > Terrestrial > Soil >... | reverse complement strand
GGGCTCGGACCCCTCCAGGACGTGCCGCAGGCCCTGCACGTAGATGGCGATGATCTGCATGGACTGGGACACGGAGATCACCGGGAAGCCGGTCTGGATGGCCACGCGCTCGGCCGTGCGGTGGCGGGTGCCCGTCTCCTCGGTGGGGATGGTGTGGTCCGGAACCAGCTGCACGCCCGCCTTGAGGATGTTGGAAGCGTCCCGGTCGCATACGATCGCGCCGTCCATCTTGGCCAGTTCCCGCAGCCGTTGGGGCGAGAACGCGATGTTGATGTCGAAGCCGCCGGAGCAGATGTTCTCCACGGTGCGGTCCTGGCCGAGCACGATCAGGGCACCGGTGCGCCCGCGCAGGATGCGCTCCAGGCCGTCACGCAGGTGCGTGCCGGGGGCGACGCGCGCCAGCGTGGTCCGCAGCGCTTCTTCGGGGCTCTTGGCCATGACCGTTCCTTCCGGGCCGGCCGGAACACTGAAATGGCGCGACCTTGCGCCTATTCTACGGGTGGCTAGCGGTTTCGCTGATTGAATGCGACCTCCAACGCCTCGTGAAGGGTGCTGACCTGCCACACCCGAAAACCTTCCGGCACGTTCCCCGGCCCGTTGGGGGAGGCCGGGACCACCGCATACTTGAACCCCAGCCGCTCGGCCTCGGTGATGCGCCGCCCGATCTCCGGTACCGGGCGCACCTCCCCGGCCAGGCCCACCTCCCCGAATGCGATGAAGTTCGGCGGCAGCGGACGGTCCAGCCGGGAACCCGCAATGGCCAGCGCGGTGGCCAGGTCCGTGGCCGGCTCGCTCAGCCGCACCCCGCCCACCGTCGCCACGTAGGAGTCAAGCGAAGACAGGTCCAGGTTGGCGCGGCTCTGCAGCACCGCCAGGATCATCGCCGTCCGGGATGAATCCAGCCCGCTGGTGGCCCGGCGCGGCTGTGCGTTGGTGGTCTTGGCCAGCAGCGACTGCACTTCCGCCACCAGCGGCCGCCGGCCCTCCAGCGTCACGGTGATGCACGTGCCGGAGACCGGATCCTTGGTGCGGGTCACGAACAGGCCGCTGGGATCGGCCAGGCCCTCGATGCCGGATTCGGTCAGGTCGAAGCAGCCGACCTCGTCGGTGGGGCCGTACCGGTTTTTCACCGCCCGCAGCAGGCGCAGCCGGGAGTGGCGCTCGCCGTCGAACTGGCACACGACGTCCACCAGGTGCTCCAGGAGGCGGGGGCCGGCGATGGAGCCCTCCTTGGTCACGTGGCCCACCAGCAGGGTGGCCATGTTCCGCTTCTTGGCGGCGTTAATCAGCGACGCGGCGACCTCGCGCACCTGGGTGACGCCGCCGGCGGTGCCCTCCACCTCGCCGGAGGCCAGGGTCTGCACCGAGTCGACGATCAGCAGTGCCGGATCCAGCTTCTCGACCTGGCCCAGGGCGATGGCCAGGTCCGTTTCCGCGGTGAGGAACAGCGTGTCGGCGATCGCGTGGATCCGCTCGGCGCGCATCTTCACCTGGGCCGCGGACTCCTCGCCGGTCACGTACAGCACCCGGGCGCCCCCGCGGGCCGTGCGGGCCGCGACATCCAGCAGCAGGGTCGACTTGCCCACGCCGGGCTCGCCGGCCAGCAGGATCACGGCACCGGGGACCAGGCCGCCGCCGAGCACGCGGTCCAGTTCGCCGACCCCGGTGGGGCGGTAGGAGGCGGCGGAGGCGTCGATCTGGGCGATCGGGCGGGCCGGCTCGGCGACGGTGGCCGCGGCGGTGGTCCGCGCGGCGACGTGCCCGGTTTCCTCGACGGTTCCCCAGGCCTGGCATTCGCCACAGCGCCCCACCCATTTCACGGTGGTCCAGCCGCATTCGGCGCAGCGGTAGGTCGGCGCCGACTTGGCGCGTGCGGGGGTCTTGGTGGCCATGGATCGATGCTATCCCGCGCCCCTGACAGTCTGCCGGGGGAAGCCTCCGGGGACGGGCTCAGATGCGCGGCAGGTACCGCACGGCGTCCTCATGGCCGGTCCCGGCTGCCTCCTGCAGGTCAACCACCATGGGCCGCAGCAGCAGCACCAGCGCTTCTCCTTCCAGCCCCGTGACCCCGAACGCGCCCGGCGTGAGCCCCGAGGCGCAGGCGGCCAGTTCGTTGCGCGCCGCGTGCTCGGCCCGGTCGCGGGCGGACTGATGCGCCTCGGACACCGACTGCTCCAGCAGGCCCACCGCGTACGCCAGCCCCTCCAGGAACTCCGCGAGGGCCTCCGCGGCCTCCGGTCCGGGGGTGCCGTGCGTTATCGCGTGGGCCAGTCGGCGGGTGAACACGCGGGCGTTGCGCACGGCCAGGTCCGTGTGGTCGGCCACCCGGCGCAGCCGCTCCAGCTCGCCGCGGTAGCGCCGGAAGGCCGGGGAGATCGTCGCGGTTTCCTGCGCCGATTTCAGCGCCGCCGGCAGCGCGTTCATGAGCTCCTGCGTGGTCCGCGCCCGCACCAGCGCGTGCCAGGCCGCCGTCGTATCCGCGGAGTGCAGAGCCGCCGCGCATTCGCGCAGCACCCCCGACAGCTCGCCCAGGAGCGCGCGCAGTTCCTTGACGGGTTCGCTGCGCGGGTGGCGCGGGATCAGGACCGCGATCGCGATCGCGGTCAGCCCGCCGACGACCGCGTCCAGGCTGCGGGCGAACGGTCCCGCGGCCGGGACGGGCAGCAGCACCACCAGCAGGGACTGCAGCCCCATCTGTGTGCTGAAAATCGTGCCGCTGTCCAGGAACCGCGCCAGGGCCAGGGACAGGGCGAGGACGACGGTGGCCTGCCAGATTCCGGTGCCCAGCAGGCTCAGCAGCAGGTCGCCCACGGTGATGCCCAGCGTGCAGCCAAGGGCCACCTCAAGGGTGCGCCGCACCGTGGTGTCCCGGCCGAAGCCGGAGGCGACCATCGCCGAGGTTGCCGCGAAGATCGGATCCACGTGCCCCAGGATCTCTTCGGCGAACCAGTAGGCGGACACCGCGCAGACGGTGATCTGCACGATTTTCAGCAATGAGGACCGCACGCGCAGGATGCCCACCCGTGTCCTGCGGCGAACGAACCCTCCGGCGTGGCGGAAGGCGGGGTGGGATGGCATTGGTCCAGTCTTTCACGGACGCGCGGTGATTCGCGTCTCATTCCCTAGCCCCACGGCCCGAAGGACGCAAGGGGCGCCCGGGGTTGTCAACCAAAAATGCGGCCCCCGTTCACCGGCCGTTCACCTTCGCCGGAACGTTCCTTTACCTGCCGTCCCTAACCTCGACTGAGGAGCGGGCAGACGCATGGCGCCTCCCGCGCCCGGTCACCCACAGCACCGCTCCCCACTCTCTGACGGGGACCAGATCCCCAACTCCCGAAAAGAGGAACAACACGTGAAGGCTCTTCGCATCGGCCAGACCGCCGCCGTCCTGTCGGTCGCCGCCCTGGCACTCACTGCCTGCGGCTCCAGCAGCACTGCCGGCGCCACCTCTTCCGCGGCCGGCGGCTCCTCCGAAGCCGCCGTCACCGGCACGCTGACCGGCACCGGCGCGTCCTCCGTAGGCGCGGCCATGGTTGCCTGGGCCGAGGAATTCGCCGCCGCCAACTCCGGCGCGCAGGTCAACTACACCGAGGAGGGCTCCGGCGCGGGCCGCACCGGCCTGATCGACGGCAAGGTCAACTTCGCGGCCTCCGACGCCTACCTGACGGACGAGGAACTGGATTCCTCCAAGGCCACCTGCGGCCCCGACGGCGCCTTCGACGTGCCGATCTACGTCTCCCCGATCGCCGTCGCCTTCAACCTCGAAGGCATCGAGTCCCTGAACCTGGACGCCGACACCATCGCCTCCATCTTCGCCGGCAAGATCACCGCCTGGAACGACGAGGCCATCGCCGCCCTCAACTCCGGCGTCACCCTGCCGGACACGAAGATCACCGTGGTGCACCGCAACGACAAGTCCGGCACCACCGAGAACTTCACCGACTACCTCTCCCAGGCTGCCCCGAGCATCTGGACCGAGGAGAAGTCCGGCGACTGGCCGACCGCCTTCGCCGCAGAGTCCGCCAAGGGCACCTCCGGCGTCGTCGAGACCGTCTCCAAGACCCCCGGCGCCATCACCTACGCCGACGCCTCCCGCACCACCGGCCTGGGCATCGCCTCCGTGAAGGTCGGCGAGGAATTCTCCGCCCCGACCGCCGAGGGCGCCGCCAAGGCCGCCGACACCGCCCACGCCGTCGAGGGCCGCGCCGACCACGACATCGCGTTCGACCTGGACCGCACCTCCACCGAAGCCGGCGTCTACCCGATCTCGCTGGTGACCTTCGGCCTGTTCTGCTCCTCCTACGCCGACCAGGAGACCGCGGACCTCGTGAAGGCCTTCGGCACCTACATCACCTCCGCCGAGGGCCAGGAAGTCGCCGCCGCCGACGCCGGTTCCTCCCCGCTGAGCGCCGAGCTCACCGGGAAGGCCGCCGAGGCCATCGCCACGATCACCGTCAAGTAGCGCGGTCAAGTAGCACGCCCCGGAACGCTCCGTCCCGCCGCCCGCGCGGCGGCGGGACGGAGCCTCCTGGTGTGAAGCCCCCTCAAGCTTCAGTACCTAAGGAATCCCAGTGTCCTCCAACGCTCTGACCGAATCCGGCAGTGCCGGACGTGCAGGCGACAAGATCTTTTCCACCGCCGCCATGGTGGCCGGATCCCTGATCCTGTTTGTCCTGTTCTGCGTCGCCGTCTTCCTGGTCAAGGAATCGATCCCCGCCTTGACCGCCGACCCCGCCGACCTCAAGGGCGGAGTCAGCTTCTTCACCCACATCGGCGCCCTGATCATCGGCACGCTCATCGCGGCCGCGATCGCCCTGCTCCTCGCGACGCCCGTTGCCGTCGGCGTCGCGCTCTTCATCTCCCATTACGCCCCGCGCCGGCTCGCGCAGGGCCTGGGCTACGTCGTCGACCTGCTGGCCGCGATCCCCTCGGTGATCTACGGCGCCTGGGGCGTCACCGTGCTGGCCCCGGCCCTGGTCCCGACCTACGTCTGGCTCGCCGAGAACGCGGGCTGGATCCCGCTCTTCACCGGACCGGCCTCCGCCACCGGCAAGACCATGCTGACCGCCGGCATCGTGCTGGCCGTGATGATCATGCCGATCATCACCAGCTTGAGCCGCGAGATCTTCCTGCAGACACCCAAGCTGCACGAGGAGGCCGCGCTCGCCCTGGGCGCCACCCGCTGGGAAATGGTGCGCATGGCCGTGCTGCCGTTCGCCCGCCCCGGCATCGTCTCCGCCGTGATGCTGGGCCTGGGCCGCGCGCTGGGCGAAACCATGGCCATCGCCCTGGTCCTCTCCTCCGGCCCCATGATCGCCAGCCTCATCCAGTCCGGCAACCAGACCATCGCCGCGGAAATCGCGCTCGCGTTCCCCGAATCCTCGGGCCTGCAGACCAACGCGCTTTTCGCCGCCGGCCTGGTGCTGTTCATCATCACGCTCGCGGTCAACATGGTCGCCCGCTGGATCGTGGCCCGCCACAAGGAATTCTCGGGAGCCAACTAATGACCGTCACCACTGAGGTCCGCAGCCGCCGGTCCGCACTCACCCGCAACAAGCTTCCGAACTGGGCCCCCTGGGCGGTGGCCGCCGGCGCGCTGGTCGTCTCCGCCGCCCTGCTGGCCCTGGCCGGCTTCAACGTCTGGGGATGGGCCGTGCTGGCCGCCGTCCTGTTCGTGGCCGCCAACTGGGCGGTCTCCTTCGCCGTCGAAGGCGCCCGGAAGGCCGCCGACCGGTTCGCCACCAGCCTGATGTTCGGGGCGTTCATCGTCGCCCTGGTCCCGCTGGTCTCCGTGATCTGGACCGTGCTGGCCAACGGCATCGCCGGCTTCTCGCTGGATTTCCTGACAAGCGACATGCAGGGCGTGCGCGGCCGCGTCGACAACGCCACCGCCGCCGGGGAAAGCCCGCTGATGGGCGGCATCGCCCACGCGCTGGCCGGCACCTTCCTGATCACCCTCTGGGCCTCGATCATCTCCATCCCGATCGGCCTGCTGACCGCCATCTACCTGGTGGAGTATGGCCGGGGCGGCCGCCTGTCCCGGGCCATTACGTTCTTCGTCGACGTCATGACGGGCATCCCCTCGATCGTGGCGGGCCTGTTCGCCGCCGGCCTGTTCGCCGTGATCGCCGGGCCCGGCTTCAAGGCCGGCATCGTCGGCGCCGTCGCGCTGTCCGTGCTGATGATCCCGGTGGTGGTGCGCTCCAGCGAGGAAATGCTCAAGATCGTCCCGAACGAGCTGCGCGAAGCCTCCTACGCGCTGGGCGTGCGCAAGTGGCGGACCATCGTCAAGGTGGTCATCCCCACCGCGATTTCCGGCATCGCCTCCGGCGTCACCATCGCCATCGCCCGCGTGATCGGCGAGACCGCCCCGCTGATCGTCACCGCGGGCTTCGTGACCCGGATGAACACCAACGTGTTCTCCGACTGGATGGCCTCGCTGCCGGCGTTCATCTACTACCAGATCCTGAACCCCACCTCGCCGACCAACCCGGAGCCCTCCACGCTGCGGGCCTGGGCCGCGGCGCTGGTGCTGATCGTCCTGGTCATGCTGCTCAACCTCGGCGCCCGCCTGATTGCGCGCATCTTCGCCCCGAAAACCGGCCGCTAGCCCGGCCGCCCGTCCGCCCACGGCGCCGGGCACCACAGAATTCACCTGAAAAGGAACACCATGTCCAAGCGCATCGACGTCACAGACCTCAACGTCTACTACGGCAATTTCCTGGCCGTGGAGGACGTCAACATCAGCATCGAACCCAAGACCGTGACCGCCTTCATCGGCCCGTCCGGCTGCGGCAAGTCCACCTTCCTGCGCACGCTGAACCGCATGCACGAGGTCATCCCGGGAGCCCGCGTGGAGGGCAAGGTCATGCTCGACGGCGACAACCTCTACGGCAGCGGCGTCGACCCGGTGACCGTGCGCAGCCACATCGGCATGGTCTTCCAGCGCCCGAACCCGTTCCCGACCATGTCCATCCGCGACAACGTGCTGGCCGGGATCAAGCTCAACAACAAGCGCATCTCCAAGGCCGACGCCGACGACCTCGTGGAATCCTCGCTGCAGGGCGCCAACCTCTGGAACGAGGTCAAGGACCGCCTCGACAAGCCCGGTTCCGGCCTCTCCGGCGGCCAGCAGCAGCGCCTGTGCATTGCCCGCACGATCGCCGTCAAGCCCGAGGTGATCCTGATGGACGAGCCCTGTTCCGCGCTGGACCCGATCTCCACGCTGGCGATCGAGGACCTGATCAACGAGCTGAAGAACGACTACACGGTGGTCATCGTCACGCACAACATGCAGCAGGCCGCCCGCGTGTCGGACAAGACCGCGTTCTTCAACATCGCCGGCACCGGCAAGCCCGGCAAGCTGATCGAGTATGAAGACACGGCGATCATCTTCAGCAACCCCTCCGTGAAGGCCACGGAGGACTATGTTTCCGGCCGCTTCGGATAGGCCGGGTGAGGTGTTCCCGCCACGGCGGGAACGGCCCTGGAGGGGGATCTTCAGGGGATCTTGAGGGGGATCGCGGCGGCGGTCGGCACCATGGGTGCCGGCCTCCGCCGTCCCTGTTGGTGGCGAAACCCCTTATGCGCACCGTGTGGTGCCGGCGTCCACAGGCGGCATTCCTTCTCAGCGCTGGGCCGGCTGGAAAAGCTCGATGAGATTGCCGGCGGGGTCGGTGAGAAGGATTTGGCGTCCGCCAGGGCCGGAGACCACGTCGCTGCGAAACGACAGTCCCGCTGCCTGCAGCCGGTCGATCTCGGCATCAAGATCCTCGACCACCAGATGGATGCGGTTTCGCCCCGGGGCGGTGAATTCCGCCGGCGTGGCGATCGCGCCGGAGCTGGGGGGCCCGGACAGCAGGAGCCGCAACGGGCCCCGCGTCACGTCGGCGAACGCGGGCGACTGCATGTTGACGACGAAGCCGAAATGCGCGGTGTAGAAGTCGACGGCCGCCTGGACGTCGTCGACGAGGTAGCGGACGCTGGCCAGCGGGTGCGATGTGCTCACGGCGTTTTCCCTGAGACGCGAGCGGCGGTGCGTGCGGGCCGATGCCGGGGGTGGCATACGGTGGGGGCAGGATCCCGGGGGCCTTCCTGCGCATGCCGCTCTGTGGTGATCCGGCAGCGGGCGGGCAATCCATGGTCGGACGTCGCCGGCCGGTGAGGTCGATGCCAGCAGAATACCTCGGGCCGGGTCCGGGAAACAGGCAACCGGGAGGCAGGCACCGGGCGCGCGGCGAATCGGTGAGGGGGCCGTGGGCGTGACTGCCCGCCCGGCGCACCCCGGACGCGCCATCCATGGATCCCCCCATGCTGCGGGTGCTCCTCGCCACCGGGGCCCATGCCCGGATCCCCCGTTGTGGCGGGGCGGAGAACCGGCCCCCTCAGTACATCCGGGACCCACCCAGCAGCGGGGACAGCGCCAGGAACAGCATCCCGCCCAGTACCACGCACATCACCGGGGCCACGAACCAGTAGGAGAGCACGCGCAGCACGTTGCGCCACATCACGGATTCGAAGCGCTGGTTGGCTCCGGCCCCCACGATCGAACTGGTGACGGCCTGCGTGGTGGACAGCGGCAGGTGCATCACCATGGCGCCGAAGAAGAGCATCGAGGCGGAGACGCTTTGCGCCGTGGCCCCGCGCAGCGCGTCGATGGTCACCAGCCGGTAGGCGATGGTGTGGGAGATCCGCCAGCCGCCGAAGAGCGCCCCGGCGGCCAGGAAGAAGCCGCCGGCCAGCTGCGCGGCCAGCGGATACGTTCCCGGCTGCACGACGTTTCCGGCCACCAGCGCCAGGGTCAGCAGCGCGCCCGTGCGCTGGCCGTCCTGGAGTCCGTGGCCGAGCGAAACCGCGCACGCGCTGACCGACTGCGCGGCCCTTCCCCAGGCGTTGACGTCGTCGGAGCTGGAATGGCGGGCCAGCCACGTGGCCGGGGCCACCAGTGCGAAGGACACCGCATAGGCGACCAGCGGGGTGAGCAGCAGGGGCGCCACCACCCCCAGCAGCAGCATGCGCAGCGCGTCGTGGACGCCGTCCCCGCCCAGCAGCGCCGAAGCACCGCTGGCGCCGGCGAGCGCGGAGATCACCGCATGCGTGGAGGAAACCGGGATGCCCCTCCACCAGCAGAACAGGCCCCATCCGCCGGCCGCCACCAGTCCGGCGAGCAGGATCGCCAGCCCCAGCGTGTGGGAGGGAACGTTGAGTTCGACGGCGGAGACCAGGTAGGCGCCGAACGCCTGGCTGAGCATGGTGCCGACGAACGCGAAGAAGGCGGCGACGAGGACGGCGATGGTCGGGGTGAGCGAGCGGGTCCTGACGGCGGCGGCCACCGAATTGGACACGTCGCGGAAGCCGTTCAGGAACGCGTAGGCGCACGTCGCGGCAAGCACCAGGCCCAGCAGGAGTTGTTCCATCCGGGCGTGCTCAGGATTCCTTGACCAGGATCCGGCCCAGGTGGTCCGCGACCGCCCGGAGGGAATGGACCGCCGAGAGCATCTGGTCGGCCACGTAGCGGTGCCTGACGATCGCGGAGGCCTTTTGCAGGTCGGAGACTTCGGCGACCCAGACGCGGTGGGTGCGGCTGGCCCGCTTGGACAGGCGCACCATTTCCAGCCAGGTGTCCTCGAGGTCATCGAGGTTGTTCAACTGGCCGATCGCGGCGGAGGCCAGTTCGGCCTGGCGCCCGATGATCTCCAGCTGTTCCGCGGCGCGCCGGGAAAGCCGTCCGGCCCCGGTGTGCACGATCAGGTCTCCGGCCCCGCTGAGCTGCTCCACGGCCTCATGCAGCAGCCGGGAGAAGGTGTAGAGGTCTTCGCGCGGCAGGGGGTTTACGTAGCTGGTGCGCAGGTGGGTGAGCACGGCGTAGTGCCGGTCGGTGGCGCGCGCCTCGGTGGAGTTGAGGCCGGCGGCCAGCCCAGCCTGTTCGTCGTCGGGGGCCCCGAGCATCTGGGAGAGGATCTGCACGCTGTCCAGGACCTCGGAGGAGAGGTCGCGAAGCAGTTCCAGGCCGCGGTATTCCGCAGGGAACAGGCTGAATTTCACGTGGTTTACCGCCGCGGATTCAAAGGGGAAACGGACGTGAACAAGTTTACGCATGCCACCCGCGGCCACCGACCACGGGCCACCGGCCCGGGGCCGGAAGCGACGAACGTCTGCGGGATCCGGGTGTGCTGGCCACTGTTCGGGCCCGCCGCGCCGGCCCGATCGTTCCGGCCTCTTGTTCGTGCCCGTTGCGCGGGTCCGTAGCGGAGGGCTGCTTCTCAAGCTTATGGTGCCGAACCGGGAGCGCCTCTCGGCGACAGGCCGCTCGCAGCGGCTAAAAGATGGAGCCCGGGGCTGCCGCGATCCGGCACCGCCAATAGTTTTCTTCCCTGCGGGCCCTTCTGTCAATACGCCTCCGCCCGCCCCGGCGACCCATGGTGCCGGAAAACCCGCGGTGACTACAATCGCCATAGGCCCGCCGGCAATTTAGGCCGGCACCGCCCGCACCGCTGCGCACACCGGCAGACTGAGGGGGATCCATGCCGAACGTTTCCCGTCCGGACAGCCCCGGCCCGGACGTTTCCGGACCGGATACTTCCCGTCCGGACGTTTCCCGGCCGGACGAGGAGGACCTGCAGGCCGGCCGGCGCGTCCGCGCACTGGTGCCGCGCAGGAGCCACGCGCGCTTCGAGGCGCCGGAGCGGGACTCCGTGGAGATCCTGGCCGGGCAGCACACCACCCGCGAGCCGGAACTGGTTCCGGTGCGGATCGGACGCATGCTGCAATCACCCTTCGCCTACTACCGGGGCGCCGCGGCCGTGATGGCGCACGACCTGGCCCGCGACCCCACCACCGGCTACCGCGTAATCGCCTGCGGCGACGCGCACCTGGCGAACTTCGGGCTCTACGCCTCGCCGGAACGGCGGCTGGTCTTCGACCTGAATGACTTCGACGAGGCCTATCCCGGGCCCTGGGAGATGGACGTGAAGCGGCTGGCGGCCAGCCTGTGGATCAACGGCCGCGCCAACGGCCATCCGGAGATGCGCTGCAAGGATGCCGCCGCGGCCTCGGTGCGTTCCTACCGCACCACGGTGCACCGGTTGTGCGATCTGTCCGTCCTGGAACGCTACTACTACCAGGTGGAGGCGGAGGCGCTGCCGAAAATGGCCCAGCAGGCGGCGCGCAAGGCCCGCCAGCGCACCTCCGAACGCGTGATGGGGAAGCTGACCACCGTCACGGAGAACG
>Ga0182739_1004648_pt1 | contig 11231 bp, 7 predicted proteins | sample eDN5th30CBELigBY_FD_128873 | JGI IMG/M metagenome (GOLD analysis project Ga0182739, IMG submission 128873) | Enriched backyard soil microbial communities from Emeryville, California, USA - eDNA 5th pass 30_C BE-Lig BY (version 2) (version 2) | ecosystem: Environmental > Terrestrial > Soil >... | reverse complement strand
CCTGTCAGGGCTTGGATTTAGGGTACGTAATCGCGAAACGTCCTCCGTTGTCGGACTTTGCGTTAAGCCCTACCCGAATTTTTAAAATTGACAAAGCACTAGATTTACAAAAACGCTCTAGCGGAAGAGTTGCAGGTGACGGCTCGTCATCAGACGGGTGCCAACAGCTGCCGTGGTGCGTTTGCCAGCTGTCACATCACTGCTTTCCAGTGCCAGTTCCTGTTGTCCGGGAGCTTTAAGATGGACCAGACGGGGGCGAAAGACCACCATCAACATCAAGGGGACATACCACAGCAGATAGACTCCCCCCTGCTGTTCATACCAGAATTGAGTCCCCACAACCGCCGCGGTGGACTGGGCCAGCAGCACTTCCACGGTGCGTGATTTCGGCCAGATCGTCATGATGGTGAGCATAATGAAATAGGCCACGATCACTGGCAGACGGTAGACCGACAAATATCCGAGGTCTCTCCAGAATCCCGCGGTGTTTTCTTTTCCAGAGAGTGCCGAGAGAATCATGTTGTTCTCCCCCAGAATGCGCTGCACGAAAGAATCGGAATCGGCCGAAGTGATGGCCAGGCAGGCAAGCAAGACCACCGCCACTCCACACAAGGCGGCCACGAAGCGACCAGCCCCTTTACGGCCATAAAAAGCGGACCAGATGGGCAACAGGAAAACAGGGAACACCATGGTTCCGCACGCCAATCCCAATAAAACCCCCGAAGCAATCGGCTTGCGGAAGGAAACAAACGCCCAGACGATCAAAGCTGCCGGCAGGACATGATTGAATTCTCCCACGTTGTAAGCAGTACACGGCAACAGCAGATACAACGTCGCCATCGCCAGGCCGAGATTGCGATCGGCAAAAAGGTTTCTGCCGACGAACCAGAGGCCACTCACCACCGCAGCGTGTGCGGCAATCACCAGAAACCGGGCGGCCAGACGCTCGAACAGCAAGACCGCTGGTGAAGAAATCAACGATGCGGCAGGCCCGGCTCCAGCGGGAAGAGTTTTTCCGCTCACGGGGACGGTGGCTGTGGCAGTCAGCACGTGATTGGCGCGTATCACTGTGTCTTGAGTGGCATCCGGCACCGATCCTGTTACCGCCTGCGTCATCAAAAATGCAAAGGCTGCCACACAAAAGAAACCGAGCCCCTGCGGATTCAGATTTTGCCCCAGGTAGGGTCGGCGGTTTAAAAAATGGTCGATAAACAGACGGATCAGGAACAGACAGGCGACCAGAAACAGCCAGATATGGCCCGTGGCCTGCCAACCCGATTCCTGTGCCCCGACCAGAATCAGTCCCGGCGAAGCAGAGAGCAATAGCACCAGATCCAGATTTCGCAGTGAAATGATACGCGTAAATCGGAAATAAACAGCAATAATCAACAGCGTCGACAGGTAAAACCATGTCGGCCGGTTGACCTCGTAACCTTGGAGAAAGAGTTCCATTCAGCGCCTGCGATAACGACGTTCCATCGACGGGCAATCCTTAAAAAATGCCCGAGATCAATACGAATCCCGCCTGGATTCTGATTTCGACGAAGGTAATCCGATCAGGACAAATGGCCAGGTTGACCCACACTCAAGCCTTACGACCACGAACCTCATCACTGCTGACTCACTCTCTCTTTTGAATATGGATCAATTTCTCCGCTCTTTTGCAGCAGAAATGATCAATCAAAAGCCGCTCGATGTTTCGAATTCCCCAACCCGAAAACCAATCGAACGCGATCAGCAATCCGGAGATTAACAGAATCCCACGTCGAAATCCAAGGAAAAAATCACCATTCCCCCAAATTTAACGCCACTCTACAATCTACCCAGCCGGCCATGGAATCCGTTTCCAACTTCCGCTGCTGTCAGAGGTTCCGTCTTAAAGTAAGTCACCCTGAATTTTAGAAGAGACGAAGCACGAGTCACCATCATTCCAGGTTTGCCGGCACTTGTTTTCCCAGAGGTCATCTCTCATGTCTGCCCATCAACCAAGAATTTCCACGTTACTTAAGCTCAGCCCCCCAGGCATGCAGGTTGATATTTCCGGCTGGGTCCGTACCCGCCGCGACTCCAAGCAGGGGTTCTCATTCATCGAGCTGAACGACGGCTCCTGCCTGGCCAATCTGCAGATCGTGGTTGATGCCAATGTGCCCGGTTATGCCGAGACGATCAAACAAGTGACCACCGGCAGTAGTATTCGCGTGACTGGGGAATTGAAAGAGTCCCCTGGAGCCAATCAGCGTGTGGAACTGCAGGCGAAGACGCTGGAATTGCTGGGGACAGCAGATACGGAGACCTATCCTCTGCAGAAGAAACGTCACAGTTTCGAATTCCTCCGTGATATTGCCCATTTACGCCCGCGGACGAATTCGTTTGGGGCTATCGCGCGGGTTCGAAATTGTGTGAGCCGGGCGATTCATCATTTCTTTCAGGAACGCGAATTTCTCTATGTGCACACCCCGCTGATCACCACCAGCGACTGTGAAGGAGCTGGCGAAATGTTCACCGTCACCACCCTGCTGGAGCCTGGACGGGAAGAGAAGGGATTCCGGCCAGGGGAACTGAATTATGAAAACGACTTCTTCGGCAAAAAGGCATCGCTGACAGTTTCCGGTCAACTGGAAGGGGAAATCTATGCCTGTGCCGTGGGACCGGTCTATACCTTCGGTCCCACGTTCCGAGCCGAAAACTCCAACACCACACGTCATCTGGCGGAGTTCTGGATGGTGGAACCGGAAATGCCGTTCTACGAACTTCAAGACAACATGCAACTGGCGGAAGACTTTATTAAAGACGTCATTCAATCCTGCCTGGAACAGTGCCCGGAAGACATGCAGTTCTTCAACGATCGCATTGACAAAACCGTGCTGAAAACGTTGCAGAACATTTTGGAACACAAGTTCATTCGTATTTCCTACACAGAAGTGATCGAGATTCTGAAGCAGTCCTCAAAGAACTGGGAATATCCAATTTCCTGGGGCATGAACCTGCAGGCCGAACATGAACGCTGGTTGACGGAAGAACATTTCAAACAGCCCGTGATTGTTTATGATTATCCGCGAGCCTTAAAGCCCTTCTACATGTATTGCAATGATGACGAAAAAACTGTGCGGGCCATGGATGTGCTCGTGCCGGGGGTGGGTGAAATGATCGGCGGCAGCCAACGTGAACATCGTCTTGATGTTCTGGAATCCCGGTTGCAGGAATGTGGCCTGCCGACAGCACCTTACTGGTGGTATCTGGATCTGCGGAGATTTGGATCGGTCCCACACAGCGGTTTCGGCCTGGGTTTCGAACGCATGCTACTACTGTTAACCGGCATGCAGAACATTCGCGATGTCATCCCATTCCCCAGAACTCCCAAGAACGCGGAATTTTAAAATGCATTCACCCCGCGTGGACCGCACTCCACCACCCGGCATTCCATCTTTCATCAAGTAAAACCCTATTCGACGCGGGCACCATGATCGACCAAACTGGTCGAGTGCCCTGTCAGGGCTTGGATTTGGGATATGTGATCGCGAAACGTCCTCCGTTGTCGGACTTTGCGTTAAGGTCGACCCTAAACTTCAAAATTAACAAAGCACTCGATTCGAGCAAGTTGCTCTCGCCTGGGCTCGCGGGAAAAGTATCTTGATTGATGAAACGCTGAATACCGCGAGGCAGCCCCCGGACCATACGGGGTGAATGCGCTCTCTATTCTCTTTTACTTGAAACTCGGTTCTCCATGCCTCAACTCACGCTGTCTCAATTACAGTCCCTGATTCAAACCATGTACTCCTCTAAAGATGAACAACGAGGCGTGGACGGGACGTTTATGTGGTTGATGGAAGAGGTGGGGGAACTGGCCGCAGCCTTGCGTGAAGGAACCCCTGAGGAACTGGCTTACGAGTTTGCCGATGTCCTGGCCTGGCTGGCGACGATTGCCAACGTCGCGGGGATCGATCTGGAGCAAGCGGTGCTGAAGAAATATGGAAACGGCTGTCCCGGCTGTGGCCAGATGGTGTGTGCCTGCGGGTTGGACGAAAAGCCATAACCTCTCTCTCAGTAAGCGGCGGTCTCAATCGGCGATCGTCTCGGTCAGTGACGACTGGAGTGCACTCGCTCCGCACTGCTCGCTCCGCACTGTCCGGGCTCTGGATCAGGCAAAGAAACCGGCCATTGTCATCAACATGACACAGTGCCTCGAGCCGGTCATTTGAGTTGTTATGCGCATCATCAATTCCCGAGAAATCCGGAAAGAGATCCCTCTTGTTTGATTTTTCGAAAATTCTCTAAACTCCCGCCTCAAGAGAGAAGATCGCTGAAGGAACGCCTCTCCACCACACGGGGGGTGTGTTTCAGCAGTCATTGCGAATTCGTCCGTAGCGGTTGCAGGCTGAGATACGGAATGCAGCCAGCCATGAGTCCAGTCGGCCTGATGACACAGGCTCACGAGACGAGTGTGCAGACGGAAAGAACTTGTTCCAAAACGCGGTGGTGCGTCCACAGGCAAGAGCCATGACTCTCTGCGAGTGCCCTGTCAGGGCACTCGGTAACTGTTCCAATTGAGGCAGGGATGCTGATGACCCGGTTGCAGAGATTTTTATTGTGGGGGCTGAAGTTCGCCAGAGGGCCAGCAATTTCCGCAGGCATTCTTTGCGGGCTGATGCTGTTGTGCGTTGTGATTCCTCTCCGGCTCCGGCTGGGGATGAATCACGAGGTCGATTCCGCAATGATTCTGACCGCTGCCATCTGCTGCTGGCTGGTCCGTTGCTGGGTGGTCCGTCGGCCGGTGCTTCAGAGATGGCGTTTCAATACCTCATTGCTGTTCCTTGCAGCGGCTCTCTGGACATTACTGGTCCCAACGATTCTCTCCGGGCTGATGCACCTTGTCGAACGACTTTCGGTGCATCATCTGGAGCAGTTTCCAGTCAGCCTGGGCGTGCTGGTGGGGGTGACATTCCTCTGCCTGGCACCCGCTTGTTGTGTGCTGTGCCTTTCGTTTTTGCAATCTTCGACCTGTGATTCCGTCAGCCGCTGGCAATGGTTGTTCGCATTGGCGGTCGCCTGCCTGCTCTCACCCGTCGTCGTCTGGTCATTACAGGGAACCTTTTGGCTGGCCTGGGTCGGCCTGATCTTCAGCAGTGGTTGGGCTGTCTGGGATTTGTACTGCAAACGGTCCAGATCTGTGCCCAAATCTGCGCCAGTCAGGCCGGGTTCCGTTTCAGAACAGACCGCTTTGGTCTCGGTTTCGACGGTACGTCTTCCACTTCGACGGGCATATTTCGGTCTGCTGGGGATTGCGATCGGCAGTTCTCTGGCGTTGTCCGGGTTTATTGCTTCACAACTGATTCCTCGTAATTTTCTGGGGGACATGTCTCTGCTGGCAGGTTTTCTCATGGGAATTGCCTGTGCGTCTGTGCGTCGTCCATGGGCCTCGGCCGAGACCTCCTCAAAATTCGTCACTCGAGAGAGTCTGCTGCTGGCGGTTTGGGTGGCTGTGTTATGTGGCGGATATCCGCTTTGGACGGTCCTTTGCCTGAAGATGAATGCCTGGGTGGGACAGATCGTGATCCTGTTTGCCTTGCGAGCCGGGTTGCTGATGGCTTTGACATTTCCCGCGGGATTCCTGGCCGGCCGGTTGTGCATGAATGCCTTCCCGGAACGAACTGGGTCCCGGATTCCCCTTTCCATTGCCGGCGGAATGATCCTGACCCCTTTTGTCCCCGGTTCCCCCTGGCTGATCGCGGCCGGGCTGATCCTGCTGACACTGCTGATCGCAACAGTGAGTTGGGGAAACGAACAATACGAAATCCCTGTGAATCGGTGGGCTCGTCTGCAGAGTGGTGGACTGGTGGGGCTGGCAATTTTGGGGCTGCTTTTCTCGCGAAACCTGAACCCGGAACGGTCCGAGCGAATTCTATTTTCAGCTGCAGCACTGCAATCACTCAGGCAAGGTATCGCTCCCGCGCAGCTCAATTGGATTGATGACAGCCGCCCATTGGCCACATTCACCTCCTTGAACAATCATCTCAGTTTGTGGAAACAACGAGGATCACAGGTGCTGTTGCGTCGCGACGGGATGCTGCTGGGACTGCATTCCGCAAATTCGACGATCTGCCCGCATAATGCGGGAGATCTGTTGCCAGCCCTGCTGCCGCTGGTGATCCATCCCGACCCGGCCAACGTCCTGGTGCTGGGAATTCATCCCCCGACACTACTGACTTGCCACAACTGGCCGCTGCAGAAGGTGCAATGCGTCGATGGCTCTGCACAAGCACATCAGATGCTGGACTGGCTGATGACGCATCCGGCGGAAGGGCTGCATCTGGAAAATGGTCCCGAGTTTCAATTCCGACAAGTCGATTCCACGCTGGCACTCTACAGCCAGCATGCGGATCAATACGACCTGATTACCTGCCCCATCACTCATCCCGGCTCTGCACAGTCTGTCAGCCAGATGACCCGCGAATTCTACCTTCAAGTTCGTGAGCATCTGAGTCAAAACGGCATCTTCTCCCAGCGTCTGCCTTACTATGATCTGGGACCGGATGTGGTACATCGCGTGATTGGCACCTTGCAAAGCGTCTTTGGTGAAGTTCGGGCTGTGGAATCGGTGCCGGGAGAACTCATCTTTCTCTGCAGCGCGGAGACATTACCACCCATCGACGCTGCCGTCGTGGAACGTCTGAAAGCTCCCCAAACCCGGAGTCTGCTGGCACAAGCAGGTTGGGACTGGTCTCTGGTTCTGGGGCGGGGCGGAGTGGACCACGAGGGGCTGAAAAGTCTCAGCAAGAAGTACGGCCCCCATTATTCCATCAGCCATAACCCCTTGGCAGTCTTGCTTCCCGTGGAAGTGAGCCGGTGGGGCAGAAAAGGGGATGCCACGCGGATGTCGCTGGCGAAATATGGCGCAGCCTTGCGGACCTCACTGGAGGATTCGGCCAGTGGCAAAGAAGTGACGGAGCGCCTGGAAGATCTGAATCTCGCCCATCAGATTCAACAGAACCATCCCAACGATCCCTGGGCCTATCGAGCCGCTTTGAAATCTCGGCTGCAGGATCGCCCACGGGCTGCCATCATGCAGGTCAATCATCAACTCAAACGGGTGCTGAACCCGGAAGATCAGCGGCGAAAAGAATATCTGCTGGCCTTGGCTCCTGCTGCCAGAAGCCAGAACCCTTCCCCGGAAGCCATTCAGGAGCTGGCAGACTTCGAAACTCCGTTCGATCCCCTGGTCAGCCTGTTTGTCCACTTTGAAACAGCCAACCTGTTCCAGCGTTGTTCGTCTCCTCCCAAAGACAGACAACTCCAGCATCTCCTGCACACTGTTTATTATTCCTCCAATTATGATCAATCTGTGCGCAATGTTGCGGATGCCCTGGAATTGCTGACGGCACATCCGGAAGCGGTGGCCAATCAAACGCAACGCTGGGACGAAATGAACAGTCTCTTGCAGATTTTAGCACAGCGTTGGCAGAGACGGCTTTCCAGTGTGCAGCAGTCTTCCAAATATGAAACCACGGATACGGAGTACTGTCTGCGTGCCATCGAAGCTGGAATTCACGAACTCTCGCAAATCTATCCGCAAGCAGGTTTAACCGCCCAGGAATGGTCCTGGCGAAAGCAGACCTTGGAGCAGGCATTGCTGCGACCACTTCGGCAACATCGAAGCGAGCAGGCTCGACAATTGTCTGTACGGCCTCCTCTGGGACTGAAGAAATCTGACCCGACGAAACCAGAATCGAGCGCATTCACCCCGGAAGAGTCGCGTTCCACCACGCAATCACTCGCGGATGAAGCAACGAGAAGTCAGTGAAATTTCATTCAGGATCTCCAAGTTGGAATTTCATTCGCCGCAGCTCTTTTCGCACGTCCGGATCATGTGAATTCGTACATCGATCGATGCCTTGGCACTCTTGTGGACAGGAACCCAGACGGCAGACAATTGCGAATGGCTAGACCAGTTTGGTCGATCATGTGCCCGCGTCGAAAAGGTTTCACCTGATGAAAGACTGAATGCCGCGAGGCAAGTCCGCCACAAGATTTACAAAAGCGCTCTAATGCTTTGTCAATTTTAAAAATTCGGGTAGGACTTAACGCAAAGTCCGACAACGGAGGACGTTTCGCGATCACGTATCCTAAATCCAAGCCCTGACAGGGCTCTAATGCCCTGTCAGGGCACGAAGAACGATTGGGCCATGCACGAACTTGATCCCGAGAATCTGACGTCATATCTCATCGATCGTGGGTGGTTGCCGGCACAATCCGCGGTCGACGTGCAGCCATTGGCCTGGGGCGTCTCCAATCTGGTACTGCGGGCAGAGCCGCAGGGCGATCCGGCTCTTGTTATCAAGCAGTCGCGCCCGCAGTTGCGAACGAAGATCGACTGGTTCAGCCGGTGTGAACGGATTTATCGTGAAGCAGACATCTTGCGGGCAATCGCTCCGCTCTTGCCGGCTGGGACCGTGCCGCGGGTTCTCTTTGAAGATCGGGAGAATTACGTGCTGGGTCTGGAGGCGATCCGGGCGGATCATCTGGTTTGGAAGCAACTTCTCCTGGAAAACCAACTGGACAATGCAGTAGCAAAGTCGCTGGGAACTTTATTGGGCCATGTCCATCACAAGACTGCCGGACAGTCTTCCCTGTTGCCGGATGCGGAAGACTGGTCGCTGTTCGACGAGCTGCGGATCGATCCGTTCTACCGCTGGATCGCTCGTATTCATTCTCCCATCGAACCAGCAATCACGAACCTGATTGACGAAATGTCTCGGCATCGTGTCTGCCTGGTGCTGGCGGACTTCAGTCCCAAGAACGTCTTGATTCATGCCGATGGTGTGTCACTGGTCGATTTCGAAACCGGCCACTATGGGGACCCGGCATTTGACCTCGGCTTTTTCCTGAGTCACCTGTTGTTGAAGTCGCTTCGATGGGGTGATGCTGCGCCGCAGTGGCGGCAGTTGATCAATCTTTTTTGGAATCATTACCAGAATGCAGTCGGCAGGGGCCTTGCCTCTCCGGTTGCTGCAGAGGCCACGGGGGCTCGCGCGGTCCGGCATCTGGCTGCTTGTCTGCTGGCCCGCATAGATGGCAAGAGCACAGTGGACTATCTCACGGAGTCATGGCAACCAGAGTTCATCCGCGGTCTTGCATTGTGCTGGCTGCAGGTGCCTCCAGCCAATCTCGATATGGCACTGGACGACTTCTTTCAGAAATCTTTCCCCTTCACCTGCAGGCTGTAAACAGGCCGCCCCTGAATTTTAGAGTAGACGAAGCATTCAGAGTCTGTTCAGAAAGGTGCTTTGTCAGGCGAGATCGAGCGATTTGTGTTCTGACAAGGAAGCCGAAGCAGACGAATCCCCAGGATTCGTCGATGCAGGCTGACGAAGTTCAGAACGCAAAGAGGTTCAGAACGCAAAAGAGCCGATCGCAGCACAAATTGACCTTTCGGGACAGACTCTCAGTTGGGGTTGATCTGAACGCACGAATGACTTTCAAAACTGACGAAGAGACACGCATGCTCCGTATCATCAATGTGACTGCCCGCGAAGTTTTTGACAGCCGGGGCCGCCCCACGGTGGAAGCGGTCGTCACCTGCGATGGCGGCCGCCCCTGCCGGGCGATCGCTCCTTCCGGCGCCAGTACCGGAACTGCAGAAGCTCGCGAATTACGCGACGGAGGAAGTCGCCTGGGGGGCCGGGGAGTAAGACAAGCCGTGGCCAATGTCCGCACCGTACTGGCTCCAGCACTGCTGGGACGTGATGCCGATGACCAGACCGCTATCGACCACCTCATCATCGAACTCGATGGTACTCCGGATAAATCCCGGTTGGGTGCCAACGCACTCCTGGCCGTTTCCCTGGCGACCGCCTATGCCTCCGCCGACGCCCAGAACCGGACACCGATCGAGCAGTTTCGCCACCTGTGGGACCGCACCCGTTCCACTCATGCCTCCACTTCACCGTCGAAGAGAACGAGCGTTGCCCCGTCGTTACCGCTGCCGATGGTCAACATGATTTCCGGCGGTAAGCATGCCGGCGGACAACTCGATTTCCAAGATTTTCTTCTCATGCCGGTCGGAGCAACGTCATTTTCCCAGGGGCTGGAGTGGATCATTACTGTTTACCAGACACTCGGTCGCGTGCTGCACCGCGCCGGATACGAAGGGACCCTGGTGGGAGACGAAGGAGGATACGGACCACGGCTGGAATCGAACCGGCAGGCGCTCGACTTGATCATGGAAGCAATCCAGGAAGCTGGATATCGTCCGGGAGACGATCTTGCTTTCGCACTCGACATAGCTGCGACGCATTTTTATCACGACCAGGACCACAGCTATCGGCTGGCCGCAACCGGTGGTCGTCGACTCTCCGCAGACGAGATGATTGCGTCCCTGGTGGAGTGGGTCGACCAGTATCCGATTATGAGCATCGAAGATGGTCTCGCGGAAGAAGACTGGGACGGCTGGCAGCGGCTCACTTCCCGGTTGGGAAGCCGTGTCCAGCTGATTGGCGATGACCTGTTCGCCACCAATTCCAAACGCCTGCAACGGGGGATCGAGAACGGCATTGGCAACTCGGTGCTGATAAAGTTGAATCAGATCGGCACGCTGACAGAGACGTTGCGGACAATGCGACTGGCGATCGATCACGGGTATGCCCCGGTTGTTTCCGCCCGTAGCGGGGAGACGGAGGACGTGACCATCGCCGACCTCGCCGTGGCCACTGGTGCCGGCCAGATCAAGATCGGTTCCGTGGCACGCAGTGAACGTCTTGCGAAGTACAACCAGTTGCTGCGCTGGGAAGCGGAACTCTCTTTACCCTATGCTGGGAAACAGATCCTGACGCAACCCTGAGACTCCACTCCACTGCAATGTTGTGCCATGCATGCCTACAATTCTCAGGCACTGCATGGCGACCATTGCTCTCTGCCTCGTGGCATTCAGCATTTCATCATCCGAAACACGTTCACCGCAAGCACCGGCAAGAGCAACTTGCTCTTGCCAGAAATAAGGAACGATTCAGTCATGAAAATTGTACGTTGTCAAGATGTTGATGGAAAAATTTCCTGGGGATGCCTGCATTCATCCGAGAACGTCACTCGCATGGAAGGCAGCCCGCTCGAGACCTGTCGGGACACTGGAGAGCCGCTGCACGCCGTCCGACGGCTGTCCCCGATTGAACCTCGTGACATCATCTGTATCGGCTTGAATTACCGAAAACATGCGGAAGAAGGGGGCAAGCCGATTCCGG
>Ga0182739_1004643_pt1 | contig 11243 bp, 11 predicted proteins | sample eDN5th30CBELigBY_FD_128873 | JGI IMG/M metagenome (GOLD analysis project Ga0182739, IMG submission 128873) | Enriched backyard soil microbial communities from Emeryville, California, USA - eDNA 5th pass 30_C BE-Lig BY (version 2) (version 2) | ecosystem: Environmental > Terrestrial > Soil >... | reverse complement strand
GCTGCGTCGCCAGCTGGTGGCTGCCCAGGTGATCGAGGATGCGGAGACGCGCCTGCCCCGCCGGCCCTGCGGCTACCACGCCGTGCCGAAGCGGCTGTTCGGCAAGGCGCGGGGCGCCATGACCCAGGGTGGGTCGATCCACCAGACGAGCGCAGATGGCGCTTGTCTTGCGTCCAATAACGTATACGCTAGCGCATATGACAGTGGATGCTTCGATCGCTGATCCCGACCTGCGCGGCAGCCGCCGCGCCGCCGAGACCGCCTATGATCAGATGAAGCGGCGCATCCTCGATAACGAATATGCCCCAGGTGCCCAGGTCCTGGAGCAGACCCTGGCCGACGATCTCGGCATGTCGCGGACTCCGGTCCGCGAGGCCTTGATGCGGCTCGCCCGCGAGGGGCTGGTCGAGGTCGTGCCGCGCCACGGCATGCGGGTGCTGCCGATCTCACCGGACGACATGCGCGAGATCTACCAGGTGCTCGCCAGCCTGGAGCCTGCCGCCACCGAGATTCTCGCCGCGCGACGGCCCACCGCGCAGGAGGTGGCACCTCTGGCCCAGGCATGTGACGCCATGGAGGCGGCGCTGGAACGGGACGACCTGCTCGGCTGGGCCAAGGCCGACGAGTGCTTTCACTTCGCCCTGGTGAACCTGTGCGGCAATCGCCGTCTGGCGGCCATGGTGATGACAGTCTGGGAACAGTCGCACCGCGCGCGGATGTTCACCCTGCGTCTTCGGCCCAAGCCGGTCGAATCCACCCGGGAGCACCGCGCCGTGCTTCAGGCGATCCTGGCCGGAGAGCCCGAGCGGGCGCGGGAACTCTATCGCCGTCATCGTGAGCGCGCCGCCGCTGGCCTGCTCGACATCATCAACAAGTTCGGATTGAGCCGTCTATGAAGTCGCCGTCCAAGAAATCCAATGCCTTCAACATCGCTGTCATGCCCGGGGACGGCATCGGCATCGAGGTGATGGACGCGACCCTGGCCGTGCTGGACGCGGTCGAGCGTCGGCATGGCCTGGGCTTCCACCGCGACGTGCGCCAGGGCGGCGCCCATTATTTCCGCGAAACCGGCACCGCCTTGGACGAGGCTTCGTTCCAGGCCGCAGAGAAGGCCGACGCGATCCTGTTCGGCGCCATGGGCTGGCCGGACATCCGCTACGAGGACGGCACCGAGATCGCCCCACAGCTCGACCTGCGCTTCCGGCTGCGGCTCTATGCCGGCGTGCGGCCGATCCGTGCCGTGCCGGGCGTGCCGGCCACCTTGAATGATCCGCGCGCCAAGGACATCGACTTCGTGGTCCTGCGCGAATCCACCGAAGGCATGTTCGCCTCGCGCGGCAAGGGCGTCATCGAGGACGACCGGCTGGCCCGCGACACGATGGTGATCACCCGCGAGGTCACCGAGCGCCTTTCGCACTTCGCCTTCGACCTCGCCGCCAGGCGTGGCCAGCGCAAGGGCCGCAAAGGGACGGTGACGCTAGTCGACAAGGCGAACGTGTTCAAGTCCTTCGCCTTCATGCGATCGGTCTTCTACGAGGTCGCCGCCCTACATCCCGAGGTCGAGGCCCGCCACCACTACATCGACGCGATGGCCCTGGACTTGGTGCGCCGCCCCTGGGACTTCGACGTGCTGCCGATGGAGAACCTGTTCGGCGACATCATCTCCGACCTCGGCGCCGGCCTGATCGGCGGCATGGGCTTCGCACCGTCCGCCGACATCGGCGACGAGCACGGCCTGTTCCAGCCGAGCCATGGCAGCGCGCCGGACATCGCCGGCCGGGGCATCGCCAATCCCACCGGGATGATCCTCTCGCTCGCCATGATGCTGGAATGGCTGGGCACCCGGCATGGCAGCGATGCCTGCATCGCCGCGGCCGAGGAAGTGCGCACGGCCGTCGATGCGGCATTCGGCTCGGGTGCCGTGCGCTCCTTCGACATCGGCGGCCAGGACGGCACCGGGGCCGTGGCCCGTGCGGTGATCGACCGGCTGGGAGGGTCGGCCTGACGCTCCGCTCGACGTTGCAGGGGCATGGGTGCCGGTGAGACCGGTGCCCGGTCTCCTGCAGAAGCCATCAGGGAGAAGCAGTAGAATGAAGAAGATCGCGACGCTCTCTGCCGTTGCCGCCTTGGGCCTCGGTGTTGCCACGGAAGCCCATGCCGAGGCCGATGCGCTGCGCGTCGCCAAGCAATATGGGCTGGGCTACATCCAGTTGATGATCATGGAGGAGGAGGGCCTCGTCGAGAAGCATCTCCAGAAAGCCGGCATGGGCGACGTGACGGTCGAGTGGGCGACCTTCCGGTCCAGCGACGTGATGAACGATGCCCTCATCTCCGGCAACATCGACTTCGCGAGCCTCGGCCCCACCGGCATCGTCACGATCTGGGAGCGCACCAAGGGCAGCTACGACGTGAAGGTGGCCGCCGGCCTGAACGCGCTGCCCTGGATCCTGACGGTGCGCGATCCGTCGATCAAATCCATCGCCGACTTCGACGACGACGACCGCATCGCCGTGCCGGCGGTGAAGGTCTCCGGCCAGGCCGCCGCCCTGCAGATGGCGGCGGCCAAGCAGTGGGGCGACGACCAGTTCGAACGCCTGGACCACCTGACCGTCTCTCTGTCCCATCCCGATGCCACCGCTGCGATGTTGGGTGGTCCCAGCGAGATCGTGGCGAACTTCACCTCGCCGCCCTATGGCCACCGACAGCTCAAGAACCCGAACATTCACGCGATCCTGACCTCCGGGGACGTGCTGGGCGGCCTGTTCTCGTTCAACGTCATCGCGACCACGGCCGCGTTCCGTGAGGACAACCCCACGCTCTACAATGCATTTCTAGGGGCCCTTCAGGAGGCTACCGACCGGGTGAACGCGGACATGGACTGGGCCGCCGACATGTACCTGAAGATCTCCAACGACCCGACGCCCAAGGAGGAGATCCTGGAGATCATGCAGGACAAGGAAGCTCGCTTTACGACCGAACCGCTCAATCTGGGTGCGTTCAGCGACTTCATGGCCCGTACTGGCCGGATCAAGGAGGCTCCCGAAGACTGGCGGGCCGAGATGCTGTTCCCTGAAGCGCAATAGCTTCAGCATCGGCTCAATCGCGCCACTGAAATCGCCGAGCCAAAGCCGAGACCCTCGGGTCGAGCCCGAGGGCAGACTTCGCCGCTCGGCAGCGATGCAGCGATGATCTGGGCAGGTGTGACAGGGGCGACTGCAGGGCATGAAGGCAGTCGTCCATTGGCAAGAGCGCAGTGTCGAACAGCGACAATGATCGCTTCCTCTCTCGGCTGTGCACGGTGGAAGGCGGCGCCTTGCCCCATCGGCGCATCCCTGGTGCAGGTCGTTTGCGCCGTTCTTGCACCGCACCGGGACTGGTGCAGCAGCGTCTAGATGTTTGTGTGGACGGCGCCCGCGGGTCCAGGGGGCTGGAGTAGCTGTTCCCGCCGGCGGGCGCGGCCTGGCCAGTGGCGCCAACGGCCGGACCGTGCAGCATGTCTTGCGGCACAATGGCAATGGGGGAGTTGGCTGGCTGCCGGACGGCGACGTTGACGCCGGTGGAGTTGCAGAGCCCTCTCTTTCATTGTGAAGCTGTTCGGGCCTCTGGTTGAAGTTGGTGATCTGAGTATTGGCGAAGCGCTTTGCCGAATTCACGTAGCGCGTCCGCTCCTCTGTCACCCAGTCCGCCCCTCATGTGGAGCGAACCGAGCTTATCCATCTGTCCGAATTTCGGAGGCTATCTCTCACTTCAGCCTCGCATCCTGTGGCCGCGCGAATTCTTTCAGAGACCGAGTGCGCGCTGCAGAGACGCCGCGAGATGGTCCTCCATCGCCCGCACCGCCGCCTCGGAGTCGCGCGCCCGCACCGCCTCCAGGATCCGCAGATGTTCGGTCATGGTCGAGGCGACGGTCACGCTCGACAGGAGGTAGAGATTGTCCAGGCGGATCAGACGGATCTGGTCCCTGGTGCGCTCGTAGATCTCGTTGATCAGTGGGTTGCGCAGCGCCGCCACCAGTGCTGCGTGCAACGCCACGTCCGTTGCGTGCGCCTGCCCGATCAACTCATCGGTGGAAACGCCCGCGCCGCTGTCGCGCATCACCTTCTGGTGTCGCTCGATCCAGGCCAGGACCTCCTCCATGCTCGCCCGCTCGGTGAACTTGCGGATCGCCTCGCATTCGATGATCCGCCGCAGCTGGAAAGAGTTGCGGATCAGGGTCAGGTCCGGCTTGACGATCCGGATGCCGGCGCGCGGCAGCATGGTGACCAGGCCCTCGCTCTCAAGGATCTGCAGGGCCTCGCGCAAGGGGCCGATCGGCACGTCCATCATCGCCATCAGCTCGGACTGGGTGATGGTGGCACCGGTGGGGATGCGCTGGTCGAACAGCATCTCCTTGAAGCGATGATAGGCCAGCTGTCCCGCTTTCATCGGGCGGCTGCCTCCATCCTTGCCTGGAAGCCTGACCGGATCAGAAGAGTTCATTGATTATCTCATAAGGCATGTTGAACAGATCATATGACAAAATTCTGCTTGCCGCGAGAGACGCTTCGGCAGCCGATCCTTACTGCTGGCTTGTCAGCAGCCGACAAACCTGTTGCCGCCAAGGTAATCTGATGCAATGTTTTGGCTCCGTTGATCGCATCACAAGGGCATGACAGTCGACGGCTGAACGTGCCCCAGGGTCATCAGAACCCAGGGAGGCGTCGAAATGACGACGAGTCGTCGGCAGATCCTGCTGAGCACCGTGCTGGCCGCTGCGGCGCTGCTCGGTACACGTGGCACCGCCAGGGCGGAAGGGCGCCTGACCTACTGGCATCCGCTGACCAGCCAGAGCGAGTTCGCCGGGCTGGAGCGGATCATCCAGATGTTCCAGGACGCCAACGCCGGCACGACGGTGGTCCAGGAGAACATCCCGAACAGCGAGTTCATGGCAAAGGTCACCTCGGCGATCCTGACCCAGAGCCAGCCGGACACGCTGATGGTGCTGGCTGAGCGGGTCGACGACCTGGTCGCCATGGAGGGCCTGGTCGACCTCACCGGGCAGGTGAACGGCTGGGAGCGCAGAGGCGATTTCGCCGACACCGCCTGGCAGGCCATCACCCGGGACGGGAAGATCTACGGGATTCCCGCCTTCACCTTCATCGACCTGCTGTACTACCGCACCGACTGGTTCGAGGAGGCCGGGATCGCCAGCCCGCCCAGGACCATGGACGAGTTCGCCCAGATCGCGGAGAAGCTGACCGATCCGGCCAAAGGCCGCTTCGGCTATGGCATGCGCGGCGGCCAGGGCGGCGACGTCTACATGGTCAACATCCTGCGGCAGTTCGGGGCCCTGACGGTCCAGGATGGCCGGGGCGTGCTCGACCGGCCGCTCGCCATCGAGGCCGTCGACTTCTGGACCGGCCTCGCCAGGCGCAAGTTGGTGCCGCCGAGCGCTACCAGCGACAGCTATCGCCAGGTGATGGAGGGCTTCCGCACCGGCCATACCGGGATGATCTGGCATCATACCGGCTCGCTGGTGGAGGTCACCACCGCCTTGAAGCCGGGCGAGCAGGTCATGACCGCGATGGTCCCGGCCGGCCCGGCCAACGACTATCGTCGGGTTTCCTACGGCTACAACAGCCTGATGAGCGATGCGCAGGCCGATGCCGCCTGGCAATGGGCGAGCTTCTGGGGCGAGGCTGAGCCCGAGATCGCGATGCTGGAGGCGACCGGCTACTTCCCGGCCTCGGCGCAGGCGCTGAAGGACCCGCGGATCGCGGACAACCCGATCTACCAGGCCGCCAGCGACACCCTGCCGGTGGGCGAGCCGCCCATCAGCTTCGTGGGCTCCAACCACTGGCGCGAGGACGTCGTTCTACCCGCCATGCAGAGCGTCATGATCGGCTCCGCCACGGTGGAACAGGCCGTCGACGTCATGATGAAGGGTCTGGACGACGCCTGACGCGTCGTCGCCCATTCTTCCTGGGACCATCCATGCAGATCACCGACATCCGCTGCTGGCTCGTCGAGGGTCAGCATCCCCGCTGGCCGTTCAAGTGGCGCAAGGGCCTGGATGGCTCCGGCGACGGCACGCCCATGCATAAGAAGCCGCTCGAAGCCATCATCCGCGTCGACACGGACGAAGGCATTTACGGCGCCATGCGCGTGCCGCAGGGGCCCTCGGTGATGAGCCTGGTCGAGCGCCGGCTGAAGAAGCTGGTGGGCCAGGACCCGCTGCTCACCGAGAAGCTGTGGTGGCTGGTCTGGGAGATCGATCGGGTCGAGGAGATCCCGGTGCGCCACTTAGGCATCCTCGACTGCGTCCTGTGGGACATCAAGAGCAAGAAGGCCGGCATGCCGGTCTACCAGATGCTCGGCGGCAATGACCCCAAGGTGCCGGTCTACGCGTCCACCATCACCTGGGACACGATGGACGAGTTCGAGCGGCACATCAAATACGCCATGGACAAGGGCTTCACCGCCTTCAAGCTGCATGCCTGGGGCGATGCCAAGGAAGACGCCAGGCTCTCGCGCAACCTGCGCAAGTGGACCGGTGACGATGCCGACCTGATGTTCGATGGCTCGGCCGGCTGGGACTATGTCACCGCGCTGAAGTTCGGCCGCGTCATGGAGGAGTGCAACTTCCTCTGGTACGAGGAGCCGATGCGCGAGTTCGAGCTGGGCTCCTACAAAAAGCTGTGCGACGCGCTCGACGTGCCGGTGCTCGCCGCCGAGACGCCGGACGGCTGCCACTGGAACATGGCGACCTGGATCCAGCTGGGCGCGCTCGACATGACCCGCACCAGCTGGTTCTTCAAGGGCGGCATCACCGGTGCGATGAAGGTCGCCCATCTGTCCGACAGCTTCGGCATGCGCTGCCAGGTCCACGGCATGGGCCTGCCCAACGCGCAGATCTGTGCGGCCATCCGCAACAACGACTATTACGAGCAGATCATCATGAGCGAGGCGCAGATCGACAACCTCGTCGAGCTGGGCCCGCTCGCGATCAGGGACGGCCACCTCACCGTGTCCGATGCGCCGGGCCTGGGCGAGGACTTCGACTGGGACTACGTCCAGCGCACGGCGCTGGCCAGCGTCTGAGCGGGCGACGATGGCACGCAGCTGGGACGGGGGCCGGCAGGAGGTAGCGGTCGGCCCCGATCGCTGGAACCCCTTCGGCCGGATCGCCGAGTTCTCCGAGCGCCGACACTGGGCCTGGTTCCTGCTGCTGCCCTGCGTCCTGATCGTGGCGCTGATCGTGATCTACCCGACCTTCTACGGCATCACGCTCAGCTTCCGCGAGATGCGCCTGACCCGGCCGGGCCTGGGCACCGGCTTCGTGGGCCTCAAGCACTACCTGGCGATCCTGCAGGACGGCACCTTCTGGCTGTCGGTCCGCAACACCCTCGCCTACACCAGCCTCGCCATCGTCCTCGAGCTGTCGCTGGGACTGGCCAGTGCGCTCGCCCTGAACCAGCGCCTGCCCGGCCTGCGCTTCCTGGGCGTGGTGATCCTGCTGCCCTGGTTCCTGCCGAACGTCGTGGCCGGCAACATGTGGGCGCTGATGCTGGATCCCAGGCTCGGCGTGATCAACGACCTGCTGGTCCGCGCCGGCATCCTGGACGGCTACCGCGCCTGGTTCGCCGATCCCGCCACCGCCCTGATCGCCGCGGTCGTGGTCGAAGCCTGGCACGGCTTCCCGTTCTTCACCCTGCTGCTCCTGGCCGCGCTCAAGGGCGTGCCCGACGAGCTGCACCAGTCCGCCGCGGTGGACGGCGCCACGGTCGTCGACCGCTTCTGGCACGTCACCCTGCCGATGCTGAAGATGGTGATCGTGGCTGCCGTCGTGCTGCGGGTGATCTCGATCGTGAACTCGCCCGACCTGCTCCTGATCCTGACCAATGGCGGCCCGGCCAACTCCACCATGGTCCTGTCCCTCTACGCCTTCCAGACCGCCTACCGGGCCTTCGACTTCGGCTATGCCGGCGCGCTGTCGGTGGTGATGCTTCTGCTCCTGATGCTGTTCTGCTTCCTCTACGTGAGGGCCTCCAACATCATGGCCAACTCGTGATCGTCGGCTCGCGCAGGTCGCGCCGCATCTGGGCTGTCGTGACCTATGCGACGATCCTGTTCTTCCTGCTGTTCACGACGCTGCCGCTGGTCTGGCTGGTGCTGACCTCGGTCAAGCCCGAGACCGACATCGTCACGGCTGCCGGGGTGAAGTACTGGCCCTCCAGCTTCACGTTCGAGCACTACGTCAACATCTGGTGGCAGTCGGGCTTCGCCGTCCTGGTGCTGAACAGCGCCAAGACCACCGCCATGACCATCCTGATCTGCCTGGTCGCCGGCAGCCTCGGCGCCTATGCCTTCTCGCGCTTCCGCTTTCCCGGCCGCAAGGAGATGCTGCTGGGCCTGCTGGTCGTGCGGATGTTTCCGGCGGTGGTGAAGATCATCCCGCTGTTCATCATCATGCGCGGCCTGGGCCTGCTAGACAGCAGCTTCGGCCTGGCGCTGGCCTATTCCAGCTTCCTCCTGCCCCTGTTCGTCTGGATCATGAAGGGCTTCTTCGACGCCCTGCCCGACGACCTGGAGGAAGCCGCCCGGATCGACGGCTGCACCCGGCTGGGTGCCATGGTCCGGATCGTCCTGCCGCTCGCCCGCAACGGCCTGGTCGCCACCACCGTGTTCGTCGCGATCGGTGCCTGGAACGAGTTCCTGTTCGCCCTGATGCTCACCACCAGCCAGGGCTCGCGTACCTGGCCGGTCGGGCTGCAGCTGATGATCGGCGAGTTCCAGCTGCCCTGGGGCATGCTGGCCGCCGGTGGCGTCATCAGCATCATCCCCGTCGTCGTCCTGTTCGCCTTCATCCAGCGCGTGCTCGTGAGCGGGCTCACCACCGGTGCGGTGAAGGGCTGAGGCCCGCCGCCAAGAAGGATCCATCCGACGTGCCGACCATCAAGGAAATCGAGTTCCAGACCTTCACCTTCCCGGTCGAGGGCCTGTCGATCGACCACAGCATGAACGCCGTCTACACGCCGGGCGGCCGCATCGAGCGCACCGGCTATGCCGTGCGCATCACCGACAGCGAGGGCTGCGTCGGCGAGTGGGTCAACGTCAACTATGACGCCACCCTGTACGCGCAGGCCCTGGCCTTGGCGAAGATGCTGATCGGCCGGGACGCCGACAGCCGCGAGCAGATGTACGACGACTGGAAGCGCGTCCAGCGCAAGACCTGGGGTCTCGGCTACGCCGACCTCGACATCGCGCTCTGGGACATGGCCGGCAAGCGCTACGGCGTGCCGGTCGCAAAGCTGCTGGGTGGCTTCCGCGAGCGCCTGCCCACCTATGCTAGCACCTTCCACGGTGACCGCAACGGCGGCCTGTCCTCCAAGGAAGCTTTCGCGGACTATGCCGAGTATTGCCACGAGCTGGGCTTTCGCGCCTTCAAGATCCATGGCTGGACCGACGCGGAGCGGCGCGAGGAGGCCGCCAACGTCCTGCACGTCGCGGCCAGGGTCGGGGACCGCATGGACCTGATGCTCGACCCGGCCTGCGAGCTGAAGACGTTCGGCGACGCGCTCTATGTCGGCCGCGCCTGCGATGAAGCCGGCTTCTTCTGGTACGAGGACCCCTATCGCGACGGCGGCTATTCCCGCCATGCCCACAAGAAGCTCCGCCAGATGCTCAAGACGCCGATCCTGATGGGCGAGCACGTGCGCGGCCTGGAAGCCAAGGCCGACATGATCGCGGCCGAAGCCACCGACTATGTCCGGGTCAACCCGACCCTCGACATGGGCATCACCGGCGCCATGAAGATGGTCCATCTGGCCGAGGCGTTCGGCCTGGACGCCGAGATGCACGGTGCCGGCCCCACGCAGCGCCACTGCATGGCGGCGATGCGCAACACGAACTACTACGAGCTGGCCCTGTGTGCGCCCAAGATCGGCAACCCGAAGCCGCCCATCTATACTTGCGGCTACAGTGACCAGCCGGAGGATGTGGGTGCCGATGGTTGCTTCCCTGTCCCTACCGGGCCGGGACTGGGCGTCGGCTATGACTGGAACTACATCGCGAGAAACCAGAAAGCGCTGGTTGTATTGAGGTAATATTAGGCTGGACATTTGCCAATGCAGATCCCGCTGCCCACCGCGATCGACTATTGCGGTACGATCGACGGCAGTGCGGGCATGCCGGTAGTCGGCGAGACCATGGTGTCCGGCTTCCGCCCGCAGGTCTTCGTGACCCGGGCCTATTCCGTCGGCGTCGCCGGCTTGGCGTCCGGGATGCCGGCGGTGGAAGCCATCCACGACGCGCTCGGTCGCCCGGCGGACTGGCCGTGACCACCCCGGTACTGGCGCTGGAGGGCGTGCGTAAGGAGTTCGGCGGCGTTGTCCCGATCGAGCGGATCGACCTGGAACTGCATGCCGGGGAGATCGTGGCGCTGCTGGGCGACAACGATGCTGGCAAGTCGACGTTGGTGAAGATCATCGCCGGGGTCCACCCACCTACTGCCAGGCGGATCCTGATGGATGGCAGCCCGATCAGCTTCCTGAACCCGTGCGCTGCCCAAGCGCACGGCATCCAGGTCGTCTACCAGGACCTGGCGCTGGCCGACCAGCAGCCGGTCTACATGAACATGTTCTCACTGACTGTCGGCAAAGTCACTGGGTGACCAGTTTGTAGGTCGATCAGGCATGTCCTCGTTGGGGAGCGCCATGCCTGATCGGCCCTATCCTACTGATCCGAGTGACGCGGCGTGGGCGGCGCTGGAACCGCTCCTTCCATTGCCTTCGCTGCTCCCGAGAGCCCAGCGGTGATGGCGGACGTGGAACGCTTTACCGACGCTGCGCCTGCTCGCGAAAGCGCAGTTGCATGGTGCGCGAGGGCCAATGACGATCTGGAACAGCATGCTTCCCGTACGACTTGGCACGACTACTTGCCCGGCGAGCGGATCGAGCGCTAGATGTTCGGTCCCAGGGTGTAGAGCTACAGTCGAGCCGCACACTTGGAAGGACGCGCTATGGGCCAGGTTCTTCACGGCCGCGCCACGACGACAGAGACAGTGCGTCGCGCGATCCAGGCTAGTGAAGCGAGCGTGAGGGCACTGGCCAGGCGCTAGGGCATCAGCCCGACCACCGTGCAGAAATGGCGCAAGCGGACCTTTGCCGCCGATGCGCCGATGGGGCCGAAGGCGCCGCGGTCCACCGTGCTGAGCCCCGAGGACGAGGCGGTCATCGTCGCGTTGCGGCGCTACACGCTCTTGC
>Ga0182739_1004641_pt1 | contig 11248 bp, 9 predicted proteins | sample eDN5th30CBELigBY_FD_128873 | JGI IMG/M metagenome (GOLD analysis project Ga0182739, IMG submission 128873) | Enriched backyard soil microbial communities from Emeryville, California, USA - eDNA 5th pass 30_C BE-Lig BY (version 2) (version 2) | ecosystem: Environmental > Terrestrial > Soil >... | reverse complement strand
GCCGATGCCGACGGTGATCTCGTGGATGAACACCTTCGCGAGGTAGTCAACGGTCGCGCGGGAGAAGTGCGGCAGGGCGGTGTCGCCGCCGACGAACCCGGTGCAGGCCACGATGTTCACGCCCGACTTCCGGGACAGGGACTTGTAGTAGTCGACGTCGCGGCCGTTGCAGATGCCCGTGGCGTCCACGAAAGTGCCGCCGCCGTATTCGCGGAACTTCCGCAGCTTCGGCACGGTTTCCTCGTAGGCCTGCTCGGGCGTCTTCCACCACTGGGTGTCCAGTTCGGACCCGGGCATGCCGTAGCCGATGTGTTCGTGGACCGCCACGATTTCCAGTTCTTCGGCCGGGATGGTTCCCAGCACGGTGTTGACCTTGGTCATTCGTTCACCTCGGGGGGTCGAAAGCTTGTTGTGGGTGGGCAGGGCGTGCTTAGCGCACGGTCAGCAGGGTGCACGGGTTGTCGACCAGGATGCGCCGGGCGTCCTCCTCGCCCAGGCCGCGGGTCTTGAGGAAAGGCACGAAGGTGGACAGCACGTGGCTGTAGGGCAGGTTGTACTCGGGCAGGCCCTTGGCCACGCCGATCGAGTTGCAGGACAGGATGATCTTGTCGGCATGGCCGGCCTTGACGAGCTCGAGCACCAGTTCGGCGCGCTCCAGGTCGGTGAGGTAGTCCGCGTCGTCGTTCAGGCCCACGTGGTCGATGCCCACGAAGGCTCCCCGGGCGGCCACCTCGAGGGCCGAGCCCGCGGCGTCCTTGCGGTCCAGGCCGCCCATGAGCACCCGGTCGGCCGAAATCTTCTCGTCCAGGACGATGTCCAGATCATGCAGGGCATCGGCGCCGAAGCGGATGGAGACCGGGACGCCGGTGTCCCTGGCAGCGCGGGCCGACCCACGGAACAGGCTCTCCTCGGTAGCGGTCATGCCGGCACGGTTCGCGATGGTGGTCACGATGCCGGCGGCGGCACGGCGCTCGATCCGGGGGACCACCATTCCCTCGGTGACCTCCTTGCCGAAGAGGGCACTGAACTTTTCGGCCGGCCACGGGGCGGGCGGGTTGGTCTGCGGGGTCAGGAAGTATCCGCCGAGCTCCTCCTCCGGGCCCAGGCCGGTCGAGGCGATGATGTGCACGCCGGTGGAGCGGGACAGCGCCTCGTAGAGCTTGAGGTCGCGGCCGTGGAACATGCCGGTGCTGTCGACGATCGTCTTGCCGCCGTGGGCGCGGAAGTCCGCCAGCTTCCCGGCCAGGATCCCGAAGATCTCCGCCCGGTCCATGGTGATGTCCGGAGCGTACTGGGCCCCGGGGAGCACCGAGAGCAGGGCTTCATGGAGCGCGACAACGCCCAGTTCCGAGGCGGGCACGGGACCCAGGACCGTGTTGACGGTGTGCCCTGTCGGGGCGCGGAACCCGTCACGGGTGTCGACGGATGTAGTGCTCACTTGGCTTCTCCCTTGAAGATCGGGTGCTGAACGCGTGTCGCCGCGGAGCCTGACGGTGCCGACGGTCCATGGCGGTGTCGCCAGCATCACACATTCCTTTACATCGCGTCAAGCAAATATTCACTAAGTAAAGCTAGTGATCATCAAGAGCCAAACTATCCGTTCCGTAAGTTTCCTTGACATCGTGTAAATTTTGCCTTCAGACTGTGGGGAGCGCCACACCCGCTTCCCGCCCATGCCGGCTCTTGCCCCGTAGAACGCCAGCCTTGGCACGTCACGGAGAAGTGCCCGAAAACAAAGGAGTTTCACCGATGAGTCAAACCATCACGGTTTCGAACGGAGGCTCGACGCGAGCGACGTTCGTGGCCGCCTACAGCGCGGTCATGCTGGCCCAAATCACCAATGCGCTGCCCGGTGCCCTGAATGGCATCTTTGCCGCCGAGTTCCGCACCTCGGGGGCCGGCCTCACCTGGATCGCGGGCATGTTCATGATGGGCATCGTGGTGTTTGAGCTGAGCTGGGGACTCCTGGGTGACATGTTCGGCCGCAAGAAGCTGCTGTATGCGGGCACCGGACTCAGCGTCCTCGGATCGGTCCTGGCGGCGATGGCGTCGACTACCGGAATGATGATCGCCGCCCAAGCGGTCGGCGGACTCGGCGCCGGCATCCTTTTCCCCATCTCGCTCTCCATGCTGGCGGCGATCACGCCGGATCCTCGAGCGCGGGCAAAGGCCATTGCCACGTGGGCGGGATTCCTTTCACTCGGCGCTGTCATTTCGCCCCTGCTCGCGGGCCTCACGGCGCAGTTCTTCACCGTGGCCGGCCCGGCGGGAGCGCCCAATGTCTTCAGCGGCTGGCGCGTGGCCTATTACGTGGCGGCGGCCGCCGCCGTCGTCGTTCTCATCGTCGCGCTCTGGGCCAGGGACTCCGCGGTCCCCGCCAAACGCAACCTCGACCTGCCCGGCCAGGCCACCCTCGCGCTCGGCCTGATCGGAATTCTCTTCGCGACGGTCCAGGCGGTCGATTCCGGCTTCGGGAGCGCCCCCGTGATCGCAAGCTACGTGGCCGGCGGCATCCTTCTGGCCGCCTTCATCGCCATCGAGGCGCGCACCGGAGAACCGCTGATCCACCTGTCCCTGTTCCGGAACAGCGCATACTCGATCACCGGAATCGTCGCTGTCATAGGCATGTTCGCCTTCCTCGCCGTCTGCTACAGCACCAGCGTTGCCGTCGGCGGACTCGCCCTCGCCGAAGCGTGGAAGGTCGGTGTGCTGTTCGTCTTCATCCAGGGCCCGGCTTTCGCCTTCAGCCCCGTGGTCGGCTGGCTCATCCACCATGTCGCCCCGCGCTGGGCCCTCACCGCAGGTTTTGCCTTCATGGCTGCCTCCGCCTATTGGCTCTCGACGTTCACCCTGGGTGCGCCGGAGTCATTCGGCGGAACTCCCTGGACGGCGTTCATTCCGCCGCTCCTGCTGTTGGGCATCGGGTTCGCGCTCACCGTCGGCTCCATCACCGCGGTCGCGATCAACAGCGTCGAACCGCAGCACATCGGCATGGCTTCCGCCACGACGAACCTCCTGCGCGACCTGGGTTTCGCCCTGGGACCCGTCATCGGATCAGCCATCGCGTTCGGAATCGGAGCCAGCGTCTTCGCCGGACCCCTTGCCGGTATCCTCAGCGGGGCAGGGCTGCCCGCCGACGCAATCGCCGGGTTGTCGAACGTGCCACCGCTGGGCTACCTCTCAGGATGGGACGGCGTGATCGCCCAGTTCTCCGGCCAGGCAACGGCTGGTGGCGCACCTGCCCAGGCCGTCGATGGCATGATCGCGACCCTTGCTTCCGCGCAGCAGCAGATCCAGGGCGCGGCAGGGAACTCCCTCGGCCAGGGGTTCCAGGCCGTGTACCTTGCCGCCGGCATCGCGGCCACCCTCTCCGCCCTTCTCACCCTCTTCATCTCCGCACGTTCCTCGGCGCCCGCGCCCGATGCCGTCGAAGAGGCCACCGAAGCCAACGCCGCCGTCTAGCACATACGGACTTCCGGCCCACCCCCACTATCCGCAAGGAGCACGCCATGACTGCACCCCTCGAATCGAACATTGACATCTGGGATGACGACATTCTCCTCGACCCCTACCCCACCTACACTTCGCTCCGCGAGTTGGCCGCGGTGGTCCATCTGCCCAAGAACGACCTGTACGTGCTGACGCGCTATGACGTCATCCGCGACGCACTGGGTGATCCGCACACCTTCTCGTCCACCAGCATCGGCTTCAATCCGATGGTGAACGAGGCGCTGCAGGGCACCTCGCTTGCCTCCGACCCGCCCGTTCACACGCAGCTGCGCGCCACGCTGTCACAGAACCTGACGCCGCGCGCACTCCGCGGCCTGAAGGCCGTCATCGATGAAAAGGCCGGCAAGCTCGTCGCCGAGCTTGCCGCCAGCGGCAGCTTCGAGGCCATCGATTCCCTGGCGCGCGCCTTTCCGCTGGAAATCGTTGCCGACCTCATTGGCTTCAGCGGACACGTGAAGGACAACATGCTGCGCTGGGGCCAGGCTGCGATGCAGGTCATCGGTCCGCTGAACCAGCGCACGCAGGAGTCCTTCCCGATTGCCGGCGAGCTCTACGGCTGGTGCTCGTCGGTCACCGCCGAAGACCTCACGCCTGGCTCAATCGGCCGCGGAATCTTCGACGCCGAAACACGCGGCGACATCCCGCCGGGCTCTGCGGGGCACATCATCCACCAGTACCTGGGTGCGGGCGTCGACACGACGATCGCCTCGATCGGCAACATCATTGCGTTGTTCGGCCGCCACCCCGAGCAGTTCGAGCTGGTCCGGAAAAACCCGGAACTCGTCCCCTCCGCTTTCGCCGAAGTGCTGCGCTACTGGCCCCCGGTCCACATCTGGGGCCGGAAGGCAACCCGCGACGTGGACATCGACGGAGTGACGGTTCCTGCAGGCGCCCAAGTCGGCATCCTCTTTGGTGCCGGCAACCGGGATCCGCGGCATTACGGGGATCCCGACACCTTTGAGGTGACGCGCAACCCGGTGGACCACCTCTCCTTCGGCTACGGGCCGCATGGCTGCGCCGGCCAGGGCCTGGCGAAGCTTGAAGCACACGCGATCATTGAGGCGCTTGCCCGCAGGGTGAAAACCCTGACGATCTCCGACGAGGTCCGGGTGCCGAGCAACATCACGCGGAGCCACGAGACGCTCCAGGTCGCCAAGGTGGTGGCCGCATGAGGATCGAGCTGGACCGCCCGCGCTGCGAAGGACACGGCCTGTGCGAGGAGGCCGCGCCTGAGCTGATGCACCTGGATGACGACGGCGACCTGGTGATCGATGTCCCGGAGGTGGACGGGGTCGGGTTTGATGCCGCGAAGGCGGCGGTCAGGGTTTGCCCGGTCGCCGCCCTGCGATTGGCCGGGGCATGACGATGCGCAGAATCGTGGTGGTTGGAAACGGCATTGCGGGACTCACGGCCTGCGACTCGCTGCGCTCGGCCGGATTTGACGGCGAGCTCACCGTTGTGGGCGCTGAGCGCCACCATCCCTACAGCCGCCCCGCCCTGTCCAAGGCACTGCTGCATGGCGACGACGGCTTCCAGGCGCACCAGCTCCCCGAGCCGAGCCACGGGGCAACCGAACTGCTCGACGTCAGCGCCACGGGCCTGGACGCCGACGCCCGGCTGGTTCGCCTGGACGGAGGCGATGAGCTGCCGTATGACGGCCTTGTCATCGCCTCCGGTTCCCGGGCCAAACGCCTCGCTGCGGGACCGCAAGAGGACGGCTCCCCCCGGGAGCTCACCCTGCGCACCATCGAGGACGCGATCCTCCTGAGGGAACGCGTCGCAGCACGCCCCTCGGTCATCGTGATCGGCGGCGGACCGCTCGGCATGGAGGTCGCGTCCGGCTGCCTGCACGCGGGCTGCGAGGTCACCCTCGTTTCCGATGCCACACCCCTCTCGCGCCAGCTGGGAGACCACCTGGGCGGCATCTTCACCACCGCCGCCATCCGGCACGGACTGCGGGTGGCTGGCGGCGGGAAGGCCCGCCTCGTCGGCTCCGGGACGGGGACGCGGGTTGTCCTCACCAACGGCACCGAACTTGAGGCCGATCTCGTGGTTACCGCCGTCGGCGACGAGCCCAACATCGACTGGCTGGGCGGCTCGGGACTCCTTGTCGACGGGTCGCTGCGCGTCGACTCCCGAGGCCGGCTCCGGCCGGACATCGTGGCCGCCGGCGACGTGGCCTTTTTCCCAACCCTTCGCGGGGTTGAGCGGGTGCCGCTGTGGACGAGCGCCATCGACCAGGCCAAGGTCGCGGCCGTCGGACTGCTCAAGGGTGACGCGGCGCCCGAGCTCGACTTCCAGCCGTACTTCTGGACCGAGGGTTTCGGCCTGTCGCTCAAGTCGGTCGGCTTCACTCCCGTGGCCGGAGCCCCCGACTACTGCGAGCCGGGTGCGGAGCGGGAATCGATGCTGCTGCGCTGGGAAAACCAGGACGGATCCGGGACCGCCGCGGCGCTCAACTACCGGATTCCCATCCCGAAACTGCGCCGGCTGGCCGTCACCGGGCCGGCCGCGCCCCACTCGGCAGCGCCGGCGAAGCTCTGATGCGGCCCCCGGTTGCCTCCGGCACACCGGGGCGCTCGCCGTCGCGCCTCAAGGGCTCCTCCGGCGTGAGATTGCCTCACATCCCCCGTTAGGATTGCCTCATGCCGTCGCTGCGAGAAGCCCAGAAACAACTGACCCGCGACATGATCGTCGAACGGGCGCTCGAGCTCTTCACCACGAAGGGCTACGCCGCCACCACCATCGACGAGATCGCTGCGGCGGCCGGCACCACCCGGGTGACCTTCTACGCCCACTACCCCTCGCGCAGCGATCTGATGAGGGACTTCATGGCGCGCGTGAACGCCGTACTGGACCGCGCGAACGGCCCGGACAGCGCGTCCACCGCCGCCGATCTGGTCGACGTCGTGCGCGCGGGCGAGCTGCCGGGAATCCTGGCGTGGCTCGAGTCGCGCGCTGCGCTCTGGCCGGTCTTCCGGCCTTACCTGGACGTGCTCGAGGAGGCCGCCGCGGTCGATCGCGAGGTGCGGGCCCTGGTCGAGGAATGGCACGAGGAGGTCATCTCCGACATGGTCCGCGGCATGCGCCTGGCCGGCCGTTTCCCTGAGGAGACCCATCACATTCGCGGAACGCTTGCCCTCACGCAACTCGACTACGTCGCCACGCTCTGGACGCGCCGCAAGCTTGAGCCGAACCGCGACCACGCCCTCGAGGTGCTTGCCGACAGCTGGTACCACCTGCTGTGCGACGAAGGCTGAATCAGGCCCCACGCGCGGAGCCTCCGGGCCATATGATTCTGTTGTGCAGAACATAAGCATCGTCAAGCGCCCCGACTACGCGGTTGAGTCGGTCGACAACGCACTGCAGCTGATCCTGCTGCTCCAGGAGCGCGAGTGGCTGCGCATCGCCGAGGCGGCCAAGGCGCTTGGCGTCGCTCCCTCGACGGCGCACCGGCTCATGGCCACGCTCGTCTACCGCGGCTTCGCCTTGCAGGATGACCGGCGCCGCTACTGCGCCGGCCCCATGCTGCGCAGCGATGCCGCCGAGAACCCCACCCGGGCCGTCGTCGCCCTCGCCCGCCCGCACGTGGAGGCACTGGCCCGCTCCGTGCGGGAGACGGTGAACCTCGTGGAGCGCGTCGGCATCACGGCCCGCTTCCTGTACAGCGCCGAGGGCCCACAACTGCTGCGCATCGGCAACCGCACCGGCAGCGTCCTCCCGGCCCATGCCTCCGCGGCCGGCAAGGCGGCCCTGTCCACGCTGCCCGCGGCAGGGGTCTCCCAGCTCTACGCCGGCCGCTCCATCCGGCAGGCGGGACACCGGATGGCGGCCGCCGAGCTCAAGGCCCTGCAGGAGGAACTCGCCGAGACCCGCACCCGCGGTTACGCGCTCAACCTGGGGCGCACCGAGGCCGACATCGCCGCGGTCGGAGCGCCCCTGGGCGGAACGGGCCGGACCGCCACCCTGGCCCTGTCCATCAGCGCCCCGCTCTCCCGCGCCGGGGACATCCAGCAGCCCCGGGTCATCGAGGCATTGCACACCGCGTGCGCCGCCATCCGCCACGACCTCGACGCCGCGGGGCCCGTGCCTTCCGCCTGAGGCCTGGCCCCGATGTTCTGTTGTGCGGAATGTTTTGGTCTTCCGGTGACCCGGCTCACTAGCCTGAAAGGCAGCGCCCGCCCGGCCTCCGCCGCACCGTCGGGACGCCCCACCCGAACAGGCCCTTGCCTGACCAGACACCCAGGAGCACCCATGCAGTTCTACGTGGACGGATACCGCCCCGGCGACCCCGAGATCCGCCCGGCCGCGCCCGGCCGCGGCGACAACCAGCCCCCGGCCGAGGAGGTGGACGTCCTGGTCGTCGGTACCGGCCCCGCGGGCGTGGTGCTTGCCGCCCAGCTCGCCGAGTTCCCCGGCATCAGCACCCGCGTCATCGAACGCCGCGAGGGCCCCCTGGCCAAGGGCCAGGCCGACGGCGTCGCCTGCCGGACCGTGGAGATGTTCGAGGCGTTCGGCCTGGCCGAGAAACTGGTCCGCGAGGCGTACTGGGTCAACGAAACCACCTTCTGGGCGCCGGGGGAGGACGGCTCCGGGCTGGTGCGCACCGGCCGGGTGCAGGACGTCGCGGACGGTTTGTCCGAGTACCCGCACGTGATCGTCAACCAGGCCCGGATGCAGGATTATCTGCTGGAGCACATGCGCACGTCCCCCAGCCGCCTGGAGCCCGAGTACGGGCTGGAGGCCGTCGGGGTGGAGGTCGCCGCGGAGGGCGAGTACCCGGTCACGGTGACGCTGCGCTGCACCGGTCAGGGGAACGACGCCGGCGATGGGGTCACCGTGCGTGCCAAGTATGTGGTGGGCTGTGACGGCGCCCGCTCCGCCGTGCGCAAGTCCCTGGGCATCGAACTGCGGGGAGACGCGCGCAACCACGCCTGGGGCGTCATGGACATCCTCGCCGTCTCCGATTTCCCCGACATCCGTCTCAAGGCCGCCATCCAGTCCGCCTCCGGCGGGTCCATCCTGCTCATCCCCCGCGAGGGCGGCTACCTGGTCCGCCTCTACGTGGACTTGGGCGACCTGGACCCCAACGACCGCGAGGCCCGCGCCCGCTTCACGCCGGAGGCCATCATCGAGGCCGCCGGCCGGATCCTGCACCCGTACACCCTGGAGGTCAAGGACATCGCGTGGTGGTCCGTGTACGAGGTGGGCCAGCGTGTTGCCGACCGCTTCGACGACGTCCTGCCCGAGGAGCGCGGCACCCGCACCCCGCGCGTGTTCATTGCCGGGGACGCCTGCCACACGCACTCGGCCAAGGCCGGGCAGGGCATGAACGTGTCCATGCAGGACGGCTTCAACCTCGGCTGGAAGCTCGCCGCCGTGCTGGAGGGCCGCAGCCCCGCCGCGCTGTTGGACACCTACTCGCAGGAGCGGCAGGCGATCGCGCAGGAACTGATCGACTTTGACCTGAAGTGGTCTTCCGCCATGGCGGCCAGGCCCAAGGATCCGGCGAACCCGGGGGCCGGCGGCATGGACGCCGCCGAACGCCAGGCGATCTTCACCCAGGGCGGCCGCTTCACCGCCGGCTTCGCCACCGACTACCCGCAGAACATGATCACCGGCGCCGACACCCACGAGCACCTGGCCAAGGGATTTCCGGTCGGGGAGCGGTTCCATTCGGCGCCGGTCGTCCGGCTCGCTGACGCGAAGCCGCTGGAGCTGGGGCACGAGGCGCAGGCGGACGGGCGCTGGCGGCTCTACGCGTTCGCGGACGCCGCAGCCCCGGGCGATCCCGACTCGAAACTGGGGAGCCTGTGCCGATTCCTCGCCGCATCCGGGTCCTCCCCGATCAAGCGCTACACCCCGGCCGGCGCGGACGCCGACGCGGTCTTCGATGTCCGTGCCGTCTACCAGCAGGGGCACCGCGACCTGGAGCTGGGTGACGTGCCGTCCTTCCTCCTCCCGCGTAAGGCGCCGTTCGGCCTGCTGGACTACGAGAAGGTCTTCACGCCCAACCTGAAGTCCGGCGTCGACATCTTCGATGCGCGCGGGATCGACCGGGCCGCCGGCGCCCTGGTGGTGGTCCGCCCGGACCAGTACGTGGCGCACGTGCTGCCGCTGGAGGCCCACGAGGAACTGGCGGACTTCTTCGCCGGCCTCATGCTCGAACCACACGCCTGATTTCGGGCCTCGCGCGGTGGCGCGCCCCACCCAAACACGGTTGTGCCACCGCGTACCGGGCGGGGAGAGGTGCGGCCGCTGAAACCGGTCGATCAAAACGCCGCCACAAAGCGCCAAGTCCAGCTGAATGACCGCCGGAGATCCATGCCTCAGGTGCCCGGAAACAGCATCCCCAGCTCGCGTACCGTCTCATCGAAGAGGTCCACTGGGTCGGAGCCCACGCCGTCGAATTCCCGCCGGGCGAAAGTTTGCCAGGCTACCCGCCAGGCGACCGTCACCACCTCGGCAACCAGGAGTGCCTGGATCGGGCCCAGCGGGCCCCGTTGAACCAACGCGGCACTGAGGGCTTCGACCAGGTTCCGCTCCTGTCGCATGACTACCCGAAGCATCTCCGGCTCCTGGACCATCAGGCGGGAGATCCTGCGGAAATCGCTCTGTTCGACCTCCAGCGCAAAGAACCTGCGGCACACCCCCAACAGGTCCTCCAGGATCTCGGAGGCGCTGGCGTGCGTACTCTCGCTGGCCGCCAGCGCGTCTATCAGACCCTGCTGGCCGGGCATGAGCGCGTGCTCCTTGGAGGAGTAGTAGCGAAAGAAGGTGCGCTCGGAGATGCCCACGCGCCCGGCAATGTGGCCGATCGTCGTGAGGTCCAGCCCCTGTTCCTCCACCAGGTCCAACGTGGCAGCCTGGATTTCGCGCAGCATCAGGATGCGACGTTCTTCACGGATACCCACAGCTTGGCTCTTTCCTTGATATGGGAGTGCGCCCCTCCAGGGGCCGGGGCTCGCCATCCTATATTTTGTGTCACACCCTGACGACTTTAGCGTACCAAACCTGTCAGACTGTGACACAATTTGGGGAATTCCGACTCAACAGAAGAGGTACACCCATGGCCCTGACCGCAGAAGACGCGATTTCTCCGCCCATAGCTCCGGTTCGGCCAGCCCCACCCGAACTGTCAACGAAACAGCTCACCGGAATCATCGGCGCATTGGCGCTTGCCGCGTTCCTGATGATCCTGAACGAGACGGTGCTCAGCGTTGCGCTGCCGGCGATCATGGCCGACCTGTCCGTCTCCCCGGCCGCCGGGCAGTGGCTGACCACCGGGTTCCTGCTGACCATGTCGGTGGTCATCCCGACCACCGGGTTCCTGCTGCAGCGCTTCACCGCGCGGAGCCTGTTCATTTTCGCGCTCACCAGCTTCCTGGCCGGCACCGTGCTGGCGATCTTCGCGCCCAGCTTCGCCCTCCTGCTGGTTGCCCGCATCGTCCAGGCTGCCGGCACCGCCATCGTGCTGCCGCTGCTGATGACCACAACGCTGACCCTGGTTCCTCCACACAAACGCGGAGCCATCATGGGCCTGAACTCAATCGTCATCTCCGTTGGCCCGGCCATCGGTCCCACCGTTTCCGGAGCGATCGTCAACGCCTTCACCTGGCACTACATCTTCATTCTGATGGCACCGCTGGGCGCCATCATCCTGGTCCTGGGCATCATCTTCATCAAGCTCCCGTCCCGTGCCCGCAGGATTCCGCTCGATGTCTTCTCGGTGGTGCTC
>Ga0182739_1004639_pt1 | contig 11258 bp, 18 predicted proteins | sample eDN5th30CBELigBY_FD_128873 | JGI IMG/M metagenome (GOLD analysis project Ga0182739, IMG submission 128873) | Enriched backyard soil microbial communities from Emeryville, California, USA - eDNA 5th pass 30_C BE-Lig BY (version 2) (version 2) | ecosystem: Environmental > Terrestrial > Soil >... | reverse complement strand
GACAGCGCGAAGATCGCGCCCATGAGCAGGAGGAGCGAGTTCGAGTACACCCACGTGCGGACGCCGCCCACGCGCGCCCACCGTGGCGAGTCCGACCGCGCGTGCACTCCGACGAGCTGCTCCTCGTCGGAGCCGACACCCTCATCGCCGGGCTGCTTCGACTCCGGCGAGCCCCGCTGGACCAGCCAGATGGTCGCGAGGATGAAGAGGAAGAACTGCAGGAACTCGGACTGCCAGTTCTCCGCGACATCGACGAGGAACGACGACGAGGTGACGAAGTCGACATAGCCGACCGCGGACCGGCCGTGCTGGGCGAGTTGCTCGTTCTCGCGCGCAAGGCCGGCGAACGACTGCCCGACGAGCGCCGCGAGGAAGATCGCGAAGAACGCCAGGCTGAGGCTGTTGTCCCGCAGGAAGCGTCGCATGTCAGCGCCCCTGCAGCGGAAGAACGATCATGATGGCCAGGCCCACGGCGATCACCGTCGCCCACAGCCAGAACATGACATGCACACCCACCGGAGTCCGGTCGCCGTCGTCGCTCATGCGCCGAACGTAGCCGCGCCGCGTGCCGCGACCGAAGGGGGTTGACCGGGAGGCTCGCGGGAGGCAGACGACCCGTGCGAGACCCCTGGTGCAGCGCCGGTGCGGCGGCCTAGTGTGGCGCCATGGGAACGATCTACTACGGCGGATCCGCGACGCCGATCCACATCGAAGACCGTGCCCTCGCCCACCTGAAGGTCATCATCGCGACCAAGCTCCGCCGTGGCGAGAGCTTCACCGTCTCCTGGCAGCATCCCGACGATCAGCCGCGCGGGCGCAGCACGCTGTGGCTGCATCCGTCCATCCCGCTGCGCTTCGTGTTCGACGAGCCGGAGCCGCCGCCGCTCAGCCGGACATGGATCGAGGAGCTCGCGACATCCGCGAACTCCTCGGGGGGCATCACGCTCGTCAGCGCCCACTTCGACACCGACGAGGTGCCGGTCGTGGACGCGGCCCCGCAGGTCGTCGAGGTCGCGCCGCACACAGAATGATGCGCGGGGGCCCCACCCGAAGGGGCCGCCCGCGCATCGTGTACGACGTCACGCCGGGATTCTGTCCTCCGCCGGCGGGACATGCGCGATGGGGACCGGGCGCTGCGACCTCCGCCGTCGCGCGCCCGCACGCATGATCGCTTCGAGGACTTCCTCGGGCGATGCGTACTTGCCGGCGAGGCCGAGCTCGCGCAGCCAGATGACGTCGTACTCCAGCGCATCGACCTCGTAGATGCAGGCCACCGTGCGCTGGGGGTCGTTCTCCGTCATGGACAGGTCGAGGACGACCCATTCCATGGACGTGAGCCTGCGAAGTTCATACCGTGGGTTCATGTCTGTTCACGCCCGGTTGCGGCCGCTGATGACGCGGAAGAGGAACGCGATGAGAGCGATGACACCGACGATGAGCGCGACCCAGAGCAGCCAGTTCAGGGCGGCGTTCAGACCGCCGACGATGGCGAGGATGATCGCGACGACGATGATGATGATCAGGGCGATGTTCATGGGAAGAGCCTTTCTGGTCTCTGATCGGTCCCGCTGACGGAAGGTCCGCCACCGGGATCGTGAGACGAGATTGGCATGGGCTGCGGGTTTCGTCCTGGGGCTTGACGGCGTCCGGCGCACGATGCTAGTCACGCGTCGGCCCGCTCCGGTCCCCGTCGGCGGACGGACGCAGGCGAGGGGGACATCCCCCGGCTACCGACCCCCGCGACGCCGTGTCAAGCCCCTCCTGCCGCGCCCGCGCACCCGCCTATCGTGCGAGGGACGAAGGAGGATCCCATGCCCCGTGGACGTGGATCGAACAGCCTCAAGGACCCCGAGCTCTACGAGGAGCTGCGGGACCAGGGGGACTCGAAGGAGAAGGCCGCCCGGATCTCCAACGCCGCAGCGCGCGACGGCCGCAAGGCTGTCGGCCGGCGCGGCGGGAAGTCGGGCGACTACGACGACTGGACGGTCGAGGAGCTGCGCAAGCGCGCCAAGGAGCTCGGCATCACCGGGTACTCCGGCAAGCGCAAGGCCGAGCTCATCTCGATGCTGCGCAACCACTGATGGCGAGCGCGGCGAGCCGGCTGGCCCGTGCCAGACCCGGGGAGGACCCCGGGTTCCGACGCGTGCGCGCAGGCTCGGGGTTCCGGTATGTCGACGCCGACGGCACGCCGGTGCCCGACGACGACCGGGAGCGCATCCGCGACCTCGTCATCCCGCCGGCGTGGGAGGACGTCTGGATCGCCACGGATCCGCTCGCGCACATCCAGGCGGTGGGAACGGACGACGCCGGCCGGCGCCAGTACCTGTACCACGAGCTGTGGCGGGCCCGTCGCGACCGCGGCAAGTTCGCACGCGCCCTGGCCCTCGCCGAGGCGCTTCCCCGCGCCCGCGCCCGCGTCACGGCGACGCTGCGCAGCGGAGAAGCCGATCGCGCCCTGGTCCTCGCGGTGTCGTTCCGGCTCCTCGACACCGCCTCCCCGCGCATCGGCTCGGCGCGCTACCTCGAGCGGCACGGAAGCCGCGGTCTCACGACCCTCCAGCGCCGCAACGCGGAGGTGGCGGCATCCGTCATCAGCCTGTCCTTCCCCGCCAAGAGCGGAAGGCGCGCGTTCCTCGAGATCGACGACGCCGACCTCGCCCCCATCGTGGAGGAGCTGCGGACGGGGCGGGGCCGCTCCCCTCTGCTCTGGTACCTGCGGCGACGGCGTCAGGTCGGGCTCACTCCCACCGAGGTGAACCGGCACGTGCGCGAGCTCACCGGCGGGGGTTTCACCGCAAAGGACTTCCGGACTCTGCGGGGCACCATCACGGCCGCCGAGGTGCTCGCGCGGATCGGCACCGTCGATACCGCACGCGATCGCAAGCGGGCGGAAGCACTGGCCGTGCGTGCGACGGCGGAGGCGCTCGGCAACACCGTGTCCGTCGCGCGGGCGAGCTACATCGATCCGCGGGTCTTCCGCCACTACGACCGGGGCCGTCTGCTCGACCTCACGATCAGCCCGGAGTCGGCGATCCGGCGGCTGCTGTCGGGCAGATGAGTACCGGTGCCCCCGCTGTCAAGGCCCTGGGGGCGCAAGCCCCGCGCGCATAGTCTGCCCGGCATGGAAGACAACCCGACAGACGCGACCGAGCCGCGCGACGGTCAGCCGCGCGACGGCGAGGAGTACGTCCCCACGACGACGCACGCGGAGTGGGGAGCGGGCAATCCGCGCCTCATCGTGACGAGCGAGCACGACCGCATGACCTTCGACATCACATCGGATCTCACGCGCATCGGCTCCGCCGGCGACGCCGACCTCCCGCTCCCCGGTGCCGATCCGCTGCACGCCACCATCCGCCACGATGAGCGCGACGAGTACGTGCTGACGCTCCACGGCGAGGGCGAGATGAACGCCAACCCGGACACGGCCGCGACGGTCGAGGGCGATCGCTCCGAGACGCTGCGGACCGGGGCGCGCTTCACCGCCGGGCCGTGGAACCTCGTCTTCATGCGCGACGAGTACGCCGACCACGGGCGTCCGTTCGGCGGCCGCGAGGGCGGCGAGGGGACGCATCAGCCGATGCAGCCCCAGCGCCCGGACTACGAGCGGGACCCGAACGCCGAGGAGCCCCGCCCGCTCGAAGTGCGGGACGACTGAGCGGTCATGGGGACCATCTACTACGGCGGATCCGCCACGCCCATCCACATCGACGACCGCGCGCTCGCGCACCTCAAGGTCGTCATCGCCACCAAGCTGCGCCGCGGTGAGAGCTTCACGGTGTCGTGGCGTCACCCCGACGACGAGCCGCGCGGCCGCAGCACGATCTGGCTGCACCCGTCCATCCCGCTGCGGTTCGTCTTCGACGAGCCCGAGCCGCCGACGCTGAGCCGCAGCTGGATCGAGACGCTGGCGCACTCCGCGAACTCCTCCGGCGGCATCATGCTCGTCGCGGAGCACCTCGCCCCCACGCCCGCCGGAGCCGGCGACGCGGCGCCGCAGCTCGTGGAGTTCCCCGCGGACACCGACAAGAAGTGAGGATGCCATGCTGACCGCCATCGCGCTCAACTGCACACTGTCCCCGTCCCCGGCCCCGTCCAGCACTGCGGTGCTCCTCGCGCAGGTGCTCGATGCGCTGGGCGAGCAGCACGTGTCCGGCGAGCAGCTGCGGGTCGTCGACTTCGACGTCCGCCCCGGGGTCGAAGCGGACATGGGCGACGGGGACGAGTGGCCCGCCCTCCGCGAGCGCATCCTCGCGGCCGACATCCTCATCTTCGGGACCCCCACCTGGATGGGGCACATGTCCAGCGTCGCCCAGCGGGTGCTCGAGCGCCTGGACGCCGAGCTGTCGGAGACCGACGACGCGGGCCGCCCCCTCCTCACGGGGAAGGTCGCGGCCGCCGTCGTGGTCGGCAACGAGGACGGCGCCCACAAGATCACCGCCGACCTCTACCAGGCGCTCGGTGACGTCGGGTACTCGATCGCCGCGCAGGCGGGCACGTACTGGAACGGCGAGGCGATGCACACGGTGGACTACCGCGAGCTGGATGCCGCTCCGGACGAGGTCGCGTCAGCCACCGCGACGCTCGCGCGCAACACCGCGCACCTCGCGCAGCTGCTCCGCGATCATCCGTACCCCGCCCCCTGAGCCGCATCCTCCGGATCTCGATCGAAGGGAAACGCCATGTCGAACAACACCCCGATCCTCCCCGTGCCCGGGGACGACGACGCCGACGACCCGGTGACGAAGGAGGTCGACGGCGAGCAGACGCTCGATCCCGACGCCGACGACGATCTCATCGACAGCGCGGACGCCGACCGCCTCGCCGTCCAGGCCGACGACGCCGACGACGCCGAGGAGCCGTGACGGGCGAGGCCCGCACCGAGCCCGACGTCGTCCTTTCGCCGATCACGCCCGCCGACGCCGGCGAGGTGCTGACGGTGCAGCGGGCGGCGTTCGTGTCGGAGGCGCTCATCTACCGCGACCCGGACATGGCGCCGCTCACCCAGACGCTCGAGGAGCTCGAGGCGGAGCTGCGCGACGCCGACGGATGGGTCGCCCGCGTCGACGGGCGGCTCGTGGGCGCCATCCGCACCCGGGAGAGCGACGGCGTCCTCCTCGTCGGCCGCATCTCCATCGCGCCCGACATGCAGGGCGAGGGGATCGGACGCCGCCTCCTCGACGCCGCCGAGCGGGCGAGCACCGCCCGGGAGGCGGAGCTGTTCACCGGGAGCCTCAGCACCGCGAACATCCGCCTCTATGAACGATGCGGCTATGTCGAGTCCGAGCGCATCGACCACGGGGACGGCACCGCTCAGGTGTTCCTGCGCAAGGCCCTGCGCCCGGGCGCGGACTGATCCGCCTCACTGCACGGGCATCCGCCTCACTTCACCGGGTCGAGATCGCGCACCGCGGGTCCCTCGATCACCTTCCCGCGGGCGTCGAAGCGCGAGCCGTGCAGAGGGCAGTCCCACGACCGCTCGGCGTCGTTCCAGGCGAGGATGCCGCCCAGGTGGGTGCAGACGCCGGAGACGCGGCACGTGACGCCGTCCACCGTGGACTCCGCGACGGGCTGCAGCCCGGTCCGCACCACGCGGCCGCCTCCCTCCGGCGTCTCGTCCCCGGAGTCGGCGGAGGTCTCCGCACGCGCCCACCCGGCCACGAGCTCGCCCGCGACCTTCGCGTTCGCCGCGACCGTCTCGCCGCCGGCGAACGGGCGCGTCGCCTCGAGCTCGCGAGCCCAGTCCGGGCGATCGCCGGAGATCGCCCCGGCGATCGACAGCGCGGCCGCCACCGCGTTCGTCATTCCCCACTTGTTGTAGGCGGTGGCGACGTGGATGCGTCCGCCGCCGCGCGGCAGCGCGCCCGCGTAGGGGAGCCGGCTCGTGGCCCGATAGTCCTGCGCCGCCCACCACGTGGTGCGCCGCGCCGTCGGATACCGCTCGCGCGTCCACTCGTCCAGGCCGGCGAGGCGCTCGGCGATGCTGCCGCCGCGTCCCGTCGTGTAGCTCTCCGAACCGACCAGCAGCACAGTGCGCCCTGACCGGTCCTCGGCGGTGCGCAGCGATCGGGACACCGGATCCACACTGAGGTAGGCGCCGTCCGGCAGGCCACGATCGCCCTCGACCGTGTACGCCCCGACCAGGCTGCGCTGCGGCTCGAGCTTCGCGAAGAACAGACCGCGATCGAGGATCGGCGTGCCGGTGGCCAGGACGAGGGTCGTGCAGTCGATCTCACCGCGGTCGGTCTCGACGCACACGCCGTTCTCGTTCAGGCGCGCGCCGGTCACGCGGCATCCCTGCACGATGCGCCCGCCCGCCTCCCGCAGCCGGTCCGCGAGCAGTCGCAGCACGCGCAGCGGCTGAAGCAGGTACTGGCCGTCCATCGCGAGCGCACCCGTGACCGGGAACGGCAGGCCGATCTGCTCGCCCGCCCCGGAGGGCACGACGCGGTGCTCGAGCCCGGCCATCTCGAGGGCCTCCGCCTCCTGCGCGACCGCCGACGCGCCCTCGGCCGTGGTCGCGAACGTGTAGGCCGTCGCCGGCCTCGCGAGCGCCGGCAGGGCGCCGGCCTCGCCGATGAGCCATTCCTGCGCGGCGCGGTTGCCGGCGACGTACGCACGGACCGCCGCATCGCCGGCGTGCGTGCGCAGCCCGCTGAGGACATCGCCCTGCAGGAGGCTGAGCTTCGCGGTCGTGTTGCCGGTCGTGCCGGCGCCCGCTTCACGCGCCTCCACGACGACGACCCGCCTGCCCTGCCGCGCGAGCATCAGCGCCGTCGCGATGCCGGTGAGGCCCCCGCCGGCGACGACGATCTCCGCCGCGGACGGCACGGACGCGTCGGCGGGGATGGGGGCGGATGTCTGCCACCACACCGACTGCGGTGCGGGGGGCGTACTGCGGGTCTGATCCGACACGGCGGCTCCTTCGGTGGGAGCCCGACTCTCGCAGATCGCCGCGACACACACGAGGGGCTTGACGCCGTGGCTCTCGGGCGTCAGCATCGGGCCCTGTCCTACCGACGACCCCGCTGTCAATCCCCGTGCCCCCGCGCGCGAGGGCGTGTTCACTGGGGGCACCATCGCGGGAGGAGCGTCATGTCGGTGACTTTCGGCATCGAGGAGGAGTTCGTCCTCCTCGATCGCACGCGTCTGGAGCCTGTCGACCTCGGCCCGGTCGCGGTCGGCGAGCTGTCCCGCGACCGCCGGGACGTCGCGGAGGCGGTCGTCCACGAGTTCTTCGCGTCCCAGCTCGAGTACGCCTCGCCGGTGCTCACGGGCTTCGCCGACGCGTGGGACGCGGTGAGCGGATTCCGACGCCGTCTCGCGGCGTGGGCGGATGCCGCCGGCGTCATCGCCGCGGGGACCGGCACGCCGTTCCGCGCCCCGGCGCACTCCGCTCTCACCCGCGATGAGCGCTACACGCGCATCGCGCACGACATCGGGGGCCTGGCCGCCGAGCACCAGATCAACGGGATGCACGTGCACGTCGGGATCCCGGACCGGGACGTCGGCGTGAGGATCTCCAACGGCCTGCGCCCGTGGCTGCCCGTCCTCGTCGCGCTGTCGGCGAACTCCCCCTTCTGGCAGGGCGCCGACACCGGCTTCGCCAGCTGGCGCACGATCCACAGTCGCCGCTGGACGACGTACGGCATCCCGCCGCTGTTCCGCGACGTCGCGGACTACGACCACGCGGTGGCCTCCCTCCGCGGACTCGGCGCGACATCCGATCCGGGCACGATCAACTGGAACATCCGCCTCTCGCGGCGCCTGCCGACCGTCGAGGTGCGCGTGTGCGACGCGCAGCTGGATCCCGCGTCCACGGTCGCTCTGGCCCTGCTCGTCCGCGGGCTCGCGGCCGCGGCGGCCGCCGACGCGCCGATCCTCTTCGACGCGACACCGTGGGACGCGGCGCTGTGGCACGCGGCACGACACGGACTGGGAGCCGGCCTCCTCCACCCGCTGTCCGGTCTCCCCTCGACGGCGACCGCCGTCCTGCACGACCTGCACGCCCGGGTGCGCCCGCACCTCGCCGACGACGCGGAGCGGGAAGCCGTGGAGCGGTTCCTCTCGTCGGCGGCGGCCCCCGGCGCCGGCGCGTCCCGACAGCGCGCGGCGCTGCGACGCGGCCGCGCCGCGCTGGGCGAGCTGTATCGCACGCGGCTCGTGGGCGACGAGCCCACGTCGCGCGCCGGTGGGGGTGCCCTGCGAGGGCTGTCAACCCCCTCCGGCATGACGAGCCCGGTGCGTATCGTCGCCGCCGGACACGGAGGAGACGCAGCATGAGCACACCGGACCGCGACGGCATCGACCGTCGCTTCGACGAAGAGGAGCCCGATTCGACCGGCCAGGTCCCCGCGGGCGGGGCGGGCGCCGACTCGGGGGCGGTGGACGCGGTGGGGGTCGACCCCGAGGACGAGGCGTCGATCGGCGACATCTCCTCGCAGAACGACATCCCGGGGGTGGGCACGCGCGCGCCCGACCCCGACCAGTCGGACGACGATCGGGGCGCCCGATGACCCGCTTCGGCTACACCCTCATGACCGAGCAGAGCGGGCCGCGCGAGCTCGTCCGGTACGCGCAGATCGCCGAAGAGGTCGGGTTCGACTTCGAGGCCTCCAGCGACCACTACTCGCCGTGGCTGACCAGTCAGGGACATTCCCCCTACGCGTGGTCGGTGCTCGGGGCCGTGGCCCACGCGACATCCGACGTCGAGCTGATGACCTACGTGACGTGCCCCACGATGCGCTATCACCCCGCGGTCGTGGCGCAGAAGGCGGCCACCATGCAGCTGCTCTCCGAGGGCAGGTTCCTGCTCGGACTCGGCTCCGGCGAGAACCTCAACGAGCACGTCGTCGGCGAGGGCTGGCCGGCCGTGGACGCACGCCAGGGGATGCTGGAGGAGGCCGTGCAGATCATCCGCGCCCTGCACTCGGGCGATCTCATCACCCTCGAGGGCGACTGGTTCCGCGTCGACTCCGCCCGCATCTGGGACGTCCCGGACCAGCCGGTGCCGATCGGCGTCGCGGTGTCGGGCGCGGAGTCGATCGAGCGCTTCGCGCCCCACGCGGACCACCTCATCTCCGTGCAGCCCGAGGCGGAGCTCGTCGACGCGTGGCACGAGCAGCGCGGCGAGGACTCCCGCAAGATCGGACAGGTGCCGATCTGCTGGGACCCGGACGAGGAGGCCGCGGTGCGGCGCGCCCACGACCAGTTCCGCTGGTTCGGCGGCGGGTGGGCGGTCAACGCCGACCTCCCGACGCCCGCGGGGTTCGAGGGCGCGAGCCGCTTCGTGCGCCCCGAGGACGTCGCCGAGTCGATCGCGTGCGGTCCCGACCTCGACGCGCTCGCGGAGAGCGCGCGCCCGTTCCTCGACGCGGGCTTCACGGACATCGCCTTCGTGCAGGTCGGCGATGAGGGGCAGGAGCGCTTCCTGCGGGAGGCCGCCGGACCTCTCCTCGAGCGCGTGCGCGACCTCGCCGGCTGATCGGGCCTGCTCCCGGGCGGATGTCAAGGGCCTGGGAAGCGGAGACGGCGGCCCGTAGCGTCGCCGCAGGGGACAACGGACAGAGAGAGGAAGAGGGACATGACCGTCGCACGCGACATCATGACGCCCGCGCCGCGATGCGTGGGCGAGAACGAGACCCTCGTGGAAGCGGCCCGCCTGATGGCGTCGCTCGATGTGGGCGCCCTGCCGATCTGCGGTGAGGACAAGCGCCTCAAAGGCATGGTCACCGATCGGGACATCGTCGTGCGCTGCGTCGCACAGGACGGCGACCCCGCCCGTACGACCGCCGGGGACCTCGCCCAGGGCAAGCCGGTCACGATCGGCGCCGACGACGACGTGTCCGAGGCGCTCGAGACCATGAAGTCGCACCAGATCCGGCGACTTCCGGTGATCGACGGCCACGAGCTGGTCGGCATCATCAGCCAGGCCGATGTCGCGCTCGCGCTCGCCCCGGAGGACACCGGCGAGACGGTCGCGGAGATCTCGGAATAGGGAGCGACCGGTGACGGTGCGCCTGAACGACAAGGCCCTCTCGCATGCGCGCGGTCTGTTGCGGCGCGGGCAGGTCACCTACGACGAGCGGGACGACTGGAGCGAGCACGCGCCCAGCGCGGACGACGAGAACCGCTTCATCGACGAGAACGGCTGGGCGGCGTTCGCGCAATGGCACCTCGGCGAGGACACCGACAAGACGGACGAGACCAAGGGCAGGTACCTGTTCCCCTACGGCGACTTCACCATGCTGCACCGCTGCGCGGTGATCTCGGGCGAGAGTCGCGCAGGCCAGTACCACCACGCGTCGGTCGAGAAGGCCCTCAAGGACCTCCTCACCGCGATCGACGACAAGAACCCCGAGAACGACGACAAGGATGGGAAGACACCATGAGCGGAAACCAGGGCGACGAGCACAACCTGCAGGGAGTCGCCGACGGCGACACAGACGCCGACACGGCGTCGGGCGGCTCGCCGGACTCGCATGAGCAGAGCTCGGACTCGGGCTCGGAGGACGACGCGGAGGAAGACGGCTCCGCCCCCCTCGGCGGGGACGAGACCACCGAAGAGGAGCTCGAGGCGGACAACGAGGTCGAGGAGGACACCCTGAAGACCCTCGACCCGGAGGCGCCGCCCGCGTGAGGATTCCCCGCGTGACGGCCCTCCCCAGGGGCCGGCACGTGGGGAGGGGACCCCTATGACGACACCGGTCAAACGCGTCGCACGCCAGGCCGCCCGTGAGGCGGAGGCGAAGCCCGCTGTGCGCGTCCTCGCGCGCAGCGGCTTCGCCGCGAACGGCATCGTGCACCTCATCATCGGCGCCATCATCATCGCGCTCGCCGCGGGCGCCCGCGGCGAGGGCGATCAGGCCGGTGCCCTCAAGACGATCGCCGCCGCCCCGCTCGGCTTCGTGCTCCTGTGGCTGCTCGCGGTCGCGCTCGCCGCCCTCGGTGTGTGGCACCTCGCCGAGGGGATCCTCATGCGGGCGCCCGGCGACGACGTCAAGGGTGAGGCGAAGAAGTGGGGCCGCCGGATCGGCGAGTGGGGGCAGGCCGTCGTCTTCCTCGTGCTCGGCGGCATCACGGCATCCGTCGCCCTGGGCGCGCGTCCCAACGCCGAGGAGACCGCGGAGGGGGCGAGTCGCGGCGTCCTGTCACTCCCGGGAGGGAGTTGGGTGCTGGCGGTCGTGGGGCTCGGCATCGGGATCGGCGGCATCGCCTTCGTGGTGATGGGGGTGCGGCGCAGCTTCCGGAACAAGGTG
>Ga0182739_1004638_pt1 | contig 11260 bp, 9 predicted proteins | sample eDN5th30CBELigBY_FD_128873 | JGI IMG/M metagenome (GOLD analysis project Ga0182739, IMG submission 128873) | Enriched backyard soil microbial communities from Emeryville, California, USA - eDNA 5th pass 30_C BE-Lig BY (version 2) (version 2) | ecosystem: Environmental > Terrestrial > Soil >... | reverse complement strand
TGTTATTGAACGATCCCAGTATGGAAAACTCCTGCCCGTCATTAAAGTTATTCAGTCCCATGCTCCCAATATAACGGTCTTCCGTGCCGCCACCGCCGGTAACCTGGCCGAACATAATCCGCTTACTATCTTCTTTCAGCACGATGTTGAGTATTTTTTCGGGTTCAGTGTCTTTCACACCAGTTGTGTTGGCCATATCGCCATAATAGTCGATCACCTGAATGGATTGAATAAACTCAGCGGGCAGGTTTCGTGTAGCCGTCAGTACTTCACCGCCAAAAAAGTTCTTGCTGTCTACCTGTACCCGGCTAATTGGTTTCCCATGGGCGATCACTTTGCCATCCCGTCGCACTTGCACGTTCGGAAGTAACTTCAATGCTTCTTCCAGCAAGGAATTCTGCCGAATATTATACGCATCCAAATTGTATTGCACAGTATCCTCCTTGAGGACGATGGGCTGCACCCTGTTGATAACAATCTCAGCAAGCAATGTCCGCTGTGGTGGCAGCACGGTGGGCAACAACTGCATTGTTGGCCCCGGAAAGTTGTTGGCATAAGTACGGTCCAATATCTTATAGCCAATCATACTGAAACTCAACCTGAACTCAGGGCCAATGATATCGGCAAACCCAAACTGCCCCCGCTCATTAGTTACCGCAAGCATGGTATCCAGTATGGTTGTTAGCCGAACGTTGACGCCCACCAATGGGGCACCGGCCGTATCGATAACAAGGCCGCTTATTTCCTTTCGTTGGTATTGTGCATGCGCAGCCTGCAACGATACAAAAAGAAATACGAAAACGAGGAGCTTATGTGGCGCTATCGACGGCAACTTTTCGTAAGAATATATGAATCAGAGACGGATTACTTCATGTAACAATTATTCCAACCTCACTCTCTTTAAAGAACGAAAGATAGTACATAATCTGTATGTGTGCAAAAAAAATCGGGTTGTCTTACTGAAAAAGACAACCCGATTTACCTTATCGTTAAGCAGCGACAGTTACCCGTTGTATTGCACTTTAGGTATATGTTTGTCTATTTCCCAACGGCCTACTCCTTCCTCGCCAATTACATCGAACATTTCCAGGATGCGACGTGCCACATACTCTTCTTCAATCTGCTCTTCAAGGAACCATTGAATAAATTGGAAAGTCACAAAATCCTTTAACTTGATGCACTTATCGGCAATGTTATTAAACTGCTGGGTCACATACATCTCCTGTTCAAGCATCTCTTCGAATACAGCACGAAAGGATTCGAAATCAGCCGGTATATTGGTAATTTCCGGCGATATTGCCTTTCCGCCCCGATCGTTCACATAATTGAAGAGTTTCATCATATGTTTCCGCTCCTCTTCAGATTGCTCAGAAAAAAAAGTAGCGCTGAAGTCGTACCCCTGATCATCACACCAAGCAGACATCGCCAGGTAAACGGATGAAGAGTGTGCTTCTACCTTGATCTGTGCATTCAATATGGTTTCGATTTCTTCGTTCAACGAAGTCTTCAATCTTAATAAATCTTTCATAATACTACCTGTTTTCAAATTTCAACAAACAAGCGGCTGATGTACTCCCCGCCTGTAGTACAAAAATACGGAAACAAAGCGGTAAACGCCACGAAATAAAAACAATACGAATTCAGTCTAAATTATACCCCGATTCTACCGGGTTTCATCTGGAGGCAAGCGTTGACTACACTATTGAGTTTGATCATGAATTTAGCCCCATCCAGCAATTCGCGGAGGTTGAGTACGTCGTTAACGTCCAACACAAAACAACGTGGCGTGCGGAACGGCATCACAATGGTAAAGTCTGCCGTACGCGATGGGTCGATAATCATAGCCGATAAATCGATGGCGTCTATCCGCTTTTTGAAGTTGAAGAAGTCACTCACCTTAAATGCAGTGGTGTCGCCCGCAAATTCCAGCCAATAACAATTCTGCCTGCTGCATTGATACACCGCGCCATGCTGGGTACTGTATACTTCTTCGAAATTAGCTAATGGACAAACCATCGTTTAAACAAACTCATTAATCGGAGGCGAATATACAGATTATTTATAATCAGTCCAACTAAATTTATTTTCGTAGACGCGCTATGCGTTGACACATTCACCTCGTAACCCAAGGCCGGCAGCATCAAAGCAGGCTGTTTTTGTCTACTTTTTCGACCTTGCTGCCATCTTTGAGCGTATTGGTAACGGCATTGAACGGTCGCGACACTACCTCGTCCCCTTCGTTGAGCCCTGAGAGGATACGGATATACATATCGTCCTGAATACCGGTTGTCACCGCTACCTGCTTTACGGTACTACTTTGGCTGTCGAAAACAAAGACATACTCATTTGTCTTTTTATCAGCGGCATCGTCGCCACGCCTCCCCAGTGCCGTCGTATCGGCCGCTGCGGTCGTATCGGCATCGCCACTGCCTGCCTCCCGGGTTGTGACAGATTGGATAGGAACGGCCAAACCGGTATTCTTCTGTGTATGTATATCTACCGTGGCGGATAAACCCGGACGGAAAGGTGACGGGTTTTGGAGATCCTTTTTAAGCAAGTCAGCGTACGAGTCGGGCAATATACGCACCTTAACGTTGAAATTCGTCACTTGGTCGGTACCGGCAGTAGTAGTGGTCGCCGTAGCAGCGGTAGTAGACGAACTGGCTATCTCCGTGATAACACCCTGGAATTTCCGGCCCTGAAAGGCATCGACCTCAATCGTAGCCTCATTGTCCAATGCGACGCGGTTGATATCATTTTCGTTGACTTCAACCACCACTTCCATGGCATCCATGTTGGCGATACGCATAATTTCCGTACCGGCCATTTGCGCTGTTCCCACCACGCGCTCGCCGAGCTCTACCTGTAAGAGGGAAACCACACCATCTACCGGCGCATAGATGGTCGTACGCGCGAGGTTGTCTCCAGCTTCCTTCACGGATGCTTGAGATTGGTCTATGCCGTATTTAGTGACTAATACGTTCTGCCGCTGGGCTTCCAACGTTGCACGTGCACTTTCATAATCAGCCCGGATTTGGTCAAACTCGGCGGCCGATATTACCTTCTTGTCAAACAACTCTTTATTCCGCTTGAAGTTTGCTTCCAAATTGGCAAAATTAACCTCTTGCTGCTTCAGCTGTTGTTCGGCCATGGCCAAACTCGCCTTTTGAGCATTCAGTGATGCTACCGCACGTTCATATCCAGATTGTAGTATATCCGGCCGTATACGGCATAGGATTTGCCCTTTGGTCACCACATCACCTTCCTTTACGTTAAGTTCGACAATCTCACCCGATACCTCAGAGCTCAATTTAACCTCTACTTCAGGATGAATTTTCCCACTGGCTGATACCTGCTCATTAACGGTCTTTTTTTCCGCCTTGTCTGTGGCTACCTTAATCACGTCGCCCTGGCCGATCCACCCCATTTTATTGGCGACGATAACGAATACAAGCAGGACGGCTGCACCGATTAATATATACTTAAGCGTACTTTTCTTCTTTGCCATAGCTTATCTATGATTTGGTTGTTTAAAATGTTCAGTTTTCAAAATTTATCTCATTCCCCAGATAGAAGTCAATAACCTTACTCCGGAACAACAAGTCGTACCGCGCCTGGATATGATCAAATTCCGCCCGGTTCATGTTAGTCTGCGCGGTAAATAGTTCCACTGCGTTCGCCAAGCCCACCTCGTACCGCTGATTTATTACCTCAAATGCATCCCTGGTCGAAACGAAAGCCGTTTCTGTCGAAGAGTAGCGTGTTTTTGCTGCCCGGAGATCAAGAACCGCCTGTGCGATAACTTTATTCAGGTTATTTTTTGCCAGCTGCTCGTTGGTCAAGGCATATTGGTAGTTGATTTTAGCACGATTCACATTTATCTTTGTCTGGAACCTGTTGAAAATGGGTATGTTCAAGGTCAGCCCGATATAAGGGCTTTCATTGTTTTTCAATTGGTCCCTGAAAGAAACACGACCGTATTCCGTGGGTCTTCCCTCTTCATCAAAGGCAACTGCTTGTGAAGCAACGGAAGACACACTGGTACTATAGCCGGCACCGAACCCCAATGTGGGGTAATATGCGCCCTTGGCAATCGCAATGTTCGTCTTTGCGACCTCCGTTGAAAACTCCGCGGCCTCAATATCGGGCTGGGAAGTCAACGCCGTAGCGAACACCTCGCCGGCATCGTAGGCCACTGCAGTATTCTCAACCTGTTCAATATCCGGCTTTTCCAACATGATGTCTTCAGCTGGATCCATTTCCATAAGCTGTTTCAGGTTTAATATGGAAAGGTCATATGCATTCTTCGCCGATGTCACATTCAATTCATCCGTTGCGACCTGGCTTTTTGCCTGAGATAGGTCTGCCAATGTATTATTTCCTACCTCATAATTGGCGTCTGCTACCTCCAACTGACGCTGCGATAGCTTCAACTGCTGCTCGGCCGCGGTCAGCAAATCCTGATTTGTCAACGCTTCCAGGTAAGTGGTGGCGACAGACAAAACCAAGTCGTTTTTTGCCTTTTCTACATTGCTCTGGTCGGCCGAAAGCTGGTCCTTATTTGCCCGTATCTGGTTAATGCGTTGAAAGCCCTGAAAAATCGGAATGTCGGTTGAAATACCACCGTTGGCCGTATTCACCGATGGCACCAACTGCCCCGTGGTCTGATCGAAATACCGCCCAAATCGCATACTCCCCCCAAACTGCGCGTTCAATGTGGGGTAAAACTGACTATTTGCCTGTTTCAAATCCTCTTCAGAAAGTGCTGCCTGGAACTGGGCCTGCTTCACCTGCAGGTTATTGTTGAGCGCAGTGGTTATGGCCACTTTGATGGGCACCAGTTGCTGTGCATCACTGTGCAATGGCACCATCAGCAGGAGGCAAAAACCGACGATAACATATAGGTATGGGAAACTTTTCTTCATGTAGCTATAGTAGGTAATGTAATCTTTATTTATTTCTTTTGTAGACATTCTATGTATACCGTTCGTTCGCCCATATTCCTCCGGTGGTTCTATCCCACGCTAACCTGGCACCGAAGCCGGGCGGAGAAACGCATTTTTCTCACCTTTGACGATGGGCCGATACCGGATGTTACACCATTCGTTATAAATACCTTAAAAAATTATGACATTAAGGCCACATTCTTCTGCGTTGGCGAAAATATAAAAAAACATCCTGATTTGTTCGATCGCCTGGTGGAAAATGGCCACCGTATAGGCAATCATACCTACAACCACCTCAACGGCTGGCAGACGCCAGACAATATTTACCTGCAAAACATCGAACAATGCCAGCAATTGATACACACTGATTTATTCAGGCCGCCCTATGGGCGTGGGCGCCGCTCGCAGTACAAACGACTCCATGAAACATACGATATCATTATGTGGGATGTGCTGAGTGGTGATTTCGACACCAATCTCACGCCTGCTAAATGCTTGCGCAATGTCATCACGCATGCGCGAAACGGGTCCATCGTCGTTTTTCACGATAACATCAAAGCCACCCCACGCATCACTTATGCCCTGCCCCGTGCTATTGAATATTGGCTGGACCAGGGATACGGATTTGGTGTGTTGTAAGCCCAGATAATAAATCACTGTACTACCGTCGACATCGCTGACTCCGCATATGCACTGAAATAGCCCAGCGCTCCGTCGCCGAAAACCGAGGGTGGATTAGCCGGCGCCGCCGTGCCGGGATTGGTGGATTGTACGGCATTCCAAAAGTCATAAGCAGCTTTATCAATGCATTGCATATGCACAGTCACCGAATCACCGGGCACCAGTTCAGTATCGAAATCGCCCAGGTCCTCGCTCACGTATTTCCCATCGTTAAACTTGTCCTGCGCAACATGCAACATCTCCAATGCACCCTCATTCACCCGCCACAAATAACGGTAATAATTTGGCACACCGAGTGGGTCGGCATACCGGATACCGACAAACCGGCTTTCTTCGCCAAACAACGTCCTTATCACCGTGCCTATAGAGTCGGCCACGACCAACTGCGGCATGATTGATGTCGCCGAAAATGTCTCGCCTCCCACCTGCACAGACAATTCGTACCGCTCATTTTCTCGGCCCCTGAAATTGCTCACATATATTCCGGGCGACTGTTCCACATATTCAAACACCGCTCCAGTACCGTCAATCACCGTTACCTCTGCACCAGCCACCGGATTGAACGGTTGCGCGACATCAAACGCCACCGTACGGCTAATGATTACCTGTTGTTCGTACAACCGATTACTTACTGTACCAATGATGACCAACTGCGGATCTGCATCGTTCAGGTTTATATCGACAACATCTTCACATGAAATCAATAAAAAACTGATTGCCAATATTATTAAATAAACTCTTTCCATCGGCTAAAATTTAAAATTCCATGTTATTGACGGAATGATTCCAAACAACGCTATCCGGTAAGCTTCCGTAACATTGGGATTGGCCTCGCTCTCCCGGAAGTCGATGATGTACGCATTTTTACGGTTATACACGTTGTAGACGCCAAACGTCCAGCTCGACTGGAATCGTTTGGTCGCTTTTGATTCCCAGGTCGCACCCAGGTCCAGCCGGTGGTAATCAGGCATCCGGTGACCGTTGCGCTCGGTGTAGTACCATAATGTACGGCCATCGACTGTATACTTCCCACTGGGGAAAGTCACTGCATTACCAGTACTGTACACAAATGTTGCCGATAGGTTCCACCGGGGGGAAAGCTGGTACATACCCACAGCAGATACATCGTGGGTACGGTCTTGCCGCGCGGCAAACCACGTTCCGTCATTGATGTCGTCAAACCGGCGTTCACTTCTTGCCAGTGAATAACTTAACCAGCCATTCAACCTTCCACGCTGCTTTTTCAGGTACAATTCCACACCATAAGCACGTCCTATCCCGTACAGCAACTCTGCTTCGATATGTTCATTGGCTTGCAAATCGGCAGCATTGCGGTAATCAATCTGGTGCTGCATATGTTTATAGTAAGATTCTACCGAAAAGGTATAACGATCGCCTGCAAAATTCTGGTAATAACCCAGCGCAGCCTGATCGGCCAGTTGTGGTTTGATGTTGTTGCTGCTCATTACCCAGGTGTCGGTAGGTAAACTTGCCGTCGCGTTGGTCAATTGGTGCAGGTGTTGAACATTGCGGTTATAAGACAATTTCAAGCTTTTATTCGTTTGCAACTGGTAACTCAGCGATAACCGCGGTTCCAGGTTCAGGTAATGCTGCACCACATCTCCCCGCCCATATTCGTGACTACCCGTTACGTCACCATCCCCGTCGTACGCATAAAACATTCCCGGCCCCAGCAGCATGAAGTTCGTAAGGCGCAATCCGTAAATTACATTCAGCCGTTGCGTTGGATTCCATTCGTGCGAGATGTACCCAGCCAATTCTAACCCTTTGCGTTTCTCCAATTGTAAGCTATTTACAGCTGTTTCTTCGCCTGCGTCGATGTTAGCGGGCGATATTCCCTGCTGGAGCACATTGAAGCCAAAGCGCCACGTGCTCCTGTTCGTGGCAAAATACTGGAAATCCTGTTTGAGGTTATAATTCTGTATACGCGACGCTATCGCAAAGTTAAATTCATCATTTTCGATATTTACGTTGTAATTGAAATTGCTGTAAACTACCGTCGTGTTAGAAAACCAGCGATTACTCCAGACGCGATTCCAGCGCAACGTACCTGTTGCATTGCCCCAATCAAACCCGAACAGACCGGAATACCCCATCACGTCCCTGCCGAAATACCCCGAAAGGTAGAGCGTATTGTGCTCGTCGAGCCGATAGTTTGCTTTCACGTTCAGGTCATAGAAATATAATCGGCTGTTACGCACTGCGTCATCATTAGATAGTTTAAGAAACACATCGGCATACGTCCTTCGCCCACTCACCATAAATGAACCCCGATCCTTCACGATAGGCCCATCCAATTTAAGCCGCGATGCGATAAGGCCCACCCCTCCTTCGGCACCAAACGATTTTTTATTTCCATCCAGCATGGTGATATCCAGCACCGACGCCAAACGTCCCCCATATTGGGCGGGCATGCCCCCTTTGTACAATTTTACGTCTTTAATGGCATCCGAATTGAAGGTAGAGAAAAACCCGAAAAGGTGGGATGCGTTGTAAACCATCGCCTCATCCAGTAAGATGAGGTTCTGGTCGCCGGCACCACCGCGCACAAAGAAATTACTACTACCCTCACCGCCCGACAATACACCAGGCAGCAACTGAATGGTTTTCAGCACATCTTTCTCTCCCATTAACACTGGCACGTGTTTAATTTCGTTTACGTTTACCCGGGTAAGTCCCATCTGGGGGTTGCGCACCTGGTCGTCTGCGGCCGACTGGCTAATCACCACTTCCTGCAACAGCTCGCCGCTGTGTAATTCGATATTTACTGTCGTGTCCGCGGTCAATCCGATGGCTATTTCATGCGATTGATAACCTACATGCGATACCACCAAGGTATGGCTACCTTCGGGTATCGTGAGCGAATAAAACCCATAATTATTAGCGCGGACACCTATCAATGCATCGGCATCAAGCCGAACGCTTGCACCGATAAGGGTTTCGCCCGACTGTGCATCCCTGATGTGACCGCTTATGGTGTATCGGGTCTGCGAAAAAACAGGTGCCACCCACCAAACGGACATCACAAAAAGTAGAAAAGAACATCGGTAAAACAGCATAAAAGACATGGAGTTACGTCAAGTTTCCAAAGTAATCAATCAATTTCCATCACGTGTCGTTGTTTTTTCGACCTGAATTTCTTTGGAACAGAAGCAACAATTTCCTTTTCCAGTGCATCGATAGCTACTTTTTTAAGAAAGTTCTGGGTCGTTACCAGGCTAATTTCACGCACAGGCTCTGGTGCTTTGAAATAACGTACGCGGGCCATGTGGTCTTCATCAAAATCTGCTACACTTAATTCGGGCAAGATGGTAACTCCCGAATTGCTGTCAACCATCCGCTTTAACGTTTCCACGCTGCCGGTATTGTATTCAAATGTGCCGTGGGGGTCCATATTACGTTTCCGCTGGCAGATATTGAGCACCTGCCCGCGCATGCAATGTCCCTCGGTGAGCAACCAAAGTTTATCGCTCAATACGTCTTCAGCAGTTACCTCCCGTTTCTTTACCAATGCACTTTTTGGAGAGAGGTAAGCGACAAACGGTTCGTAAAACATGGGGCGCTCCTCCACGGACTGGTCGTATACCGGAGTGGAAAGTACCCCACAGTCAAGTAATCCCAGTTTCAGTTGTTCAACAATCTTGTCGGTGGTGTACTCCCAGATCTGCAGTTGCAATTTCGGGAATTTCTGCATGAAGCCGCCCAAGACCCGCGGGAGCAGGTACGGCGCAATGGTAGGGATAACACCAATACGTAACTCTCCTTCCAGTTCACCTTTTTCCAATTGTATCAGCTCATTGATTCTACGGCTCTCGTTGAGCACGACACGTGCCTGCTTCAAAATCTCAACCCCCAACTCCGTAGGTACAATTGGCTGCCTGCTCCTGTTAAATACACGAGCTCCTATTGATTCCTCCAGTTTCTGGATCTGCATACTCAACGTTGGCTGGGTCACACAGCACTTTTCTGCCGCAGCAACAAAACTCCGATAGGTATCTACCGCAACGATATATTCGAGTTGTACAAGCGTCATATTCTCAATAAATTGAGGCAAAGGTAAGAAAAGCAGGGGATGTCGAAGAAGGCTCGGTGACCGAAAGCTGTTTCTTTCCAGAAACTGATAAATCTTATCAGATACTGGGGTACGCAATCAACGCCGAGACAGAAGAACCCTTAAGGAATAAAAGGTATAGTGATAGCTGTTTCATTTTATTTTTGTTGAAAACCGAATTGTAGAGACAATTCTCCGCTACAAATTTCTTCAAAAGCGCGGGTTCAACCTATCCCCGAAAACCACCATTTAGTGGTCTAACCCCTCCCGTTAACGTTAACTTCCAGCCGGGAGCCTCTTCCTTGGATTTGAACGGCACTGGCGAGAGAAGATATGAAAGAAAAAACCCGCCTTACAGTGTCGTAAAGCGGGTCAGTACAGGGAACGTGCGAAATGTCGAACTTTCTGGCAGATTATGAAGCAATATTAGATGCAAAAAATCTCTTGCAATAAATTATATGTCTGCAAACAGAAAACATCAATTTATTTAGTTCGATGTTTGGTATAATCCTATGAGTCGTTTCCGTTCTTCTGTTAATAAATCGCCCTCATATTAAATATGAGGGTAATATTTTTTAACGTCAATACCCAATGTATAACCTTCTGGAATATTTTTAATGAGGTTATATTTCGTAATCAAGCCCTGATAATCCTGCAATTGGTCAGATTTTTCCCACGGTTTACCTAAATCAGACAAAGAATTAGGCGAACCTGTCGTTTGAACACCTGAATAAGATGTCGAGCAAATAATATCCTGTTTTTGAAAACACGTATATATAGATCGATGTAAAAATTTGTAATCTACCCAGAGTTCCGCTACGCCTTAAATTAAAAATCTGACATCGCAGTGTAAACCATAATCGCTATACATCAACACCTGCTACAGCAGTCCAACAGCCCCATCAAACCGGTAACTGATCCCGATTTCGTGGGTGGTGTTGCTGATGCGGCGGTTCAACGGCTCGCTGCCGGGGTTGAACTGGTAGCTGTAGCCCAGCCCGATGCCCGAGAAGTTGAACTGCGCCATGCCGGCCAGCTCCCCGTAGCTGCGGGCGTTGAGCCCGATGCCGAACACACGCTTCACGAAGAACAGCGCCGAGGCCTCCGCCTGCGGCCGCAGGCTCTCCGCGTACGTCACCAGCACACTCGGGCGGAACTGGAAGTCGGTACCCAGGTCGAACAGCGCCCCCGCCGTGAGGTGGTACAGGTTGCTGAAGTCGTAGCGGCTATCCCCGCCGCCAACGCCCAGGTTGCCCAGCATGAGCCGCGGCAGCGACAGCCCCACGTAGTACCGTTCCGGGCGGTACAGCATCACCCCGAAGCCCACCAGCGCGTCGGTTTCTTTGACATCCTCGCGGAAGGCCGGATCCATCGGATCCAGCTGCGAGAAGCGGCCGTCCATGTAGCTGAATCCCGCGTTGAGCGACAGCCCCAGGTACTCGGTGGCCGATATCCGCACGCTCTTGGCGAAGAAGGCCGAGGCCTCCGTCAGTTTCTCCACGGCCATGCTTTCGTGGCGGACGTTGATGCCCGCGGTGGCGCCAAACTGCTTAAAGCCGAC
>Ga0182739_1004637_pt1 | contig 11263 bp, 6 predicted proteins | sample eDN5th30CBELigBY_FD_128873 | JGI IMG/M metagenome (GOLD analysis project Ga0182739, IMG submission 128873) | Enriched backyard soil microbial communities from Emeryville, California, USA - eDNA 5th pass 30_C BE-Lig BY (version 2) (version 2) | ecosystem: Environmental > Terrestrial > Soil >... | reverse complement strand
GTTCCTGGTCAGCAATTTTCATGGTCCCTGGCTGGTCGATCTCATCAGCTCGCTGGTATCGATGGCCGCCTGCGTGGTGCTGCTCAAATTCTGGAGCCCGGCTCCCGTGTCTGCTGTCGGTTCTGTCGAAACGTCGGTGTCTCCACCCTCTTCACCCCGGCCTGATCGCCCGACTCTCCTGCAGGCATGGCTGCCGTGGGTGGTCATGTCGCTGGTGCTGTTCCTGTGGGGAATTCCACAGGTGAAACAGGCTCTTAATGAATTCAACTGGGGCATTCCCCAACTGATCGGGCGAGACATCGAACATTCTGTTGGCGACCCGAAAACACCACTGTCGATTTCGCGGATCGACATCCCGATTCCCTGGCTGGATCGGAGTATTGTCCGCATGCCGCCCGTTGTGGCCAAGCCCACTGCGGAAGCGGCCGTCTTCACGGTGAACTGGCTTTCCGCGACCGGCACCGGCTTGTGGCTGGCAGGCATCTTGAGCGGGCTGCTGCTGGGAATGCGTCCATGGGAGCTGTTTCGGATTTTCCGGGGAACATTGATGCGGGTGCGCCTTTCACTGCTGACCATTTCCACAATGCTCGCACTGGGATTCACGACCAAGGCGGCTGGACTCGATGCCACCATGGGACTGGCCTTTGCCAGCGCGGGGTTCCTGTTTCCGTTCTTCAGTGCCCTGCTGGGATGGCTGGGCGTGGCCTTAACGGGCAGCGACACCTCCTCCAATGTTCTGTTCGGCGGTCTGCAGAAAATCACCGCCCAGCAACTGGGACTGAACCCGGTCCTGACTGCTGCCGCCAATACAACCGGAGGCGTGATGGGAAAGATGATCGATGCTCAAAGTCTGGTGGTCGCCTCCGTGGCCACCGAACAAGAAGGAGAAGAAGGCACCATTCTGCGGGCTGTTTTCTGGCACAGCATTACGCTTGCCGCTCTGGTGGGACTGGTCGTTCTGCTTTACGCCCGAGTGCTTCCGCCTGAATGGATTCCGTCCGTGGAGTAAATCCAGCATCGTTTCGAATGAACCGGTACTCCCCCAATGGGCGAAGGATTCCCCGGTCCATTTTCGTTTCCGCCAGCAGAGTCATTCCTTAACATTCGTCATGAAACGATTGCAGATCGCCCGCGAGTGTGGACAGGGCGGGTGGAGATGCGAGCACAAGCTGCCGGGTAACATGCCGGGTAACATATTGTCTGAACAGAGCCGCGCAATGTTGGTTTTGACAAGCTTCCCATTGGGATCAATCACCCCAGTCAAGGTCCCGGAGAATCCGACGGCATGATTTCTGGCGATCATCCCGGAGCGGCCTCCGTGATCGATGCCGAAGATCACGGGACAAAGTTTTCGGCAAGGATTGCTACGGTTGTGCTGAAGGGATTGTGCTGAAGGGATTGTGCTGAAGGGATTGTGCTGAAGGGGTTGTGCTGAAGGACATGTTCCTCGCACATGATGGAAACGTGACCGCATCGAATTTTGAGTTCGAAAGTTGCGCTCGTTTTCAGGACTCCCATTCACAGCCGATCATCACTGGCTTACGTGCCGTGGGAGAATCCCCTAAACTCTGCCGTTTTCGATCGTCAACTTTTCATTTGCCCTTATGAACGAACAGTCGATTCAGGTTTTCGAATTTCCCAACGGTTTAACGTTGCTGGTGGAAGAGATGCGGCATGTGCAATCCGCTTCCTTCACCATCATGACGCCAGCAGGGGTGGTGCATGAACCGGCTGGTCAAAACGGGACCGCTGCCGCACTGTGCGATCTCATGACTCGCGGGGCGGGTCGCCTCAACAGCCGACAAATCTCCAGTGCCCTCGACAATCTGGGAGTGCAGCGCAGCGAAAATGTCGGTTGGAATTTTCTCTCCTTCTCCGGGGCCACTCTCGCAGACAATCTGCTGCAGACCATCCCGATCTATGCAGACATTCTTCGGCGGCCTGTATTGCCTGCGGATCAGTTTGCAGCGGTCATGAGTGGAATCGAACAAAGTCTGCTGGCGGAAGAGGATGAACCTCAACGAAAAGTCCTCACCGAGCTGCGCAAATACTGCTATGACAGCCCCTGGAACCGTCCGACAGACGGTTCACTTGAAGAACTTTCACAGATTTCTCTGGAAGGAATCCAGGCATTCTATGATCGGGCTGTGCATCCTAACGGGACGCTGATTGGAGTGGCCGGGAATGTCCAGGCAGCGGAAGTTCGTGATGCTGTGGAAGCGGCATTTGGTGACTGGCAGGTCGTTCAAGATCCTCCACTGGTGCGTCTGCCGGGACCGCATCTGGGGCGGCATCTCCATCATGAATCGACCCAGACTCATCTTGGACTGGCGTATAATTCTGTTCCTTATGGACACGCGGATTACTATGCCGCCTGGGCGGCTGTCAACATTTTGAGCGGAGGCAGCAGTTCCCGACTCTTCACGGAAGTCCGTGAGAAACGGGGGTTATGTTATTCGGTCTATGCCACACTCAACAGCCTGCTTTCTGAAGGACGCGTCCTAGCCTATGCCGGGACGACTTCCGAGCGTGCCCAGGAGACGCTGGAAGTGATGCTGGAAGAAATGCAGAAGCTCGGTTCCGGAATTGAGTCTGCAGAACTGGCTCGATGCAAGGCCCGTGCGAAAAGTTCATTGATCATGCAGCAGGAATCGACCGGTTCCCGCGCCAGTGCCCTGGCCCGGGATTGGTTTCATTTGAAAAAGATCAATACTCTGGCCGACGTGCATGCGGCTGTCGATCAGTTAACGGTTGAACAAATTGTGGACTACGTGTGTCGTTACCCGGCTCGTGATTTCACCATTCTAAGCATTGGCGAGCATGAGCTGAAGCTTCCCTGAGAACCTGCCTGAAATCTCGTTCGCAGCAAAGAAATTCCCATGCTATCTTAAACCAGTTTGGTCGATCATGTGCCCGAAATCCAAGCCCTGACAGGGCACTAGAGCGTTTTTGTAAATCTTGTGGCGAACTTGCCTCGCGGTATTCAGTCTTTCATCAAGTGAAACTCCCTCAACGCGGGCACATGATAGACCAAACTGGTCTAAAATGCGGCGTCCCTGTGGCGCGTCCACTCCTTTGACCTTTGACCTTTCTTAGTTTTCCATCATGAAGCCTGACCGTTTCGAACAAGCCCGCATCGATAAGCTGCAGAAAATCAAGGAATTAGGGCATGACCCCTTCGGTCAGCTGTTTGAAGATCATGCTTCTATCCGTGAAGCCCGCCTATTGGCCCCTGCTGAAAATGGGGTCCTGGGATCCGAAACACGGGTGGCAGGACGGATCATGCTGCGCCGCAAAGCCGGCAAGCTGCGATTCTTTGATATTGAAGATGCCACCGGAAAAATTCAGCTTCTCTTCTCGCGCGGAGACCTCTCCGAAGCACAATGGGAATTGATGGGCCAGCTGGATCTGGGCGATCTCGTGGGGATCGACGGACGTTTGAAGCGGACCGATACAGGTGAAATCTCCATTCAGGTCCAGACCCTCACAGTGCTCTGCAAGTCACTCACCCAGCCACCCGAAAAGCACCATGGGCTGACAGATGTTGAAACGCTGTTGCGGCATCGTGAACTGGACCTGATCTATACCGATGGTGTCCGGGACAAGTTGCTGTTGCGCAGTCAGATCCTGAGTTCCATTCGGCGTACGCTGGCGGCTCGCAATTTTGTCGAAGTGGAAACACCGGTGCTGCATGCCATCGCCGGGGGAGCAGCGGCCCGTCCCTTCACCACGCATCACAACGCTCTGGATATCCCGCTTTTCCTGCGCATCGCACTGGAACTGCACCTGAAGCGGCTGATGGTGGGGGGGATCGAACGGGTTTATGAAATTGGTCGAGTCTTCCGGAACGAGGGGGTGGACGCCACTCATAATCCGGAGTTTACCATGATCGAGCTGTATCAGGCGTATGGCAACTATGAGACAATGATGGATGTCGTGGAAGCCATTGTCAGTGATGCCGCCAGAGTCGTGCTGCGTCAGCAGAGACAGGCCCCTGGGGAAGATCATGGTTCCGCAATCGACCATTCTGCTGATTGTACTATCGATCCAGATCGTCTCGTGCTTCCCTGGGGAGACCAGGAGATCGACTTCACCCCCCCCTGGCCACGGCGAACCTATACCGAACTGTTCGAACAGTATGCCGGCTGTTCCATGTCCGATGGGGCCGCAGTCCAGGCCAAAGCCCGTGAACAACAGAAGTTAGGGAAGATCAAGCCGGAGTTCATCAAACAGATGGACGGAGCAGGCGTCCATGCGGATGTGATCATCAGCGAAGTTTTTGAAGCCTGTGTGGAAGACGCACTGATCGGACCGGTTTTTGTCATCGATTACCCTGCTTCACTCTGTCCATTAACGAAGCGTCAGCAATCCAATCCGCAAATTGCCGAACGTTTCGAACTGTTCGTGCATGGCATGGAACTGGCCAATGCCTACACCGAACTGAACGATCCCCGGTTACAGGAAGAACTTTTCCTGACCCAACTGGGAGGACTTTCAGAAGAAGATTCCATGGCAAAAATGGACCGGGAATTCATTCAGGCCTTGAAAGTCGGGATGCCCCCAGCAGGTGGATTGGGGATTGGAATTGATCGGCTGGTGATGTTGCTGACGAACAGTCGCAGCATTCGGGATGTCATCTTCTTTCCGCTGCTACGTCCGGAAATCTCGTCTCAGAAAGAAGATGTGTCAAAATAGAGCGTTTTTGCAAATCTTGTCGTGAACTTGCCTCGCGGCATTCAGTCTTTCATCAAGTGAAACCTTTTCGACGCGGGCACATGATCGACCAAACTGGTCTAAAAGCCCCCGTGACGTCTGGCTGGCGGGGCGAGGTCCCGGTAAGAAATGTTCCGGGTTTTCCCGGGACCGATTGCTGGATTTTGGCTTCCACCATGTGGAAAATGAGAATTTGAAGGGGTGCAAATACGTTATAAGTCTGTTGAGGATCAATAAATTCGGCAAAACTTGCCAATTCGCTCGTTGACTCACTAAAGTGCCACTTCTATCATGTCAAGTGAGAATAGTGGATTTGTCGGCAGGCTGACAAATTTAGAGAGTTACTCCAACGCACCGCTTACTCTTCTCGGCGTGCGTCCAGTTGAGGTCACCACTCATGTTGGTCCTCTCGCGCAAGAAGAACGAGAGCATTGTCATCGACGATCGGATTGTCATTACGGTGATCGAGATTCGTGGAGACAAGGTGCGGCTGGGGATCGAGGCTCCTCGGGATGTTGCGATTCATCGTCACGAAGTCTACGAAGCACTCAAAAAGATGGCCTTGGAAGACGCTGCTAAAACCACTGAAGCCTCCATTGCGGCCCCGGCCCCCGATCAGCCGGCCAACGAGTGAACTCGATAAGATTACCATTCGTTTTCTAAAAAGTTCGAGCCGTCCCCACGCCGCAAAACTCTGCGGCGTTTTTATTTGGCACTGCCGTGCAGTCGTCAGCTTGAAAAATCAAGCATCTCCAATTCTTCAAACTCCAATCGCGCTACAGATTTTGGGGACGATGGCCTCAAATCTCAACAGGGCATGCCCGTACTGTGGAAAACTCTGTCCGCTCTCGGTACGATCTGGCACTTTCATCAGGACTTTTTGATTGATGAAAGAAAGCCATTGAGAGCAACCTGCTCTCTCCAGCACAGACACAAGAACAATACTGGCCGATTTGAATTACGACGAGATTTCCTGGAGTGCCCTAGATGTCGACAACCGACTCAAGACCCATTGCCCCGAATGCTTACCGGCTGTTGTATGCCGGGTTTATGGCGATTCTCGCCTCCGGGGTTGGCTTCTCTGTACGTGGAGGAGTTTTAAAACAGTGGGCCAACGAGTTTGGCTTCACGATGACCGAACTGGGCGGCATCACTGGCGGCGGGCTGACGGGTTTCGGACTGGTGATTATCGTCACCTCTTTGCTGGCCGATAAAATCGGTTATGGCAAAATTATGATTTCCGCCTTTGTGCTGCACTTCATTTCTGCCGTGCTCACACTGGGGGCTCCCGCTGCGTTCGATGCCGGCGGAAAAGAGGCAGCTTACTGGTGTCTCTTCGCCGCCATGCTCATTTTCTCTATCGGCAATGGACTGTGTGAAGCGGTTGTGAATCCCCTGACCGCCACGCTGTTCCCCAAAAACAAAACACACTATCTCAATATTCTGCATGCCGGCTGGCCTGCCGGGCTGGTGCTGGGTGGTCTGGCCTCCTTCTTTATGGACGCGAAAGCAAATTCCGCCGGCGAGATCATTAGACATGCCGTGGACTGGAAAATCCAAATGTCACTGTTTCTGATTCCGGTGATTGCTTACGGCATCATGCTCTTCGGTCAGAAATTCCCCAGATCGGAAGCTTCTGCAGCCGGTCTGTCGATTGGCCAGATGGTGAGTACGCTGGTCGCCCCACTGTTCATTTTCCTGCTGGTGATTCATGCCATGGTGGGATATGTGGAACTGGGGACAGACTCCTGGATTGCCAAAATCACCGGTTCGATCATGGGGAGCAACGCCCGGGGACTGGCCCTGTTTGTTTATACATCGATGCTGATGTTCATTCTGCGGTTCGTGGCTGGCCCCATCGTCCATCGAATTTCCCCACTGGGCCTGCTGTTCACCAGTGCTCTGCTGGGGGCCGCCGGATTAACGCTGCTGGGCCGCGCAGAAGAAGTGATTGGTTGCGTGATTGCCGCCACGGTCTATGCCTGCGGCAAGACCTTCCTGTGGCCCACCATGCTGGCCGTAGGGTCGGAACGATTTCCCAAGGCGGGCGCTGTGGGGATTGGACTCCTGGGCGGGGTTGGAATGCTATCGGCCGGGATGCTGGGCGGGCCTGCCATTGGATTTCAACAGGACTACTACGCTTCTCATGAACTTCGCAGCGTGTCGGAAGAAACCTTCAGCCGGTACAAAGCAGATGGCGAAAACTCCTTTATGGGAATCAAGACCGTCGGTCTCAACGGCACCAAGGTGAAAGTGCTGGAAGATGACGGCAAAGAGTTGGCACGTGTGGTCAAACTCTATGAAGAACAGAAAAAAGTTGACGAGAACGTCAATCACCTGGCCAGCTGGTGGGAAACTGCTGCCCCGGAAGCAGAAAAAGACAAGCCGCTGGTGACTGAAGCAGGCATCTTCGGTGGACGAAAAGCACTGAAATTGACAGCTTATATCCCGTTGACCATGGCGGGTTGTTATCTCTTTCTGATTCTCTGCTTCCGATTCACCGGAGGATATCAAGCGATCCATCTGAATGAATCGCCGGAATCTCTGGGAACCGGGGAATCATAAACAGACACTGGACTTCAAGCTCAGACGTTTTCAAACTGAACAAGCTGCGCCCTCGGTCGGATGCCGAGGGCCTTTTCATTCCCGATAGTCCTGGAGTCCAAATGACGGAAGTGCATGATGCTTCGCATCTGATTGGAGATGAGGCCATTGACCTGGTGTTACGCATGCTGGCAATTCCTGGCAAGAGCGGACAGGAACAGCAGATTGCCCAGTTCATTGTGCAGGAACTCCGGAACGTCGGAATCGCGGAATCACAGATCCAGTTCGATCGTGCCCATCAGAAAAGCCCCTTTGGAGGAGAAGTCGGCAATTTGATTGTCAAGCTTCCCGGAACAGTACGTGGTCCCCGCAGACTGCTGATGGCACATCTGGATACCGTTCCATTGTGCGTGGGATGCCAGCCGGTCCGGACAGGAAATCTGATTCGTTCAAAGAACCCTGCCACCGCGCTGGGAGGGGATGACCGGGCCGGAGCAGCCACACTGCTCAATACGCTCAAACTGATCCAGAAACATCAGCTTCCCCACCCTCCCCTCACCTTCTTCTGGGCGGTGCAGGAAGAAGTGGGACTGATCGGCGCACGGCATGTCCAGATCAGCAAACTCGGCAGCCCCAAGCTCTGCTTCAACTGGGATGGAGGTCCCGCCAATCTGGCCACGATTGGCGCGACAGGCGACGACCATCTGGCGATTGAAATTACGGGCATTGCCAGCCATGCCGGTGCCCATCCGGAAAATGGAGTCAGTGCAATTGCCATTGCTGCCAGGGCCATTTCTTCTCTGGTGGAAGAAGGCTGGCACGGGAAAGTGATCAAAGGGAAAAAGACCGGCACCAGCAACATCGGTGTGATTCAGGGAGGCGAGGCCACGAACGTCGTCACGGATCACCTGGTGCTCAAAGGGGAAGCCCGCAGCCACGATCCCGCCTTTCGTGCCAGAATTGTCTCTGCTTATCGCAAAGCATTCACCGCTGCGGCGAAAACCACAAAAAATGTGGCCGGTAAATCGGGCAGCATCAAGTTCGAATCGTCCAACAAATACGAATCTTTTCGACTGGAACCACAGTCCGATGTCGTGCAGGCAGCCTGTGCAGCCATCAAAAAAATCGGACTGGTTCCGGAAACGCGGATCAGTAACGGGGGCCTGGATGCCAACTGGATGTTTGCCCATGGACTCCCGACAGTCACGCTGGGCTGTGGACAAAGCGGGATTCACACCGTGCAGGAAGTTCTGGACATCGAGATGTATCTGAACGCCTGCCGGATCGCCCTGCTCCTGGCAACCCTTAGCAATTGATTTGACTTGAAGATCACCATGTCTGATGAAGTGGGACGTCTCTGGCGGTTTGGAACTCATTGCTGGCAACTGGGAGCATTCCCGCGTCTGATGGGAATTGTGAATGTGACTCCCGACAGTTTTTCGGATGGCGGTCAATGGCTGGCCACTCAGGCTGCGGTCGACCATGCCCTGGAGCTGGCTGAACAGGGAGCGGACATCCTGGACGTGGGAGGAGAGTCGACTCGTCCGGGAGCAGACGCCGTTTCCGTGGATGAAGAACTGCACCGGGTCATTCCGGTCATCGAACAACTTGCCCGGCAGACACAAGTTCCCATTTCCATCGATACCACCAAAGCCGTTGTTGCCCGCGCAGCTTTGTCTGCCGGAGCACAGATCATCAATGATATCTCCGGGCTGACATTTGATCCGCAAATGCCAGCACTCGGTGCCGAATTCGATTGCGGCATTATCCTGATGCACATTCAGGGAACTCCCCAAACCATGCAACTCCATCCGCACTATGGCAATGCTGTCATGGAAATCCGAGACTGGTTAAAAGCCCGTTGCGAGGCGCTGTGCCGATTGGGAATCGATGCGGAACGACTCATGGTCGATCCGGGGATCGGCTTTGGAAAAACCGCACAGCATAACCTGGAAATTCTGTCACACATCCATGAGTTTCGCAGCTTTGGCAGACCAGTGCTGATGGGCCATTCCCGCAAGGGGTTTCTGAAGAAGCTGATTGGCCGAAACGTGGACGAACGACTGGCGGGCACGATCGGAGTGTCGTTGGCGCTGGCCCAGCAACATGCCGATATGCTGCGGGTCCACGATGTCGGTGCGATTCGGGATGCATTGGCCGCCTGGCATCAGATCTGCCCTTGAGACTGTCCCGTTGAGCAGACTTTGAACTCCTTCTCAATCACCCCGTACCCAACTGACACGGACCAACTCCGGGGCGTGCCGGGCTTCGCAACGGCTTCGTAACAGGGAACATCCGCGCGTGACCTACAGACCTACAGTCGGGCCGGCGGGAGCGCTGTTTCCACGACTTCTTCTTCCACCAGCCGGCGGCCGGTTGGCCCATTGACAGAAAAATTCTTCATGGACAATTGATAGAGGCGCTGACCAGCGGGCGTTGGATAGTGTCCCGTCAGACATGCCTGGCAGAGTTGTTCCGGGTCTTTGTTCAGTGCTTTGGCAATGGAATCGACCGGCAGATAACGCACGGAATCGGCATTGAAATGCCGGGCCATGCGCGCTTCGATTTCCGGTGTCATGGCTTCACCCTGGGCTGCAAACCTGGGAGCAAACAGATCATTGACGTCCGGCATATCGATGCCATAGAAGCAGGGAGCCATGATCGGCGGACAGGCAACACGGATATGAACCTCCGCAGCCCCTCCCTTGCTGCGAATCTGATCAACCAGCACACGCATGGTTGTTGAGCGGACAATCGTGTCATCCACCAGGAAGACCCGCCGACCCCGCAGCACTTCCGGCAGTGGAATATATTTCATCCGGGCCTTGGCTTCGCGGTCTTCCCCTTCAATGAATGTGCGTCCGAGTGCCCGGTGACGCATCAGCCCTTCCAGACAGGGGACACTCAAGGAAAAGGCCATTCCTTCGGCAGCCGCTTTCGCCGTATCCGGGACGGGAACGACAATGGCATTGACGGTCGATTCCCGTTCCTGCAAGGCCAGTTCTTCTCCCAGAACCTTGCGGCTGAGATAAACGCTGCGGGCGTCCAGCCGGCTGCAGACATTGGCAAAGTAAATCCATTCGAAGAAACAGTGCGACGTCCGGATGGCAGGTGCGTAGCGTTCGATGCGCATTTCGCCATCTTCGATAATGACCACGCAGCCGGGGGCCAGATCCTGCACTTCTTCCGGTTCGAATCCCAGGTTTGTGAGGGCCACGCTTTCGCTGGCAGCAGCAAAGAAACCGTCTCGCTCGGCATAACAGAGAGGACGAAAACCGTTGGGGTCCCGGGAAACAAACATCTGCCCGCGGGCATTGATAAAGGTGATGTTGTAAGCCCCGTCCAGTCGCTGGGAGACCTGGGAAAGCAACTGGCGAAAGTCAATCTCAGGAGTTTCTGCAATCTCCTGGCTCATCAGATGCATCAGCGTTTCAGTGTCTGTTTCCCGGGCCAGGTGAAAATCTCCCTGGGAGCGGATTTCCGCCCGCAACTCGGGATAATTCGACAACTGGCCATTGAATCCAAAGGCAAACCACTTCCGTTTTTCCAGATGTGTACGCTCAAACGGCTGGGCATAACTGGGATCGTCTTTGCCACAGGTGGCATAGCGGACATGACCAATGGCGGCAGGGCCTTCGTGCTGATCCATCAGCTTCTGGTATTTGTTCTTCCGGCCCATGCGGAAGACTTCAGAAACCAGCCCCACATTTTTGTGAGTCAGCAGCAGATCTTTATCGAACGGCTTATAGGTCGTCATGCCGGCGGCCAGCTGACCCCGGTTTTGAATGTCCAGCAGCATACGGGGAATCAGCCGAGACACTCGACCGGGTCCGTATTGCTGGGCCAGCGGAGAAATCCTGTCCTGGCCAAAGTGATAGACCGCAGCGATCCCGCACTCGTGATGCAGTTCCGACATCAGCTGGTCATCCGATGAAATAAATTGAATGGGGAAGGCAGGACTCGCATCCGCCGGCGCCTGTCCACAACTGGCGCCTGTCCACGATCT
>Ga0182739_1004636_pt1 | contig 11263 bp, 8 predicted proteins | sample eDN5th30CBELigBY_FD_128873 | JGI IMG/M metagenome (GOLD analysis project Ga0182739, IMG submission 128873) | Enriched backyard soil microbial communities from Emeryville, California, USA - eDNA 5th pass 30_C BE-Lig BY (version 2) (version 2) | ecosystem: Environmental > Terrestrial > Soil >... | reverse complement strand
GGCAGCTGCCAGCGCGCAGGCGCCATGGAATGGCAACGAGGACAGGCGGGCCAGCCGCTGTGGCGAGCGTGCTTCCCCGATTCCCGATTCCCCATTCCCGATTCCCGGCTCCTCGCCCCACGTCAGCGCGAAGCCGTTGGTGTAGCGCAGGTCCGCGCGTGCCAGCGGCAGCGGGTTGCGTGCCAGCAGGTTCGGCAGCAGGCGCGCGAAACGGGCCAGGCGCAGGCGTGCTTCCTGGCTGCCGACCACCACCTGGATGCCATTGGACAGCAGCAGCGACCAGCTGCCGCGGCGGTCCAGCGACACCTCGCTCACGCGCACGCCTTCGGGCGCGAACATGGCGCTGGCCTCGTTGTAGAGCGCCACCACATCGGCAGTCCGCGCGGCCGGCGCATCGACGTCGAAGCGCGGCAGGCCGTGCGGGACCTCCGCGCCGGCGAGCGGGAAAAGGTCGCCGTCCTCGGACAGCAACTGGTCCTGGCCCCAGCGCGCGAACGGCCGGTGCTCGACGATGCGCACCTCGACCACGTCCGGCCAGCGCTTGCGCACTTCGGCGCGTTCGACCCACGGCAACTTCGCCACCGCGGCCTGTGCATCCTCGAGGCGGACCGCGAAGAAGCCCTTGCGCGCATACGGCAGCACCGCCGCGCGCAGCTTCTGCTCGTCGACGCGATGCAGGTCGCCACCGATGCGCAGCGTGCGCAGCGGCCAGCGCTCGGCGCCGATCCAGCCCTCGAGCACGGCCACCACCGGCAACACCACCAGCGCCACGGCGAGGATCCATGCAGCGATGCGCAGGAAGGCGCTCATGGGTTGGCTCCTTCGGAGCCGGGAATCGGGAATCGGGAATCGGGAACCGGAAGAGCGGGCCTGGCCGTCACTCGGAACGCAGCGTTGGATCCAACTTGGCGTGCGCGGGAGAACAGCAAAGCACGATTCCTCCCCTCGCCTGCCTGGGGGCCAAAGGCCACGCCACTCGGGATGGCAGCACAGGTGTGCGCACGGCCAGTACGCGGCCGATCCGGCGCACTTCCCATTCCCGATTCCCGATTCCCGATTCCCGGCTTCATACCGCCGTCTCCAGGATCCGCCAGCACAGTTCCTCGAACGACACGCCCAGGGCCGCCGCCGACTTCGGCATCAGCGAGTGGCTGGTCATGCCCGGCGCGGTGTTGGCTTCGAGCAGCCAGTTGCGACCGTCGCGGTCGCGCATGAAGTCCACGCGCGCCCAGCCGCGCAGGCCGAGCGCGGCGAAGGCGCGTTCGGCCTGGTCGCGCGCTTCCGCTTCGCCGGCCTCGTCCAGGCCGGGGCAGATGTACTGCGTGTCCTCGGCCTTGTACTTGGCGTGGTAGTCGTAGTACTCGCCGGCCGGGACGATATGGATGCTGGCCAGCGCGCGGCCGTCGAGCACGCCGATGGTGTATTCGCCGCCTTCCACCAGCTGCTCCATCAGCAGCTCGCCGGGGTAGCGCGCGGCCAGCTCGATCGCCGCATCGAGGTCGGCCTCGTTGAAGACTCGGCTCACGCCGACGCTCGAACCTTCCAGCGACGGCTTGACGATCACCGGCAGGCCAAGCGCGCGCGCGGCGGCGTGCACGTCATCACTGCCGCCCGTCCTGGAGCCGGCCAGCCGGATCCAGCGCGGCGTAGGCAGTCCGTCGGCGATCCACACCTGCTTGGCGCGGATCTTGTCGAGCGACAGCGCGCTGCCGAGCACGCCCGAGCCGGTGTACGGCACGCGCAGCGATTCGAGCAGGCCCTGCAGCACGCCGCTCTCGCCGTCGCCGCCGTGGAGGATGTTGAACACGCGGTCGAAGTGCTTGTCCTGCAGCTCGCGCACGAGGTTGGGGATGCCATCCACGCCGTTGGCGTCGACGCCGCGCGCGCGCAGCGCCTCGAGCACGTTGCGGCCGGAGTCCAGCGACACCTCGCGCTCGGAGGTGGTGCCGCCCATCAGCACGGCGACGCGGCCGAACACGGCGGGATCGTCGAAGCGCGGCGGCGGTAGCGTGCGGCTCATCGGCTGCCTCCTTCGAACCCGTTCGCCGCCAGCTGCTGCGCGGCGTGGCCGATGTCGCCGGCGCCCATCATCAGCAGCAGGTCGCCGTCGCGCAGCACGTCGGGCAGCACCGAGGCCAGTTCGCCCGCGCCGTTGACCACCACCGGGTCGATGCGCCCGCGCGCGCGGATGGCCCGGGCAAGCGCGCGCGCGTCGGCGCCTGCGATCGGCGCTTCGCCGGCCGGGTAGACCTCGGTGAGCACCAGCGCGTCGACGTCGGACAGCACGCCGGCGAAGTCGTCGAACAGGTCGCGCGTGCGGCTGTAGCGATGCGGCTGGAACGCGACGACGAGGCGCTTTTCCGGCCAGCCACCGCGGGCGGCGGCGAACACCGCGGCCAGCTCCTTGGGATGGTGGCCGTAGTCGTCGACCAGCTGCACGGTCGCACCCTGCGCCGTGGTGAGTTGCGCGAGCAGGTTGAAGCGGCGGCCGATGCCCTGGAACTTCTCCAGCGCCGTTGCGATCGCCTCGGCCGGGATCCCGAGCTGCCAGGCCACCGCGGCGGCCGCCAGCGCGTTCTGCACGTTATGGCGGCCGGGCAGCGCCAGCGTGATCGGCGTGCAGGTGCCGTCGGGCAGGCACAGTTCGAAGCGCATGCGCGGGCCTTCCTGCACCACCGCGTTGGCGCGCACTTCGGCGCTGTCGTCGAAGCCGTAGGTCATCACGTGGCGCGGCGTGTTGTTCGCAAGCTCGGCGACTTCCGGGTCGTCGATGCACAGCACCGCGACGCCGTAGAACGGCAGCCGGTGCAGGAACTCGAGGAACGCGGCCTTCACCCGGGCGAAGTCGCCGCCGTAGTTCTCTAGGTGGTCGGCGTCGATGTTGGTGACGATCGCGACCAGCGGGTTCAGGCGCAGGAAGCTGCCGTCGCTCTCGTCGGCTTCGGCCACCAGCCAGTCGCCGCCGCCCAGGCGCGCGTTGGCGCCGGCGGCGAGCAGCTGGCCGCCGATCACGAAGGTGGGGTCGAGCCCGCCCTCGGCCAGCACGCTGGCCAGCAGCGAGGTGGTGGTGGTCTTGCCGTGGGTGCCGGCGACCGCGATGCCGCGGCGGAAGCGCATCAGTTCGGCCAGCATCTCCGCGCGCGGCACCACCGGGATGCGCTGCGCGCGCGCTTCCAGCAGCTCCGGGTTGTCGGGCTTGATCGCGCTGGACACCACCACGCAGTCGGTGCCCAGCACGTTGGCCGCGGCGTGGCCGCGATGCACGCTGGCGCCAAGCTGCTGCAACCGGCGCGTAACCGCGTTGTCGGCGGTGTCCGAGCCGGACACGTGGTAGCCCAGCGTGCACAGCACTTCGGCGATGCCGCTCATGCCGACGCCGCCGATGCCGACGAAGTGCACGCGCGAGTAGCGCCGGGCGAAATCGCCGGGGGCCGCCGCGTCACGGGTATCGAGCATCCTGCGGATCATGCGAGGCGTCCCGGGGTCTGTTTGTCACGCCACGTGGGTTCGATGCGCTGGCGCAGGCGGCTGGTGCCGCGCGCCACCGCGGGGTTGGCGTTGGTGGGTACGGGCTGCGCGGCCGCGGGCGTCTTCGCGCGCGCGGGCTTGTCGCGCGACGGCGGCGACGCGGGTTCCGGCGCGGGCGTCGCGCCCTCGCCGCGCAGGCGCGCGACCTGCCGCTCGGCGCGGTCGAGTTCGTACGACACCCGCAGCAGCAGTCCGAGTGCGGCGCAGGTCATCAGCACGCTGGAGCCACCGGACGAAATCAACGGCAGCGTCAGCCCCTTGGTCGGCAGGATGCCGAGGTTGACGCCGATCGAGACGAACGCCTGCAGGCTGATCGCCAGCGCCACGCCGAACGCGCAGTAGCCGGCGAAATGACGGCGCATGCCGACGCAGCGATAGCCGATCCAGAACGCGCGCCCGACCAGCAGCGCGTACAGGCCGATCACCAGGCACACGCCGGCGAAGCCGAGCTCTTCGGCGATCACCGAGAAGATGAAGTCGGTGTGCGCCTCGGGCAGGTAGGACAGCTTCTGCACCGATGCACCCAGGCCCACGCCGAACCACTCGCCGCGGCCCACCGCCATCAGCGCGTTGCTGAGCTGGTAGCCCGAACCGAGCTGGTCCGCCCACGGATCGAGGAAGGAGGTCAGGCGGCGCACGCGGTACGGCTCGAGGATGGCGACGAAGGCGAAGATCGGCAGGCCGAACACGATCGGCATCGACATCCGCGGCAGGTTGACCCCGCCCAGCACCAGCATGCCCGCGGTGATCGCCAGCAGCAGCGATGACGAGCCGAAGTCCGGCTGCAGCAGCAGCAGGCCGACCAGCAGCACCGCCACGCCCAGCGGCTTGAGCATCGCCGGCCATGTCGCGTTGACCTCGTCGCGGAAGCGCACCAGGTAGCTCGACAGCCAGACGATGTAGAGGAGTTTCACCGCCTCGACCGCCTGGAAGTTCGACACGCCCAGGTTGATCCAGCGCCGCGCGCCGTTCACCGAATCGCCCAGGCCCGGCACGAACACCGCCAGCAGCAGCACCACGCAGCCCAGCAGGAACAGCTGGTTGTACTGTTCGATCGTCTTGAGCTCGGTGCGCATCGCCCAGATTGCCAGCCCGATGCCCATCGCCAGGAACATCAGGTGGCGGTTGAGGAAGTAGAACGGGCCGACGTCGAGCCCCTCGCCGATGGCGATGGAGCTGGACGCGACCATCACCACGCCGAGGCTCGCCAGCGCCACGCACGCGCCGAGCAGCCAGCCGTCGTAGCGGCCGGTGATGGCATCGAGGCGGGTCGCCTGGCGAGGGTTGCTGGCGTGCATGTCCATCAGCGCACCTTCAACGTTGCGAGGCCAACGAGTACCAGCACCACCGAGATGATCCAGAAGCGCACGATCACGCGCGGCTCGGGCCAGCCCTTGAGCTCGAAGTGGTGGTGGATCGGCGCCATCCGGAACACGCGCTTGCCGGTGAGCTTGAACGAGGCCACCTGGATCATCACCGACAGCGTTTCGACCACGAACACGCCGCCCATCACCACCAGCACCAGCTCCTGGCGCACGATCACCGCGATGGTGCCGAGCACCGCGCCCAGTGCCAGCGCGCCGATGTCGCCCATGAACACCATCGCCGGATAGGTGTTGAACCACAGGAAGCCCAGCCCCGCGCCGGCGATCGCCGCGCAGATGATCACCAGCTCGCCGGCGCCGGGGATCTGCGGGATCTGCAGGTACGCCGAGAACACCGCGTTGCCCGATGCGTAGGCGAACACGCCCAGCGCGCAGGCGACCAGCACCGTGGGCATGATCGCCAGCCCGTCGAGGCCGTCGGTGAGGTTGACCGCGTTGGAGAAGCCGACGATCCAGAAGTAGGCGACCACGACGAAGAACGCGCCCAGCGGGATCGCGACGCTCTTGAGCAGCGGCACGAAGAACGTGGTCGACGCGGTCACCGTCGGGTCGGCGGTGAAGTACAGGAACAGGCCGGCGGCGAGCCCGAACAGCGACTGCAGCAGGTACTTCCAGCGCGACTTCAGGCCGTTCGGGTCGCGGCGCACGATCTTGATCCAGTCGTCGTACCAGCCGATCGCGCCGAAGGCGAGCATCACCGCCAGCACCAGCCATACGTAGCGGTTGCGCAGGTCGCCCCACAGCAGCACCGAGGCCAGCACCGTCATCAGGATCAGCGCGCCGCCCATGGTCGGCGTGCCGGCCTTGGAGAAGTGCGTTTGCGGCCCGTCCTGGCGGATCGGCTGTCCGCCCTTGTACTGCGCGAGCTTGCGGATCATCGCCGGACCCCACCACAGCGACAGGGCAAGCGCGGTAAGCGCGCTGAGGATGCCGCGGAAGGTCAGGTAGCCGAACAGTCCGAACAGGCCGTCGAGCTGCTGCAGCCAGCGTGTGAGTTCAAGCAGCATGCGCGGCCTCCCCGTTGAGCAGCGCCTTGGCGACGCGATCCATCGCGCTGCCGCGCGAACCTTTCACCAGCACCTGCAGCCTCGCGGGCGCATCAGCTCCTGCAGGAGACGCGCCTGCAAAGGCGGCGATGTCGGCGCGCAGCGCTTCTGCAAGCGCGGCGTGCGAATCGAACGCCCGCCCGCCTTCGCCGAAGGCTGCCGCGGCGGCGGCGCTCAGCGCACCCAGCGCGTACAGCCGCGTGATGCCCGCCTCCTTCGCCCGGCGGCCCGCTTCCTCGTGCAACGACTGCGCATCGGCGCCCAGTTCGCGCATGTCGCCCAGCACCAGCCAGGCCTCGCCGGGCGCCGCCGCCAACGTATCGATCGCGGCGTTGAGCGAGCCGGGGTTGGCGTTGTAGCTGTCGTCGACCAGCAGCACGCCGCCGCCGAGGCCGTGCCGCACCAGCCGCCCGGCCACCGGCTGCGCGTCGCGCAGGCCGGCCACGATGTCGTCCAGGCCAACGCCGCAGGCCAGCGCCAGGCTGGCTGCGGCCAGCGCGTTGGCGACGCTGTGGCGGCCCGGCATCGGCACCATCGCCTCGCGTTCGCCGTCGGGCGCGACGAGGACGAAGCGCATGCCGTCGTCGGTGACGCGCAGGTCCCGCGCGCTGACGTCGGCATCCGCACCGAGGCCAAAGCGCAGCAGGCGCCGGCCGTGCGCGCGTTCGGCGAAGAACGGCGCGAAGGCGTCGTCGGCGTTGATCACCGCGACGCCGTCGGCGGGCAATGCGTCGTAGATCGCGGCCTTGGTGTCCGCCACGCCAAGCAGGCTGCCCATGCGCTCCAGGTGCGCGGGGGCGACGTTGTTGACCAGCGCTACATCCGGCCGCACCACGGCAGTGAGGTAGGCGATGTCGCCGGGCTTGCCGGCGCCCATTTCGTAGATCGCGAACTCCGCGTCGTCCGGCGCGTCGATCACCGCCAGCGGCAGGCCGATCTCGTTGTTGCGGTTGCCCGGGTTGGCATAGGCGTTGCCGGCGCGCTGCAGGATCGACACCAGCAGCGTCTTGACGCTGGTCTTGCCGTTGCTGCCGGTGACGCCGACGACCTTGCCGCGGCGCGCGTGCTGCATCGCCGCGGCCAGCGAGGCCAGCGCGCGCTGCGTGTCGGCCACCAGCACCTGCGGCAGCGGGCAATCGACGAGGCGGGACACGAGCGCGGCGCGCACGCCCAGTTCGCCCGCCCGGGCGACGTGGTCGTGGCCATCGAAGCGCTCGCCCTTGATCGCGACGAACAGCGCCGCGCGGCCATCGTCGGCCCCGATCGCCCGGGTGTCGGTGACGATCGCGTCGATCGGCATGTCGGCGCCCTGCAGGTGGCCGCCGGACCACTGGGCGATGCGCGCGAGCGGCAGCGGGTTCATGCCCTGCCCTCCAGCATTTCGCGTGCAACCTGGCCGTCGTCGAACGGATGCTTGACGCCGGCGACTTCCTGGTAGGTCTCGTGGCCCTTGCCCGCGATCAGCACGATGTCATCCGCGCCGGCCTCGCCGAGCGCGCGCGCGATCGCCTTGCGGCGGTCGCGTTCGACCACGACCGCCTGCGGATTGGAGAATCCGGCCACGATGTCGGCCACGATTGCGTCGCCGTCCTCGCCGCGCGGGTTGTCGTCGGTGACGATCACCAGGTCCGCGTTGGCCTCGGCAATCGCCGCCATCTGCGGCCGCTTGCCGCGGTCGCGCTCGCCGCCGCAGCCGAACACGCACACCAGCCGGCCGCGCAGGTGGCCGCGCAGCGAACCCAGCGCCTGCTCCAGCGGATCGGGCTTGTGCGAGTAGTCGATCACCACCAGCGGCAGCACGCCGTCGCCGCCGAGGCGGTTCATGCGGCCCGGGATCGGCTGCAGCCGCGACAGCACGTCGGCAATCGCCCGCGGCTCGACGCCCTGGAACGACAGCACCCCGGCCACGACCAGCAGGTTGGCGACGTTGAAGCGGCCCAGCAGCGGCGACCGCACCGGCAGGCGGGTTCCTTCGACGTGCAGGTCGAACGCAATGCCCGAAGCATCGAGGGAAAGGTTGTCGGCGCCCACCTGCGCAGCCGAGTCGCCGCGCGCGCTGGTGCCGATCCGCTGCACGCCCGCGGGGATGCGTTCGAACAGCCCGCGGCCATAGTCGTCGTCGAGGTTGACCACCGCCGCGCGCAGGCCATCGCGCGAGAACAGCCGCGCCTTGGCCGCGCCGTAGGTGGCCATGTCGCCGTGGTAATCGAGATGGTCGCGGCTGAGGTTGGTGAACACCGCGACATCGAAGTGCACGGCGTCCACGCGCCCCTGGTCGAGCGCGTGCGAGCTGACTTCCATCGCCACCGACTTGGCGCCGGCATCGCGCAGGTCGGCCAGCAGCGCGTGCATCTGCAGCACCAGCGGCGTGGTGAAGCCGGTCGCGACCGCTTCGCCGTACAGGCCCGCGCCGAGCGTGCCGACGGTGCCGCTGGGCGTGCCCAACAGCGTCCATGCCTGCGCCAGCAGCTGCACGGTCGACGTCTTGCCGCTGGTGCCGGTGACGCCGACCATCTCCATCGCGCGCGAGGGATGGCCGTGGAAGGCATCGGCCATCGCGCCCATGCGCGCGCGCAGGCCGGGAACGGCGATGGCGTCGTCCGGCGGCGCCGGCACGTCGTCGGGCACGGGCGGTTCGAACAGGATCGCACCGGCGTTGGCCGCGCGCGCCTGTTCGATGAAATGCAGGCCGTGGGTGCCGAACCCGCCGATCGCAACGAAAGCGTCACCCGGCGCGATCACGCGGCTGTCGAGGACCAGGCCGGTGATCGCCAGCGTCGGTGGCACGGCGGCCACGTCGGGCAGCAACTCGGACAGGAGCATGGCGCGGGTCATGGAGCGCCTCCTTGCGGAGTCGCCGGGACCGGGGATTGGGGATTGGGGACTGGATGGAGCGCAGGCTTGGCCTTCCCCAATCCCGAATCCCCCATCCCCAATCCCTTCTTTGCCTGCGCCTTGGCCTGCGCCGCCAGCCAGGTCTCGATGTCGTCCGGCGGCACGTCCATCAGCCGCAGCGAGCCCTCCATGACGTTGTGGAACACGGGGCCAGCGACGCGGCCGCCGTAGTAGCCGCGGCGGCTGGGGTCCGGGTCCATCACCACCACCGCCATCGAGAAGCGCGGGTTGTCGACCGGCACGACGCCGGCGAAGAACGCGGCGTAGCGGCGCGAGTAGCCGCCGCCGCTGGCGATGCGCGCGGTGCCGGTCTTGCCGGCGACGTGGTAGCCCAGGATCGCGGCGTCCTTGGCGGTGCCGCCGGGCTCGGTCACCGTCTGCATCATCTTCATCACTTCGTGCGCGATCTTCGGATCGAGCACCTGGCGCGTTTCCTGCGGCTGGCCCTTGACGAAGGTCGGCTCGATCATCTTGCCGCCGTTGGCCAGCGCCGCGTACGCGTGGGCGATCTGCAGCGGCGTGACCGAAATGCCATAGCCGTACGACATCGTCTGCTTGGTGGTGCCGCTCCAGCGCGACGGCGGCGGGAACAGGCCCGCGGCTTCGCCGGGGAACCCGCTTTCGGTGCTTTGCCCGTAGCCGAACCGGCGCAGGAACTCGTAGAAGTCCTGGTCGCCGAGCTTGGCGACGATCTTCGACACGCCCACGTTCGAGCTCTTGGTGATCACGCCGGTGACCGTGAGCACGCCGTGGTTGCTGGTGTCGGTGGTGCGATAGCGGCCGTTGGGCATCCAGCCCGGATTGGTGTCGATCAGGGTGTTGGGCGTCACCACGCCGGCTTCCAGCGCGGCGGCCACGGTCAGCGGTTTCATCGTCGAGCCGGGCTCGATCAGGTCGGTGACCGCACGGTTGCGGTGCGACTCGCGCTGCCCGGATTCAACCGCGTTGGGGTTGAACGACGGCAGGTTGGCCATCGCCAGCACTTCGCCGGTGTTGATGTCGAGCACCACCGCCGACGCACTGCTTGCTCCGCTTTCGAGCAGCGCATGCTTGAGTTCGCGATAGGTCAGGTACTGGATGCGGCGATCGATGCTGAGCGTCAGGTCCTTGCCCGGCTCGGCCGCGCGCACCAGGTCGACGTTCTCGACGATGCGGCCGCGCCGGTCGCGGATCACCTTCTCGGCGCCGGGCTTGCCGCGCAGCCAGGTGTCAAAGGCCAGCTCGACGCCTTCCTGGCCCTCGTCGTCGATGTTGGTGAAGCCGAGGATGTGCGCCATCGCTTCGCCCTGCGGGTAGAAGCGGCGGTATTCGCGCTGCGAGAACACGCCGGGGATGTTGAGCGCCAGGATCCTGCGCGCGGCGCCGGGGCTGATCCGGCGATGGCGCGGGATGTACATGAACTCCTTGTCGGCGCGCTGCGACACGTAGCGCGTCAGGTAATCCAGCGGCAGGTCGGTGGCCTTGGCCAGTTCCGGCAGGCGGTCGGGATACTTGCTCAGTTCCTGCGGGTTGGCCCACAGCGACGCGACCGGCGTCGACACCGCCAGCGGCTCGCCGTTGCGATCGGTGATCATGCCGCGCGAGGTCGGGATCGGGATCTCGCGCAGGATCCGCGCGTCGGCCTTCTTCTGGTAGAAGGCGTTGTCGATCAGCTGCAGGTCGACCGCGCGGCCGACCAGCGCCACCGCGCACAGGCCGAGCGTGCCGACCACCAGCTTGAGCCGCCCGCGCAGGTTGAACTGCGCGCGGTTGCGTCGCGGAGGCGGTGCGTCGTGCTGGCCGGATCGCGACGCAAACAGCGAACGCAGGCGCGCCAGCACGCCCTCGCGCCCCTGCCGATCCCGTCCCCCGATGCGCGAGTCGCGGCGCCTCATGGCCTGATCACCACGATGTCGGCGGTCTCGGGGAACTTCATCCCCAGCCGCGTGCGCGCGATCTGGTCGATGCGGTTGGCCTCGGCCCAGGTCGCCTGCTCGAGCTGCAGGCGGCCGAAGTCGATGTTGAGCTCATCGCGCGCGTGCTCCAGCTTCGTGAGCTGCACGAACAGCTGGCGATGCTGGTGGCGCGCGTTCACCACGCCGATCGCCGTGACGATGTTGGCCAGCACCAGGACGGCGACGATGAAGCGGGTCATCGGCCGCCTCCTGCGAAGGCAGCCGGGAATGGGGAACCGGGAATGGGGACTCGTTGAACGGCAGGAGCACAGGCGCGACGTCCCGCACGACCAATGTCGCCGCTGCCTTTCGCTTTCCCGATTCCCGATTCCCGATTCCCGATTCCCGGCTCTCCCAGCTTCTCGGCCACCCGCAGCACCGCGCTGCGCGCGCGCGGGTTGCCGGCGAGCTCGGCGGAATCGGCTTTCCGCGCATCACCGATCGCGCGCAGCGTCGGCACGAATTCCTCCACCGC
>Ga0182739_1004635_pt1 | contig 11265 bp, 9 predicted proteins | sample eDN5th30CBELigBY_FD_128873 | JGI IMG/M metagenome (GOLD analysis project Ga0182739, IMG submission 128873) | Enriched backyard soil microbial communities from Emeryville, California, USA - eDNA 5th pass 30_C BE-Lig BY (version 2) (version 2) | ecosystem: Environmental > Terrestrial > Soil >... | reverse complement strand
TGAAGGATCAGGGGGAGCCTCGTCCTTCAACGGCTCGGGCGGTTCCGTCGCAGTATCGGCAGGGGCCTGAGCCATCGCGCGGGCCCGTCCGAGGGCGAATGGGAGAGGATCGTCCACCGCAATGGTCGTGGCCGTAACGGCGATCAGCGAGGCCACCAATCTCGTGCGTCTCATGAGGGTTTGGTGATCCTTATATCATGAGGTCGTCTCGTGTTGTCGAACGCGCTTGTTTCGAGGAACCGCCCGACCCAGTCATCGGCCGTCGGTCACCTCCAGCGCACGACCTTCGACAAACCGAGTCGGCCGTGAAACGAGGAGTGGGAGGGGCTGGTCAGTGGTCCCTTGACGCTCGAGTTCTCCTCCTGGTCGTTCCTCAAGAATAACACCGAATTGCGTGGCCGAGCGGCGACGACCGCTCGGTTTCCAGCCCGCAATCACACCGTCCGCGCGGTCCGGCAAACTTTCGTTCATCCGTAAACTTGCGACTTTACAGAGCCGCCAACCGGCGTATGATAGCGGTCTTATGACATCTGTCATTGGCGTGAGGTCGCCGGCCGAGCGTTTTCCTTGGGGGACGGGGAGACCAAAGGTATGGAGATCGGGCCGATTCTTCGGTTTGAGCTACGGCGAGCTGCGCGTCAGCCTCGAACCTACCTCGTCCGGGCAGCCATCGGGTTCGGGCTTCTCGCGATCCTGTGGCTGGCGAACGAATGGCGACGGGAGACCGGGGGGTTGGGGGCAGGGACTGCCGGTTTTGTCAGCCCAATGTTGCTGCGGACGCTGGCGGAGCGCCTGGTCTTTCTACTCATGCTGGTGCAGGGTCTTGCCATCGGGTGCCTGATCCCGGCACTGGTCGCGGGTTCGGTCGCCGAGGACGACCGAAGAGGGACGATGAAGGATGTGCTCGGCAGCCCGCTTCCGAGCCGGATGATCGTGATCGACAAGCTGGTCGTGCCGCTCATACGGGCCGGGGAAGCCCTTGGCGTCGGGCTCCCCTTCATTTTGCCGTTGGTTTTGATCGGGATTGTCGATCGATCGATCGTTACGAGCCTTTACCTAATTTTGGCCGCATGGACGGTGTTCGTGGCGTCGTCGGCGATCCTGGCGGCGGTGCTGAGCCCGCGACCTCGCCTGGCCATCCTGGCGTCGTATGCGCTGCTGGTCGCTTGGCTCGGAGGGCCGGTCGGATTGAACGTCCTCACGGCATGGCTGCCCGGTTCATGGGCCTGGCTGGGGGTGGTCAACGATTGGGCCTGGCTGGGACATCCCATCCGTGTGATACGACCGCTGGCGATCGCTCTGATCCAACCGTTCGATGGGCGAACAGGCCTGTTCCGGGTGGGTTCAGAGCTCGCAAAGGTTTTCGTTTCATTCGTCGGTGTTCAATTGTCGGTGTCGGTGCTCTTCGTGTTTCTGGCGGTACGTCTGCTCCGTCCGATGCGGCTTGGACCCTGGGTGTGGACGGGTCGAAGGCGGCGTGTGCGAGGCGCGCCGCCGTCTCCGCCCATCGGGGATGACCCGATGCTCTGGAAGGAGCGGTATGCGACCGGCGTCACGGTTCGGCGGCTCCTCCGTTGGGCGTTCCTGGTGCTCGGTTTCCTCTTGCTCGTGCCCCAGTTCACGATGGTGGGCGAGGCCTTTCGGGAGTGGCGCGATTCTTCATGGGGCGCCTGGACGGTGGTTGGGTGGCGCCGGGAGGTGCTGAACGAGTCGCTCCGGCTCATTCATGAGACTCTGTGTCTCGTAGGGTTCATCGGCGCGGCCGCCGTGGCCGCGGCCAGTGTGACCGGAGAGCGCGAGGGGGGGACATGGACGAGCCTGGCGACGACGCTCGTGACCGGGCGTGAAGTCGCACGGGCCAAGGTTCTCGGATCTCTGAGCACGCTGCGATCGCTGGCGATACCGCTGCTGATCGTCTGGACCATCGGGCTGGCGACCGGCTCAGTTCATCCGCTCGGCGTGCTCGGCGCCGCGGTCGGGCTTGCCGTTTACCTCGGGTTCGCGGTGGCGGTCGGCGTCGCCATCTCCATGGTGTCCTCGTCGTCGCCACGGGCGGTTGGAGGCACACTCCTGGCCCTCTTGACGGTCAACGTGCTCTCGTTGCTCTTCGTCCCCTCAGACCTGATCCGGACCCTGACGGGTTCGTGGTCCACCGTCTATCTTGCAGGTTCCACGCCGTTCATGGCCTGGGCTTCACTCGCGTCCCCGACCGACATCCAGAATTGGCTTGCGGGCAGGCTTGGAGACCAGTACTTCAGCCTGCCGGGCGGAGTGGGACGTATCCGGGTCGAGCTTCATCTTGGTCTGGTCCGAACCTACGCGATCAGCCTGTTGGTTCACGCTCTCGTCGCGGCGGGCCTCACCTGGGCCGCGGCCCGGGCCTTCGACACGGGGCGCGGCCGCTGCTGAGGGGAAGTTGGCGGCTCCCCCCCCGGTGCCGACCCGACTGGGGCTTCGGCGCCCGCGGGTCGCCCGAAGCGATCGGCCCCCATCAGGGGCGGATGGCGGTCTCGGCGACCGCGTTGGGAGCGGAGCAGCATGACGGAGCCTCGGCGGCAGCGGCCTTGGCGTTAGGCGCTTTGTCGCCCTTGTCGGCGGGGCGTGGAAGGTTGGGGACCAGGCTGGGGTCGTAGGTCGAACCGGCTGACACCTGGACCATCGTGATTCGCACCTTGGTGGGGAAGAACTTCTCCGAATCCGGGCGTTTGTGGGCGTGACCTTTGCCGCCGCTATTGTCCTTGATCACCAGGTCCATCTGCTTGATCCCTTCCGTCCAGACGATCGCCTGATTTTGCCAAAACGACTTCATCGGGACGTCTTGTTCATAGATCCCCTTTTCCCGGTAAACGACCGTGCCGGTACAACCATAGCCGTTCCCTTGTCCACGGTTGGGGATGTAGCAGAGGCTCCAGGTCGTGGGTTCGCCTCCCGGGGGCTTTTCGAGGATCTCCGTCCGGATATGGACTGTCCCGTTGCGGTAGTCGACCGGCTTTGTCCAGTCCCTGGGCCGGTCTGGGTTCAGCATCGGTCCGCGCACATAGTAGTGAGACTTGCTCGGCTTCGAGTGGTCCGCGTCCTCCTTGGTGTAGGTGAAGGTGACATCAAACAGGACGAACTGTTCCGCCACGCTCAGCGCGGGGCAACATAGCAGGATGAACGCCGCGAGCCTGAGGGGGCGCGAGCCGAGTCGGACTCGACCTTGGGAACTCAAAGGGGGACGTCTCACGGTGACTGACTCCGGGAAGCTGGGGGACCCTTGGCCGCGATTCTTCGTGAACCGAACGGCGTGCTGCACGGTACCGGCTACGGAGGCAGAAGGGAATCCCCCCACTTGTTCGTATGCCGGGCCTAACGTGGCCGATCCGAAACGACATCGAACTGGCGATTGGCTCGGATCGTGAGTAGCGAGGCGGCGGTGATGTGGGCGAGAACCAGGATCGAGGCGACCGCCGGGATCGTCCAGTCGGAGGGGACAGGAGGGCCCGAAGTCTCGCGGAGGCTCTGGAAGGTGTCGAAGGACGCGAGTGTCAAGCTCGTGAGGTAAGGGGTGCACGACAGGTTAAGATACTGCCGCAACACGTGAGGGTCGCCGAGGATCCTCAGCAGAGGATCGACGAGGATAAGAAATCCGCCGTTGATCAGGATCAGGATGACCAGGGTCGTGCTCAAGGCACGGGAGGTGCTCCGGGCCTTCAGCGATGTGTAGGTCCCGAGCGCGGCCACGCCCCAGGTGAAGAGCGCGACCATGAGGAGGCCGAAGACCAGGCCCAGGGGGTGGAGAGCACCGATCAGGAGGCCACCGCCCCAGACGCTCAAGAGCAGTCCGCCGAACCCACGGAGGCCCCAGACGGCTCCGACCATCTTCCCTCGGAGGATCTCCCAACCGCTCAGCGGGGTCGAGGTGAGGCTGACCCATGTGTCTTCGTCTCGCTCGACTCCCAGGCTCGACGCCGAGGCGCCGGCCACCGCCAGAAGCCAGAGGCCGATGTAGACCGGTGAGATGAGGCGGAGAGTTTGATTGAGCTGGTTGCGCGCCACGAGCCCGCCCGTGTACCCATTCGAATAGAGTTCCTTGAGCGCGTGCCAGAACGATTCGTCGATCCCGCTGGCGAAGATGAGAAAGATGGTCAGCAGCACGGTCGATGGGAGGACGAAGAGCTTGGTGAAGACATCGGTCTTCGCGAAATGGCACTCCTTCCAGAGCATCGCATCGGACCCGCATTCCGGTCGACGTAGCCAACGCGTTCGGCGCGGCGTGCGAACGAACCAGGTCACGCGCCGGTTCCCTGTCTCCTGGCGGCGAAACGCGGGCCGAAGCTGCTGCATGGCCACGAGCAGGAACAACAAGCCGGCCGTGGTTTGAAGCCCGACGAGCCAGAGGAACGCCTCGAACAGCGCCATCGCTCTGGCCGAGGAGATGCCGGCCGCCCAGTACGCATTCCCAACCCATAGGACCAAGGGACTCGACGCCTGGAACCACGCGTTGATCGGGGAGAACCACACGTGAAAGCGGGGGTACAGGATCTGGCAAATCGGGTCCAGGATCGAGGGGACGACGAGCCAGATGAAGACGAGCAAATAGGAGATCAGGACCCCTTGCCTCACGCGACGAGCCAGGGTCGAGACGAGGGTCGAGAGGGACGCAGCGAAGAAAACCGTCGAGAGCGTCGCGACGTAGCCCCCGGCGATGTACTGCCAGGGAATGCCGCCGAAAAGGCTCAGCGAGCAGAGAATCGGCAGGCCGAGCAGCACGAACACGGACACGTGGAGCATTCGAGCCAGCACCTTGTCGAGCACGATCTCGCCACTCGAGAGCCGACTGGCCATCAGGTAGTGAATGGTCTTGCGCTCTTTCTCGTCCGTGATTACGCCGCCGAACAAGGCGGGGATCAGGACCAGGAGTGTCAGCAACTGCACGGTCAAGAAGAGAAGGAACGTCTGGATTGCAAATACGGCGAGTTCGGAGAGGAGCAACTGCCTCATCTGGTTGGTGCCGCGGAACGGCTGCTGCATCGCCAACAGGTGACCGTACCGGCTCCAGATCAGCAGCAGGAGTGCCAACCCATAGAACATCCTCATGAAATAGTAGCGAGTGCGCCTTGCCGTTCTCACCAACTCGGCGCGGAAGACTGGGCCGAGAATCATGTTCGTGAGATCCGAAGTCAGCAACCGTGATGGGGTGACGAGATGCGCGAACTCATCATATCCGATGTCTTGGTGGTCGCCAACCATCGAGGTGTCGGCCTTCGGTGACCTTGGCCCGTTGGACGCGGTCCTTTGGGAGTTTTCCGTTTTTCGGGTGGTTGGGATTTCGTCTTCGAGACCCCGACGCCCAGGCCCGCGACCCGGGGTCGTGTCTGCGAGTTTCCAGCGACCCCAAAAACAAAATCTTCAAGAAGGACGCTGTCCAAATGATTGTCGGGCCGGCCTAATTGGTGCATCCGGCTCATTCCGAACCAAGGTCGAGCCGACCATGCCACCGACTTCGGTTTTGCCGAAACGGGGGCTCGGCCGGCTTGGTCGAGTGGCTGACGACTTGGCGGATGCACCACGGAATGCTCAGCGGGCAGAATCGGTGCTACGTCCAGTGGTGGTTGTCTTCGGTTTGGTCGGTCGGGGGCGGAGCCGGTTGGGAAGTGGATCGCCGGTCTCGCGGTCGAACTCGTCGGGACTCAGCGTGGCCGGTCGACGATCGTCGGTCTCGGCCTCCCACCGTGTCAACGCTGATCGCAGACGCTGGAGCGCGGCGGCGTGGTTCGGGTCGGCGGCTAGGTTGCGGAACTCGTTCGGGTCGGCCTGGGTATCGTACAACTCCTCGGCGGGCCGCGGTTGAACGAAGCAGGCCAACTGGTCGGGGTTCAGGCCCTTTTCGTCGCGCAGCCGCCTCATGGTCTGGAAGGTCGGACTTCGAACGGCGTCGGCGGGGGGCGTCAGCGGGCGCTCGTGGTCGTCGTTGCGGATGTACTTGAAACGCTCGGAACGGACCGCGCGGGCGCGGGCGGCGTAGTCGTGCCAGTTGTGCTCGGCGAAGACGAGGTCCCGCACGTGGGCTTGGGGGTTGGTCAGCAGCGCTGAGAAGTCCTGGCCCTGGACGCGGACTGGACGCGGGACGCCGGCCAGGGCGAGGAACGTCGGGGCGATGTCGATGGAACTGACCAGACGCTCGCACCGACTGCCCGGGGCTACCCGCGCTGGCCAGCGGACGATCCAAGGGGTCTTGATTCCGCTGTCATAGAGCGTCGTCTTGCAGCGCGGGAAGGGGCGGCCGTTGTCGCTGAGGAAGAGGACGAGCGTCTCCTGATCCGCCTCCTGGCGTTTCAGCTCCGCCATCACCTCGCCGACGAAGCGGTCGAGCCGCCCGATCTCATCGTAGTAAGCGGCCAGGTCCTTGCGGACGGCCGGGGCGTCGGGCAAGTACGGGGGAACGACCACGTCCTCGGGGCGGTGCGGTCGGGCGATCGTCCCCGGCGCGTAGTCGCGATGGGGGTCGAACGCGGCGAGCCAGAGGAAGAACGGCTTGTCGCGAGGTCGGTCCCGGAGCGTGGAAACCCAGCGGTCGCAGCCGCTCGTAGCGTCCCCCTTCGTGGGAGCCGTTCGCCTGGCCTTGCGGGCTTCAGGGCCGCTGGGAAGCTGGAAGTTCGCCGGGTTGCCTTCGTGAACCACGTCGAACCGGTCCTTGACGGCCGGCCCCAGGTGCCACTTGCCCGCGGCAGCGGTCCAGTAGCCGGCGGCCTTCAGCCGTTCGACGAAAGTGACCTGTTCCGCCGGCAAAGGCCAGTGGAGCTCCTCGGCATCGGTGTTGTGCGGGTAGCGGCCGGTGATGAGGCTGGCTCGGCTTGGGCTGCAAGAGCTGCAGGTCAGGAACGCCCGGTCGAATCGCATCCCCTGACGCGCCAGCTCATCAATGTTCGGGGTCCGGATGGCCGCATGACCGTAGGCGCCGCAGTCGTCCCAGGCCATGTCGTCGGCAAGGATCAGGACGAAGTTGGGACGCTTCGTCTCTTCGGCAGCCCGCGCCGACCCGAGTGGGACGAAGATCAAGAACCCCAGCACGCATGTCAACATCCTCATGGCGGGTCCCTACTCTCGACGGTAATTGGAGACCATCGGTGCAACCGCCAGGGCGACGTCACGGACGGCGATGGGATGGGTGGCCCCATTTGTCCTCGGATCGTCCCCGTCGCGATGCGGTCCCACCGTTACGATACAATGCCGCGACTTGCCCGAATCCGCCAGTGTCCCGGCGCTGGCCTGGTCGCCCTTCACGTCGTGGCGCCCGGGTTATGAGACGGAAGGCGAAGGGCGTTCGTCAACAACGTGGCGACGGAAAGAGGTGGGGGATGAGAGCCGTTGGAGCCGTCAGAATCGTCCTGGGAGTCTCTTTGCTGGTGGGAGCGGACGCCGGAGAATCGGCTCGTGACCTGGCCGCGTTGCAAGGGGGATGGAGGTTGGTCTCCTCCGAAGTGAATGGCGAGAGCATGGTGGAAGAGGCCGGCGAGACCGAGCGTCTTACCATCGCCGCGACTCGGTTTGCCGTCCGGCGCCAGGGGACGTTGACGTCGTACTCGATTCGACTCGAGCCATCGAGCGATCCCAAGGCCTTGGAGCTCACCATCGAGAGCGGTCCGGTCAAGGGCCAAGTCCTGAAGGGAATCTACAAACTCGATGGCGACCTCTTCACGATCTGTCATGGCCTGACGCCGAAGGACGACCGGCCGGTCGAGTTTTCAACAGGCGCGGAGTCGGGACATACCCTGAAGGTCTGGAGGCGGGTCCATTCCGAGGACCGCTGATGTCGAACGCGCCGGGCGTTGGTCTCCCCTGTCAGTGCAAACGCCGAGAGCTGAGCCGAGGCGCACTGGTGAGGGACCGACCTGAAGCAAGGAGATTGATGTCATTCTCAAATCAGGGATGTTGCGCTGGCTGATCCCGTGGCAGAGAGACCTCGACGGCACATCGCTCCCCAAGAGTACCGTGACGCGAGGGGGCGGAATATTGAGTGTTTTTACCCAGATCTTGGAGTTTTCCTGGAGGGAAAGGCCTGTGCTGTCGATTTGATCGGTAGAATCCGCACTCCAGGATGGGCCAGCATCCTCGCCTCATTTCACCTTCCGAGGATGTGAAATAGTTATGGATAATCGGCGCAAAGTTTTATTCCGAGTATGGTTGAGTTGTTCTTGCTTGCCCCCCTCAGCCTTCCTTGCGCTGTTTGGTTTCGTGGTCACGGCCAGTGCCTTGGCCCAGGAGACTCCGCCGGTGCCTCCGCCCTCTCCTCCTGGGGCGGAAGCTGCCCCTGCGGCGGCTCCGACGACGGCTGATCTTGCCGAGCAGATCCGACAGCTTCGTGCCGAGGTCGCAGAGACCCAGGCGCTCAAGGCGGAGGTCCAGCACCTTCGCGGAATCGTCCAATCGATGGGGAGGCAAACCTCCGGGACGGCGGGGGCAGGCGGGACGGCCGCAACGGGCGCCGCGAGGACCGGCACGACGTCCGGTGCCGGAGGAGCCCACGAGGGGACCACCGCCGAGGCCCGCGGAGTCTCCAGTGGGGTCACGGAACGCTATCACTCGGGGGGATTCGCACGCTCGGATCACCCCGGTACCGAGACCGAGCGATTCGGCCTGAAGGGACGCTACAAATACAACGAGCATGCCACCGGACCACTGGGCGGTGGTGGTTTCTTCTCCTTCAGCTCGCCGGATGATGAGTTTACCCTTAACATCACCAATCAGATCACCGTCGACGGCACCTTCCTCGACCGCGCCCGGCTTCCCACCAACGAGCAAGGGTTCAATGTTCCGTTTGCTCGTAACTTCATTTATGGAAATATCACGAAGGACTGGAGCTACCAGGTTGGGACCCAGGCCTTTCTTGGAACGTTCAATTTACTTGACGTGTTCATGGCGTGGCATATTAATGATTATGTCACTCTCCGCGCCGGTAAGGGGCTGGCTCCTCCTCTCTATGAGTACTATGCGTTCAGCCCCGCTCTGGAGCCGGTGATCACGAACTCACCCCTGTTCCAGCTCGCCGGTAAGCGTCCCATCGGTCTCATGTTCACGGGCCACCTGCTGGGCCAGCGGATGCAGTGGTGGTCCGGCGTCAGCAACAGTGGGGCCAGCCTTTTCGGCAACCTCGACCGCAACCAGGATTACAATGGCGCCGTTGAGTTCACCCCGTTCCACAGCGACGAGTGGAAAGGATCGGTCCTGGAGGGGCTGGGCGGTGGTATCGGCTTCTCTGCCGGCAATCAACAGTACTTGCTGAAGCAGGAAGGGGTCTCGATCTCGAACAACGGCGAGTCGACGACCAACCCCGCGTACTCCACCGTCCTGGGAATCCCGTTCTACGTCTACAACGCCAACGTTGCCGCCGATGGGATGCGGAGCGTGGTGGCTCCCCACATCTACTGGTATGGTCGTTTCAGCGTTCTGGCCGAATACATCAATCACAGTCGGGTGCTGACCGACGGCGAGAACAAGGGCCGTTCGACCCAGCGCGGCTACTATGTCAACCTCTCCTACTGGTTGACCGGCGAGACTGATTTCAAGGGCAACGGCTTTCAAGGCTATTCCACGATCACCCCGCTCCACCCCTTCATCCCCAGCCGGAACCTGTACGGGCCGGGAGCCTGGCAGATCGCGGCCCAGTGGTCTGAGCTGAACGCCGGACTCGGTGACGTCGCTCGCGGCTTCGTCGATACCTCGCGTTCGACCAATCGAATGAGCAACTTCATGGTGGGGCTCAACTGGTGGCCGAACCGTTATACCCGTATCAGCTTCGACTACGTGAATACCTTCTTCAACAACCCCATCCCGCTCAGCGGCCGAAGCCCGGTGGACGGCTATCAGACCTTCTGGACTCGGTTTGCCATGTTCTTCTGAGCGGTCCCACGCTGGCCCGAGGCTGTTTCCACGGTGTTGAACCGCCCCCCGCCCCCCGCCCCCCGATCGCCGATCGCCGATCGGAGGGCGGTTCGGTCGATTCGATCGAAATCCGTCAGGGTCGATTTGACAACGAGCTCCGCGTGACCTAGACCTCCCCAGGGGGGGCCGGGTTGATTGCGCTCACACGACGGACTCGACGATCGAGTTCGATGGGAGACGAATTCTCCGGAAGACGCCTGACGATGGTCAGCGTATTGACACGGCCACACTCCCTGGATCACGCCGTCGAGGTGTGACGTGCGTGATTGGCGGGCGGAAATTCCAACCGCCCTCGGTCCGCTTGTCTGTCGACTCACCGCGCTGCGAGTGATTCGCGTCGGGGAGATGAGGAGGGTGCCTCTTCTCCTTGCCGGCCGCCGGTTCGCTGGGTTGAGACAGGGGGTGAGGCGAGTGACGGTGGGTGGACCAATTGACCGAGATCAGGACGCCCGAAACGACTCGATAGATCGAGGACTCGGAGAGTGGGCACGATGGATTCGACGTTCGTTGTGATGGACCTGATCCGATTGCCGTTCCACGTCGACGAACCCTCGAACATCCGGTGTGGCAAGTGTTTCGAAGAGCTGGACCGGCATCAACTCGACATCGAACGTCCCAGCCGAATGCTGGGAACCTGTGACTCCTGCAAGTCCTGGTATCTGATCGACCTGGAGGAAGGAGTGATGGTGCTCCTTCCCGACGGCTCTGACCTGCGCGGTCTTTGAGGCCCAGATTCCGGTTGCGGGGCGACCGTACGGTCTCGTTGCGGCCGTCTCGAGCGGGACTTCAGCGGGCGAGGTACGGGTTTCCTTCACCCGTCAGGAGCCAGTGGGGGTGGACTCCGGTGAGCTCGATGAATTCGAGCAAGACGGTGGCCGGGATGGTGCATCCCCCCTCATAGTTGGACCAGGTCTGGTCGGGGATCCCCAACCGCTCGGCCAGAGTGGTCCCGTCGTCCGACGAGAACGATTCGCGAACGGTCCGAACGCGCCGGGCGATTCCCTGTTTGAGTGCTCGCAGGTTCCGAGGAGCGGGAGTACGATTCATGTTGGGGCCTCGCGGGGAATAAGGAACAGCTCGAGCGCCGGGCCTTGATGGGTCGGCCTTGCTCCTCGGCAAGGTCAACGGACCCCGGTGCGCGACGGTGGGAGTGCTCCTGGCCCGCAACGCCCGCGAAGTGACGTGATCGAGCCGGTCGATGCCCCCGCCGTCTCGAAGCATGTCGGTTCGAGCACGGGGCTGCAACCCCGCCAGCGTTAATGTTGCCGGAATGCGTCCTTCCTGGGTCGTTTCTGGCAACATGACGGCAACGAGGCTCGAACCCGTGCGCGCTCTTGTGCC
>Ga0182739_1004634_pt1 | contig 11266 bp, 12 predicted proteins | sample eDN5th30CBELigBY_FD_128873 | JGI IMG/M metagenome (GOLD analysis project Ga0182739, IMG submission 128873) | Enriched backyard soil microbial communities from Emeryville, California, USA - eDNA 5th pass 30_C BE-Lig BY (version 2) (version 2) | ecosystem: Environmental > Terrestrial > Soil >... | reverse complement strand
CTTCAAGGAAGGCACGACCCGCGGTGCCGACGAGTGGCTCTACACCAGCTCCGCCGCCAAGGCGGTGGCCCAGCAGGAGAGGCGGCCCGCGCCCGCCACGCCGGGCATGCCCACGACACCCGGCGTCCAGGCCGCGCCGGGCGCGCCCGTTCCCCTCGGTCCCGCGGTCACGCCGGCCGCGGCGACCGAGGCCGACACGATGATCAAGGCGACCCCGCTCGGCGATCCGACCACCGGGGCGCCCGCCGTCAGCGATTCGCCGCGCGGCGGCCGGCCGCCCAGCTCGGCCGAGCCGGCACCCGCACCGCTGGCGCCCAGTCCGCTGACACCGACCCCGCTGCAGCGCTCGCGCTGAAGCGGGCGTTCGATCGCCTCCGAGGGCGCGCCTGCGGCGCGCCCTAGATCTGCGCCAGACCGCCGTCGACGAAGACCTCGCCGCCGGTCATGAAGCTCGAATCGGCGGAGGCGAGGAACGCCGCCACCGCGCCGGTCTCCGACGGCTCGCCGATGCGACCGAGCGGCGTTGCGGCACCGATCGCTTCGAAGGCTTCCTTGCCCACCACCTCGAGCGCCAGCTCCGTCCGGGTCGGGCCCGGCGACAGGACGTTGACCCGGATGCCGGTGCCCTTCAGGTCGAGCGCCCAGCTGCGCGCCAGATTGCGCACCGCGGCCTTGGTGGCGCTGTAGATGCTGAACTGCGCCGTGCCCATCTCGCCGGTGGTCGATCCGGTGAGGATGATCGACCCGCCGGCCTTCATCAGCGGCAAGCCCTTCTGCACCGAGAAGATCAGCCCCTTCACGTTGACGTCGAAGATCTGGTCGTACTGCTCCGGCGTGATCGCGCCCAGCGGAGCGAAGGCGCCGGTGCCGGCGTTGGCGAACAAGATGTCGAGCCCGCCGCGCTCCGTCTTCACCGTCTCGTACAGCCGGTCGAGGTCGGCCATCTCGGTCACCGAGCCGCGCACCGCGCGCGCCGAAGCGCCGAGCTTTGCCACGGCGGCATCGAGCTGTTCCTGCCGTCGTCCGAAGAGATAGACGAAGGCGCCTTCGTCGACGAAGCGCTGCGCGGCGCCCAGCCCGATGCCGGTGCCGCCGCCGGTGATCACGGCCGTCTTGCCTTTGAGTCTGCTCATCCTGTGCTCCTGCTTTTGAGGTTGCACAGAGCTGGAGGCGTACCCACCTAAGGACAAGCATGCACCTTTTGGTAAGTGCCTGAAAATGTCAGACGCCTCTCCGCAGGTCCCGACCTGCACCCCGACCTTGCCGGGCTTCACCTGCGGCCTCGATGCCACGCTGCGGGTGATCGCCGGCAAGTGGAAACCGCTGATCCTCTACTTCCTGGCGCAGGGCGGCCCGACCCGCTACGGCGAGCTGCGCCGCGCCATGCGCGACGTCAGCGACAAGATGCTGATTCAGCAGCTCAAGGAGCTGACCGCCGACGGCCTCGTGCGCCGCACCGACTACCGGGAGGTGCCGCCGCGGGTCGACTATGCCTTGACCCCGCTGGGTGGGAGCCTCGCCCAGGCCCTGGTGCCGCTCTGCACCGGGGCACCGAAAACCTCGCCGAGGTCACCCGCATCACGACTTCACAGCGCTGATCTGTATCGTCGGCTGGGTGTTGGTGAAGTTCGGAATATCCGCCAGTAGCGCCGTGCCGTGCTGAGCGAACACCGATTGGAAGTCCTCGATCGTCTCGTACAGTATGTGGCCCATGGCCACGTACGTGGCCGGGGCGCCCGGAGCGCCACCAGCGAGGCCTTGATCCACCGCTGTACCTTTGCAGGCCGCTCCGGATTTCTTCCGGACGAGCGGCATATGCCTGTCGAGATAGTAGTCCATGTCGAACGTGGCGCCCGGCGAATTTGGATAGAGCACGCTGACCTTGATCATATCCACTCTCCATTGATGCAGGTGAGAGGGTGCTCCAGGTGTTCGACGACGACATGTCGGAAATCTTGATTTAATCTCCGGAAATTCGCGTCTGGGGGCCCGGCGGTCCGCTGGTGACCACTGGGAGTGGGCGATGCGGCTGTGCTTTGAGAATCAGATCCTGGATCGGTCCCGGCGCGAACTCGTCAGAGATGGCGCGACGATAACTGTCGAGCCCAAGGTATTCGACCTGCTTCTCCATCTGATCGAGAACCGCCATCGCCTCGTGACGAAGGACGACCTGATCGCTCATGTCTGGGGTGGAAGAATAGTTTCGGATTCGGCGCTGACCAGTGCCATCAATGCCGCCCGCAAAGCGATCCGCGACAGCGGAAGGGAGCAGCGGCTCATTCGGACGAGCGCCCGCAAGGGGTTTCGCTTCGTTGGAGAAGTACGCTCGCAGATCGCCGTCCTGCGCCAGGCCGAACCGCAAGCGGACGCCGCGCCTGCGCTTCCGGACAAGCCATCGATCGCGGTGCTTCCCTTCGACAACATGACGCGGGACCCTGCACAGGATTACCTTCCCGATGGGATCGTCGAGTCGCTTACGGCGACCTTGTCCCGTATCCGTTCCTTCTTCGTCGTCGCGCGGGCTTCGGCCTTCACCTACAAGGGCCGGCCGATCAACGTCAGGGATGTCGGTAGAGAACTCGGCGTTGCCTACCTGGTGGAAGGAAGCGTCCAGCATAGCGGGTCACGCCTGAGAATCTCGGTCCAGTTGATCGAGACCATGAAGGGCGCCCATTTGTGGGCCGAGAGGTACGACGGCTCACCGGACGACATTTTCGATCTCCAGGACCGGATCGCTGAACAGGTCGCCGGTGCTGTCCAACCATCGATCCGGCTGGCGGAGATCGAACGGTCGCGGTGCAAACGTCCGCAGGATCTCGGCGCCTACGATCTCACCATGCAGGCGATGCGTCACGTCTGGTTGCTCGACAAGACCCAGGCCGATTGCGGACTCGAGCTGCTGCAGCGGGCCTTGGAAATCGACCGGGACTATCCGCTCGCTCTGGCGCTGGCCGCGTGGTGCTACGCTCAGAGATCCGTCTACAACTGGACCGACGACATTGCCGGATCCATCGCGCATGCGTTGCGCCTCGCCGACCGCGCGGCAAGCGGGTCGTCGGACGATCCGCTGATCCTTGCGGTTCTTGGAACGGTTCATACGTTCGCCCGCAAATACGGAGTGGCGCGGGTCCTGCTGCAAAGGGCGGTGGCGATCGACCCGAACGCCGCATGGGCTCATAGTCGCCTGGGATGGCTCGACGTCTATGCCGACCGTCCAGATGAGGCGAAGATCCATTTCGAGAAGGCATTGCGCCTGAGCCCACTCGATCCGGTGAACTTCAACAACTATGTCGGCTTGGCCGCTGCGCGCACCGTCGCAGGTGACGATGTTCAGACTGTAGCTCTACTGACTCGCGCCCTGCAGGAACAGCCGGGGGCGATCTGGATTCATCGTACGCTCGCTGCAGCACTTTACGGTTTGGGCCGACATGAGGAAGCCGTCGCGTCGCGTGATATTGCGCTCGGCGCCCATCCGCACTTCACCATCGCCAAGTTCCGAGAAGCCATGGTGTTCTCGCGCAGCGTGCTCGATCGCATCTCCGGGCAGTTGCGCGCTCTGGGAGTTCCAGAGGGTTGAACGTACGGGAGCGCACCGTCGGTGCCGTGACGCAGGCCTACTGGCCGGGAATCGTCGCGCGTTCCCGGGCGCCGTACAGGCAGTGCCTGCTGCACAGTTTCGATGCCTCATGTGCCACCCGGCTGCAAGCCTCGTAGTCTTCGTCCAGTCGAGAACGCAGCCACAGCTTGGGGCAGGCGGAGACCTGAGTCTGGTAAGCCGGGATGCACACGTGCCTTTCGCATTCCGCGTACAGTCGCGTGAAAACGTCTGCATCGACACCACCGACGGGTCCAGCCGGTGGAAGGCAGTTCCTTGCCTCGTCCTGACACATGCGGGCCTGGGCACGGGTGGGCGATCCGGCGTCGACGAGCATCAGCAGGCAAAGGGCGACGACTGCCCGCGTCGCCGGTCGTGCTCCGCACCACCAGAAGGGGGTGACGGTTCGCGGGCAGCTCTTGACCTCTTCCATGCTCCACAATCCGGATTCAGCTGCATCAGAATGCTCTGATGCTGCCGTGGACGACGGAGCAATGCCTGTCGGAAATCTTGGGATTTCCTCCAGAAGTAGGGCGACTGGGCGAGGCGATATGCCAGCAGGTGCCGGGCGCGAAGGATGCGCCTCGGCTTACCCCACCTTCTTCGCCGGCGGCGGGGACCAGGTGCCGTTGATGATCGAGGGCGGCGTCTCGGTGGGCCAGTAGAGGCGCAGCATCAGCTGGAACTTGCCCTTGGGTGCGGGCAGCCAGTTCGATTCCTTATCGGCGCCGGGCGATTCGTTCTGGATGTAGAGATCGGTCGAGCCGTCGGCATTGGCTTTCAGCTTCTGCCGCGCGCTGATCGAGTAGCGGTTGAGCGGGTTGGCGACGAAGAAGAAGTCGGCATCGTACATGGTGAGCGACCAGAAGCCCTTGACCGGCGGCAGCTGGCCCTTGGCGAAGCGCATCACGTATTTGTTCTTGCCGTCATAGTCGCTGCCGTTGGCGTCCTTCATCGACATCGGATAGATCGCGTCCTGCGGCCGGTTGGCGCCCAGCCCGATCGCCGTGACCAGCGCGCGGTTGAGATAGTCCGTCCCGTAGAGGCCGGTGACCGTGTCGTAGAGCCAGCCGTTCACGTTCTTCACCGACTTGCCGAGCTTGAGCTGCAGCATGATGCGGTCGAAGGCGATGTGCGGGATGCGCGCCACGAAGTCGGCGTCGAGCTTGCTCTTGTCGAAGTCCTGGCCGGGCACCAGGCCGATGCGGGCGAAGCGCGCGACGGCGGCGGCATCGGCCGGCGTCGGCGGGTTGGTCTTCATCAGCTCGGCCAGCAGGGTGAAGTAGGAGACGGCGTCGAGCGCGTTCACCTGCTCGCGCACCGCCGTCTTCATGTCGACCTTGGGATCGACCGTGGCAGCGGGCGGCGTGTAGTCCTTGCCCCAGGCGCTGAGCGGCACCAGCTTGCACTGGTCCTGGAGCGCATGGACGGCGGCATAGTCCTCCGGCGTGCCGGTGCAGTAGATGCGGCCCAGCATCCACACCAGGCTGGTCGGCGACTTGTATTCCTTGACGCCGGCCGGGAGCGTGCCCTTCCAGCCGGGGCCGGTGATGGCATAGGTCTGCGCGCCCGTGCCGGTGGTGCGCGAACCCGGCACCTGGAAGACGCTGGTCCAGCCGTCGAGCATCGGGAACAGGTAATAGCGGCCCTTCATGTCGGGCAGGCTGAGCACCCACGGTTCCTTGCCGACATCGGCCCAGGCGATCGTGTAGAGCGTGTCGGCGTTGGGGGCGGTGACATCGCGGAAGGCGGCGCTGGGATATTCGCGGATGCGCGCGAACTGGCCCATCGGCGCGCGCGTGCCAGCGGGGGCCGCGACGTTGGTCATGATCCGCCGCGTCATCTCCATGGTGACCAGCGGATAGCCGTAGACATAGGCGTCGGTCGCCAGCCAGAACTCCTCCAGCCCGCCGAGGATCGGCACGCCTTCCTGGGCCTGCGCACCGGTGGAGGGAAGGAGACCGCCGAGGGCGGAGAGCGTGCCGGCGAGACCGCCCAAAGTGGCGTTGCGACGATTGATGGCCATGATCGAACCTCTCTCTTTCAGAACCGGAAACTCACGCCCAGCACGGGGCCGTAGAAGACCTCGTTGAGGCCGAAGGCGGTGGCGCCGCTGCCGCTGTTGTAGTTGATGCCGAGCGCACGGAAGCCCGCGAGGGCCGCGATCTGGTAGCCGCTCATCTGCCAGTCGTAGGCGTAGACGGCGATCGCCTGCCAGCTCAGCGAGTTCTGTAAATTGAAGCCGCCGATGTCGCCGCGCACCGTGATCGTCTGGTGAGGCGCGAGCTGGTGGCGCAGCCGCAGGCCGACCAGCGGATCCACCCAGGCCGTGGTGCCGCTGTCGGCCAGTGCGATGCCGCCGCTGCGACTCAGGTTGAAGCGGGTGGTGTCGGCGGTGAGCAGCGCGTCGAAGGTGCCCACCAGGTTGACGTTCCAGTAGCGGAAGCCGCCCACCGCCTCGAGCGTCGTCGCGCCGCTGCCGGTGCCTCCCCAGCGCTTGAGTTCATAGACGCCGCCCAGCTCCATCACGAACATCTGCATCGTGAGTGCCGCGTTGGCCGTCGCGCTGAGCTTCAGGCCGGCGACCGGGTTGCGATAGGCGGCCTGGCTGGTGGTGAAGCCCATCTTGGTGAAGACGAGATCGGCATAGACGCCGAGCGGTCCCTTGTCGGCCTCGAGATAGCCCATGAAGCCGATCAGCGAATCGCTCTTCTGCAGCAGGTCGATGAAGCTTGCATTGGTGTCGACCGTCTGGCCGTGCGAGGTCGTGCTGCCGCCCACGCTCATCAGCCAGCCATAGCTTGCGACCTGGAAGCGCCAAGCGTCGGGAGTGGTCGCCGGCTCCGCCGTCGCAACGCCCGGACACGCGAGGACACCCCCGACGACGAGCGCAGCAGCCGCCAACTTCCGATTCACGAGGCTTCTCCGGCCGTTCAGAGGGATCGAATCTTCCCCGGCGGTGTGCCAAAGCGCCTTTCGGGACGCCATGACAGTTTGCGCCAAAAGTGCAACCATCCCGCTACGGTGACGAGTCTCGCGACCTCCCAAGAACCAGGCACACCCGCCCACCGCAGCAACGCTGCAGGCCGCAGCATGCGTGTCGGGCCGATCTTCGGCCTGGAAGCGCTGCTGGCGCGCTTCGGCGTGGCGTTGGCGCCGCTGGTGGCCGAGGCGGGCCTGCCGCCCGACTGTTTCGGCGACCCCGACAATCGCTGGCCGGTTGACCGCCTGCTCGATCTCGTGGCGCGCTGCGCCGAAGCCGCGACCTGTCCGCATCTCGGGCTGCTGCTCGCCCAGCCGGTGGAGCCTGCCGCGCTGGGCGCACCGCTCGCCCGCCTGCTGGGGGGTGCGCTGACGGTCGAGCGCGCACTGCGCGGCCTCACGATGAACCTGCACCTGAACGGCGAGGCGCTGGTGCCGGCCCTCTCGACCGGCCCCGACGGCGCCTGCTTCAGCATCACGCCCTACGCCTATCACCTGCGCGGGACCGACCATCTCGAGGACTTCTCGCTGGCTGTGCTGACCAACATCCTGCGCTTCCTGGGTGGGCCGAAATGGACGCCGCTGCGCGTGACCCTCGCCCATCGCGCGCCGGCCGACCGCCGGCCTTACGACGAATTCTTCCGCGCGCCGCTCACCTTCGGCGCGCCGCAGAGCGCCGTGCACTTCGACCCGTCCTGGCTGCCGCGGCGGCCCGCGCCGACGCCGCCGGGACTGGCCGCGCCGCCGCCACCGCCGGCGGCTGGGGAGGAGCTCGACATCGCGATCCTCGCCCGGCGGGAGATCGTCCGCGGGATGGCGCAGGGCATCGTCGGCGTCGATGCCGTCGCCTCCGCCCTGGGCCTCAGCCGGCGCACGCTCAACCGCCGCCTCGCCGAACGCGGCACCTCGATCCGCGATCTCATCGCCGAAGTCCGCGTCCAGGTCGCGCAGCAGCTGATGCGCGATACCGATCTCACGATCGCCGACATCGCCGTCACCACCTGCTATTCCGACGTCGCCGCCTTCTCGCGCGCCTTCAGCGCGAGAACGGGCGTCTCGCCGGCGGCGTGGCGGAGCGCACAGGCCTAGACACCGTCGGCGGTGATGCCGAGTTGGCGGATGAGCTTGCCGAGGCGGACATGCTCGCGGCGCATCGCCTCGTCGAGTTCGCGCGGACTCATCGGCATCGGATCGATGCTGGCATGGGCGAGGCGGGTGCGGACCTCGGGATCGGCGAGGGCCTTGTTCACCGCCTTGTTCAGCCGGTCGACGATCGCGTCGGGCAGGCCCTTCTGCCCGAGGATCGGGATCGACGACTGGACCTGCAGCTCGGCCTCGCCCTGTTCCTCCATGGTCGCGACGTCTGGCAGATCGGGGTCGCGCTTCAGGCCCACCACCCCGATCGCCTTGAGCCGTCCCGCCTTGACGTGCGGCGCCGCCAGCGTGCTGCTCACGATCGCGAGGTCGAGGCGGCCGCCCAGCAGGTCCTGAACGCCGGGCGGCAGGCCTTTGTAGGAGATCGAGGTGATGTCGATGCCGTACTTCATTCGGAACTGCTCGGGAATCAGGTGGGCCGAGGTGCCGTTGCCCGGGTTGAGATAATTGAGCTTGCCCGGATTGGCCTGCGCCAGCGCGACGAACTCCGCGATCGTGTTGGCGGGCGAGGCCGGCGGCACGCAGATCAGCGCGCTGCTCACGCCCACCATGGCGATCGGCTTGAAGTCGGCCATCGCGTCGAACGGCGCCCGCATCAGCAGGTTCAGCACGACATGGCCCGACACGGTGAGATAGAGCGTGTAGCCGTCGGCCGGCGCCCCCAGCACCAGTTGCGCCGCCAGGATGCCGTTGGCGCCGGGCCGCGGGTCGATCAGCCAGGTCTGGCCGAGCTCGCGCTGCATGGCCTCGGACAGCGAGCGCGCGGCGACGTCGAGCAGGCCACCGGGCGGCCCCGGCAGAACCACGCGGATGGTCTTCGACGGATAGGCGTCGGCATGGACGGCGGTCGCGGGAACCATCGCGGCGGCGCCGGTGAGGAACAGGCGGCGCTTCATGGTCAGGCCCGGTGGAACGGCTTGTCGCCGCAGATCGTGACCCGGTGACCGTAGCGGCGGTTCGGGAAGTAGTCGAACAACGCGTGGTGCTGGGTGCAGCGATTGTCCCAGAACGCCACCGAGTTGGCCTGCCACGCGAAGCGGCAGTGCAGCTCTGGCGTTTCGATGTGGCGATAGAGCATCTCCAGCACCGCGTCGCTCTCAGGCTTCTTCATCTGCGGGATGCGGACCGTGAAGCCGCGGCTGACATAGAGTGCCTGGCGGCCGGTCTCGGGATGGGTGCGCACGATCGGATGCTCGCTGGCGGGAAATGCCATGTCGGCGCGGTCGTTGGCCTTGTTGCGGAAGCTGTGTGCCTTGGCGCTGTCATGGAGGGCGGTGAGGCCGGTCAGCATCTTCCGTATCGGCTCCGACAGGGTCTCGTAGGCCCGGTACATGTTGGCGAACAGCGTGTCGCCGCCGCCATCGGGCGGAACCTCCGTGAGATGAAGGATCGAGCCCATCGGCGGCTCGGCATCGCAGGACACGTCGCTGTGCCATTCCTCGCCGGCCACGCGCTTCGAAGTCTCGTCGGCCTTGATCACCAGGATCTCGCGATGCTCGGGCACGCCGATTGGCGCATTGGGATGGACGTGCAGGCGGCCGAAGCGCCGGCCGAACGCCTTGTGGCTCTCGATGTTCATCTCCTGGTCGCGGAAGAAGATCACGAGATTGTCCATCAGCGCCCGATGGACCTCGTCGAACTGCTGGTTGCCCAGCGGCCGCGAGAGATCGACGCCGGAAATCTCGGCGCCGATCGTGGGGGTGAGCTTGCGGACGCCGATCGATTGATAGTCCATGTTTCCTCCAGGAATTTTCCCAAGGATAGGCGCGCGCCGGTCCGGGCATTTGACATTCGGGGACATGGATTTGACAGTTCGGGCGGGGTGCTTCCTGCCCCTGCCCCTGCCGCGATCGGGCCGTGACCGACTTCATCCGCAGCGCCTGCCTCACCTCCTATCCGGAACTCGCCCGGTCGCTCGGGCTCGACCCGCTGCGCCTGCTGAAGGAGGCCGGCATCGACCGGCGCTGTCTCGACGATCCCGACGTGAAGGTGCCGGCCGGCGGCCTGCGCCGACTGCTGGAGAACGCCGCGCGGGCGGCGGGCGTCGAGGATTTCGGCCTGCGCCTCGCCGAGACACGGTCGCTGTCGATCCTGGGGCCGATCGGCCTGCTGGTGCGCGAGGAGCCGACGGTGCGCGACGCGCTGCTGTCGCTGATGCGCTACATCCCGCTGCACAACGAATCGCTCGACCTGCGGCTGGAGGAGAGCGAGGGCCTCGCGCTGGCGATCGTCGAGATCCGTGTGCCGCGGCCGGTGCCGCTGCGCCAGGGCACGGAGCTGGCGGTCGGCGTCCTGCATCGCGTGCTGCAGTCGCTGATCGGTCCGCAGTGGCGGCCGTCCCTTTCCTTCATCCACGAGGCACCCGCCCGCCGCGACACGCATCGCCGGCTGTTCGGCGGCCGGGTCGAGTTCGGGCGCGACTTCAACGGCATCGTCTGCGAGAGCCGCGACCTCGACCGCCGCATCCCGGCCGCCGATCCCGCGCTCGCGCGCTATGCGCGGCAGCATCTCGAGGCGCTGCTGGCGCGGCCCAACACGCGGCTCTCCGACAAGACGCGCGAGCTGATCTCGCTGCAGCTTGCGACCAGCCGCTGTACCGCCGACCTGGTGGCCGGGCAGTTGAACCTGAATCGCCGCCTGCTGCACCGGCGGCTGGCAGAGGAGGGGCTGACCTTCACCGAGATCCTGGAGAGCGTGCGCAGCGGGATCGTCACCCGCGCCTTGTCGAACACCGACCGGCCTCTCAGCGCGCTGGCCGACATGGCGGGCTTCTCCTCGCTCAGCGCCTTCTCCCGCTGGTTCCGCGACCGTTTCGGCACTGCGCCCTCGGCCTGGCGGAGCACTGCACGGGCGCAACTCCAGGGCAGGTCCGAGCGTTATTAATCGCAAGAAATGGCCAATTCCGCCTTGGTTTGGCCCGCAGCGCTTCCGATGATGGTTGTATGCCCGGATGTGGGCTGGAGGGAGAGAAATGCTGACGACCTTTGCGAGGCTTGTGCTTGTTGGCGGGATCGGCATGGCCGCCGCGGCGTGCCAGGGCGATGGCTACGGCCAGCCGACCGGCTATCAGCCCGCGTACAACAACGGCTATTACGCGCCGCCGCCGCCGCAACGCTACGCCTATTCGCAGCCCGCGCCGGCCTACTATGGCAACCAGGGCTACGGCTATAACAACGGTTACAATCAGGGTCCCCGGATGACGACCGTGACCGTCACGAACCGCGGCCAGAACGGCTACGCCGACCAGGTCGTGCAGCAGCAGGTCGCCTGCGGCACCCAGTATTACGACGGCTACCGCCAACGCTACGCGCGCTGCTGATCCGAGCGGCGGAACGCCGCCGCACCAACGACGCCGCATCGCCTGATAAGAGCCTCCGGGCGAAGGTTTCCGGAGGTTTTTTGCGTAGAAGGATTTTCGTTGCGCTCGGCGTCTCGTTCGCCGGCCCGCCGGTCATCGGCATGGCCGCGGCGAGCGCCCAGGATTTTCCCGGCAAAACGATCACCATCCTCGTGGGCTATGCGCCCGGTGGAAAT
>Ga0182739_1004633_pt1 | contig 11266 bp, 9 predicted proteins | sample eDN5th30CBELigBY_FD_128873 | JGI IMG/M metagenome (GOLD analysis project Ga0182739, IMG submission 128873) | Enriched backyard soil microbial communities from Emeryville, California, USA - eDNA 5th pass 30_C BE-Lig BY (version 2) (version 2) | ecosystem: Environmental > Terrestrial > Soil >... | reverse complement strand
TCGCCGATCTCGGCATCCTCGGTCTGGTCCGACTGCTCCGCATACCAGTTCTCGACGTACTCGATGCGGTCGCGCGAGAGGCACTTCAGAAAGGTCGTCAGGAACTCGTTGAACTTGCCGCTGCGGCCCACCTCGAACTGCATCGACAGGAAGATCGAGTTCGACCAGTCGATCTCGTGGTCGGCGATGTTGGTCGAGACGAGGTCGGCGGGGATCGTGTACCAGTAGATGCAGTCCTCGCCGTCGTACTCGCGGACCTTCGCCTTCGGGAAGTCCACGACCATGTCGAGCTCGCCGATGCGGAACCGCACGTTGCCGCCGACGCCGCTGCGGATCGTGCGGGCACGGCGCAGCAGCGGCTCCCACCACTCCTTGATCGCCTGCAGCATCTCCTCGGGCGGCAGCACGGGGGCGCGGCGGGCCTCCTCGGCGCGGATCTCGTCCTGCCGGGTGTCGCGCTGCTCCGCCAGGTAGTCCCATTTGTCGTCGAAGACGCGGTCGATCTCGGCCTGCGTGTACAGCGTCTGCGTCACGGTCAGCTCGCCGCCCGCCAGATCGACCTGGGTGCCGGGGACGAACTCGTAGCCCTTCTGGTCGGGGCGCTCCTCGCGCATGTGCGCGAGGAACTGACGCTGGTCGGTGAAGATCGAGTCGTCCTGGAGGCCGAGCCCGTTGAAGCGGAACAGCTCTTCGCGCAGGAACATCGGCGGGCCGGCCATCGGGAAGACGTGCTCCGCGTCCACCTTCTCGATGTAGTACATGGCACGCTTGTTCTGCGCGTCGCGCTTGAGACGGGCGAAGTTCTGCTTGGCGTCCTGCGGCAGGTCGTAGACCATGGGCCACCAGATCGCGCCCGAGACCTGCGTGAAGTACGCGTCGGGCTTGGAGAAGGACAGCAGCTTCTCGAGGTCGAGCGGATGCGAGTCGTTCTGGTTGAGGATGGATGCCGTGCCGTCGTCGACCGACAGCGAGGAGTCTCCGATGGGGCCGTCGCTCGGCGCCCGCAGCGGCGTGACCATGAGCGTGAGGGGCCCGAACTCCAGCGGCGCGCCCGCCTGCGTGTAGACGATGTTCTCGTAGCCGAGCGCCCGGATGTCGGTCTCCAGGTCGTCGGTCGGGTACTCCGGCAGCAGCACCCGGATGTCCTTGCGCACGTAGCGCTCCAGCAGCGCCGGATCGAAGTGGTCGCGGTGCCGGTGCGAGATGTAGAGGAAGTCGGCGGCGCCGAACCGGTCCCAGTCCAGTCCCCTGTTGTCCGGGAAGGGGAACCAGGAGCCGAAGAAGCTCGGCCCGATGACGGGATCGCAGAGGATGCTGCCGCCGGCCGTCTCGATGAACATCCCGGCGTGACCCAGCCCGGTGATCCGCATGTCTTACCTCCCGTTAGAGCGCGTCGAGTCTACGCGAGCGACTCGAGGCGTAGCTCGGGACGAGCCGGGGATATGCGATCAGGGTGAGAAGAGGCCGCGGACGTCGTCGGCGGTGAGAGTGCGCGACAGCAGCTCATCGTCGTCGAGCACCGCCTGGAACAGGCGCGCCTTGCGCTGCTGGAGCGCGACGACCTTCTCCTCGATGGTCCCCGCGGCGATCATCCGGTACACGTTCACCGGATGGCGCTGGCCGATCCGATGCGTCCGGTCGACCGCCTGCGATTCGGCGGCCGGGTTCCACCACGGGTCCAGCAGGAAGACGTAGTCGGCCTCGGTGAGCGTCAGGCCGACGCCGCCCGCCTTCAGGCTGATGAGGAAGACGGGCGCATCCCCGCGCCGGAACCCGTCGATCACACGTTCGCGCGCACGGGTGGCGCCGTCCAGGTAGTCGTATCGGATGCCGCCGGCATCGAGCGCATCTGAGACGAGAGCGAGATATGACGTGAACTGACTGAACACGAGGGCGCGATGCCCCTCGGCGGCCAGTTCTGCGATGCGCTCCCGCAGCGCGTCGAGCTTGCTGGACGGGATGCCGGGGTCACCGGCATCCACCAGCGACGGCGCGAGGGCGAGCATCCGCAGCAGGGTCAGGGAACGGAACACGATGAATCGGTGGCGGTCGAGGTCATCGAGCAGGCCGAGCACCTTCTGCCGCTCCCGCTGGAGCACCGTGTCGTAGACGGCGCGATGCGCGGGAGCCAGCTCGATGCGCAGCTCCTGTTCCTGACGCGGCGGCAGTTCGGGCGCGACGAGCTGCTTGGTGCGGCGCAGGACGAACGGGCGGATGCGATGGCGCAGTCGCGCCAGGCGGTCGGCGCGGTACGCACCGTCCTCCGCGTTCTCGGGAACCTTTCCCTGCTCGATGGGTTTGACGTACTCCTCGCGGAAGCGCCGATGCGAGGCGAACAGCCCCGGACTGGTCAGCGACAGCAGCGCCCACAGCTCATCGAGGCGGTTCTCCAGCGGTGTGCCGGTGACGGCGAAGACGACGTCGCTGCGCAGCTGCGCGGCCACCCGGTGCAGCCTGGTCCGGGGATTCTTCACGAACTGGGCTTCGTCGAGCACGACGATCCCCCACTCGCGCCCCAGGAACTGCTCATCCTCGAGCCGCAGGAGCGTGTACGAGGTGACGACGACGTCGGCGTCGATCTTCCCGACCTCGAGCCCGCTGCGCCGCGAGGTCTCGGCGACGACGTGCACGCGCAGGTCGGGTGCGAATCGTGTCGCTTCGTCGCGCCACGTGGTCAGCACCGACGTCGGCGCCACGACGAGGAAGGGGCGCCGCTCCCCCGCCTCGCGTGCGTGGGCCAGCAGGGCGAGCATCTGGAGGGTCTTTCCCAGGCCCATGTCGTCCGCGAGGATGCCCCCGAGCCGGTGACGCCACAGCAGTGCGAGCCGGTCGAGGCCCTCCTGCTGATAGGGTCGCAGGTCGGCTCGGAGGCCGGTCGGCGCAGTGCTCTCGACCTGGTCGAGCCGGCTCAGCGCCTCGGCCGCCGCACGCCAGCTCCGAGCGGACTCCGTCTCGTCGGCAAGGTCTTCGAAGTCCGACCAGAAGGGCAGCTGATACCGGCTGATGCGCGGTCCCGCCTCCCACTCCTGCACGTCTACGGATTCGTCGATCAGCTCGCGCAGGCGCTCCAGCGCAGGGTGCGCGAGCGAGAAGTACCGCCCGTCCGACAGCAGGAGCTTCTTGCGCCTCGTAGCCAGGGCCGTGAACAGCGGGGTGAAGGGGATGCTCCGTCCGTCGATCTCGACGAGGATGCCGAGGTCGAACCAGTCGGGATCGGTCGTCTCGACCGTCTTGATCGTGATGCGCGGTTCCCCCGTGAGCTCCCGATAGCGACGGCGTGTTCCCCTGACTTCGACGCGCACGCCCTCCAGCGTTTCCAGCGCCGGAAGCACCCGCGAGCCGAACTCGGCGGCATCCGTGCCGCGGAGCGTCCCGGAAGGCGCGAACGCGAGGTCGGTGTGCGCCGACCAGGAGCGCACGATCTCGGTGTGCAGCGCGGTCTCGACAGGGTCGTCGGCAGAGTCGGAGGCGAGGTGGAGGGTGCGCGCGGGATCGTCGAACGCGGCTCGGGCTCGGCCGGGACGCCACCACTCGAAGCGATACTCGATCACGTCCTGGGGAATGAACTCGACGGTCAGCACGACCGAGAGCGGCTCGGGCTCGGGGAGCTCCAGACCGTCCACGGCGACGATGTCGCCCTCTCTCGCCAGGAGCGGGTACGCGTCGCGGAAGAACTCGTCCACGTCGTCAGGAGGGATCATCACGCGCTCGGGAACCCGCAGCAGGCGCTGTGCGGTGTCGGTCAGCGCAGCCGGGGCAAGAGTGAGGTGGATCGAGCGACCCTCGATGGCGAAGGCGTAGATGCCCGTCCCTCCGATCGGTCGGACCGTGGCCGCCTGGACGGTCGCATCGCCGATGCGCACGAGCGGTGAGAGCCGTAGCCCGCCGTCGTGGCGAGACAAGGCGATGCGGACCGAGGCGTCGGGGCGAAGCGAGACCGCCAGATGCTTCTGCGTCGACACGAGCGGGATTCCGATCTCGCCCGCCTGCGCGAGATGCGGCCAGAGCAGAGAGGACGTCACCGAATCGAGCGTGATCCAGTCCGAGCTGTCGCTGAAGCCGCCGAGTATCCGCACATCGCGCGCGATGCCGAACAGTTCCGAGAACCACTGCCGGTGCGACGGCGCGAACGCACCGCCGCCCCGGCGCAGCGACTCCCAGCTGGCATCGCCGCGGATCCATGTCCCCGTGCTGCGGCTGCGCATGAGCGGTCGCAGCCCCACGCTCAGCTCGTGCTGATCACGCGACAGCCCGCGGGTGGTGACCGTCGTCACTCGACGCGCCGACCAGTGCGCCGACGACGCCGGCTCGCGCTGCCGCAGCTCCACTCCGAGTGCGAGCGGCAGAGTGCCCGCTCCGCCTGCCGGACGCAGCACGGAGCGCCACGGCGGGGAGGAGGCGGTCACGACCACCATCCTCGCAGCAGCCTCCGACGCGCACCCTGGCCGCGAACCCGCCGAGCGATTCCGGGAGGGGCGATGTCAGCTCGCGCGGGCGATGCGCGCGAGGACGCCGTGCACGAATGCGCCCGAGTCGTCCGTGGAGAGCTCCTTGGCGAGCTCCACCGCCTCGTCGATCGCCACCGCCGTCGGCACCTGATCGTTGAACAGGATCTCCCACACTCCGATGCGCAGGACCGCGCGATCGACGGCCGGCATCCGCTCGAGCTTCCAATCGCGCGCGTGGGTGACGATCTGCTCGTCGATCTCCTCGCGGTTGTCGATGACGCCGTCCACGATCTCGCGCGCGTAGAGCCAGGAGGCCTCACGCGACGGCTCGCTCGCGGCGCGCTTGGCCTCTGTCGCGAGGGTCACCGCGAGATCGTCGCCGCGCACGTCGCTCTGGTAGAGCAGGTCGAGGGCGCGCTTGCGTGCTTTGCTGCGGGCGCTCACCTCAGTTGACGCGCCCGAGGTAGTCGCCCGTGCGGGTGTCGACCTTGACCTTCGTGCCGGTCTCGAGGAACAGCGGCACCTGGATCTCGTACCCCGTCTCGACGGTCGCGGACTTGGTCCCGGCCGACGAGCGGTCGCCCTGGAGGCCCGGCTCGGTGTAGGTGATCTCGAGCACGACCGACGCCGGCAGCTCGACGTACAGCGGGTTGCCGTTGTTGAGGGCGATCTGCACCTGCTGGTTCTCCAGCAGGAAGTTCGCGGCGTCGCCGACCGTCGCGGCGGGCACCGTCAGCTGGTCGTAGTCCGAGACGTCCATGAAGACGAAGCCCTCACCGTCGTTGTAGAGGTAGGTGAAGTCGCGGCGGTCGACGTTCTCGATCTCGATCTTCGTGCCGGCGTTGTACGTCTTGTCGACGGTCTTCCCGGTGACGACGTTCTTGAGCTTGGTGCGCACGAACGCGCCGCCCTTGCCGGGCTTGACGTGCTGGAACTCGACCACGCTCCACAGCTGTCCGTCGATCTTGATGACGACGCCGTTCCTGATGTCTGCGGTGGATGCCATGGGTGTGGGATTCCGTTCGTGTGTCTGATCGTCGGTTCTGATGAACCCGTACGCGTCTCGCGGGCCGGCTCGGATACGGCTCTCCGGCGGCTGCCGGGCCCGCTCACGCACGGCCGAGGAACGATTCTACCCGTCGGCGCGTCCCGTGACGACGTCGACGAGCAGTCGCGTCGCGCGCCCGTATCCGGCGACGCCTTCGCCGATCACATGCACGACCGCGACGTCGCGCACGTAGGAGTGATGGCGGAACGCCTCGCGGGCGTAGACGTCGGAGATGTGGACCTCGGCGACGGGCAGCGCGACCCCGGACAGCGCGTCGCGCAGCACGACGGAGGTGTGGGTCAGTCCGCCGGGATTGATGACGATGCCTGCGCAGTCCTCCCGCGCCGCGTGGATCGCGTCGATGAGCACGCCCTCGTGGTTGCTCTGGACCGCGCGCACGTCGAAGCCGGACTCGCGTGCGGCGTCCGCGACGAGGGCCTCGACGTCGGCGAGCGTCTCGTGCCCGTAGATGTCGGGCTCGCGCGTCCCGAGCAGGTTCAGGTTCGGGCCGTTGACGAGCAGGAGGCGGCGGGGCGTGGTCACCCCAGCACCCTACCGTCGCTCAGCCGGCGACCTCCTGGTACGCCGCGAACAGCAGTGACTCGTCGGGCGCCTGCAGCACCGTCGGCTTGCCGATGTCGTCGAGCACGATGAAGCGCAGCATCGATCCCCGGGTCTTCTTGTCGCGCTGCATCGTCGCCAGCAGCTGGTTCCACGCTCCGGCACGGTACGAGGTGGGAAGACCCAGCAGGTCCAGGATGTCGCGGTGGCGCTGCGCCGCCGGGTCGGACAGCCGACCCGCGAGCCGCGACAGCTCCGCCGCGAACAGCATGCCGACCGAGATCGCCGCGCCGTGCCTCCAGCGGTAGCGCTCAGCGTGCTCGATCGCGTGCCCGAGGGTGTGCCCGTAGTTGAGCACTTCGCGCAGGCCCGCCTCGCGGAGGTCCTCGCCCACGACGCGTGCCTTCATCTCGATTGCGAGCTCGATGCACCGTCGAAACGCGTCGCTGCGCGGATCGACGGCGGCGGCCGGATCGGCCTCGATGAGGTCGAGGATCTCGGGGTACCAGATGAAGCCCGCCTTCACGACCTCCGCGAACCCCGCCACGCGCTCGTGGTCGGACAGCGAGTCGAGCAGGTCGAGGTCGCAGATCACGGCGCGCGGCGGCCAGAACGCGCCGACGAGATTCTTCCCCTCCGCCGTGTTGATCCCGGTCTTGCCGCCCACGGCGGCGTCGACCATCCCGAGCACCGTCGTCGGAACCTGTACGAGGGCGACGCCGCGCAGCCACGTGGCGGCGACGAAGCCGGCGAGGTCGGTGACGGCGCCGCCTCCGAAGCCCACGACGGCATCGGTGCGCGTGAAGTCCGCCTGGCCCATCACCTGCCAGCAGAAGGCCGCGACCTCGACGCGCTTGCCCTGCTCGGCGTCGGGGATCTCGGCCAGCAGCACCTGCCGCTCCTCCCCCAGCAGCGCCCGAAGGCTCTCGGCCTTCTCGGCGAGCGTCGGCGGGTGGACGATGAGCACCTTTCGTGCGTCGGCGGGCAGCGCGGCGCCGATGAGGGGAAGGATGCCGCGGCCCACGGTGATGTCGTAGGGCTGGTCTCCCGCGACGGCGATGACGGTGGTGTCTGTCATGGTGCGTGTCCTCTGCTCTGGTGCTCGGGGTTCGAGCGCTCCACCCACTCGACGACCGCGTCCACGACCGCCTGCAGCGGCCCGACGGACGTGTCGAAGGTGACGTCCGCGAGACGCTCGTAGAGCTCGCGGCGGCGTTCGTACACGTCAGTCCACCGTGCGACGGCGTCCCCGCCCTCCAGGAGCGGGCGCTTCGTGCCGCGGATGCGCGACGCGATCGTCTGGGGCGAGACCGTCAGCAGCACGACGCGGTGCGCCGCGAGGTCTCGCTGCGTGTCGGGGTCGAGCACGGCGCCGCCGCCGAGCGCGACGATGCCGCCGGTGTCGAGGCCCGCGCGCACCGCGTCCCTCTCCAGCCGACGGAAGTGCTGCTCTCCGTGGAGGCGGAACAGCTCCTCGATCGGCCCGTGCTCACGCACGACTGCCGCGTCGCTGTCGTAGAACGGCACGCCCAGCGCCTTGGCGACGCGCCTGCCGATGCTCGTCTTGCCCGCGCCCATCGGGCCGATGAGGACGATCGCCGGCGGCGTCATCCCAGCGAGAGGTCGCTGTCGGGGGCGGTCGCGAGCCCCTCGGGGATCGCAGCGAGGTAGCCGTCGAGGTTGCGGCGCGTCTCCGCGACGCTGTCACCGCCGAACTTCTCCAGCACGACGTCGACGAGCGTCAGGGCGACCATCGCCTCGGCGACCACTCCGGCCGCAGGCACGGCGCACACGTCGGAGCGCTGATGATGCGCGGTGGCGGCTTCCCCCGTGGCGAGATCGATTGTGCGGAGGGCATGCGGGACGGTGGCGATCGGCTTCATCCCGGCGCGCACGCGCAGCACCGTCCCGGTGGACATGCCGCCCTCCGTGCCCCCGGCCCTGTCGCTGGAGCGCGTGATGCCGCCGTCGGCGCTGAAGAGCTCGTCGTGGGCCGCCGATCCCCGGCGCCGCGTGGTCTCGAATCCGTCGCCGACCTCGACGCCCTTGATGGCCTGGATGCTCATGAGCGCCTGCGCGAGCTTCGCGTCGAGCCTGCGGTCCCACTGGACGTGCGAGCCGAGTCCCGGGGGCAGTCCGTACGCGAGGACCTCGACGATCCCGCCGAGCGTGTCGCCGTCCTTGCGGGCGGCGTCGACCTCGGCCACCATGGCGGCGCTCGTCGCGGCGTCGAAGCAGCGCAGCGGGTCGGCGTCGAGCGCCGCGACGTCATCCGGCGTGGGAAGCGCCGCGTCGCCCGGCACGCGGACGGGGCCGATCGACAGGGTGTGGCTCACCAGTCGGATGCCGAGCTCCGCGAGGAAGGCGCGGGCGACGGCGCCCAGGGCGACGCGCGCGGCGGTCTCGCGGGCGCTCGCGCGCTCCAGGATGGGGCGGGCCTCGTCGAAGCCGTACTTCTGCATGCCCACGAGGTCGGCGTGTCCGGGACGGGGCCGGGTGAGGGCGGCTCCGCGACCGCGCGACTTCTCGGTCAGCTCGACCGGCTCGGCGCTCATGACCTCGACCCACTTGGGCCACTCGGTGTTGCCCACGCGCAGCGCGATGGGGCTTCCGAGCGTGAGACCGTGGCGCACCCCCGCCGAGATCGACAGCTCGTCCTCCTCGAACTTCATGCGCGATCCGCGTCCGTAGCCGAGCTTCCGGCGGGCGAGATCTTCCTGGATCGCGGCACGCGAGACGGGGACGCCGGCGGGGAGCCCCTCCATGACAGCGATCAGTTCGGGACCGTGCGATTCGCCGGCCGTGAGCACACGAAGCATTCGACTATCCTCCCACGAGCGCACGCCGCATGACGGCCACGACCGCGGGCTCGTCCGGCAGCGGCTCGTCGACGTCTCCGGTCGCGAAGATCCGGATCTGCAGGACCGCCTGGTGCAGGAGCATCCCCGCCCCGCCCACGGCGGGGTGTCCCGCCGACTCCCACGCCGACGCGAGCACGGTCGGCCAGTGACCGTACACGGCGTCGAACAGCAGGCCTCCGGCCGCCGCGAGCGACGTCGCGACATCAGGCGCGACCGCTGCGCCGCCCGGAAGGGTCGACACCGTCACGCCGCGGGGACCGTGGGTCGTCGCCGCGAGGGGCAGCGCGCGGACGTCGACGCCCAGGGCTCTCCCGCGCTCCGCGAGAGCCGCGGCCGCCTCGGGCCGGCGCGCGAGGATCTCGACCTCACGAGCGCCGAGCTCGGCGACCGCGACGAGCGCCGAGGTCGCCGTCGCGCCCGCGCCGACGATGCGGGCATCGTCGAGCCGCTCGACGCCGGCCTCCTGCAGAGCGCGCACGATGCCGCCCACGTCGGTGTTGAACGCGCGGCGGCGCCCGCCGGTCAGCAGCAGCGTGTTGGCGGCGCCCGTCGACTCGGCGCGCCCGTCGCGCTCGTCCGCGACCGCGAACACGAGGCCCTTGAGGGGCATCGTGCACGACAGGCCGCGGAACTGCGGGCCGAGCGCCGCGAGCTCACGCGCGAAGTCGGCCTCCGCGACGCGGCGACGCCCGTACGACCAGTCCCAGCCGAGGTGCGCGTAGGCCGCGGTGTGGAGCGCGGGTGACAGGCTGTGGGCGATCGGATCGCCCCACACCTCCAGAACGGTGCCCGACATGCCTCAGCAGCCGGAGTCGGGGTTGTCGGCGCACCAGGCGCGCCACTGCTCGACCGCCTTCAGATGCTCGCTGTAGGTGGTCGTGAAGACGGTCTCGCCCGTGTCGAGGTTCACCGTCACGAAGTACAGCCACGGCCCGTCGGCGGGGTTCATGGCCGCGTCGATGGCGAGATCACCCGGATTGGCGATCGGCCCGACGGGGAGCCCCGCGTGCATGTACGTGTTCCACGGGTTGTCGTCGTTGCGGGCCTCCGTCGAGGTGCTGACGCTGCCGTCGTGCATCTCGCCGTACCCGTACTGCACCGTCGAATCCATCTGCAGCAGTCCGTGCGTCTCGGTGTTGGAGGGGTCGAGGCGGTTCTGGATGACGCGGGACACCTTGAAGAAGTCGTCCTGGAAGCGCGCCTCGCGTTCGATGATCGACGCGATCGTCAGGATCTCGTTGCGCCGGTCCTGCGGCACGCCCGCATCGTCGAGGGAGGTGACGGTGCGATCGACGAGGGTGCGGATGACGTCCTCGGCGGTCACGTCCGGATCGAACGTGTAGGTCAGCGGGAACAGCCATCCTTCGAGGGAGTCGGCGTCCACGCCGTAGACCGAGGGGTCGGACACGGCCGCCTCGAAGTCCTCCAGCGGTATGCCCGTGCCGTCGGCCAGCCGCGTCAGCGACTGGTCCATCGTGAGCCCCTCCGGCAGCTGGGCGCTGTTCTCCAGCTTGTTCTCGGGGTCTTCGAGCGCTTCGAGCGCCGCGGCGGAGGTCATCTTCAGCTGAAGGCGGTACACGCCGGGATGGAACGTCGCCGACGGCGCGTTCGCGATCAGGTAGTCGTAGAAGGCGCGCGAGGTCTTGGTGACCCCCGCATCGTGCAGCGTCGTGGAGATCGAGGAGCCCGTGTCGCCGTCGACGATCGTGATGGTCGTCTCGCCGGTCGCGAGGCCCGACTCGTAGTCCTTCGGCTCCTCCCAGCCCATGAAGGCGCGGATCTGATTCTCGTACGTGAGCCAGACATACGTCCCGCCGGCGATCACGCCGCCGATGAGCGCGATCACCACGCCGAAGACGACCCACCCGGCCACGCGGCTCTTGCGCCGGTCCCGGTCGTGGCGCTTCTGGCGGGCACGCTCCTCCGCGTCCGCCGGGCCGTCTCCGAAGAGGGAGTCGATCGTCGCGGGCGTCGAGCGGGCCTCAGGCGACGGCTGCGCCGTCGATGCCACGGATGCGGCGACGGGTGGCACGGCGCCGCCGGGCGACGCTGCCTCCCGCGCCGCGCGGCGGCTGAGGGGCGCGGCGGGAGCCTCCGGTGGGGTCGGGGTCTGCGGTGCGACGGGCGCCTGCGCCGCGTCGTTCGTCGCGTCCGCCGGAGCTGCGGGCCGCTGCGGTGCGGGCAGCTTGCCGAACAGGTCCGCGAACTGATCGTCGTGCGACGGGGTGTCGGGCATCAGGCGGGCTCCGGGGGGTTCACGGCACTCGTTCTACAGAGCGGGTTCTTGGGGCACTCCGGCCGGGTTGCCGGTGCTCTTCTCGACGTCGATCGCCTGCTGGAGGAGGACG
>Ga0182739_1004632_pt1 | contig 11269 bp, 9 predicted proteins | sample eDN5th30CBELigBY_FD_128873 | JGI IMG/M metagenome (GOLD analysis project Ga0182739, IMG submission 128873) | Enriched backyard soil microbial communities from Emeryville, California, USA - eDNA 5th pass 30_C BE-Lig BY (version 2) (version 2) | ecosystem: Environmental > Terrestrial > Soil >... | reverse complement strand
TCGACCTTGGGACGCTGCGTTTTCCGGTCTTTGATCTGCTTGTCCGCCATCCCTGAGCTCCCGCTTGAGTAACGACGCTCAGCGTCGACGATTTCACAAACACAGTCCTCCCACATCACCGCCACCCACGCAAACCCCGTCCTGCACCCCGTGAAGGGGGTCAGGAGGGATTGCTCTTGATGAAGAGGGCGAATTATCCTATGAACGAGATAATGACATGGAAACCCCTGCATTCCTTGTACGATTCCCGGTGATGAGAGCGGATTCATCCTGGATTGTCCGCGTCCTGCCACGCGGCGGACGGCGTTTCATCAGCCGAAACGCTTTCCCCGTGCCCCGCTTTGCGAGGACGGCAGATTCTCCGAAGCAATGACAGAAGGAATCGCCAGATGTCTGCGGGCGGCCGCCATGAGTTGGATAGAAAGTGAGAATCAGTAGAGGTCCGCGCCGGATCAGATCCATGGCGCGTGTCTCAATGACCAGGATGGAGTTGATGATCGGGATGTCTGTCAAGCCTGCTTTCAAGCCGGGTGATCTGGTAATTTACCGCATGACCAAGCATAGCGAGTGCCCCGGCCCGCGCGCCAAGTCGATTTCTCCTTCACCCCATGGGGATGAATACAAATATCTGGTCGACAAATTCTGGATTGTCGATCAGTTGCTGGAGGATGGCCAGATTCAACTGCGCACCCGCCGCGGTAAATCCCGGATCATGAGGCAGGACGATCAGAATCTGAGACCCGCCGCCTGGTGGGAACTGATCCTCTACCATCGCCAGTTCCCACAGCGTGACGTTGCGACCACTTCCCGGCAGGAAGTCTCTGAAAAGAGTTGATCCACGGAGAACAGGCGGCTTTCGCCAGAGCCCGCACAGCCTGTTTCGAGCCGTGGAACACTGCAACCAGCAGAACGCCGTTCTCTCATCGAAAATCGGTCCTCATCGGGGGCCAGATGAAGGACACCCCGAGTCAGCACCGGCAGTGTGAAGTTGTTCGCCAGGATTCGACACAAGCGCCTGTCGACATGCACCGCATGACGGTCTTCGACATCCGTCCGCCCCATCTTCACGGACATCAGGCAATGCCTGACCGATACTGACTCGAACGGAGTTGCCAACGGTGCCTCACATGATGCCTCATAAAAGGCAGAGAATTCCAGGCCGAGCGTGATCGAACGCCGGCCAAACCAGTCTAAAGTTGTTTCAGCATCTCAGCAGCTTTGGATTCGAAAATTTCCTGCCACTCCGGAGCCAGAATGCAGTCGCTATCTTCCTGAGCACCGCCGATGTTATGTAATTGTTCGGCGGTCGGTGCGTAATAGATGTAGCCGTTCGTATAGCCGGCAACAAAAGTCAAATCGTGCGGCGAGTTTTTTTTAATATTGAGGCCGATAGGGCTGGTCAGCTCTCCGGGAAATGTGACCAGGACGAAATTGCCGATGCGCAGCCCCAGAAGCTCCACGTCAATCGTTCGCTTTCCGGAAGCCACCAGACTGGCCTGGTGTTTTTTCAGTAAAGCCAGATTCGCCTGAATCCGGGTGAGTTCTTCCATGGTGTAGATGTTCTGGAGATAGGCTTCCATATTCTTGCGGTTTTCCGCGTCCAGTGCCCGCAGGTCTCGACGGTCTTGCGCATCGTCATACAGATAGCGATGCGAATAGTACGACGGATACTCCGGCGAACGGTCGTATTTCACCATTAACGGAAAGAATGTCTTGAAGTTCAGGCTTGTTCCCTGCAGTCGCTGTAATAATCGTCGCTGTTCTGCTTCCAATTGACCGATGCGCTCCGTGCGATCTCCCCGGGGGAGGGTCAGAAGTTCCCGGTGCACGGTCAGTCGCTGGTCGGATTGGCATTGAATCTGACGAACTCCACGAAGCGTGCTGAGTCCCAGCAGGTTTCCGAGAGGTTCGGCACTGCGGGGATGATCGACATCCTTGTAGTAGGCAGGGTTGATATCTCCGGCGCAGCCTTGCAGGAACAGGGCCAGCGTCCCGTCCCCCAGGTTCTCTTCGATGACTTTGGAAGCAAAGCCGATGATGTCGGCGGTGTTGCCTCCTCCTGGAACTCCCTGAATCGGATGGCAGGCAAAATTGTAAATGACAGCCAGCGGTGTCCCGTCTTCCCGTTCGAGTTTCAGGATTCCGATTTCCGGATCGGTCGGCGCCACCCCTTCCACCGCGACGTCCGGGGGCAGGGAATAGGCATGACGAACATCAACCTCTTTACCATTCTTCAGGCGGAGCCGGCGGTTTTCCATGATCCGGTTCTCGTGTCCGGTTCCCGCTCCAATCCGTACCGGGACCATCGTGCTGACAGCGGCTTTCACCGCTTCCAGCGTCTTGTGTGCCAGATCGGCTCGGACAACCCCATGGCAATGGCTCGCATTGACGAGCACATGCTCAGGGGGAATTCCCAGTTCCGTGTTCAGACTTTTGCGAACGGTCGGCAGATAATCATTTTTAATGCGTCCAATCTCTCCAATTGCCACCGCATCCACGGAGATTATTGCGGTGGTGGTATCTCCGGATCGCAACGCGATGACTTTCACATACAACGGATCGTTAACGGGGCCGGCTTCATAATCGGTGACGTCGACTTTTGCGATGCCAGCCAGCAGTGACGGGCTGGTCTCGGCTGCGGACAGGGTCAGAGGCGCCCCCGCCAGCACTCCCAGCAGAAGCAATATGCTCAAGTGTGAGAACACATGTCGGGATGCAGTCCGTCGTCGGCAGGTCACCAGCATGATTGACTCCATATCAGGAAGGGGGAAACGGGCAGATGCGACTTCAGCGGGGATGAATTGCATGACCATCCCTGTGTGGAAACCGGTTGAAGCAGGATTGTGGAACCGCACATGCTTTGTCGATTCTGAGGCCAGTCTGGTCTTTGTTCTCTCACGCTCGGCTCTGAATTCCCTGCATTTCATCAGGATCTACGGAAGACACCATTGGCAACTCCGCCCTGAGACCAGTCTGGTCTTTGTTCTCTCACGCTCGGCCTTGAATTCCCTGCATTTCATCAGGATCTACGGAAGACACCATTGGCAACTCCGCCCTTAGAGAACCCCCTTGGAGGAAGGAATTCCCGGTTGGCGAGCGTCGAAACTGACCGCGGCCCGGAGTGCGCGGGCCGTCGCTTTGAACAGGGCCTCAGCGATATGGTGGCTGTTGTGGCCATGGTGCAAAACCAGGTGCAGGTTCATCAACGCATTTGCTGCCACAGCCTGCCAGAAAACTTCGACCAGTTGCGAGTCGAACTCCCCGATCTTTTCGGTGGGAATCTTGAACGCATCGACCAGCCAGTACCGTCCGCTCAAATCGAGGGCGGACGTGACCAGCGTGTCTTCCATCGGCAGTGTCATGCTGCCATAACGATAAATTCCCGCCTTGTCGCCGACGGCCTGACGAATCGCCTGTCCCAGACAGATTCCGGTGTCTTCAACCGTGTGATGCTGATCCACATCCAGATCTCCATCCGCCTGAACCGTCAGGTCGAACAAGCCATGCTTGGCGAACAGCGTGAGCATATGGTTGAAGAATCCCACGCCGGTCTGGATCTCGGCCTGACCGGTGCCGTCCAGGTTCAGCGTCAAGGAGATTTTCGTTTCCCCCGTCTGGCGGTTGATGGTGGCGGTACGGGGCTTTCCGGTATTGGTCATCGGTGAGGGGCTCTACAGGTTTCATTCAAAGGAACGGGAAATCAGATTCGATCTTGCGAGTGGCTGCCGTCTGGGCGGACTGCCTGGATTGAATACCGCAAAACCGAAGTGGACCGGGTTGGGTCAGTGGGGGGCAGCGACCAGTTCACCCAGAACCTGCAAAAACGTATCGATCTGCTCGTCGGTTCCGACGGTGATGCGCAGCCCGTCCAGCAGTCCGGCGGGGACTTCAATCGACAGGGGAAACTTCATGTAACGCACAAGGATCTGACGCGATTTCAGCGATTCATACAGGGATGCGTGGTTGCGTTCCGGGTGCGTGGCCCAGACAAAATTGGCCTGGCTGGGAACCACCTGGAAGCCGAGTTGAGCCAGTCCCGCCTGTAACCGGGATCGCGTGGCGATGATCTTCTGGCGATTGGCCTGCATCCACTCCTGATCACGAATGGCTGCTTCGGCAGCGGCCAGCGACAGGGCATCGCAGTTATAACTGTCTTTCACTTTGCGCATGCCGGCGATCAGATCCGGATGGCCGATGGCAAAACCGAATCGCAGCCCGGCCAGGCTGTAGGATTTACTAAAGGTGCGCGTCACAACGACCTGCCGTCCCGCTGACGAGCGGAGCAGATCGAGTTGATCAGGGTGGTCGGTGAAGTCTCCATAGGCTTCGTCCAGAACGAGAACCCCCCGCGCGGGGATCAGCTCCCGAAGCGTCTCATCCGGCCAGCGGTTCCCGGATGGCGAATTCGGATTGGGGACGAACAACAGCTTCGTCTGATCCAACAGCGGCCGATTCCGCTCCAGATTCCAGGACCAGTCGGCATTTAATTGCAGGCGGGCGTGCCGCGCCCCTTGAATTTCCGCCAGTGTTTCATAAAGGATATAGCTGGGATAAGGATAGGAAATCAGGTCATTCTGATCAGCAAACGTCCGAACCAGGATGGTGAGATTTTCATCGCTGCCATTCGCGGGAAAAATCCATTCCGGATCGACTCCCAGCACTTCCGCCGCTGCCTTGCAGAAGTTCCGACCGAGCGGGTCGGGATAGATCTGCAGACGGTGCTGGGCAGTGCGTGTAATGGCTTCGATCACCTGGGGAGAAGGCGGATACGGATTCTCGTTGGTATTTAACTTGATCCAGCCGGAGGTCTGCGGTTGCTCTCCGGGAACGTAGCCATGTAACTTTTCGATATTAGGGCGAAACAACGTCATTGAATGTCAATCAATCCAGAAGAGTCCCCGCCGCAAGCGGAGGAAGACCGTTAATAAGTCGTGTTATTATAAATGATATCCGTATCCGTCAGAAAGCGAGCCGACAGAAGTTGAACCGCCGCCTCCGAGCAGACGGTGTTTGTGACATCCAAGATCCTCAGCGATTTATTGGTTTTGAGAAAGTTAAAAGCGATATCCGCAATACCGGAGCAGTCCCGCAGCGTCAGTTCTTCCAGTACATCGAGTTTGGCAAGTTTCTTCATCCCCAGCGCCGTCACCGCTGTTCCGTCCAGACGCAAGACCCGCAACCCGGTGCATTTTCCAATCGGGATCAGCGACAGGTCGTTCATCCCGGAATTTTTCCCCTCAAAGACTTCCAGTTGCTTCAACTTCTGAATGGATTGAAGTCCCTGCACGGGAAAGCGCGTCTCATTGACGGCCAGGAAACGCAACTTCGCAAATCCGCCGTCTTCCACCAGCCTGTCGAATTCCCGTCCCTGCAGGCGAGGATTGCGATCCAGCCGCAGTCGTTCCAGTGATGAAAGTCCGTTGAGTGTGACGAATCCCGCATCGGTGATTGCGGTTCCGGACAGGTCCAGATCGTACAGCCGATCCAGCCGCGACAGGTAAATGAGTCCTCCGTTATCAATGGGAGTGTCTGTCAGAATCAGGACTTCCAGGGCTTTGCAATCGGGCAGACTTTTCAAAGCGAGATTGGAAATCTGGCATCCGGTCAGATCCAGACGTTTCAGCCGGGAGAAAACTCCAAGTGCTCCCAGCCCCGCTTCGGTGACGGCACTGCCTTTCAGATCCAATTCCTTGATTCGGTTTAATCCGTCCTCGAGTTGGGAAAGTTCGATCAGCTTTTCATCCGTCCGCTCCTGAGGAGCGGACTCCAGAAATTCGTCAATCACATCATCCGCCGTCTTCATGGGAGGAGAAGGAGGAGTCGGCATCGCGGCCTCTGCCGGCGTCTCCATCATCACGGGTGCGGGTGGTGGAGGGGGAGGCGGTGGCGGAGGAGGGGCAGGAGGTTGAGGCTGATCACATCCCACAGCCAGACACACGGTCAAACAGAGGCAGACAGCCGTGAACCTCGAATTCAACAAGCCCATGGAGATGGCCTCACTATGATCCACAAGATCGATTCAACAACAAGCACTCAACGCCCGAAAACCGTTCAAAAACGTATTGAACCCCTGTCATTTCAAGACATCCCCGCATGACTGGTTTACTCATTTTCATCAGCCATTCACGTTTCGCGAAAAGAAAATCCTCATTGCTGGAGTGGTTTTGTTCGCGGCTCCGAAATTCCTCGCACGCTGAGAGAAATCTGGCTGTGTGCAGTGCAGTGAGCAGACTCACCTGAGCTCTGTCAATGGTTGTAATCGAGAGCAGTCTCTGAAAACAACCAATTTCAGAGGGATTTCTGCCGTTTCGCACACGACCGGACTGCCTTAAGATGAGACTCCTGAACCGCGGACATCTTGAATCGCCCGCATCCTGCCTGGCAATCCGTACAAACAATCCGGTTTCCGCAAAGCTTTTTGGTCACATCCCGGGTGAGAGCAACTTGATTCTGGTCCGGTAAGCTGGGTTGGGGAACTGTTTGAGAGGAAACATCGCGTTGAGAGGAAACATCGCGTCCTCCCCTTTTGCACGGGATTTGCCGTTCAATATGGTCGAAGAAGCGGGGAAAGTCGCATCTCCCGGGTCGCGTTTCGCCCCCTTTCCTGACAGGAAATTTACAACCTGAGAGGTGACTTCCGCGATTCGTCCGATTAGGCTGAAAGAAATTTGAAGCGATCTCCGTAGGAAATCATCTCATGCCGGCTTTGTTCAAATGCAATGAATGTGGTTTCGCCACCAGGGTGAAGGATGAACTGGCGGGAAAACGGATCAAGTGCCCGAAGTGCCAGGCTGTGGGAAGTGTGGCTGCCGCCGCTGCCAAAACCAAGCCTGTTTCGGATGACGAATCTTCCGATAACTTGCTTTCGATGAATCTGGATTCCTTTCAGGATGCGGAAGTTCCCGAAGGTGAGATTCTGGATGAATCCCAGAAACCCAGTCAGCCCAAGGTCAAAAAGAAGAAGAAAAAGAAGGGCAAGGCCCTGGAATCGTCCACCAAGCTGGCAGCAATCGCATTCAGCCTGCTCTCGCTGCTGGTGATTGCCGGCCTGGTCTATTCCGGAGGTCCGGTCGTCATGGAACAGTATCAAGCCTATCTGGAAAAGCGAAACAGTGACGGCGAAGACAAGCCCGCAGCCAACGGACAGGTGCCGGCCGGGCAGGAAGCGCCCCCACAATAAAGCGGTCACACGAGTGATTGTCCGAACTGTTTTGTGGCCAAGTCCCAAACAATCTCGAAGGTCCATTTCCATTTCCTCCTGAGAGCCGTCAGCAACCCTTGTCTGTATCCGCTCGCGGAAAGAGAATTCTCATTGTTTGAGTGGTTTTGTTGGTGGCTCTGAATTATTGAAAACGAACTTTTATGATCAATTCCTGGGGACAGACGCTTGGATTGCTGTTTCTGCGTGTTTCATTCGGGACAGCCATGCTGGCAGGGCATGGGCTGGATAAGTTGCTGCACTACAAGCAGTATGCTCAGAAATTCCCCAGCCTGCTCGGCATGGGGAGTCACGTCGAACTGACGCTGGCAATCTTTGCGGAGTTTTTCTGCTCCGTCCTGCTGATTCTGGGGATCGGAACCCGGCTGGCAGCGATCCCGCTGATCGTCACGATGCTGGTCGCCATTAGCATGGCGCATGCCAAAGATCCCTGGGCGGTCAAGGAAATGGCGGCCCTGTATCTGTCGGCCTTCGTCACAATTCTCCTGTGCGGAGGAGGCGGAATTTCCCTGGATCGGCTGATCTGGCGCGGAAAATCCTCCCGCGCTTCCAAGCCCAGATCTTGAGAATAAATTGCCCCGACGGTCCCACACACATCGGGGATTTCAATCGTGTCTCCAGTCCGCCGCATCCCGGACCGGGGGGCATCGCGTCGGCATGTGCTGTCCGCTCTCCAGGGTGAATCCTTTTTTCGTTCGAGGAAACCTTCAATGACAACAATGATTCCGCTGGAAGATGTTGAGCTGAACGCCTTCGATGAAGGAGAAGGAGACGCAATTGTCTTCATTCATGGGTTTCCGCTGGATCATTCGATGTGGCGGTTTCAGTTGGAGGAATTTGCCCGGACGCACCGTGTGATCGCTCCGGACTTGCGAGGGTTTGGCCAAAGTGAAGACTCAGCCGGCGTCGTTACGATGGAACGATTGGCCGATGACATCGCTGGTCTGCTGGATTGCCTGGAAATCCCGGGTTCCGTGACGGTTTGCGGACTATCCATGGGAGGATACGTTGCCTGGCAGTTCTGGAAGCGGCACCCGTATCGGTTGCGACGACTGATTCAGTGCGATACACGGGCCGTCGCTGATTCCATGGAAGCCCGTCAGACCCGGCTTGAATCCTCCGACCGCGTCTTGCGGGAAGGACCGGATTTTCTGGCCGCGACGATGCCTGAGAAAATGTTTTCTCCCGTCACCCGATCCCAGCAACCGGACCTGGTGAATGAGGTTCAGCAAACAATCATCCGGAATTCTCCCGTGGGAATTTCCGCAGCCCTGCTGGGCATGGCAGCTCGTCCGGATGTGACCGACTGGCTGCCCAGAATCCAGGTGCCAACCCTGCTTCTCGTCGGAGCAGACGATGTCATTTCGACGCCCGATGAAATGACGTCCATCGCCACTGGAATCCCCGGCGCCACGCTGAAAATTATTCCGCAGGCGGGTCATCTGGCCCCGCTGGAACAGCCGCAACAGGTCAACCGGATTCTCCGCGAGTTTCTGCAGCAGTCCTGACTCTGCTGCAAATCATCAGCAACCGACGACTTCCCCGGGGGAACCGCAATGCGATCCACCGGAGTTGCAAAGAGCGTCACACGTGGACTCCGGTGAAACACGGGGAATTCCAGATCAGGCGTGATCGAACAAAGATCAAACAAAGCCCGGACTGATCCCGACCGGATCTGGTCAGGGAAGCTGGATTCCCAGCACCTTGACCAGAAAGGCCCATTGATCGGTGATCTCTTCAATCAGTTTGGTGGTGGGAGTGCCGGCACCGTGGCCCGCCCGGGTTTCGATGCGGATCAAGACCGGATGATCACAACCCTGGGCATGCTGCAACGCCGCGGCAAACTTAAAGCTATGCCCTGGAACCACGCGGTCATCCGTGTCGGCGGTCAGAACCATCGTGGGCGGATAGCACGTTCCCGGCTTGATGTTGTGATACGGAGAATACTTCAGGAGTGCCTGAAACTCTTCCGGGTTGTCCGACGATCCATAGTCGTCCACCCAGTAACGTCCTGCCGTGAACTTCTGAAACCGCAGCATGTCCATCACCCCCACTGCGGGCAGACAGGCTCCAAACAGATCGGGACGCTGAGTTTCACAGGCCCCGACCAGCAATCCGCCGTTGCTGCCTCCCTGAATGGCCAGCTTACGGGGCTGAGTGTACTTGTTGGCGATCAGCCATTCCGCAGCAGCGATAAAATCGTCAAAGACATTCTGCTTGTTCAGTTTTGTCCCCGCCCGATGCCACTCTTCGCCGTATTCGCCGCCTCCCCGGAGGTTCGCCATCACAAACACGCCTCCCATTTCCATCCATGCCAGTCGACTGATTGAAAATGATGGCGTCAACGGGATGTTAAATCCTCCATAGCCATAAAGCAGCGTCGGGTTTTCCCCGTTAAGCATTAATCCTTTTTTGTGGGCGATAAATAACGAAATTCGCGTGCCGTCTTTGCTGGTGCAAAACTCCTGCCGGACTTCGTACAGACTGGGATCGAAATCGACTTGCGCCTGTTGAAGTAATTCACTCCGGCCTGTGAAGAGGTCATAACGAAACGTGCTGGGAGGCATGTTAAAGCTGGAGAACGAATAAAATGTTTCCGTGTCTGACTGTTTTCCGCTGAACCCGCTGGCGGAGCCGATTCCCGGGAATTCGATCTGTCGCAAAAGCTTCCCTTCGCGTTCATACAGCGAAACCTGTGTGCGCGCATCCTTTAACGTCTCGACAAAGAAGAGATTGCCGATCAGCGAGACGCTGACTATCGTTTCCGCCTGTTCCGGGATGATTTCCTGTACTGGAACTTCCCGTCGTGGCCCCGCCTGATCCATGGGGAATTCCGGGTCGCGGGAGACGTTTCGAACATCAATGGAGACGACCCGGCGGCGGGGCGCATTCAGGTCGGTTTGAAAATAAAAGATTGGACCGTCACTTCCAATGAAGCTGTATTCATTGTCGAAATGATCAATCAACGGGACCGGCATGGCATAAGGGTCACGAAGATCGCGATAAAAGATTCGATATTTATCATCCGTGCCGACATGCACCGTAATAATAAGAAAGTGGCCGTCTTCCGTGACGTCACAGTGATATCCCCATTCAGGGTGGTCCGGTCGGTGAAAAACGAGCGTATCCCGATCCTGTGAATCACCGATGCGGTGATAATAAACCGCCTGATGAACATTCAGGTTCTGAAACTCCGCACCGGGCTTCGGCTCCGGGAAACGAGCATAGAAGAACCCGTTTCCGTCGGGAGTCCAGGCGGGAGAATTAAACTTGATCCAGCGCAGTTCATCACTCAGAATGTTGCGGCTGTCGATCTCCATGACCTTCCAGATTTTCCAGTCTGATCCGCCGTCTTGAACGGCATAGGCAACATAGCGGCCGTCGTCGCTGAACTGTTGCCCGGACAGGGCAACGGTGCCGTCCGACGACCAGGTGTTCGGATCGATCAGAACTTCCGGAGTCTCCTTCAGCGTCTTCTGGGTATAAAGCACAGACTGATTCTGCAGGCCGTCGTTCTTGAAGAAATAATAGCGTCCACCGGCCTTAAAGGGAGTTCCCAGCTTTTCGAAGTTCCATAGTTCCGTCAGCCGCTGTTGAATTCGGGATCGTTCGGGGATCTGTTCCAGAAATGCGGCAGTTAACCGGTTTTCATCCGCAACCCATTGCGCCACTTCCGCGTTTTCCCGCACATCTGCTTCCAGCCAGCGATAGGGGTCCGCGACCTTCGTTCCGAAATAATCATCGACGTGATCAATGCGCTTGGTCATAGGGGGCTCCGCCAGGAGTCGGACAGAAAGAAAGATCGACCATCCTGATAACAACGCCAGTACGCCGATCAGGCCAGAAAAATTCAAACGCGGCATGGGACAGCCAACTCCGGAATTCCACAGGGACAGACGATTCGACCAGTCTGGTCATTGTTCGATCACGCTCGGCTTGGAATTCTCCGTCTTTCAGGGGGATTCACGTGAGCCGCCAATTGCCACTCCGCTCTCTTGTTGATCGCTGGACCGTAGTTGAACAGCGGCATTTTTGCGACCACCAGCGATG
>Ga0182739_1004630_pt1 | contig 11269 bp, 10 predicted proteins | sample eDN5th30CBELigBY_FD_128873 | JGI IMG/M metagenome (GOLD analysis project Ga0182739, IMG submission 128873) | Enriched backyard soil microbial communities from Emeryville, California, USA - eDNA 5th pass 30_C BE-Lig BY (version 2) (version 2) | ecosystem: Environmental > Terrestrial > Soil >... | reverse complement strand
GCCTTCCGGGACCACCACGTCGCCGGCCTGGTTCTTGACTTCGCCCTGGAAGGGATGCGTGGTCTTGTTCTTGATCTCGCTGACCAGCTGGTCGAGTTCCGCCTGGACGTCGGCCGGCACCGCCTTGTTCCAAGGGGTCAGCACCACCGATTCCTCGGCGAGCCCGCCCCAGTAGTCTTCCGACTGCCAGGAGCCATCCATGACGCGCTGAGCGGTCTTGATGTAGTAGGACGCCCAGTCGTCGACCACCGAGGTCAGGCAGCGCTCCGGGCCGAACCGGCCCATGTCGGAGGCTTGGCCGATGCACCATACGCCACGCTTCTCGGCCGCCTGCACCGGTGCCGGGCTGTCCGTGTGCTGAACGATGAAGTCACAGCCCTGGTCCATCAGCGCGTTGGCGGCCTCGGCCTCCTTGCCCGGGTCGTACCAGCTGTTGACCCAGACCACCTTGGTGGTGACGTCCGGGATCACCCGCTGGGCGCCCAGCGTGAAGGCGTTGATGCCCATGATGTTCTCGGGGATCGGGAACGAGCCGATATAGCCGATGGTCTTCTTCTGACTCATCCGCCCGGCCAGATGGCCCGACACGTAGCGGCCCTCGTAGAAGCGGGCATTGTAGATGCCGACGTTCTTCGCGGTCTGGAAGCCGGTCGCGTGCTCGAAGATCGTGTCGGGGAACTGCTTGGCGACGTTGATCACCGCCTGCATGAAGCCGAAGCTGGTGGCGAAGATCAGCTTGTTGCCGGCCTGGGCCATCTGGCGCAGCACCCGCTCGGCATCGGCCCCTTCCGGCACGCTCTCCACATAGGAGGTCTGCACCTTGTCGCCGAACTCCCGCTCGACGGCGAGGCGGCCCTGGTCGTGCTGGTAGGACCAGCCGAGGTCGCCGATCGGACCCACATACATGAAGGCGATCTTGAGCGGCCCCCCGTCCTGGGCGCGGGCACCCTTCAGGCCACCGAGAAGAAACGGCGCGGCCAGCCCGCCGCCCACCAACGTTCGACGATCGATCATGCTGCACTCCATTGCGGCCCGGCGATACGCAGGCCCCATCCCACCCCTGCGGCGACGTCACAACGGAATTGGCAGGCGGTCAACCTCGTACGATGATGCTTCGTCCACGCCCCCGCCAGCCGCGATGGTGAAGCCTGGGGCATCGCCCGGACCTACAGCTAGTCTCCACCTCCGCCACTGTCGCCGCTGAAATCGTCCCAGCACCATTCGCCGGAGCCTGCCGAGCCATTCCTGGCGCAGGCCCGGGGTCGCTTGCCGAACCTCTTCCGGCCGCAGGTGGTGCACCTGACGGCAGGGATGAACTCGTTGTTGCGCCAGCGGGAAGCATCCCTCCAGGCATGCTTGCAGAAGTAGGGCCGCAGGAAGGAAGGCAAGGAGAAGGACATGAGGCCTCCTTGTCTGGACGAAACCATCCTACCAGCACCTAAAGGAACACCACCATCCAGACGCTCGAGAAGACGACCGCCCGGGTATCAGTGTCTCCAGAGAACGACAGGAGCCGCGCATGAGCACCGGCCCTGGACCCGCCAGACAGGCGGCCATGGATGCACTCGACGCTCCCCAGACCAACGTGGTGGCGGCCTGTTCCGACGCCTAGCCCGACTTCGAGGTCTGGGCGGTGGGCACGCTGCGGGCCGGGCTTTGCCATCGCCAACATCTGGGCAGCGGGCTGACGCGGCCCGAGCCGGTCCGACCGGAACGGCGCAACCTCCGGCCGGTGCGGCGGTTGCGGGGACATGGCCCAACTTCCTGGATGCCGCTCATGAACTGGTCGATGCCACGTTTCGGCCGCCGCCGCCTGGCCTCCGTGGCCGGAACCGCTGCCGCCTTCGTCGCCTGCGCCTGCGGCCGCTCCCACGCGATGCAGCCCGCAGCGGAGGGCCAGCCGGTGACCGGGGAGGAGGTGACGCCCGGCACCGGCATGCTAGCCACCGGCGCCGACCTCCTGCAGAGCAAGGGGCCGGTGAACGACATCGACATGTACCTGAACGGGTTCCATTTCTATGCCGACGACCTGGGCCGGCAGATCGAGGCGCATCACTACTGCACGCACGTCACGGAAGACTTCATTCAGTGCCTGATCTATGACGGCAACCGCTCCGGTGCCCGTCTGATCGGCATCGAGTACATCGTCAGCGAGCGCGTGTTCCTGACCCTGCCGGAGGAGGAGAAGCGCCTCTGGCACAGCCATCGCCACGAGACGCTCTCGGGCACGCTGGTGATGCCGAGCATCCCGGAAACGGTTGAGAACATGGCCATCGCCAAGCTGGTCACGACCTATGGCAAGACCTGGCACACCTGGCAGATCGATCGCGATTCCGAACTGCCGCTGGGCATTCCGCAGCTCATGATGGCCTTCACGGCGGACGGCCAGCTCCGCAGGGAGATGGTCGAGGCGCGCGACCGGGCACTGGAGATCAGCACGGCGGAAACCAGGGCCGGCCGTGAAGAGATGGCAAAGGACGCCCCGCCGGTCCGGCCCGGCGCCGATGCCTGGCAGGGCGGCCAGACCGTGCAGCTGGAGCTCGGCCAGAAGCCGGTCCAGAACCTGCCCGGCTGAGCGGCGGAGCGCGCGCCGGGCAGGTGCCAGATAGGCAGTCTAGCAGGCCTGAGCGGTCGGCTTGGTCTCGATCTTCACCCCGAGAAAGTCGAGGTTGAAGGTCACCGAGGTCACCAGGACATAGTAGAAGGAGTTGCTGTTGTTGATGGTCGCTTGGCTGATCGAGGTCGACGAGGCGATCCGCACGGCATCGACCACCCCGGACGCGCTGGTGACCTTGGCCATGACCACCGGAGCGCTGAACGGGTTGCTGCCGCTCGCATAGGTCTTGCGCACGAGCCGTGCCTCGATGGCGTCGCTGGCATTGACGTCACGATAGACCAGGCTCAGCCGGCACACCTTCACGCCGCTCGGAAACGATACGGGCGCGAAGAAGCGCGAGTTGGGCATGATCGTCTTGAGCGTACCGGCCTGCTCCTCCTCCAGATAGCCGCCGGGCGCCGGGCAGGGACAATGGGTGCCAAAGCCCATGGCCGAGATGGCGATGGTCTCCGCCTGTGCCGCGGGCGGTGCGGCTGCAGACAGTACCAGTCCGACCATCAGGGCGAGCAGACCAAGACCGAGGCGCTTCATGACGGGTTCCTTTCCTGTCGCGGGGGCCGTGCCGACCGTCGGTCGGCCGGGCTGCGCCGGTTCTGGCCGGCCGCCGGCCAAGGGCTGGCGGCGCGCGCGACGGCGGCCCGGAGCACGACCGTCGGCAACGGAGCGATTGCTCCGGCCGCCGGTCGCCGCCCTGGTCTCGCAGGCGCGATGGCATATCGGGGTGCAGCAGGATCTTCTTGCAGCGATTTGTGCCGGGCGTCTGTGCTCCAGATCACCCGGAAAACGCGGGTCGCCTCACACCCGGCCGGCCAGGACCTCGTCCAGCCAGTCGGTACGCATCTCCGGGACCGAGCGGATCAGCTTGCCGGTATAGTCGTGGAAGGGCGGCGCCATCACCTGGTCCTTCCCGCCGCTGTCGACCACCCTGCCCCGCTGCATCACCACGACCTCATGCGCGATCGCCCGCACCGTCGCCAGGTCATGGGTGATGAACAGATAGGAGAGGCCGCTTTCCTCCTGCAGGCGCAGGAGCAGGTTCAGGATCTCGTCCGCGACCAGCGGGTCCAGGGCGGAGGTGACCTCGTCGCAGATGATCAGCTCGGGCTCGGCCGCGAGTGCGCGGGCGATGCAGATGCGCTGCTTCTGCCCGCCCGACAGTTCACCTGGGAACCGGTCGGCAAAATGGGCGGGCAGCTCGATCCGGGCCAGCAGTTCCTTGACCCGGCGGCGCAGCGCATCGCCGTGCATGCCGAGATAGAAGGCGAGCGGCCGGCCGATGATCTCCCGCACGGTCTGGCGCGGATTCACCGCGACGTCCGGCATCTGGTAGATGAGCTGCAGCCGGCGGCGATGGTCCTTGCTCCGGCCGGCCAGATCGTTGCTCAGCACCTCGCCGCCGAAGCGGACCTGGCCGCTGCGTGGCGGCAGGAGGCCGGTGATCACCCGGGCGAGCGTGCTCTTGCCGCTGCCGCTCTCGCCGACCACCGCCACGGTCGCGGCGCGCTCGACCCGCAGCGACACGTCGAACAGGACCTGCTGCGCGCCATAGGCGGCATCGACCCGGTCCACCGCCAGCACCACCGACCGCTCATGGCCACCGTGGCGCTCGTGCGCGCCGCGGCGCACGCTCACCAGCGCCCTGGTATAGTCCTGTCGAGGCTGCTCCAGGATCTGCCGGGTCTCGCCCAGTTCCACCGCAGCACCATGGCGCAGCACGAGGATCCGGTCGGCCATCTGTGCCACCACGGCCAGGTCGTGGGTCACGTAGAGGGCGGCGGCGCCCTGCTCGCGGATCGCACGGCGCATCGCCGCCAGCACCTCGATCTGGGTGGTGACGTCCAGCGCGGTGGTCGGCTCGTCGAATACCACGAGGTCGGGCCGGGTGATCAGCGCCATCACGGTCATGGCGCGCTGGAGCTGACCACCCGAGACCTGGTGCGGGTAGCGCTGGCCGAAGCGCTCCGGGTCCGGCAGGCCCAGCTTGCCGAACAGCTCGACCGCGAACCGCTCCGCTTCGGCACGTGGGCCCAGGCCATGGCGGCGATGGACCTCGCAGATCTGGTCGAGCAGCCGGTGCGCGGGGTTGAAGGCGGCAGCCGCGCTCTGGGCGACATAGGCGACCCGGCGGCCACGGATGTCGAGCAGCTGCCCGACCGGCGCGCCCACCAGTTCCTGCCCGTCCAGCCGGACGCTGCCGCCGGCGAAGTGGCAGCCGGGGCGGACATAGCCCAGAGCCGCCAGACCGATGGTGGACTTGCCGGCACCGGATTCGCCGATCAGGCCCAGCACCTGGCCGCGGTCCACCTCCAGGGACACGCCCTTGACGATCTCGACGCTGTTGCCGTCGACATCGGTGCCATCGATCCGGAGATCCTCGATCTGCAGCAGCATGGCGTCAGCCCCGGCGAGAGCGGCGGGAGGCCTGGTCGAGCAGGAAGTCGACCACGAGGTTCACCGAGATGGTGAGCAGCGCGATGCAGCCGGCCGGCAGGAGCGGTGCCGGCAGGCCGAAGGCGATCGCCTGGGCGTTGTCCTTCACCATCCCGCCCCAGTCGGCGGCCGGCGGCTGGATGCCCAGGCCCAGGAAGGAGAGCGCGCTGATGAGCAGGAAGGAGAAGCAGAAGCGCACGCCGAACTCAGCGAGCAGCATGGGCAGGGCATTGGGCAGGATCTCCTTGCGTGCGATCCACCAGATCCCCTCGCCGCGCAGCTTGGCCGCCTCGACGAACTCCATGACGTTCAGGTCGACCGCCACCGCTCGGGCCAGGCGGAACACCCTGGTCCCGTCGATGAAGGCCAGGGTCAGCACCAGCACCGGCAGGGAACTGCCCATCACCGAGAGCACCAGTAGTGCGAGGATCAGGGCCGGGAACGACATGAACACGTCGACGACCCGCGAGGCCGCCTGGTCGGCCCAGCCGCCGGCGATGGCTGCCAGAAAGCCGCAGACGGAGCCCACGGTGAAGGACAGGACCGTGATCACCAGCGCCAGGCCGATCGAGCGCTGGGCGCCGTAGAGCAGCCGGCTCAGCATGTCGCGACCCAGCGTGTCGGTGCCGAGCGGAAAGCCCACAGTCCCGATCGGCTGCCAGACATCGGCCACCGGCTCGGCCTCCGGATAGGGCGCCAGCCAAGGGCCGAATGCCGCCAGGAAGGCGAACAGGAACACCAGCAGGAGACCCAGCCGGGTGATCCACGGCATCCGCCGCAGCAGCAGCGCGACGCTCATCGCGGATGCCGCAGGCGCGGGTTGGCCAGGATCGAGACGATGTCCGCCAGCATGTTCAGCCCGACATAGGTGATCGCGAACACGATGGCGCAGGCCTGGATCAGCGGGATGTCGCGCTTGGACACGGCATCCACCATGAGCTGGCCCATGCCGGGGTAGACGAACACCACCTCGACCAGGATCACGCCGACCACCAGGAAGGCCAGGTTCAGCACCACGACATTGGCGATCGGGCCGATCGCGTTGGGCAAAGCGTGGCGGAAGATGATCGCGCGGCGCGGCGTGCCCTTCAGCTCGGCCATCTCGATATACGGGGCAGAGAGTACCTGCACGACCGCCGCCCGGGTCATGCGCATCATGTGGCCGGTCGTCACCAGCGTGAGCGTGAGGGCCGGCAAGGCGATCGCCCAGAGCTTCTGGCCGAAGCCGGCGCTGGGCGAGATGCGCGAGATCGCCGGGAACCAGCCGAGCTGCACGGCGAAGACATAGACCAGCAGGTAGCCGATGAAGAATTCCGGCATGGAGATCGCGGCCAGCGTGGCGGCGGAGGTGGTCTTGTCGAAGGTCCGGTCGCGCCAAAGGGCCGAGAGCAGGCCCAGCCCGATCGCCAGCGGCACCGCGATCACCGCGGCGGTCGCGGCCAGGAACAGGGTGGCCTGCAGCCGCGGCAAGAGGACGGTGACGATCGGCCGGCCGGAGGCCAGTGAATTGCCGAAGTCGCCCACCAGCACGCCGCTGAACCAGCGCCAATAACGGACGATCGCCGGGTCGCCCAGGTTCAGCTTGGCGCGAATCGCCGCCACCGCTTCCGGGGTAGCGCTCTGTCCCAGGATCACCTCGGCCAGGTCGCCCGGCAGGAGCTCGGTGCCGATGAACACCAGCACCGAGACCGCGAACAGGGTGAGGAGGCCCAGGAGCAGCCGCTTGCCGATCAGGCGCCAGAGATCAGCCATCGAGCCAGACGCGCTCGGGTGCCCGCATGCCGCACAGGCCGAGCTGCGGGGTCAGCTCGAAATTCTGCACCCCGGCGGTGGTGGCATCGACGAAGTCGTTGAACATCGGGATGAGCTCGCCGCCATCCTCGTTGATCATCCGCTGGAGCTCGGCATACATCTGCGCACGCTTTGGCCGGTCGAGCTCGGCGCGGGCCTGGACCAGCAACTTGTCGAATTCCGGCCGGAACCAGTAGGACTCGTTCCATGCCGCCTTCGAATGGTAGGCGATGCTCATCATCATATCGGCGGTGGGCCGCCCGCCCCAGAAGGTGAAGCAGAACGGCTTCTTCATCCAGACATCGTTCCAGTAGCCATCGGCCGGCTCGCGGATGACGTCGATGTTGATGCCGGCCGCGGCCGCGTGCTGCTGGTAGAGGACGGCTGCATCCACCGCCCCGGCGAACGGCGCATCGGAGGTCGAGAACGGGATCTTCTCGCCGCCATAGCCGGCCTTCTTCATGTGGAACTTCGCCTTGTCCGGATCATAGGTCCGCTGCGGCAGGTCGGTGGCGAAGAAGGGATCGGTCACCGGGATCGGCTGGTCGTTGCCGACCCGGCCCAGGCCCCGCAGGATCTTGGCCAGGATGTCCTCGCGGTTGGCGGCGTATTTCAGCCCCAGCCGAAAGTCGTTGTTGTCGAACGGGGCCGTGTCGCAGCGCATCACCATGGAATAATGGCCGCCGCCGGCAGCGCGGTGGATGGTGACGCCGGGCATCTTGCTCAGCAGGTCGACCGTCTTCGGGTCGACCCGCTCCATGATCTGGATCTGCCCGGTCTGCAGGGCGGCCGTGCGCGCGGCCGGATCGGCGATGCCGACGATCTCCACGCTGTCGAGGTTGGCGCGGCCGGTCTTGAAATAGTTCTCGTTGCGCTCGCCGAAGATCCGCACGCCCGGGTCGAACTCGGTGATCTTGTAGCCACCGGTGCCGATGCCGGACGCCGGGTCGGAATCCTTCTGCATGATGACGAGGTGGTAGTCGGTCATGAGATAGGGCAGGTCCGCGTTGCCCTCCTCGAGTTCCACCACGACCACGTGCTTGCCGTCGGCCCGGAGGTCCTTCACCTGGGTCATGATGCCAGCGGCACCGGACTGGCTGTCCTCGCCGCGGCTCTGGTTCAGGGTCCAGATGACGTCCTCGGCATCCAGCTCCTTGCCGTCGTGGAAAGTGACGCCCTTGCGCAGGTTGAAGCGCCAGGTCTTCGCGTCCGGCGACGGCTCCCAGCTCTCGGCCAGCTCCGGCACGGCCGAGCCGTCCGTGCCGTACTCGACCAGGCAGTTGCCCCACATGAAGCTGGTGAGCTGGTGGATCGAGGCGGTCGCCAGCAGCGGGTTCAGCGTATCGGTGGTGGCCCCGCCGGTGGCACCGATCGCGACCGTGCCGCCCTTCTTCGGCTCGCCCTGCGCACGCGCCATGCCGGGCAGCATGGCACCGATGGCGGCACCGGCCCCCAGCATCGCCGTAAGCTTGCCGAAGCCGCGCCGGTCCAGCCCGCCCCGCCGCAAAGCCCGGTCATACCCGCTGAAGGCACTCATTCTCGTTTCCCCCTCATCCGAGCGCCCGGCGGCGCGATATTCATTCTCAGTAATGGACTGTCCCCGGCGGCAGGTCAGCCTTCCATCCAGACGCGCTCGGGTGCCCGCATGCCGGCAAGACCGTATTGCGGGCTCAGTTCGAAATTCTTCACCTGCTCCGTGGCGGCATCCACGAAGTCATTGAACATCGGGATGAGCGCGCCGCCATCGTCGCGGATCATCGACTGGAGCTCGGCATACATCTCGGTGCGCTTGGCCGGGTCGAGCTCGGCACGGGCCTCCAGCAGGATCTTGTCGAAGTCCGGGCGGCGCCAGAACGTGTCGTTCCAGGCCGCGTCCGACTTGTAGGCCACCGTCAGCATCAGGTCGGCGGTGGGCCGCCCGCCCCAGTAGGATACGGAAAACGGCTTCTTCATCCAGACATCGTTCCAGTAGCCGTCCGAGGGCTCGCGGATCACGTCGATGGTGATGCCGGCCTTGGCCGCGTGCTGCTGGTAGAGGACCGCCGTGTCGACCGCGCCGGAGAAGGCGGCGTCCGAGGTCGAGAGCGGGATCGCCTCGCCGCCATAGCCGGCCTTCTTCATGTGGAACTTCGCCTTGTCCGGGTCGTAGACCCGCTGCTCCAGGTTCTTGGCGAAGAAGGGATCGCCGGACGGGATCGGGTGGTCGTTGCCGACCTTGCCCAGGCCACGCAGCACCTTGTCGACGATGTCCGCACGGTCGGCCGCGTATTTCAGACCCAGGCGGAAATCGACATTGTCGAAGGGTGCCGTGTCGCAGCGCATCAGCAAGGGATAATGGCCGCCGCCGGCGGCGCGATGGATGGCGACGCCGGGAGCGCGGCTGAGCAGTTCCACCGTCTTCGGGTCGACCCGCTCCATCACGTTGATCTGGCCGGTCTGCAATGCTGCGGTGCGCGCTGCCGGATCGTTGATGGCCACCAGCTCCACGGTGGCGCAGTTGCCGCGCCCGGGCTTGAAATAGTTCTCGTTGAGCTCGCCGAAGACCCGCACCCCCGGATCATATTCCGTGATCTTGTAGGGGCCGGTGCCGATGCCTGCGGTCAGCTCCGAATCCTTGGGCATGATCAGCAGGTGATAGTCGGTCAGCAGATAAGGCAGGTCGGCATTGCCGGAATCGAGCGTGATGATCACTGCGTGGCTGCCGTCCGCCTTCAGGTCGGTGACGGAGGTCATGTAGCCGGCAGCACCCGATTCGGTGTTCTCGCCCCGGTGCAGGTTGAGCGACCAGACCACGTCCTCGGCGGTCAGTTCCTTGCCGTCGTGAAAGGTGACACCCTTGCGGATGTTGAACTTCCAGGTCTTCGCGTCCGACGACGGCTCCCAGCTCTCGGCCAGTTCCGGCACGGCCGAGCCATCGGAGCCGTACTCGACCAGGCAGTTGCCCCACATGAAGTTGGTGGCGGCATGGAGCGAGGAGGTCGAGGGCAGCGGGTTCAGCGTGTCGGTGGTGGCCCCGCCAGTGATGCCGATGGCGAGATCCCCGCCCTTCTTCGGCTCCTCCTGCGCCCGTGCCATGCTGGGCAACAGGGCACCCAGCGAAGCGCCGGCCCCCAGCATCGCGGCGAGCCTGCCGAAGCCCCGCCGGTCGAGCGCACCCTGGCGGAGAAGGCGGTCATAGCTGTCGAAGCGGCTCATCTCATTCTCCCCGGGGGCGCACTATGGTTGGCGGGCGGTTAGCGCAGTTCGCGATACTCCGGCTGCTCCTTGTCCAGCATCGCCATCAGGGCGGCGAAATGCCGGTCGTGGTGGCCGACGTCGCCGTCCCAGGCGGCCTGGGTCACCTGGACGACCTCGTCGGACAGGAGCTTCAACTTCTGGTTGCGGCCTTCCGCCAGGACCTGCAGTTCGGCGGCCCGCTCCAAATAATAGAGCCAGGAGAAGGCCTGGCCGATGGAGGTGCCGGTCACGATCGGCCCGTGGCTGGCGAGCAGGGCCACTGGCCGGCCGGCCATGACCGAAGCGATCCGGTCGCCTTCCTGGGCATGGTTGCCCATGCCGTTATAGTTCTCGTCGTAGCCGATCCGGTCGTGGAACAGGCAGTAGGTCTGGCTGATCGGCAGGAGCCGACCGCCCTCGCAGCAGGCGATCGCGGTCGTGTAGGGCATGTGGGTGTGCATCACCGCCCGGGCATGGGCGTAGCGGCGGTGCACGGCGCGGTGGATGTGGAAGGCGGTCGCCTCGACCACGCCCTCCCCGTCCAGGACATTGCCGTCACCATCGATCAGCAGCACGTCGGCAGCGGTCAGCATCGACCAGTGCTTGCCGTAGCCGTTGATCAGGAAGCGGTCGTCGTCCAGCGCGAAGCTGAAATGATTGTCGATCGCCTCGTTGAAGCCGAACTTCGCGGCGAGCCGGAGGGCTGCGGCCAGCTCGATCCGGTGCCTGCGGACGTCCGCCGCGTCACCGAGCTGCGCGACCTTGCGGTTTTCGGCCGGCACCGGCGTCTCCTCCTCGCTGGATCATTTCTAGTGACCTTACGGGTTTTGAACGCCCGATCAATTGCGATGCGGACAGGCGCCATCGTCAAGGCGACATTGTCGGCCTACAAGCCAAGCTTGATGATCGGACCGGGCTGTCCACCCGCCAGCCGCCGCTCAGCCCGGCACCAACGCCACGGAGCGTTCGTCGAAGGTCACCCAGGCCTCGGCACCCTGGGGGATCATCGTCCCTCCGGCCGGCACCGTCGCGAACAGATGCCCGACCGGGCCGTCCAGCTCGTATTCCAGATGGCTGCCCAGATAGATCGCGTGGCTGACGCTCATCCGGTTGGCCGCCTCGACCGGCTCCGGATGGACCCGGATCGCGTGCGGGCGCACCGCAAGGGTGGCGGCACCCGGCGGCAGGGCGCGGCCCGGCAACTCCAGCGTCGAG
>Ga0182739_1004627_pt1 | contig 11276 bp, 10 predicted proteins | sample eDN5th30CBELigBY_FD_128873 | JGI IMG/M metagenome (GOLD analysis project Ga0182739, IMG submission 128873) | Enriched backyard soil microbial communities from Emeryville, California, USA - eDNA 5th pass 30_C BE-Lig BY (version 2) (version 2) | ecosystem: Environmental > Terrestrial > Soil >... | reverse complement strand
TCGACGCAGCTACCCGCGGTGCCGTCGCATACCTCGCCGCTCGTCGTGCAGTCCGTGCACGACCCGCCGCAATGCCCGTCGACACGGCAGGGCGTGCAGGAGTTGTCGTTGCAGAACTTGCCGGCCTCGCAGTCGTCGTCCGTGTTGCAGTCCTTGCAGACGCCATCGACGCAAGGGCACTCCACGTCCTCGTGCCCGTACGAGCAGCTCCGCTCGGAGCAGGTCCCCGTCGGGCGGAAGCGGCGCGCGAGGTTCGCCTCGAGGCAGTAATCGGCGGGCGGGGTCGTGCAGCTCACGCCGAGGCAGGGGTCCTGCTTGCACTTGCCGTTCGTGTGATCGCAGCCGAAGGTGCAGTGCTCGGTGTGCTTCGAGTACAAGCACGTGCCGCCGTTGCAGGTGCCGGGGACCTCATAGACCACGAGCTTGAAGTCGTCCTGGCAGTGGTTGGCGGGAGGCGTGTCGCAGCTCTTGCCGAGGCAGGGGTCGCCGTTGCAGACGCCGTCCGCGCAGCCGAACTTGCAATAGACGCTGTCGGAGCCGTAGACGCAGCTCCCGTTCGAGCAGGTGCCCGTCGACTGGTACGAGGTCAGGTACGACGCGCTCGCGCACTCGTTCTCGGGCGGCGTTGTGCAGGTCACGCCCGCGCAAGGGTCGTCGTTGCACTTGCCCTGGGCGCAGCCGTGCGGGCAGGCGATGAGCTCGGAACCGTAGGCGCAGCCGCTCGTACCGCAGCTACCGACGCTCTCGTAGACGCGGAGGGTCGTCGCATCGACGCAGACGCTCGCGGGAGGCGCGTTGCACGTGACGCCCTGGCAAGGATTCGCCTGGCAGGCTCCGGCCTTGCAGCCGAAGGGGCAGTCCACCGTCGTCGAGGGGTATTCGCAGCGCTGGTTCTGGCAGACGCCGTCCTTCTCGTAGATGCGGACGGTGTTCTCGTCGGCGCAGTCGTTCGCGGGCGGGACGTTGCAGATGACGCCCTTGCAGAAGTCGTCCTCGTTCGAGCCGTCGCCGCCGGCATCGCGATCGGATCCGCTGGCGTCGTCCGGTGCCGAGCCGTCCAAGCCCGGCTTCTCGTCGTCCGCCTCGTCATCGGGGAGGTTCGACGTCTCGGCCGTGGCGCATGCGACCCCGAAAAGCAGCAGCCAGCCGAAAGCAAGAAAGCTCGAACGCGACATGAAGACCGCCCTTTCCCCGCCCCGAGGGAACGCGGGGCGTCGGGCGACGCTACCACGGAGCGTTCGATTCCACGTCGCCGGAGAAATCCGAGCGCGCTTCAGCCTTGCGGGAGGGACTTCGCGATCTCGCCGGCCACGCGCTCGGCATGGCGTACGCAATCGGGGATGCCGACGCCCTCGTAGGCGTTGCCGATGACGTGGAGCCCGGGGGTGGCCGCCAGGCGCGCGCCGATGCGCTTCATGCGCTCGAGGTGTCCGACGGCGGGCTGCGGGCTCGCGCGGTGGTAGCGCACCACCTGCACCAGCATCGGGTCGGCGGAGACGCCGATCGCGGGCGCGATCTCCTGCCGCGCGAGCTGGATGAGCTTCTCGTCCGTCGCGGAGAGGACGCCCTCGTCGCGGCCGCCGCCGAGGAAGGCGCGAACGAGCACGTGGCCCTCGGGCGCGCGGTGCGCCCACTTGCTCGAGACGAAGGTCGCCGCCATCACGTGGCGCCGCTCGTGGACGGGGACGATGTAACCCGTCGCATCGAGCGGGTGGGCGACGTCGCGGCGCTGCCAGCCGAAGAAGACGGTCGCGGTCGAGACGTAGGGGATGCCGTAGAGCTCGTGCGAGAGCTCGAAGTCGAGCGGCGCGAGGATCTTCGACGCCGCATGCGCCGGCAGCGCCACGACCACCTGGTCCGCGTCGATGGCTTCCCCCGACTCGAGGCGAACCGAAAAGCCGCCGTCGGCCTTCGTCACCGACGCGACCCGCGCGTTCCGCCGAACGACGTCGCCGAGCTCCTTCTCCAAGGCCTCGACGAGCTCGCCCAACCCACCGCGCAGCGTGAGGAACATCGGCTGCTTCGAGGCAGGCCGGTTCCGCTGCATCGAGCGGACCGCGCGAACGAGGCTCCCGTGCTTGTCGGCCATGGCCGCGAGCTGCGGGAAGGCCGCGCGGAGGCTCAGCTCCCGACCATCTCCCGCGAAGACGCCGCCCAGGAGCGGCTCGAGCACGACGTCCGCCATCTCGCGGCCGAAGCGCTTGCCGAGGAAGTCGGCGATCGAGGGATCGCCCTCGGGCCCGCGCCGACGCAGCGCCTCGGTCAGCACGCGGACCTTCGCGCGCGCGGAGAGGAGCTCGGTGGTCAGGAAGGGCAGGAGCTGCGCCGGCAAGCCCAGCATCAAGCCTTCCGGCATCGGAATGAGCCGGCCCTTGCGGAGCACGTAGACGCGGCGGTTCCGCTCCTCGGGCCCGATGAGCCGGTCGCCGAGGCCGAGCTCCTCGCAGAGCGCCTTCGCCTGCGGCTTGGCCGCCACCCAGGAATCCGGGCCCCCGTCGATGACGAAGCCGCCGATGCGCTCCGTGCGGATGTTCCCGCCGAGCCGATCGCTCCCTTCGAGCAGGCAGACCTCCCCCACGTTCTCGCGGAGGAGGCGATACGCCGTCGTCAGGCCCGAGATCCCGCCCCCGATGACGACCACCCGCTTCATCTACGCGCCCCTGCGATAGCCGTGGACGAAGTCGATGACGGCCTGCACCGTCTCGACCGGCGTCTCGGGAAGGATGCCGTGCCCGAGGTTGAAGACGTGGCCCACCCTGCCCTCGGCGCGCTCCAGCACCGTGGCCGCCGCCTTCAGGGCGACCTCGCGCGGGGCGAAGAGGACGGTCGGGTCGAGGTTGCCCTGCACGGCGCGGTCGTAGCCGATGCGCTTCCACGCGAGGTCGAGCGGCGTGCGCCAATCGACGCCGATGACCGTGCCCCCCGCCTCGCGCTGCAGCTCGAGCAGCGAGCCCGTCCCCGTCCCGAAGTGGATGACCGGCACGCCCAGCGTCTCGACGTCGCGGAGGATGTGCGCGACGTGGGGCATCACGAAGGTCCGGTAATCGTCCGGCCCGAGCGCGCCCACCCACGAATCGAAGAGCTGCACCACCTGGGCCCCTGCCGCGACCTGCGCGCGGAGGAAGCGTCGCACCACCTCCGAGAGCTTGCCCATCAGCTCGTGCCAGGCCTCGGGCGCCGAGTACATGAGCTTCTTCGTCAGGATGAAGTGCGAGGACTTGCCGCCCTCGATGAGGTAGCTGGCGAGCGTGAAGGGAGCGCCGGCGAAGCCGATGAGCGGCACCTTGCCGTCGAGCTCCTTGCGAATGAGGCGGATGGCGTCGAGCACGTAGCCGAGCCCCTCCTCCGGTTCGATCACGCGCAGGCGCTCGATGTCCTTCGGCTCGCGGACGGGTTGGTGAACGACCGGCCCCTCCCCCTTCGCGAACTCGAAGGGCGCGCCCATGGGCTCGAGGGGAAGGAGGATGTCGGCGAAGAGGATGGCCGCATCCACGCCGAGACGGAGCGGCTGCAGGGTGACCTCGAGCGCGAGCTCCGGCGTCTTGCAGATCTCGAGCAGCGTGTGCTTGGCGCGAAGGGCGCGGTACTCGGGCATGTAGCGCCCTGCCTGTCGCATGAACCAAACAGGGGTGACGTCGGTCGGCTCTCTGCGGCAAGCGCGCAAGAAACGGTCGTTCATGGCGGGAGCGAACCTAGCACCGCCTCGGCAGGACGCCTTAGAGGACGGATTTCTCGTTGACAGCCGTCACGGGCCAAGCTGCCCTCGTGGGTCCGATGGCGGACGAAACGACGGAACGCGCTCCGGGGGACGAGCTCTCCCGTAGCCTGCACGGCCTGAACAACGCTCTGCACGGCATGTCGCTCCGGCTCTTCCTGTTGCGGAACGACCCCGAGACGATGGCGAAGCACGCCGCGACGGTGGAAGCGCTGCGGCGGGCGATTCGGGCCGCCTCGGACGAGATCGATCGCTTGGAAGCCCTGCTCGGCGAGCGGAAGGAGCCGTGAGCGAGAAGACCGAGGAGCCGACCCCACGCAGGCTTCAAAAGGCCCGCGACGAAGGCAACCTCGGCATCAGCGCCTTCGCCTCGCAGGCCCTCGGCTTCCTCGTCGCCGTAATCCTCGTGGATGGCGCGATCGCCTCCACCTCGGATTTCGCTGCCGACACCTTCCGCACGACCCTCGCGGAGCCGACGTCGGCGGCGCTCCGACCCGAGGAGCTTCCCCTCCGCGTGCTCGCGCTGAGCTTTCCCCTCCTGGGCGCGGTCGCGATCACCTCGGCGGCCGCGAGCCTCGTTCAGACGGGCGCCGTCATCGCCCCGGCACGCCTCCTCTTCAAGCTGGAGCGGCTGAACCCCGCGGCCGGGCTGCGCGGGCTCTTTTCGCCGGATCGCCTCTTCGTCGTGGCGCGCGCGCTGCTGACGGCGGCGGTGGTGGCTTGGCTCGCGTGGAGCACGCTGCGCGATCACGCGGCCGATCTGGCGCGGAGCATCGGGCGCCTCGAGCATGCGGCGCTGGTGACGGGAGCGCTGGCGAAGGGCGTCGCGATGAAGGCGGCCCTCGTCGGCCTCGTGGTCGGCGCGGTGGACTGGCTCGTCACGCGGCGGTCATGGCTCTCGAAACTCCGGATGACCAAGGCCGAGGTCAAGCGCGAGCACAAGGAGACGGAAGGGGATCCGCTCGTCAAGGCGGCGCGCGAACGGGCCCGGATGGAAATGCTGACGGCCGCCACCATCCAAGCCGTTCGGGAGGCGACCGTCGTCATCGTGAATCCGCAGCATCTGGCCACCGCGCTCCGCTACGTCGACGGCGAGGACGAGGCGCCGAAGGTCCTCGCCAATGGGGAGGGGGAGCTGGCGAAGCGCATCCAGGAAGCGGCGCGTGCCTGGGGCATCCCGATCGTGCGCGACGTGCCCGTCGCCCGTGCCCTGCGCGAGCTCCAGCCGGGCGACGAGATCCCGGAAGCCCTCTACGAAGCGGTCGCCGAGATCCTGCGCGAGGTCTGGGACGCCGAAGAAGCCGAGCGGCTCAGCTCGGGAGAAGCTCCCTCCACTTGAGGGCGAGCTCCCGCTTTCCGACGCTCTCGCTCAGCTTCGCGAGGAAACGCACGCAGGCCTCCTCGCCTCGAGGGTCCTCGGCCTCGCGCGCGCGGGCCAAGGCCTCGAGCGCGTCGAGCAGGGCATCGTGCTCGCGCCCGCTCGCGAAGAGGCCGACCGCATGGGCCAGCTTCGCCCTCGCCCGCTCCATGGGCGGTGCGCTCCGCGTCTTCTCGACGCCCTTGCGCAGCGCGCTCAGGGCCTCGACCAGGTCGCCCTTCGAGAGCGCCTCCATTCCATGCCGTCGCTCCGGCCCGCTCGACTGACCGGGCTGGACCGTCCGGCGCGACTTCGGCGCCTCGTCCGTGATCGGCGTCGTGAGCGCGGGCAGGTGCAGCGGATCGAGGACCATGCCCCGCACCCGCAGCTTGCCGACGGCCCCCGCGCTCATGCCGTAGGTCGGCACCTCGCCTTGGGCGACGGCCGGCATCTCGGGATCGAGGAGGACCTCGCCGGGCCGCGCAATCTTCGCGAGCGCGGAGGCGATGACGAGCGGCGTGCCGAAGGCCAGGGCGCCGACGGGGCTCACCTCCGCCAGCGGCGACATCGTGCCCTGCGAGATGCCGATCGCGAAGGCCGGCAGCTCGGGCGTCTGCGCCGCTTCGTCGGCGGCCTGCCCCACGAGGACCAGCGCCTCCTCGACGCATTCGGCGAGCAGCTCCATCCCGAAGCCCTCGGAGCTCCAAGCGCAAAGCGAGCCGCCGAGCGCCGTCGCATGGTCGCGGATGCGCCGCGCGCGTTCGAAGAGGGCCCGGAGCTCCTCGCTGTCGACCGAGGCGAGCTCCGAGCGGAAGTAGACGACGATTCGCTCGCGCACGCTCACTCCTTCACGCGGATGCGGCTCTTGAGGGCGGCGAGCTCCCGGTCCACCGGGGACTCGGCGGCCGGCTGCTTGGGCGCGGCGGGCACGCCGGCTTCGAGCTCCGCGAAGCGCGCCTCCAGCTCGTCGCGGCTCATGCCGCTGCGCTGCTTGCCGTCGTCGAAGAGCTCCTCGACCTCGCGGGCGACGGTGGCCTCGGTCTCGACGGCGTCGATCTTCTCCTCCATGCGCCGGAACTCGTCGAAGGCGCTCGGCCCGCCCTTCGCGCCGAGGTCCGTCGCGCTGCCGCCGGCCCGCGCGTGGGAGGCGCGCGCCGCGATGGTCCCCTTGCGGGCCTCGAGGTCCTTCAGCCGCTCCTCCATCCGCTCCAGCTCGCGCTTCATCTGGAGGGCCGCCCCGCGCTGCTCCGCCCGCCTGGCCTCGGCACCGTCACGTTCGGCCACCACCCGCTGCTTCTGCACGAGGGCCTCGCGCGCGAGCGCCTCGTCGTTGCCCGTCAGGGCGAGCTCGGCCCGGCGCGTCCAGCGCTCGGCCTCGGCGTCGAGCTCCTCGACCTTCTTCTTGAGCTGCTTCTCCGCCGCCACGGCCAAGACGACCTCCTCCCTCGCGCGGCGGATCTGCTCCTTCATCTCTTCGATGAGGAGCTCGATGCTCTTTTTCGGGTTCTCCGCCTTGTCGAGCAGCGCGTGGACGTTGCTCGAGATGACCCGGCCCATGCGATCGAAGATTCCCATTGCCTTGCGCCTCGGCTGGGGAGTGTAGCCGCGCCTGGGCAATGCGCCGCGCCCCAACCACCGGCGGACGCGGCCGGGCGCATTCGCGAGACGGTCCGATCGTCTCGCAGATGCCGCCGGCCGCGCAGGACGATGATCGAGCGACCGGCGAGCGCCGTTCCGACCCCAAATGCACCGACTCCCTCGCGCGCCCCAGGAAGGGGAACGGAGGGAGTCGATTTCGTGGGAACGCCGCTCAGCGGTTGAGGATGTCGATCGCCTGCCCGAGCGCGTGCTCTGCCGCGATCATGACCGCCTCGCCCAGCGTCGGGTGCGGGTGGATGGTGAGGCCGATGTCCTCGAGGAAGGCCGCCATCTCGATCGCCAACGCGCCCTCGCTGATGAGGTCGCTCGCCGAGGGCCCGACGATGTGCACGCCGAGCACTTGGTTCGTCTTCTTGTCGGCGACGATCTTGATGAAGCCGTCCGTCTCGCCGACCGCCATCGCGCGCCCGCTGGCCGCGAACGGCATCTTGCCGACCTTGACCTCGATGCCCTTCTCCTTGGCCTGCGCCTCGGACAGACCGACGGTCGCGATCTCGGGATCGGTGAAGACCGCGCCGGCGATCGCCACCCAATCCTTCGCCGCCTTGTGGCCCGCGATCACCTCCGCCGCGACGACGCCTTCCTTCACCGCCTTGTGGGCGAGGAGCGGCCCGCCGGAGACGTCGCCGATCGCGTAGATGCTCGGCACGTTGGTGCGGCAGAACTTGTCGGTGGGCACGAAGCCGCGCTCGTCGATGCGGACGCCGACCTTCTCCAGGCCGAGGTTCTTCGAGCTCGGGCGCATGCCGACCGCGACGAGGACGATGTCCGTCTCGATCGTCTCCTGCTTGCCGTCGACCTCGATGCGGACCGCGACGGCGCCGTTCGCGAGCTTCTCGTAGCCGAGCGCCTTGGCGCCCTTGTAGATCGTCGCGCCCTTCTTCTTCATGCGCCGCTCGAGCACGTTGACGAGCTCGGGATCGGTGCCCGGAAGGAGCTGCGGCATCGCCTCGACCACCGTGAGCTGGGCGCCGAAGTTCTGGTAGACGCAGCCGAGCTCGAGGCCGATGACGCCGCCGCCGATGACGAGCAGGCGCTTCGGGATCTCGCGGAGGCTGACGGCTTCCTTCGCGCCGATGATCTGCTTGCCGTCGAACTTGAAGGAGGGGATCTCGATGGTCGTCGAGCCCGTCGCGAGGACGATGGCCTTGGCCTCGAGCGTCTCCTTCTGGCCCTCCTTGTTGACCACCTCGATCGTGTTCGGGCCGGTGATGGTCGCCGCGCCGACGATGAGCTCGGCGCCGTTGGCCTTGAGCAGGCCGCGCACGCCGCCGGTCAGCTTCTTGACGATGCCGTTCTTCCAGTCCTGAAGCGCGTTCGGATCGACGTCGACGCTCGGGATCTTCAGGCCGAAGCTGCTCCCGTGCTTCGCCTTGTCGTAGAGGTGCGCCGCCGAGATGAGCGCCTTCGACGGGATGCAGCCCCAGTTCAGGCAGACGCCGCCGACTTCCTCTTTCTCGATGCAGGCGACCTTCTGCTTCAGCTGCCCGAGCCGGATCGCAGAGGTGTAGCCGCCGGGACCGCCGCCGATGACCACGGCGTCGTAGGTTCTATTCGCCATCGTTATCGAATCTCCTCGTCGTCAATCTTCACTGGCCGCCGTGCGTGGGCGCCTTGGGATGTCGCAAAAGCTCTTCGCGCTGCTCACGCAGATGCCAGGGCAGCTCCGCGTAGACGTCGTCGAAAATCGTCTCGCGCTCGGGCGGCGGCGCGGGCTCGACCTCCGCGATCGCGGCCTGGATCTCGGCCGAGATCTCGCTCTCCATCGCGGCGTCCTCGGCGTCGGTCAGGAGCTGCTGCGCGACGAGGAAGGCGCGGAGGCGATCGATCGGATCCTTCCTCTGCCAAGCCTCGACCTCGGCCTGCGAGCGGTAGCGGCTGGGATCGTCGCTCGTGGAGTGCGCGCCGATTCGGTAGGTCAAGCACTCGATGAAGGTGGGGCCGCCACCCTGGCGGGCCAAGGCCACCGCGTCCGACACCGCGCGGTAGACGGCCAGCGCGTCGTTGCCGTCCACGCGGACCGACGGCATCCCATACGCGCGCCCTTTGACGGCAAAGGTCTCGGACGCCGTCTGCTTGTTCGCCGGGACGCTGATTGCGAACTGGTTGTTCTGGCAAACCAGCACGCAGGGGACTTTGAACACGGCGGCGAAGTTCATCGCGCTGTGGAAGTCCGGCTGGCTGGTGGCGCCGTCGCCCATGAAGCCGACGGTGACGACGTCGTCTTTCTTCAGCTTCGCCGCCCAGGCCGCGCCGACCGCATGCGGGAGCTGGGGCCCGATGCAGCTCGACCACGAGACGTGGTTCACCGCGCGGCCGCTCATGTGCGAGGGCATCTGCCGCCCTTTGAGCACATCGCGCGAGTTGCCATAGACCTGCGCGAGGAAGGTCGTGAGCGGAAAGCCGCGGACGAGCATGATGGCCTGCTCGCGCAAGGCCGGGAAAACCCAATCCTGCTCCGCGAGGGCGAGACCGGTCGCGATCGGCACCGCCTCCTGCCCCGTGCACGCGCCGTAGAAGCCGACGCGCCCCTGCCGCTGCATCAGGATCATGCGCTCGTCGAGCAGACGGAGACGCCGCATCTCGCGGTACATGCGGCGAAGCATCTCGCTCGAGAGCAACGGATCGTTGTCGGGATCCGCCGTGCCGTCGTCACGAAGCACGCGGAGAAGGCCGAGCGCCGGGTCCGTCGTCTTCGTGTCGTCGAGCCGCACGCTCTTGCTCACCTGGGTCACCATGGCGCGCGGGATGCTGGTCGTTTCACGAAACCAGGTCAAGACCCGTGCGTGAAATGAACCACACGAGGCGCGGCCTCACGAATGCGGAGAGCGCGCTCGGAGCTCAGGGGGTCGCGGCGTGCTCGGGCTTCGCCGGCGTCACGCCGTCCTTGGCGGTGCGCACGTGCTCCATCCGGTACATCAGCGGGCGCTTGTGATCCCCCCCTCCCTCGACGCGCTTGAAGACGTGGCGACGCGGGCCCGATCCTGCCGGAGCGGCGGCCGAAGCGGCGGCCGAAGCGGCTTGGGCCGGCGCGGTCTGAGCCGGAGCGCGAGCGTCGGCGGCGGGAGCAGCGGTCCCGGGCGGATCGGACGGGCTGCACGTACAGGCCGGAAGCGCGACGGCGAGAAGGGCGATGACGAGGCCGGGGAGCTTCATGGGGGCGAGGTTTGGCACATGCGGCATTGGGAACAAGTGCCGAAGCGAGAAAGCCGTCGCACTACCCGAGGCCTCCGCCTCGGCTGAACCGACCACAAAAAGGCCACGGCCGAGAAACGCGTGATGCGTCTCTCGGCCGCGGTCTCGCTCGAGGCGTCGAGCCCAGCCTAGGTGGCCGGGCTCCACGCCGAGCTTCTGCTTACTGGCACTCGGTCGAGCAGTTGTCGCCTTCGCAGGTGTCGATCGCGCTGAGGAGCTCCTCAGCCTCGTCGCACTCGGCGCCCGACTTCTGGCCCGTGATGCACGCGAGGCAGAGGGCGTCGTCCGCGCACGCCTTGACGACGTCGCAGCAGTTCGACCCGAGGCACTTGCCGCACTCCGGCTTCGACTCGATGAAGAGGCCCGAGTCGCAGATCTTGCCGGGGGTGCACTCGTTCTCGCAGTTCGTGTCCTGGCAGGAGTTGAAGTCCTGCAGCATCTCGTTCGCCGCGCAGGCTTCCTGATCGGCCGACGGGTTCGTCAGGCAGGGGCCGCACTCGGCGTCGGCGATGCAGTCCTTGAACAGGTCGCAGCAGTTGTCGCCGAGGCAGGTGCCGCAGGCGGGACGCGTCTGGTGGGCGTAGCCCGAGTCGCAGATCGCGCCGGCGTTGCACTCGTCGTCACACTCCTCGCCGCAGGTGATGAGGTCCTGCGCGTCCGCGAGGCCGTTCGGGAACTGGTTCACGCACGCCTGCTGGCAGGCCTGGTCGGCGCCGCAGGGCTCGAGGCAATCGAGGAGGTCGCCGCACTCGGTGCCCTCGTCGCAGGCCGCGAGCTCGGCGCAGCACATGTCCTCCATGCAGGAGTTGCACTCGGCGTTGTTGCTCCACTCGAGGGAGCCACAGCCCTGGTTGCCGCCGCCGTCGCCGCCGGAGCCGCCGTCACCACCGTCGGTGTCCGAGCCGCCCGAGCCACCGTCGCCGCCGTCGCCGCCGTCGGTGTCCGAGCCGCCCGAGCCGCCCGAACCGCCAGCGTTCTTGCTGTCGTTGTCCGCGTCGTCGCTGCTACAGCCAACCGACGCGATGCTGCCAATCAAGGCAGTCATCGCCACCAAAGCCATCCACTTCTTCGACATCGTAGCCTCCTCAGTTCTTTCGATGAGTCGCCCCGTAAGGGGCACCGTCGGGCGGAACGTCTCGCGAGCTCGACCGGCGCATGCGCCGACGATTCATCTCTTCATCCTGAGCTGGTGAAAGGAAGAAAAAGGTCGAAGCTCCAAGATCCCGAAAATCGGGTGTCGTACAGCATGACCGAAAGGCCCGGCGGTGCCAAACGAACGAAGCGGCTTTCGTGCCTCGGAGAATCGACGCGCCAGCGAGAACGATTACCGACAGCTCCTTTTTGGAAAGT
>Ga0182739_1004626_pt1 | contig 11276 bp, 11 predicted proteins | sample eDN5th30CBELigBY_FD_128873 | JGI IMG/M metagenome (GOLD analysis project Ga0182739, IMG submission 128873) | Enriched backyard soil microbial communities from Emeryville, California, USA - eDNA 5th pass 30_C BE-Lig BY (version 2) (version 2) | ecosystem: Environmental > Terrestrial > Soil >... | reverse complement strand
GCCGAGGGCATCGAACTCGGCGGCGAATTCCTGCCCGCCGGAACGATCCTCTGGGCGGCGGGCGTCGCCGCCTCGCCGGCGGCCGAGTGGCTGGGCGTGCCGGCCGACCGGGCAGGGCGGGTCATCGTGACGCCCGATCTTTCCGTGCCGGGCTTTGCGGATATCTTCGCGATCGGCGATACCGCGCATGTCGCCATGGGAGAGGGCAGGACGGTGCCGGGCATCGCGCCCGCCGCCAAGCAGGAGGGGCGCTATGTCGCCGGCGTGATCCGCGCCCGCATCGAAGGAAAGCCCTCGCCAGGCCCCTTCGCCTATCGCAACGACGGCAATCTCGCGACCATCGGCAAGCGGGCCGCCATCGTCGATCTCGGCTGGATCAAGCTCAAGGGCCGGCTTGCCTGGTGGACCTGGGGGATCGCCCATGTCTATTTCCTGATCGGCCTGCGCAACCGGCTCACTGTCGCGCTGAGCTGGCTGTGGATCTATTCGACCGGGCAGCGCAGCGCCCGCCTGATCACCGGCGCGAATGCCGAAAATCCGGAAGGGAGACCGCAATGAGCAAGCGTTTTTCCGTCGGCGATCACGTCGCCTGGAATTCGGAGGCCGGCCGTGTGTCGGGCACCATCATCGCCGTCCACACCAGCGACTTCGACTACAAGGGCCATACCCACCGCGCGTCGCCCGGCGATCCGCAATACGAGATCAAGAGCGACAAGACCGACCACATCGCCGCCCACAAGGGCAGCGCGCTCGACCACGCGTGACTGCCGGCGGACCGGCAGGAGCCTCAAAACGGGAGATATGCAATGAACGAGCCCATTTTCCTTGCATCGGAGAATCCCCTGGCCCGGCGGCTGCTCGGCAATGCCGGCATCGCCGTCGAAGTCATGGCCGCCGATCTCGATGACCGCGCCCTGGGAGAGCCGCTCGAAGAGACGGGCGCTTCCCCCGAGGACGTCGCCCTTGTTCTCGCCGAAGCGAAGGCGACGGAGGTGAGCGGGCGGCAGCCCGGCCAGCTTTTCATCGGCTGCGAGCAGGTCTGGTCGCTGGGCGACGAGATCCTGCATCCGCCGGCCGACATGGAGGAAGCCCGCCGCCGCCTTCTTCTCCTCTCGGGCAGGACGCACATCATCAATGTCGCTGTCGTGCTGGCCCGCGACGGGATGGTCCTCTGGCGCAGGAGCGATGTCGCGAGCATCACCCTGCTGAAGCTCGATCCGGGATTCATCGGCCGCTACATGGCCGGGATCGGCCCGGACGACCTGCAGACCGCGAACCTCTGCCGGATCGACGGAGAGGGAATCCAGCTCGTCGAGAAGATCGAGGGCGACGGCTTCACCGCGGCCGGCGTCCCGATGCTGCCCCTGCTGGCGGAACTGCGCCGGATCGGCGCCGTCGATTCTTGAGGGGCGGCGCGCCAAAGCAATTGGAGGGAAAATCCCATGACCGTCGTCACGACCGAAAAACTGAGCAGCGACATGCGGGCCTCGGCCGGCACGCTCGGTGAAGGCACCGGATTCGTTCCCCAGTCCCGCGACCAGCCCTTGAGCGCCACCGACCTGCTCTTCTATCTCGACGACACGACGATGCCCATGGCCGACTTCCTCAGGGAAAACGGCCTGTTCGTCGATGGTGAGGGCCTGCATTTCGACCCGGCGCGGTTCGCGGCGATCCGCACCGTCGCGGAGACGGTGATCCGCGACTATCAGGCCGGCGACCGCGCCGGCGCGTGGAAGCGCTTCGATCTCTCCGAGGATGAGGATATCGAGGGCAACGGGACCTATCTCCTCGTCGTTCTCGCCGTGCTCGACCGCCTTTACGGCTCCGCCGCATGACGGTCGGCATCGGCGAGGGGAATGCGACGGCTGGAGGGACGCCGTGATCTTCGTGGCCTTGCATATCCTCGTCGTCGGGCTTGCCGCCGCCCATATCCTCCTGCGTCCGCACCGCCAGCCGGAATCGCGGGCGGCGTGGCTCCTTCTCGTCATGGCGCTGCCCTATGTCGGGGCGCTCGCCTATCTCTTCCTCGGGCAGACGAATGTCGGGCGACGGAGGGTGGAGCGGCTGAGGGCCGCCTTCCACGGCCTGCCGCATCCGCAGGAGGCAGCGGGCTGGCCGGCCGCTCCGCCGGTGGCGGACGCCAGCGAGGGGCTGTTCGCCGTCGGGCGGTCGATCAGCGCCTATGTCCCCGTCGGCGGCAACAGCGCCCGGCTGATGGAGGATTCCGACGCCGCCATCGATGCGATGGTCGCGGATATCGATGCGGCGAAGGATCATGTCCATCTCCTGTTCTACATCTGGCTTGCCGACCGCAACGGCACGAAGGTCGCCGAGGCGGTGCAGCGCGCGGCGCGGCGCGGTGTCGCCTGCCGGGTGCTCGTCGATGATCTCGGCTCGCGCGATCTCGTGCGCGGGCCGCTATGGCGGGACATGGCGGCGGCGGGCGTGGAGGCCCGCCGGGCGCTGGTGATCGGCAATCCGCTTCTGCGCGCGCTCACCGGCCGCATCGACCTGCGCAACCACCGCAAGATCGCCGTCATCGACAATCGCATCACCTATTGCGGCAGCCAGAACTGCGCGGATCCTGCATTCCTGCCCAAGGCGAAGTTCGCGCCCTGGGTCGATGTGCTGATGCGTTTCGAGGGGCCGGTCGTGCGGCAGAACCAGCATCTTTTCGCCAGCGACTGGACGGGCAATGGCGGCGGCGATATCGGCGATCTCCTGCGCCGGCCGATGCAGGCGGCGGAGCCCGGCTTCACGGCCCAGGTCGTCGCCACGGGGCCGACCTTCCGCAATTCCGCCATGCCGGAAATGTTCGAGACGCTCATCTATGTGGCGAAGCGCTCGCTCTTTATCACGACGCCCTATTATGTGCCGGATGCGGCCATGCAGGCGGCGCTCTGCGCCTGCGCCAACCGTGGCGTCGACACCACCATCGTCTTTCCGGCGCGCAACGACGATTTCGCCGTCGCGGCCGCCAGCCGCAGCTACTATCCCGACCTTCTTCGCGCCGGCGTGAAGATCTTCGAATACGAGGCGGGGCTGCTGCATGCCAAGACGCTGACCATGGACGGGCAGATCACGCTGATCGGCTCGGCCAACATGGACCGGCGCAGCTTCGACCTCAACTACGAGAACAACATCCTCGTCGAGAGCGCGGACCTGACCGCCAGCCTGCGCGCCCGGCAGGAAAGCTATCTCGCGCAAAGCCGCCGGATCCTGCCGGAAGAGGTCGAGGCCTGGACCGTCTGGCGGCGGATTTGGAACAATATCCTCGTGATATTCGGGCCGGTCCTTTGAACGCTATGGAAATGTTCTAACGCAGCCAATCCAGCGTCGGCCCATAGGCCATGATAAACCCGGCGCAGATTATGATGACGTAGAGGACGATCTCCGGAACGAGGCCTACCTTCCTGCGCACGATCCGGTGAAGCGCGCCGATGAACGCCCGGACCGTCATGGGACGCTCCGGCTCGGTCGTGAAAACGGAAGGGCGCGCATTTCGATCAAAAGCTTCTCCTCGCGGCTGTCAGGCCGACGCCGCCTTCTTTTCAGCGATGCCGGATATCGCCTGAACGAGCTTGTCCTCCGTCACCTCCTCGGCGGTGAATTCGCGCATCAGGCGTCCGTGGTACATGCCGATCACGCGGTCGGAGACCTTCAGCACTTCCGGCATTTCCGAGGAGATGACGATGATGGCGTAGCCCGAGCGGGCAAGCTCGCGGATGAGATCGTGGATCTCGGCCTTGGAGCCGATGTCGATGCCGCGCGTCGGCTCGTCGAGGATCAGCAATTTCGGCTGGGTGGCGAGCCACTTGCCGATGACGATCTTCTGCTGGTTGCCGCCCGAAAGATTGCCGACGACCTGGCGCCAGCCCGGCGTCTTGATCCTCAGGCGCTCGCGGTATTTCTCGAAGACGGCAGCCTCGCGGCTGCCCGACAGGAAAGGGCCGTTCGCCATGGCGTCGATGGTCGCGAGCGTGATGTTGTCGCGGCAGTTCAGTTCCAGGACGAGGCCCTGCTCCTTGCGGCTTTCCGGCACGAGGGAGATGCCGAGCGAGATGGCGTGCGCGGGCGAGGCGATCGAGACGGGCTCGCCGCGGAAGCGGATCGTGCCGGCGGTCGGCGCGCGCAGGCCGAAGAGCGTTTCGGCGATCTCGCTGCGGCCGGCGCCGATGAGGCCGTAGAAGCCGACGACCTCGCCCGCATGCACCGTGAAGGACACGTCCTGGAAGAGCCTGCCGCAGGAAAGGCCGCGGACGTCGAGCACGACCTCGCCGGGCGTGCTCGCCTCGATCCTGCGGGTAAGGTCGAGGCTGCGGCCGATCATCAACCGGGTGACCTCGTCCTCGTTCGTCTCGGTGGTTGCCAGCGTGCCGCTGTGCTTGCCGTCGCGCAGCACGGTGATGCGGTCGGAAAGGGTGAATATCTCGTCCATGCGGTGCGAGATGTAGATGATGGCGGCGCCCCCGGCCTTCAGGTCGCGAATGATGTCGAACAGCACGATCTTCTCGGCATCGGTCAGCGAGGCGGTCGGCTCGTCGAAGATGACGACGCGCGCCGTCGTGGTGAGCACGCGGGCGATCTCGACCATCTGCTGGTTGGCGATGGAAAGGTCGCCGACGCGGGTGTCCGGCGTAAAGCCGCATTTCAGCCGCTTCAGGATGTCGCCGACGCGCGCATAGAGCGTCTTCCAGTCGACCCGGCCGAGGGAGCGGCGGGGCAGGTCGCCGAGATAGATGTTCTCGGCGACGCTGAGCTCCTTGACGAGGCTGAGCTCCTGATGGATCAGCACGACGCCCAGCGCCTTGGCCTCGAGCGGCGTGCGCATGACGACGCGTGCGCCGTCGAGGGTGATCTCGCCCTCGTCCGGCTGGTACATGCCGGCGAGGATCTTCATCAGCGTCGACTTGCCGGCGCCGTTCTCGCCCAGCAGGGCATGCACTTCGCCCGGATGGATATCGAGCGAGACGTCGTCGATGGCGCGCACGCCGGGGAAGGACTTTCCGATATGGGAAAGCGTGAGTGTGGGCCGGTCGGTCACAGGCGATACCCCTCTTGTCCCTTGCGGTTGAGCTGGCGATCGAGGAACAGCACGGCGATCAGGATGACGCCGAGGATGACGAGCACGTAGAAGGCCGGCACCTGCATGAGGTTCATGCCGTTTCGCAGGATGCCGATGGCCAGCACGCCGCCGAGCGTGCCGACGATGTTGCCGGCCCCGCCCGTCAGCTTCGTGCCGCCGAGCACCACGGCGGTGATGACCCAGAGCTCGTAGTCCTGGCCGAGCGTCGGCGTCGAGGCGCCCATCTGGCTCGCCAGCGTCATGCCGGCAAGGGCGGCGAGGAAGCCGAGGATGATGAAGTTGACCATCATGTGCGGGCCGATGCGGATGCCGGCATTGACGGCGGCCTGGCGATTGCCGCCGACGGCATAGGTGTTGCGGCCATGGACGGTCTGCGAGAGCAGCCAGTGGACGAGGAGGGCGCAGACGAGAAAGACGACGGCGAGCGTCGGCAAGGGGCCGATATTGCTGGAGCCGAAATCCGAGAAGGCGAAGTTCGCCGCGTAGAAGGACTGTTCCTTCGTGTAGACGAAGACGAGGCCGCGGATGCCGAGCATCGCGCCGAGCGTGACGATGAAGGCGTCGACACCGGTCCACCAGACGATGAGGCCGTTGAGCGCGCCGAGCGCCACGCCGGCAAGAAGGGCCGCCGCGACGGCGGGAACGAGTTGCCAGTCGCCCCAGCCCGCGAAGACTTCCCAGCCCTGGATATCCACGACGAGGCTTGCCGACAGCGCCACGATGCCGCCGACGCTGAGATCGATGTTGCCGTTGATCATCACCAGCGTCATGCCGAGCGCGATGAGGCCGATCGTCGACGTCTGGACGAGGATGTTCTCGAAATTCTGGAGATCGAAGAAGAACGGGTTCGCCAGGCTGAAGAAGACGAAGATCAGCAGGATGAAGCCCCAGATCGGATTGCGCGAAAGCCAGCGGAGGGTTCGGTTCATGGCACGCTCCTCAGGCGAAGGGTGAGAACATGCGGCCGCGCTTGGCCGCGATGTCGAGCCAGACGGCCAGGATGATGACGACCCAGGTGACGAGCCACTGCACGTAATAGGCAAAGCCGAGCAGCAGGAGGCCATTCTGGATAAAGCCGAGGATGAGCACGCCGATCACGGTCTTCGCGATGCTGCCGGAACCGCCGAGCAGGGACGTGCCGCCGAGGATGACGGCGGACAGCACGAGGAGCTCGTAGCCCTGGCCGACATTGTTCTGCGAGCCCATCACGCGGCTGCCGAGGATGATGGCGGCGATACCGGTGCAGAAGGCGGAGATCATGTAGGTGGCGAGGACGACGCGGCCGCGGCGTATGCCGGAAAAGACCGCCGCCGTCGGGTTGCCGCCCGAGGCGTAGACGCGCCGGCCGAAGGGCGTATGCGCGAGGACGACATGCATGACGACCGCGAGCACGACGAAGATGAGGATCTGTGTCGGCACGCCGAGGATCGCGCCGCGGCCGAAGATGGCGAACCAGGTCGTGTCCTGGTTCTGGATGTCGACGTTCTGTCCGCCGGTATAGATGAGCGTCAGGCCCTGGATCGCCGAGAGCATGCCGAGCGTGACGATCAGCGAATTGAGCCGGGCCACGCCCACCAAAAGGCCGTTGACGGCGCCGACGGCAAGGGCGGCGAGGAGCGTGACGGCGATGGCACTGATCGGGCCGATCTTGTCGTGCAGGTCGACGACCAGCACGGTGGAGAGCGACAGGAGCGAGCCGACGGAAAGGTCGAGGTTTCCGCAGATTACGACGAGGGTGACGCCGAGCGCCATGACGCCGATGATCGCGGCCTGACGGAAGACGGCCTGCAGGTTGTCCGGGGTCATGAAGCGATCCGAGACGACCGAGAAGCCGACCATGAAGAGGATGAAGGCGATGAGGATGCCCCGCTGCGTGAGGATCCTCGTTGCTGACTTCAGGCGTTCTTCCGCCATGGCCGGTCTATCTCCCGTTTTGACGTCGATGGCGGTTGCAGGCGCGCGCATGGTCACACCAGTGTCATCCCGCCGTCGATCATGATGATCTGGCCCGTCATGTAGTCGCTTTCGCGGGAGGCGAGGAAGGTGGTCGTGCCGGTTATGTCGCTCGGCCGCGCGACGCGCCCGCGAAGGATCTCGGCGGAGAATTCCGCCATGGCCTGCCCGGGCCGCTCGGCCGCGCCGATATTCATGAGGTCGCGGTCCACTTCCTCCCACATTTCCGTCGCCACCACGCCGGGGGCGAAGCCCGTGACGGTGATGTCATGCGGGGCGAGGGCGCGCGCTGCCGACTGGGTGAGGGAGACGACCGCCCATTTCGAGGCGCAATAGGGCGCGACATTGTCGAAACCCTGGCGGCTCGCGACCGAGGCGGTGTTGATGATCTTTCCGCCGCCACCCTGCGCGATCATCTGGCGCGCGGCTTCCTGGATGCCGATCAGCACGCCCATGGCATTGACGTTCATGATGAACTGCCAGTTCTCGTCGGTCACGTCGAGGAAGTTCATCGGCTTGTTGACGCCGGCATTGTTGAAGCAGACGTCGAGCCGGCCGAAATTGTCGGCGACGGCCTTGACGAGCCGGCGCATGTCCTCGCGCCTCGTGACGTCGACCGCATGCGCCATCGCGCGCCCGCCGGCTGCTTCCGCGCGCGCCTCGTTCGCCGCCGCGACCTCGGCGGCCAGCGCCCCGTTGACATCGGCGAAACAGACATTGGCGCCCTCGTCGAGCAGTGCCTCGCCGATCGCGCGGCCGATCCCGCGCGCCGCGCCCGTCACGAGGCAGGAAAGTCCGGAAACACGTCCCATCGATTACTCCATATGCATGAATGCGCGGGCCCCGCCTGGGAGGCCCGCGCGGTCCCGGGAGGACGTCTCAGAAGACCGGCTTGGTGAAGTCCTTGATGTTCGCCTTGGTGATCTTCGGCGTTTCGAAGTAGTTGAGGGCAGGGACCTTCTCGCCCTTGACGACGGCGATCGCCGTCTTGAGGGCGTTCTTGGCGTCGTCGACCGGCGACTGGTAGATCGAGCCGTAATATTCGCCGCGCTCCATGGCCTCGTAGCCGACGGCGAAGTTCGTCGCGCCCACGAAGGCGATCTTGTCGGCGCGGCCGGCGGCCTTGGCGGCGTTCAGCGCGCCGACGCCCATGTTGTCGTCGCCGGAATAGACGCCGTCGATCTTGTCGTACTTGACGAGGAAGGCCTCCATGACGCGCTGCGACTTCTCGCGGTTCCAGTCGCCCGGCTGGGTCTCCAGGATCTTGACGTCAGGGCAGGCTTCGGCGAGGCGATCCTCGAAACCCTTCTGGCGCTCGATGGCGGTCGTATAGCCCGGCTGGCCGGAAATCTGCACGATCTGGCCCTTGTTGCCGAGCGCCTCGCACATCAATTCGGCCGCCGAGGCGCCCTGCTGGATATTGTTCGGGCCAGAGAAGGAGGCGATGAACTCGGCGCCTTCCGGAGCGATGTTGGAATTCGTCACGATGACCGGGATGCCGGCGGCCTGGGCCTTGCGCACGGCGGGCACGACGGCCTTGCCGTTGGTCGGCCAGATGATGATGGCATTGACCTTCTGCTGGATCAGGTCCTGCACCTGGGCGATCTGGCGGGCGACGTCGCCGCCCGCGTCGAGCACCACGGTTTCCACGCCGCTCTCCGCCGCGGCCGCTTCCTTGAAGGCCTTCTCATAGGTCGTCTGGTAGCTGTCGACGCCCACATTGTTCTGGGTGATGCCAATCTTGATCGTGTCGGCGAAGGCCGCATGGCCGCCCATGAGGGCGAAGGCGATGCTGACGCCGCCGGCAAGCTGCTTGAATTTCCTGTTCATGTCGATTCCTCCCGTTTGTTGGCGTGATACCGGCAAGGTCCGCAGTTTCCTCCTTGCGATCCCCGGCCGGTGTCTCGGCCCGGCAAAACAAATCCTGCAAACCGGCCCCGTGGGCCACGACTGATATATCCATATCTGATAAAAAATAGTCCAAAATGGATGTTTTGCGTGATACACAGGAATATGAAGTCGGATAGCACGAGGTGAAGATGGCCAAACGATCCGAAGCCGGTTCGCCCGGTGCGCCGCGCAGGCTTGCGGACCGTTTGGCGCGTGCGGCGACGCACGATCGTTTCGAACGCAGCAGGAGTGGGCTGTCCGCCACCATGACAAGACAGAAGTCGGCCGAACTGCTCGAGACCGTGGATTTCATGGAGGCATTCGTTTCCGAGCTCGGCTCCGTGCTCGATCTGACCACTCACGATCCGTATCTTTCGATGGCGCTTCATCTCATGCGGACGCATCTTGAGGGAAGGTCCGTGACGGCGTCGTCGCTCGTCGCGGAATCCGGCGTCGCCTATGCCACGGGCATGCGCAAGCTTGCGGACATGCAGGAGGCTGGGCTCGTCGAGCAGCGTTCCCGCACGCGCACCGGCAAGAGCTTTTCCCTGCATCCGAGCGCGCGGTTGATCGCGAGCTGGGGCGTCCTTGGCGAGCGCTTGCAGCGCATCGCCGCGCAACGCTACGGCGCGTCGGCGGGCGACAGGGGGGCGTCGGACTACTATTTCGGCGGCACCTATCTGCAGAGCCATTCGATCCCGCCGCCGAAGGTCCTGTCCGAGCCGCTTTCCGTGCCCGGCGGCATCCGCGTGCTCGTCCATGGCGACCCGACCTTCATGGTCATGGAGAACCTCAAGCGCCAGTTCGAGCAGATCGTCGGCACGAAGATCCACCAGCGCGCCTTCTCCATCGACCGCCTGCACGAGGAGGTGCTGAAGAACGCCGAGCGGCGCACCAGCCGCTACGACATCGTCGCCGTGGACCTGCCGTGGATCGGCGAGCTCGCATCGAAGAACGTCATCCTGCCGCTGGATACCATAATGGATATCGACCTGCTCGATCCCGGCGATTTTCACACGGCGGGATGGCAGGCCGCCCATTGGGGCGGGCGGCCCTACGGCGTTCCGAGCCAGACGACGCCGGAACTCCTGTTCTATCGGCGCGATCTCTTCGCCCAGGCCGGCCTCGAACCGCCGACGACCACGACGGGCGTGCTGGCCGCCGCCAAGGCGCTGCATGCGCCGGCGCTCGGCCGCTACGGCATCGCCTGGAACGCCGCGCGCGGAACGGCGCTCGGCCATACGTTCATGATGGCCTGCGCTGATTTCGGCCAGCCGCTCCTGAACCTGCGGGCGGTGCATGGCGGCTTCGACACGTCCAACCTCCACCGGGACGATCTCGTTCCGACGATCGATACGCCCCGCGCCCTCGAGGCGGCGGAATACCTGATGGCGCTTCTGCAATATTCGCCGCCCTATATCCTCTCCATGTCGTGGTACGAGCGCATCCGGCCCTATGCCGCGGGCGAGGTCGCCATGGCCTATGGCTACACGCTGCTCGCGCCCTATTTCGAGCTCGATCCGAAATCGCCGGCCTTCGGGAACACGGCCTATCTGCCCCATCCGACGGGCACCGGCGGCGCGCCGGTCGCCCCTATCGGCGGCTATGTGCTGTGCATCCCCAGCAATCTTTCGGAAGAGAGAATGTCGGCCGCGACGCAGGCGCTGGTGGCCTTCACCTCGCCGGAGGCCCAGAAGCTCTACATCACCAACGGCAGCCGCACCGCGCCGCGCTATTCGGTCGGCGCGGACCCCGATGTCCGGCGTCTCTCCCCGATCTTCGAGGCGGTGGATGCCATGTCCTGGCGGGACGAGCTTCAGTTCTGGCCGCGCCCGCCGATCCCCGAGATCGCGAGCATCATCACGATCTGCGGCGAGGAGATCCACGACATGCTGCGCGGCGCGATTTCCCCGCGCGAGGCCCTGCGCCGCGCGCAGGAGCGCGTGGAAAGGGAGATGCAGGGCCGGAGGCGGTGATCGCATCCTCCGCCCCCACGTTCTTAATGGATGTCGACCGACCGACCGCTCCGCGCCGATTGCTGGATCGCCTCGACGCAGCGCTGCACCTGCCAGGCCTCGCGGAAATCCGTGACGCATTTGCCGCCTGACGCCCAGGCCGCCAGCAGCTCCGCGACCTCGATGACCTTCAGGTCGTTGAAGCCGAGATGGTGGCCGGCGGCAGGGCAGAACGCGCCGTAGGGGGGATGCGCCGGGCCTGCCTCGATCTTCATGAAGCCGCTGCGGCCCGGCCTGCCGGCATGATGGATCAGCAGTTCGTTCATGCGCTCCTGGCTGAAGGCGAGCGCGCCTTTGGTGCCGGTGATCTCCCAGCTCAGGTCCATCGTGCG
>Ga0182739_1004624_pt1 | contig 11280 bp, 14 predicted proteins | sample eDN5th30CBELigBY_FD_128873 | JGI IMG/M metagenome (GOLD analysis project Ga0182739, IMG submission 128873) | Enriched backyard soil microbial communities from Emeryville, California, USA - eDNA 5th pass 30_C BE-Lig BY (version 2) (version 2) | ecosystem: Environmental > Terrestrial > Soil >... | reverse complement strand
TCCAGTTCCGGAGTTAAAAACAATGGCATTCTGCCTGCATTTTCGCCGCTGTTATGAATGGTTTTCATTAATTCGTTTGCGGATGTTGTAAGAATAGTAAAAGTGCCTTTTATTTCTCCGTTTTCATCCGCCAAAGGCGAATAATTATAAAACCCGGGAAGAAAAAACATTCGTCTTTCCTTCATAGTTATATAATATGGAATTTTCTTTTTTGAAATTTCGCGGTGCTCATAAATTCCGGTAACAGGAATAAGGCACCTTTGTTTTCGTATTCTGTTCCAGTACGAATTTTCAAAAACTTTTTCAGCACGTGCATTGCACATAAATGGCCGCTGCTTTTTTATTTTGTCAGCACTATTCATGTATGATGCGATCAAACCCCATTCGAAATATTTTAATCTAATACAACCATCTTCATTAATTAACACCGGATGTAATAAAAATGAATGTGCCATTCTATGCACTGTAATTGAAAAATCTATATCTATCCAATCTTCAATTACAACTTCCGGAAAATATTCTTCTAAATATTCAATATCGGTTGTATAGGAAATATCGTAGCACATTCTTAAAATTTTTCTCTGCAAATTTTTGACAGTGTAACTGAAAGACTGTGAATATACTCAAATTGATTTATGATGGTCTTTACAAAACTATATTCACTTTTGGTTGTTGTTTCAAGCAATCCTGATTGCACTTCAGATTTTCTTTTTTGCTGCAATGATGCAGAATATTCATCTTCGATTTTTACATTTTCTTCGCTATCCGGAAAAGAAATTCCTTTTTTTCCAAGCAGGCATGCCGAGCCGGATTCTAAAAATTTCTGAGTGCTTGTAACAATATCACCAATGTTTAAAACAGGCAGTTTTTTATCACCTTTGGTGAGATAATAAGAAAGTGCTGAAACATGAGAAAGAAGAGTATAATTCAATACAATAAAATTATGTATGCTTTGAATTCCCTGTTGATAACGCTTAGGTTCCGACAACATTTTATTAAAACTGTCGGATGAATTTGACAATGAAATCAAAGCATTTTTTCTTGCATTATTAATATTATTTAAATCAATAGCATTACCTAAAAATGCTGATGCAATTATTTTATAATATTCAAGATTTTTGTACAACAGCTCATACATATTCTTACGGCTATAAGATATTTCCCACACCGGAAAAATAAGCAGGCTGTAAATAAACGCAATCACCGAACCAATAAAAGTATCCAGCAATCTTTCTTCCAAAACTTCTGAAACACTGCCGGGGCTTAAAAGATTGAAGAGTATCAAAACTTCGGCAGATAAAAATATTACGGCAGTGAAATAATGTGTTTTAATGAATGAATAACTTCCGAGCATGAATAATATCATAAAAGCCAAAAGAATATGGTTATCTTTTATGAAATAAATCAGCAAAGCCCCAATAACCAAACCAATGGCTGTTCCTAAAAGCCTGTCGCGATTTCTTCGCTTTGTAAGGCTGTACGCGGGTTTCAGAATAACAAGCACTGTTAATAAAATCCAACTTGAATGGCCAAGATTTATAAAAATCCCAATAACATATCCTGTTAGCAATGCAATGGAAACACGTATTGAGTGACGAAAAATATTTGAACTTAAATTCAGATTGCTTATAAAAAGAGAAAACCGTATATCTGTTGCCCCCACTTCACCGGACTCAATTGTTTGGATGTCTTTATTAGAAACTTTAATTTTTTTATCAAACGCAGTTTGTTTGTGCAGCGAGTTAACTTTAGATGCGAGGTTTTCAAGATTCCTCAATATTCTACCAAGAACAATAAAATCTTCAATATTTGAAGAAGAAAGATTTTCAAGGCGAAGTTTTTCAAAATTATTTCTCAGTGCCTGCACTCTAAGGTTCATATCGTGGCCGGGAGTTGATTTATTTCCACTTTTTAGTGCAAGCCCAACCTCAATAAGTTCGGCGCTTACAGCATAAATTGTTTTTTGAAAATCTTTTAGAATTCCGGCTTTGCCGAAAATTTTATGCAAATGGTCATAACTATGATATGTTGTCATTATGCCCTCAAGAAGTTCGTCGCTCTCCAAAAAAATCTTTATTAAATTTCTTCCGATATAATTTGATTCGCGGGCAAGTACTCTTGTTTTAAATATCAGTTCTCTTAATAAGCCTTTTTTCTCTTCAATATGAGTTTGTTGTTGAAGCAGTGATAAATATATTTTCTCATAATCAGGATGATCTTCATAAAATTTTGCACGTGTAGAGAGGTAGCCGGAAAGTTCAATTAATAAATCTCCAAGTTCCTGTTGAATTAATTTGTAAGGCCGGAGATGGTAAAGCGATATACTAAAAATCATATACCACACTGCCCCTGCAGAAATTAATAATGAATTTAACCAGGGAGAAATAGTGCCGCTTCTGAAATTTAAACTGATAATCATTATCACCATTACAGCAATGCCAACTGCGGAACTTCGTAATCCATAAATTGTTAGCATAGAAAAAACAAAACCGGATATAGTTACTACAACTCCTAACAATACAACATTGTATGAAGCATAGGCGCTTATCAGTGAAACTGAAAATAATAACAAAACACAAATGCCCATTCCGTTTATGCGGTGGCGCAGAGGGCCGGGCACATCTGTTATGCTAACTGCCAAAGCTCCTAACGACATTGCGATACCTAATGGCAAAAGGCCGAAATATGCTAAAACAAAAGACGGAATTATTATTCCGGTTGTTATCCTAAGGCCTTCACTGAAAGGCCGGCCATTTAAAAAGTTTCTGTATGTAGTGTAATTATTCAACAAAATAAATTACAAAAGTAGCAAATTGACTTTTGTAACAGCCGCACTGATAAGTATTTAATTATTAATTTAAAGGAGGAGTTTTTTTAATTGTCTTTGCCTGATTTAATCCTTCATTTTCTTTGGCAGTATTTTCTGTGATGTTATTTTCAGGATTTTTTACGGGATAGGTTCTCTTTCCCTGCACATCTTTTTGAGGTGTATTTCTGATAGATTTATTTTCCCCTTCTCTGATTTCATTTTTTTTATCCATGATCAAAAAATTTCTATAAAAAAAACAAAAAACATTCCATTAAAATTCCCTTATTTTCGCACAAACATCTTTTAATGAAAATATTTGTTGCCGGCCTACCCTACGACCTCGATGATGCTGAACTCACAGAAATTTTTGAAAAATTCGGAAAAATAATAACTGCCAGAGTTGCTATTGATAAAGAAACCGGAAAAAGTAAAGGTTTTGGTTTTGTGGATATGCTAAATGCAGATGAAGCCAAAGATGCTATAGAAAATTTAAATGGAATGTCTCTTGGCAAAAAGCCTCTTGTAGTGAAAGAAGCTGAAGATAAAGGCCCAAGCCGTCCACCTATGAACAGGCCTCCCAACCGCGGCGGAAACGGTGGTTTCAACCGAAACAGAAATTATTGATAAAAGAAAGGCTGCCATTGGCAGCCTATTTTTCTATAGTTATTTTTTCAATTACATCTCCCATTCTTATATCATCAACTACTTCCATACCATCGGTTACTTTTCCAAAACAGGTATGAACCCCATCTAAGTGAGATGTATTGTTTCGGCTATGGCAGATGAAGAACTGCGAACCTCCGGTATCTTTTCCTCTGTGGGCCATAGAAAAAACTCCTCTGTCGTGGTACTGCTTACTGCCTTTGGTTTCACATGGAATTGTGTATCCCGGGCCACCGGAACCTGTACCATTAGGGCAGCCGCCCTGAATTACAAAATCAGGTATCACCCGATGAAATGTTAAGCCGTTATAAAATCCTGAATTAATAAGTTTCTTAAAATTTTCAACAGTTTTAGGTGCATCTTCGTCGTATAATTCAAATTTAATTTTTCCTTTAGCTGTTGTTATTTCTCCTTTTGTCCCTTCCATTTTAATTTATTTTTTTATTTACAAATTTGTAAAATCTATGTACATCTGCAGATTCTGTGCTGTTTAGGCTTTCACCATTTTTAATTTTCCCAATTAAAAAATTCGCGGCTTTATGTTCGGGAAATGCATTTAAAATTTCTTCTAAAAGTTTTAGGTGCGGATCATCTTCTTTTGCTTTTTTTTCCGGCAATTCTGATTTAAACCTGTTCGGCATTTTCTTTATCAAGGCTTCAAGGGTTGCAATTTTTGCAGGATTAACATCAGGAATTTCGGAAGCCTTTCTCAATAATCCTTGTAATTGCTTTTTACTTAAAAATCCACGTTGGCCATACTGTTTGTATAAACTAATTACAAATGAAGAAACAGGATATGCAATAATGCATAATTCCAGCACTTCATTTACTATATCAACCGTGGGTTTCTGACTTTGCCTCAAAACAAAATATTAAAGTTCCGTTTCTTCTTCAGAATTCATAAGCGCATCTTGAATTTGCATTGCATCTGCCTGGCGCCTGTCATTTTGCTTTTCCTTACTTTTTTTAATCGCCTGGGCAAGCAATTCAACACAATCGTTTACTGCTGCTTCAAAGTACTGATTATTTCTTTTAACGAAGTGGTCATTTCCCGGCACTTCAAGAAGAATCTCACATGTATTTTGCAATTCGGGGCCTAACTCCGGTTCAACTCTTAAGGTTACGTTAGCACGTATAATTCCATCACTTTTAAGTGAAGAAAGCTTTTCTTTTATATATGTTTCAATAGCATTTCCTGCGGTAAAACCTAAAGACTGAATAATTACATCCATAATAAAAATTTTTGATTTATAAATGATATTTAATTAGTTATGTAGTTGGCAAATTTAATTAATCAATAGAATTAAAAACCTGATTTATCTTTTGAAATAACCGATCTTCCCTGATAATCCTCATAAAAATGTTCATCGAATGTTTTTGTAGAAGGCCGGCCTTTTTTTAATATATAAATTACAGAAAAAATTATTGCGAATGGCGATAAAAAGAATAATAAAATTGCAAGATCGTCCAAGTTAAAAAACAGTGATACAATATATATTAACAAGTAAAGTGATAATACTCCCGCAATTATTTCTGCAATAATGTTTCGCATATTTTAGAGTTCACAAGATTCCTGCCATTATCACTTTGCTAAATTTTACAGATATTTGAGCAATTTTGAGTCTATGTCTGTAATTTATAAGGAAGTAAAAGTAATTTCACCCTCCTCTCCTTTCCATAATAAAATTGTAGATATTCTTATAAAAGATGGAGTTATAAATACAATAGCTGAGCAAATAAATGCCGGCAGTGAAACAGTTATTAATTTAAAAGGCAGCAATGTAAGTTGCGGTTGGATTGACATTTTTGCTAATTTTTGCACTCCCGGAAAGGAACAAAATGAAACATTAGCCAGCGGTTCAAAAGCGGCTGCATCAGGTGGTTTTACTGATGTATTTTTAGTTCCAAATACTAAACCCTGCAATTCCGGTTCTGCCATTACTTCTTTTATTAAGTCGCATAATTATGGAGTTAATCTGCATCCTGTTGGAGCGGTAACAAAAGAATGTGAGGGCGTTGATCTTGCCGAAATGTACGACATGAAAAATGCGGGTGCTGTGGCTTTCAGCGATGGTTCAAAAAATATTTCTTCTACAGCAATTATGCTTAAAGCATTGCAATATTTAATCCCAATTGATTCTGTACTTATTCAAAATGCCCACGACCATCATTTATTTAAAGATGGATTAATGAACGAAGGAATTGCATCCACAAAATTTGGGATGCCCTCAATTCCGGCGATAGCCGAAAAAATGCTCATTCAGCGTGATATTGATTTATTGCAATACACAAATTCTAAACTTCATATTACCGGCGTTTCTACAAAAAAAAGTATTGAATTAATTAAGGAAGCAAAAAATAAAGGCCTTAATATTACTTGTTCTGCAACGCCATACCACTGCTTCTTTATTGATGAAAATCTTCATTCTTATAATACTAACTTAAAGGTATTCCCGCCACTGCGGGATATTAAAGACCGCGAAGCATTGAAAATTGCGTTAGCAGACGGAACTATAGATTGTATTGCATCTCACCATGAGCCTGTAAAAGATGACGATAAACTCAAAGAATTTGAATATGCTTTGCCGGGAATGTCCACTCTTCAATCAGTATATAGTGTTTTAAATTCTTTTATATCTAATCAGGAAAGGATTGTTGAACTTTTTACTAAAGCAGAACAAATATTCAATTTGCAACGGCCGAAATTTGCAGAAGGAAATATTGCATGCCTTACTTTTTTTAATGAAAACGAAAGTTTTATTTTTACTGCTGATAAAAATTTTTCTTTATCAAATAATAATGCTTTTTTAAACATTCCGTTAAAAGGCACAGTTAAGGGAATTCATAATTCAACATTTACTTTTTTTAATTGATGAAAATACTTACTCCAACAGTAAAAGGAATTATAACCGGGCTAATAATGATTGCTGTTTCAATAACGGTATATTATTTTGAAGCACTGAATGAAAAATTCCTTGCGCCTCTATCATATTTAATTTATATAGCAGGAATAGTTTGGACACTCGTTGCTTTTTCAAATCAGGAAGTTTTAAAATCACTGAAAACATATTTTTCGCAGGGTTTTAAGTGTTTTATTATGGTAACATTTTTAATGGTTATCTATAATATAATTTTTATAAAATTAAGCCCTTCAATTATTGAAGAAAATGCTCAACAAACCCGCGAAGAATTAATAAAACTCGGCACTAAAACACAATCAGAAATTGATACAATTGTTTTGCAATCAAAAGAATATTATACAACCATTGTAACATCTGTAGCAATATTCTGGTATCTCGCAATCGGTTCTATCACCACGTTAGTGGCTTCATTCATATTATTAAACAAGCCCCGCAAAAAAGCACTTTAAAAATGGATTTGTCAATTGTAATACCTCTTCTTAACGAAGATGAATCTTTACCGGAGCTTACATCCTGGATAAAAAAAGTGATGAATGAAAACGATTTTACTTATGAAATTATTTTTATTGATGATGGCAGCACAGATAATTCATGGAACGTAATTCAGCAATTATCATCATCAGACCCAAATATAAAAGCAATTAAATTTCAGCGAAATTATGGCAAAAGCGCAGCCCTTAACGAAGGCTTTAAAGCTGCAACCGGTGATGTAATAATTACAATGGATGCAGATATGCAAGACAGTCCTGATGAAATTCCTGCCCTTAGGCAGATGATTATAAGTGAAAATTATGATTTGGTAAGCGGCTGGAAAAAAAAGAGATATGACAATAAATTAACCAAAAATATTCCTTCAAAATTATTTAATGCAGCAGCAAGAAAATCTTCAGGAATAAAACTTCATGATTTTAACTGCGGCCTTAAAGCATACAAAAGAAAAGTTGTAAAAACCATTGAAGTATATGGAGAAATGCACAGGTACATTCCTGTACTGGCAAAGTGGAGCGGCTTTAAAAAAATTGGCGAAAAAGTTGTTGAACACCGTGCCCGTAAATATGGTGTTACAAAATTTGGATGGGAAAGATTTATAAATGGATTTTTAGACCTGGGTTCACTCATGTTTGTGGGTAAATTCGGGAAAAGGCCAATGCATTTTTTTGGTTTGTGGGGAAGCCTGGTTTTCTTTGGCGGGTTGGTTATTTGGATATACTTGTTTATTGCAAAATTTGCATTTCAACAATATAATATGACGGACAGGCCATTATTTTATATCGGCATCATTTCAATTGTTGTTGGGGTACAGTTATTTTTGGCAGGTTTTCTGGGTGAATTAATATCAAGAAATTCAGCAATTAGAGATAACTATCTTATTGAAGAAAAAGTAGGCCTTTAATTTTTGAAATGCCGGCAAAAAACATAATTATAATTGGTTCTGCATATCCGCTCCGCGGAGGAGGGATAGCAACATTTAATGAAAGGCTTGCACAGGAATTTAACCGCGAAAATTATAATGTAACAATATTTTCATTCTCACTGCAATACCCGCGTATTCTTTTTCCGGGCTCGTCGCAGTATTCTTCAGAGCCGCCTCCGGCTGATTTAAATATCATTTCAGCAATTAATTCTGTAAATCCTTTTAACTGGATTAAAGTTGGCAGAAAAATAAAAAAATTAAAACCTGATATTGTTGTTGTCAGGTATTGGCTTCCATTTATGGGGCCTTCTTTAGGAACTATTTTAAGAATAATAAAAAAAAATAAACACTCGGAAATAGTTTGTATTGCCGATAATATTATACCTCATGAAAAAAGGCCGGGCGATAATTTACTTACAAATTATTTTTTAAAACCTGTTGACAGATTTATTACTATGAGCGAAAAGGTTTTTGCAGACCTTAAAAAATTTACTGATAAGCCGGCAAAAATTGTTGCACATCCTTTATATGATAATTTTGGTGAAAAGATTTCAAAAGGAACCGCACGTCAAAAATTTAATATTTCTTCAGATGAAAATATAATGTTGTTCTTCGGATTTATACGAAAATATAAAGGACTTGATATTTTACTTGAGGCAATGAGTATTCTTAAATCTAAAAGGTTGAGCAATATTCCAAAACTTATTATTGCCGGTGAATTTTATGGTGATGAAAAATACTACAATGATTTAATTTCAAAATTTTCACTTGAAAAATATTTAATTCTAAATACAAGGTTTATATCTGATAAGGAAGTGAAATATTTTTTTTCGGCGGCAGATGTTGTTGTTCAGCCATACCGCGAAGCAACACAAAGCGGAGTTACTCCGTTAGCTTACCATTTTGAAGTGCCGATGATTGTTACAAATGTAGGAGGCTTGCCTGCATTGGTTCCTAACCATGTTTCAGGTTTGGTTTGCGAGCCAAATGCAGAATCTGTTGCAAATGCGATTATTAATTTTTTCAGTAACGAAAAAACACGTTTTAATGAAGGTTTGCAAATGGAAAAGAAAAAATATTCATGGGAGAAATTAGTTTTTGAAATTGTAAATAATCAAAAAAATGATTTACAGAAGTAAAGCACCGTTAAGGATAGGCCTTGCAGGCGGAGGAACAGATGTTAGCCCTTACTGCGATATTTACGGCGGGGCAATTTTAAATGCATCAGTTTCATTATATGCTTATGCCACTATTATAGAAATTGATGATGAAAAAATTTTAATAGAAGCATTAGACAGAGATGAAGCAGAAACATATAATTTGAATTCAGTTCTTCCAATAAATGGAAAGCTGGATATTCTAAAAGGCGTTATCAATCGCATTCAAAAAGATTACGGATATTTAAAACGAGGTTTTAGATTATCTACCTCCGTTGATGCTCCGGCCGGTTCGGGCCTTGGCACTTCATCAACTTTAGTTGTAGCAATTATTGGTGCATTTACAGAAATGCTTAAACTTCCATTAGGAGATTATGATATTGCTCATTATGCATTTGAAATTGAACGCAACGATCTTGGATTATCAGGCGGAAGGCAGGATCAATATGCGGCAATGTTTGGTGGCGTAAACTTTATGGAATTTTATAAAGATGATAAAGTAATTGTAAACCCTTTGCGTATTCGTCCGCAATACATGCATGAACTTGAAAATAATCTTTTACTTTATTTTACTGATACTTCCCGCGAAAGCGCGAAAATAATTGACGAGCAGGTTTCAAATGTTAATAAAAAAAATGAAAAAAGTATTGAAGCAATGCATCAGTTAAAGGAACAAGCCAAAATGATGAAGGAAGCTCTTTTGAAAGGAAAACTTAATGAGTTTGGAGAAATACTGGACTACGGATTCAGGCATAAAAAGGAAATGGCTCAAAATATTAGCAACTCCAGAATAGAAGATATTTATTCTGCGGCAAAACTAGCAGGTGCAACAGGCGGAAAAATCAGCGGAGCCGGAGGCGGAGGTTTTATGATTTTTTATTGCCCGGCAAATAGCAAATTTAGTGTGGCAAAAAGTTTGAAAAAATTCGGGGGTGAAATTAAAAATTATAGTTTTATTAAATATGGATTAACTACCTGGACTATAAGCTAAGTTGTAGTTACCTTTGAACCTTAAAATTTTTAAATGAAAGACAGGATTTCTCAACTTATAAAAGCATCTATAGATGTAAAGCAAAAGGTTTTACAAGATGAAAAACTGAGAGAAACGATAAAAAGTTGTGTTGACCTTATTGTTGAAGCATTTCGCAACGGCAATAAAGTTTTGTTTTGCGGTAATGGTGGCAGCGCTGCTGATGCACAACATCTTGCGGCCGAATTCAGCGGCAGGTTTTACACTGACCGGGATGCCCTTCCGGCCGATGCCTTACATGCAAATACTTCATATATTACTGCTGTTGCCAATGATTACCATTTTGATGTAATTTACTCAAGGCTTGTTAAAGGAACCGGAAACAAAGGAGATGTTCTTGTGGGACTGAGCACTTCCGGAAACAGCAAAAATATCCTTAATGCTTTTGATGCAGCAAAAGAAAAGGGAATGCACACCATAGCATTTACCGGTGAATCGGGCGGGTTATTGAAAGAGAAAGCTGACTATCTGGTGAACGTTCCTTCAACAGATACACCGCGAATTCAGGAATCACACATTTTACTTGGTCATATTATATGTGAACTTGTAGAAGAAAAATATTTCAGTAAAGGTGATTAAAGAAGTAATTATATTAGCAGGAGGATTAGGAACGCGTTTGCAGAAAACTGTCCCCGATCTCCCTAAAACCCTCGCCCCAATTGGCAACCGGCCATTTCTTAGTTATATTTTTAAATATCTTGAAGCAAATAAAATCCGCAGAGTTATTTTATCGGTCGGTTATATGCATGATAAAGTGCAGGAATTTGTAAATAATAATTTTAAAAAATTTAATGTCGCTTTTGCAATTGAAGAACATCCACTCGGCACAGGCGGTGCGGTATTAAATGCTTCTAAACTTTGCAGTGAAGAGGATATAGTTGTATTGAACGGTGATACTTTGTTTAATGTTGATTTAAAAAAACTTTCAGATTTTCATAAACAAAATTCTTGTCTGTGCACATTGTCGCTTAAGCCAATGAAAAACTTCAACCGCTATGGAATTGTTGTAATGGACAAGGATGGCCATATTCAACATTTTTTAGAAAAGCAACCTTTTGATGAAGGTTTGATTAACGGCGGTGTTTATGCGCTAAATTTAAAAGAATTTACAAGTTTGAAACTTCCTGCAAAATTTTCTTTCGAGACAGATTTTCTTGAAAAATATTATGCAAGCAGAAAAATGATGGGACTAATATCAGACAATTATTTTATAGATATTGGCATAAAAGAAGATTTTGAGAAAGCATGTTATGAGTTGCCTCTTCAATTTAATTTGAATGAATAAT
>Ga0182739_1004623_pt1 | contig 11281 bp, 8 predicted proteins | sample eDN5th30CBELigBY_FD_128873 | JGI IMG/M metagenome (GOLD analysis project Ga0182739, IMG submission 128873) | Enriched backyard soil microbial communities from Emeryville, California, USA - eDNA 5th pass 30_C BE-Lig BY (version 2) (version 2) | ecosystem: Environmental > Terrestrial > Soil >... | reverse complement strand
CCGGCCTCCGCAACGTCCAGCCCTTCTTCGCGGAACTGGCCGACGGCGGCTTTGCGATTGCCCATAACGGCAATCTCACCAACGCCAGCACGATCCAGCGCACCCTGCAGAAGCAGGGCTCGATCTTCTCGTCCACGTCCGACACCGAGACGATCCTCCACCTGGTTGCGACCAGCAAGGAGAAAGATACCAACGCGCGTTTCATCGACGGCGTTCGCCAGCTCGAGGGCGCATTCTCGCTCGTGGCGCTCACCAACAAGAAGATGATTGGTTGCCGTGATCCCCTCGGTATCCGCCCGCTCGTGCTGGGTGATCTCGACGGCTCCTACATCCTCGCTTCCGAGACCTGCGCGCTCGACATCATCGGTGCCCGTTACGTTCGTGACGTGAAGCCCGGCGAGATGATCGTGATCACCGATCACGGTACCGAGAGCTTCTTCCCATTCGAGCCGCAGTCGTCCCGCTTCTGCATCTTCGAATACGTCTACTTTGCCCGTCCGGACTCTTCCGTCGAGGGCCACAACGTCTACGAAGTGCGCAAGCGCATCGGCGCCCAGCTGGCGCTTGAGCATCCAGTGGACGCTGACATCGTCATTCCGGTGCCGGACTCCGGTACGCCTGCTGCCATCGGCTTCGCGCAGGCAGCTGGCATCCCCTTTGAGCTCGGCATCATCCGCAACCACTACGTGGGCCGCACCTTTATCCAGCCGACGGATTCAATCCGTCACATGGGCGTGAAGCTGAAGCACAACGCCAACCGCCGCTCGATCGAGGGCAAGCGCGTGGTTCTGGTGGATGACTCCATCGTACGTGGAACCACGAGCCAGAAGATCGTGCAGATGGTGCGCGATGCTGGCGCGAAGGAAGTACACATGCGCATCGCTTCGCCGCCCACCCGCGCGCCCTGCTTCTACGGCGTCGACACGCCGAGCGCTTCCAAGCTGCTCGCCTCGCGCATGACGACCGAGGAGATGACGGACTTCATCCGCGCCAACTCGCTGGGCTTCCTCAGCATTGAAGGACTCTATCGAGCGCTGGACGAAGCTGGCCGCAACAATGAGGCTCCTCAGTATTGCGACGCCTGCTTCACCAAAGACTACCCGACCCGTCTGACGGATCAGGAAGGCTCGGAGAACCTGCGCCATCCCTCCGTGCTCGCAGCCGGCGGCCACAACAGCTAATTCCCAGGAGCGTCATCTGGCCCCTGGTGGATACGGCGGGGGCTGATGTCTCAAGAAGGACCAATCTCTTCCATGACTGAAGCTCTCGACCTTAACGGGCAGATCGCTCTCGTAACCGGCGCATCGCGCGGCATCGGCTATTTCCTGGCAAAGGAACTGGCCGCAGCCGGAGCTCATGTCGTCGCAGTCGCCCGCACCACGGGCGGACTGGAAGAGCTCGACGATGAGATCAAGTCGGCTGGCGGCCAGGCTACACTGGTGCCGCTCGACCTCACCGACATGACAGGCATCGACCGCCTCGGCGGCGCGATCTATGAGCGTTGGGGCAAGCTCGACGTTCTGGTCGCAAATGCCGGCATCCTCGGCGTCATCTCCCCGCTTGGCCATGTGGAAGCCAAGGTGTTCGAGCGCGTCATGGCAATTAACGTCACCTCGACGTGGCGTCTGATCCGTGCGGTCGACCCGCTGCTGCGCGCTGCCGAAGCCGGACGCGCGATCGTCATTTCCTCGGGTGCCGCACATTCCGCCCGCGCCTTTTGGGGGCCCTATGCCGCCTCAAAGGCAGCTGTGGAAGCGCTTGTCCGCTCCTGGGCGCATGAGACAGAAAATCTTCCACTGCGGATCAACGCCGCAAATCCGGGTGCAACGCGCACTGCGATGCGCGCCCAGGCGATGCCCGGCGAAGACCCGAACACGTTGCCGCATCCCTCTGAAGTTGCTGCGATAATCGCCCGTCTGGCAAGCCGTACCGTGACCGAGACTGGCGCCATCTTCGACGTCCCGCAGAACAAGTTCCTGCACTATAAAATGCCGCAGTAGTCTCAGAAATCGCTGTTGACGTCCTCCCACCTATGGTTAGGCTAGCCATCCGCTGTGAAGATCTCGCTCCTCGCCTGCGTGAGGGCCGCAACTTCACCATACGTGGGTTTCTGCAGGAAGCGTTCCTATCCAGAGGTAGACCATGCTAGCAGCGGCCATTGTCATTGTTGCCCTGATCCTGGCTCTCTGGAGCGCTTTGGCGCTTTGGCTCATGTCGGCGATGAAACTCACCTTCCAGCAGGCGCTGCTCTATGTGCCCTTCAAGGTGCTCTTCCGGGTGAACGACGAGGACATGGCGACTGCCCAGAAGGCGCAGCCGCCGGTCGTCTATGCGATCTGGCACAGTTCGCGGCTTGAACCGGCGCTCATGCTGTCGCTGCTGCCGGAAGACACGCTGCACATCCTCGACGTTGACTCCGCCAAGGCGTGGTGGCTCGATCCGTGGCGGACCCTGGCGCGCACAATCGTTTTCAACGCGCACCATGTGTTCGTGAGCCGGAGGCTGGTCCGCCGTCTGCGCGGCCGCGGTCGCCTGGCCGTCTACCTGCCGGACGATTCGGCGCCGGACCAGAAGACGTTCCGGCTATTCCGCGCTGTCTCACGCATCGCCGTCAGTGCCGAAGCCCGCATCGTTCCAGTCTATATCGAAGGCGCGGCCACTAGCATGTTTTCGCTTGAGAAGTCGAAACGCAGGAGCCTCCTGCCCCGCCTGACGATCAAGACCCTGCCCGCGATGACGATCGCTGAACTGATCGCCGCGTCTTCACAGGAGCGCCCGCTCGCAGCCATGGCGATGTTCAATCACCTGCTGAATGCCCGCACCGACGTGGAAATCGAGCCTGTCCGGGAAGCCGAGCCCTCGCTGTAAAGAGTTGTAGGCTTCAGCGGACAAAGAAAAAGCGCACGCCCAGTTTGGCAATGCGCTTCGGAATACCCCTGAGCGGTTCCAGGAAAAGTGGAAACCGGTTTTCCGTCTGGGAACCGCGAAAGAGTTAAAGCAGTTCAGAGTTTCTGTGAAAATCTGAACTGGTCTAGAGTTTCTCCCTCACCCCTCGTTGACAGTATCTGCCGCAGCCTCTTCCTTTTCCTTCTCCCGAATAGCGCGGCGTGAATAGGCGCGCGCGCTGAACCCGAGGAAGATGATATAGGCGATGGAGGAAGCCGCGACGGTCTGCCAGGTGTAGCTTGCAAGCAGGAACACATAGGCGACCAGCACCAGAAGCAGCGGCATGACGAATTCGCGGCGGATGCGCGTTCCAGTCGACTTGCCCGAATAGACCGGCAGGCGGCTGATCATCAGCATTGCGATGACGATCGTATAGACGGAGGCGCCGATGGCGACCGTGTCGTTCGTCGGAAAGCCAAGGAAACCGAAGTAGACGGGCAGCATGACGAGCACGCCGCCGGCTGGTGCCGGAACACCAACAAAATAGTCACCCTCCCAGGCGGGACGGTTTGGATCCTCAAGAGCCACGTTGAAGCGAGCAAGGCGCAACGCGCAGGCAATGGCGAAGACGAGCGCGGCAATCCAACCGAACGCATGTGCGCCGTGCAGAAGATAGGCGTAGAGGACGAGACCTGGCGCCACGCCGAAGTTGACGATGTCGGCGAGCGAATCCAGCTGCTCACCGAACTTGGAGCTCGCCTTGAGCATACGCGCGGCGCGACCGTCGATCGCATCGAGAAAGGCTGCTACCAGAACCATGATGACGGCGATTTCGTACCTTCCTTCGAAGGCGAGCCGCACACCCGAGAGGCCTGCACAGATCGCCGTGACGGTGATCATGTTCGGCACGAGCATGCGCAGCGGGATCTCACGAATGCGCGGCCCGCCGCCGCCGTGCGGCTCGAACGGAGCGAAAGGCCCCGCCATCAGGAAACCCTCACAAGCGGTGCTGGATGAGAGCTGCCGAACTCGGCAATGACGGTTTCGCCACCCACAGCCGTCTGGCCGACAGCAACCCGTGGCTTTGCGCCTTCCGGAAGATAAACGTCGACGCGGGAACCGAAGCGGATCAGACCGAAGCGTTCGCCAGCGACGATCTCGCTCGTGGGCTGCGCCCAGCAGACGATGCGGCGGGCGACGAGGCCTGCAATCTGCACGACGCCCACTGGACCGTGGCTGGTCTCGATGACGAGGCCGTTGCGCTCATTCTCCTGGCTTGCCTTGTCGAGATCGGCATTCAGGAACTTGCCCGGACGATGTTCGATCATCGAGATACGTCCACGCACCGGAGACCGGTTGATGTGGCAGGAGAAGACGTCCATGAAGATGGAAACGCGCATCATCTCGCCGGAGAGCCCAAGCTCCTGCGGCGGAAATGCCGGGCCGACGGAGGAAACGACACCATCGGCCGGTGCGATTACCAACTGGTCGTCTATCGGCGTGAAACGCTCGGGATCGCGGTAGAAGTAGATGCACCAGACGGTGAGGACGAGGCCAATCCAGAAGAGCGGCTCCCAGATCAATCCGAGCAACAGCGATGCGACGAAGAATGCCGCGATGAAGGGGTATCCTTCACGGTGAATCGGCACAAGCGTCTTCTTGATCGTATCGGTCAGGCTCATTTTCACTCGCTTGTAGCTGGGAACAATTCTCTAGAAATGGGGGTTTCGGCGCGAATAGTAAAGGGAGTATGGCAAAATGGCACGCCTTGCCAACACCTTAGCTATTCACATCCTTCCGGGGCCTAGACCTTTTCTTCGTAGGCCGGCACCTTGCGAACAACAACGCCTATCTCGTCCTCCTCGCGAGCACGGCGCAACCGCTCTTCGGCCTCCGTCGCCTCGCGCTGACGGCTCCACATCTGCGCGTAAAGCCCGTCCTGCTCGAGCAGCGACCAGTGCGTTCCGCGCTCGGCGATCATACCGTCCCGAAGCACGATGATCTCGTCGGCATTGATGACGGTCGAGAGCCGGTGCGCAATGACCAGTGTGGTGCGATCGCGGCTCACCAGATCGAGTGCTGCCTGGATTTCCTGCTCTGTCTGGGTATCGAGTGCAGAGGTCGCCTCATCGAGGATGAGGATCGGAGGCGCCTTCAGGATGGTGCGAGCAATCGCCACGCGCTGCTTTTCGCCACCGGATAGCTTCAGACCACGCTCGCCCACCATCGCCTTGTAGCCATCCGGCAGGTTGCGGATGAATCCATCGATCTGCGCGAGTTGAGCCGCATTGTGCACCTCTTCTTCGCTGGCATCGGGACGGCCATAGCGGATGTTGTAGGCGATCGTGTCGTTGAAGAGCACCGTATCCTGCGGCACCATTCCGATCGCCTTGCGCAGGCTCTTCTGCGTCACGTCGCGTACGTCCTGGCCATCAATCAGGATCGCACCCTGCTGGATGTCGTAGAAGCGGAAGATGAGGCGCGAAATGGTCGACTTGCCTGCGCCTGACGGGCCAACAATCGCCACGGTCTTGCCTGCCGGGATCGTGAAGCTGATGCCCTTCAGGATCGGACGGCTCGGATCATAGGCAAAGTGCACGTTCTCGAACCGAACCTCGCCCTTCTCGATCTGCAGCTCCTTCGCATCCGGCCGGTCCTCGACATCGGGTGCAACGTCGAGCAGGTCGAACATCTCTTCGATGTCGGTGAGGCCCTGGCGGATTTCGCGATAGACCGAGCCGATGAAGTTGAGCGGGATCGAAAGCTGCATCAAGAGCGCATTCACGAAAACGAAGTCGCCAACCGTGTGCGTGCCGCGCATGACCTCAAGCGCGGAGAGCGCCATGATCGCCATCATGCCGAGGCCGAAGATCACGCCCTGCCCGAAGTTGAGCCAGCCGAGCGACGTCCACGTCTTGGTTGCAGCTTCCTCGTAGCGCTCCATCGACTTGTCGAAGCGCCGTGCCTCCATTTCCTCATTGTTGAAATATTTCACCGTCTCGAAGTTGAGCAGCGAGTCGACAGCCTTGGTGTTCGCCTCGGTGTCTGACCGGTTCATCTGCTTGCGGATGGAGATGCGCCAGTCGCTCGCCTTCACGGTGAACCAGATGTAGAACCAGACCGTGACGGCTACGACGGCGAGGTACTGCCAGCCATAGACCACCGCCAGGATGATCGCCGACAACAGGAACTCCAGAAGCGTCGGAACGCTGTTCAGGATCGTGAAGCGGACGATGATCTCGATGCCCTTCGTACCGCGCTCGATGACACGGGAAAGGCCGCCCGTGCGCCGCTCCAGATGGAACCGCAGCGAAAGAGCGTGAAGGTGAACGAAGGTACGATTGGCAAGTTCGCGCACCGCATGCTGGCCGACACGCGCGAAAAGCGCATCCCGAAGCTGGTTGAAGCCGAGTTGCGCCACGCGCACAACGTTATAGGCAACCACCAGCATGATCGGCCCGGCAAGAACCGCGGGCACCCATGCCGGAGCACCGCCCTCCCCTGCGAGCGCATTGGTCGCCCACTTGAAGAAGTATGGCACCGTGAGCAGGATCACCTTTGCCAGCACCAGGAAGGCGAGCGCAACGACGACGCGGGTTTTCAGGTCCGGACGGTCGGAAGGCCACATGTAGGGCCACAGGTTACCCAGCGTACGTAGAAGGGAGCCCGACTCGGCTGAAACGGTTTTCTGTTGCAATTTTCGCGCCTTAGACTGTCTGTTAAATCTTCTGCTCGTCCTGGAGCGGCGCCATGGCAAAGCCGGCCGCCAGACGGTTCACCACCGAAGCGAGGGATTGTAGCGCCTCTCGATTGGGCGAGTATTGGGACCTCTGCCCCTGGGGCTTCATCTCAAGCAGCCCCGCCTCAAGCAGTATCTTCAGGTGCTGCGAGACCGTCGACTGCGCCAGATCGAACTGGCACACGACATCTTTGCAGCAGCAGCCATTCACCCGAGTGAGGTAGCTCAGGATCTGCAAACGCACGGGATGCGCCAGCGCGTTGAGTTCCCGCGACAGGCGCTCGGCCGAGCAGTTTTCATGGAGACTATTATGAGGCGACATGTTCATCGTTCATCGTCGATATACGATGAACGATGAAGCTGCAAGCCAGGATCGTCAGTTTGCCTGACGGTCCTTGATTGCTTCCAGATCGGCGGGCTCGCCATCCTCGCTCTGACCCGGCAACGCAAAGGTCTGCCCGGGGTAGATGCGGTTTGGATTGCGGATCTGGTCCTTGTTTGCCTGATAGATGGTCGTGTAGCGAATGCCACGGCCGTAGACGCGACGGGAAATGTGCCAGAGCGTATCGCCCTTGCGGATGATCACGGCGCCGTCGGAACGCTCAAGCGCAGCGCCCATCTCCGTATCCTGAGCGGCAGTCGACCGAACCGCAGCGCCCTCCCTTGCAGGGGCGGTGGTTGGCGCAGGGGCGACGGAGGTCATGCTCTCGCCTGCCGGTCGCGCGAATGGCACCGCTGCACGGGCAGCCACGGTGACCCCGTCTTTGCCGAGGACATCGGCGCGAACGATGTAATCGCCCACTGGAAGATCGCGCTCAGTTTCGATCAGGAAGCGTCCGTTCGTATCCACCGTCGCCTGACCAAGCAGAACCTCATTTGCATAGACGCGAACGCGCTTGCCGGCTTCAGCCTGCCCCGCCACGAACACCTCGCGCCCGTCGATTTCCACCGCCTCAATGAAGGGCGAAGTGCTGGCGCGCTGCACGCTTTGCGGCGCGGGAGGCGGCGTCTGCGGCTCATCCTTTGAATGCTCAGGTGCTGCCTGCGGCTCGTGTTGTGGAGCCGCCGGAGCCACCTGATGCGCCTTCGGAGCAACGTCCGGTGTGGCCGGTTGAACAGCGGCTTGCTGTTCGACTGCAGGCTGCTCGCTGGCCACGGCTGATGGTTCCTCGACCTTGTCCGTCGTTGCAGCATCAGAAGCAGCTACGTCGGAAGGTACGGAGTCGGAAGACGCAGCATCTGAAGCGGCGGCGGCATTGTTCTCAGCGGGCTGCGGGGTAACGACCTCAGGCTGGGCAGCGACATCCGAAGTATCAGAGGCAACATTGTCCTCGGCCGCATCGTCCTTGGCCGTATCGGTCTTGGCCACATTGTCCGGAGCAGCAGCATTATCATCGGACTTCGGCTGTTCGTCTGCCTTTGCCACCACCTGGGCGGCAGCTTCCGGCACGGAGATCAGGCGGCTCGGCTGACCGGGCTGCTGAACCAGCGCCACGACTTCGCCTTCCTTGCTGGACGGCACGGAGATGATTGCGGTCTCGAGCGAGGTAGCCGAAACCTTTTCGGAGGAGGTCGAGCGCAGGACGACGGTGTGGTCCCCCGGCTTCAGTGCACGATCCAGAACGCTTACGAAATCGCCACTGGCTTCTGTCTTCGCCGAGGCAAGCACCGAGGAGCCGTTGACGATCTCGACCGTCGAATTGGGAGCGGCCTGCCCCGCGATGACGAGCGAACCATCGGGCTCGACGCGCAGCAGGTCAAAACTCGGAACGACGACCTGGGCCTCTTCGACCTTCGCCTCGTCAGCCGCAGCCTCTTCGGCGGCAGTGGTATCCTCGACAACGGTTTCGTCCGCGCCAGCGCTTTCCTCTGCCTTGGCGGGAGCCTTTTCCGCCTCGGCAACGGTTTCAGCCGGCTCGGTCTTTTCCGCGCTTGATCCCTCTGACGTTGCCGTGGCTGGTTGCGTCACGGCAGCCTGGTGAGGCGCCTGTCTGTCAAAGACACCATTGTAGTAGGCTGCGCCAAAGCCTGCGATAAGCAGCCCTGCCAGAAAGAGCAGAATTCGTTGCGGTGTCATTGTCATTGCCGTTTCCCTAGCCCTTCTGCCGGTCTAGCGTGTTTTCAATGTCTGGACAACAAAAGCCTTTGAAAATCAACGTCTCAGCACATCGGAAAGTCCGTTCGTCGCAGTTTCACACAGGAACACTGAAATCCATGCCAAACGACGGGTGCGAGAGCTGCCATGCCATGGCGCATGAGCAGGGCCTAAAGGCGCGCAGTGGCAGGGATTATAAAGGATTTGTGCCCATTTTATAAGGGCGTCGCTGGATGAAATGCTTCACCCAGCCAGCCGGATCGCCTCACGGTTCTTGACCAGCTTGTAGATGATGGAGTCCATGAGCGCCTGGAACGAAGCGTCGATGACGTTGTCGGAGACGCCCACGGTCCACCAGCGCTCGCCGGTGCTGTCGAAGGACTCGATGAGCACGCGCGTGATTGCGTCGGTGCCGCCGTTGAGGATGCGCACCTTGTAATCCGTCAGCGACATGTCCGCTATCTCAGTCTGGTACTTGCCGAGATCCTTGCGCAGCGCGATGTCGAGCGCGTTGACCGGACCCTGACCTTCCGCCACCGAGAGGCGGGTTTCGCCATCGATGGTGACGCGGACGACTGCCTCGGAAACGGTCTTGATGTTTCCGTTGGCGTCGAAACGGCGCTCCACCATGCAGCGGAAGCTGTCGACCTTGAAGAATTCCGGTACGCTGCCGAGCACCCGCCGCGCGAGCAGCTCAAAGCTCGCATCCGCACCCTCATAGGCATAACCCTGAGCCTCGCGTTCCTTCACCTGCGCGATCAGGCTGTCGAGACGCGGGTTGTCCTTGTCGATCTGGATGCCGCGACGGCGCAGTTCCACGAGGAAGTTCGACTTGCCGCCCTGATCCGACACCATAAGACGCCGCTCGTTGCCAACGGCCTCCGGAGCCACATGCTCGTAGGTCTGCGGGTCTTTCAGGATCGCAGACGCATGAATACCTGCCTTGGTCGCGAAGGCAGACGTGCCCACATAAGGCGCCTGCGAGTCCGGCGCGCGGTTCAGCAGTTCATCGAACGCATGGGATAGCTTGGAAAGGCCCGCGAGACGCTCAGGCGTGATGCCCACTTCAAAACGGTCCGCATAGACCGGCTTCAGCATCAGCGTCGGAATGATCGTGATCAGATTGGCGTTGCCGCAGCGCTCACCGATGCCGTTCAGCGTGCCCTGGATCTGCCGGGCGCCAGCCTCGATTGCGGCAAGCGAATTGGCGACGGCTTGCCCCGTATCGTTGTGGGCGTGAATGCCGAGATGATCTCCGGGAACGCCAGAGGCGATCACCGTGGAAACGATCCTGCGCACTTCTTCCGGCTGCGTGCCGCCGTTGGTGTCGCAGAGCACGATCCAGCGGCTTCCAGCTTCGTAAGCGGTCTTCACGCAGGCCAGCGCATATTCCGGGTTGGCCTTGTAGCCGTCGAAGAAATGCTCGCAATCGACCATCGCCACCTTGCCAGCGCCTTGAGTGGCGGTGACGGAAGCGCGGATGGATTCGAGGTTCTCCTCGTTCGTCGTGCCGAGCGCGACGCGGACATGATAGTCCCAGCTCTTGGCCACGAAGCAGATCGCATCGCTTTTCGCCTGGATGAGAGCCGCCAGACCCGGATCGTTGGAGGCTGAAACGCCAGCGCGCTTGGTCATGCCGAAGGCAACGAACTGCGACCGGGTCGTGCGCTTTTTGGCGAAGAACTCGCTGTCGGTCGGGTTCGCCCCCGGATAGCCGCCCTCGACATAGTCGATACCGAGATCGTCGAGCATCTGGGCGATGGCAATCTTGTCCTCAACCGAGAAGTCGACGCCGGGCGTCTGCTGCCCGTCGCGCAGGGTCGTGTCAAAGAGGTAGATGCGTTCCTTGCTCATCGTTTCACTTCCCAGCGCGTGCGGCGTTCGCCCGTTTCGCTATCCTTGTAGTCCATGAGTTGCACGCCCTGACTGGTCAGCTCCGCGCGGATCCGGTCAGCCTCCTGGAAATTCTTTTCCTTGAGGAAGGTCAGCCGCTGTTCGATCTGTGCCTCGATGGCCGCCTCATCGATGCCGGCCGACTGCCGCTTGCCAGCCTCCCATTCGTCGTGGGTCTTGGTGAGCAGGCCGAGGAGGTTGGCCGCGCCCTTGAGTGCAGCTGCCAGCGCCCGGTCCTTCTTTGTCTCGGCAGCGTCAGCTGCACCCTGCAGCGCAATCAGCGCTTCCCATGTGTTGAGATCGTCCTTGAGCCGCGCCGCGACCTCGTCCTTCGTCTCAGAAGTTTCAGCCGCCTCGACATTGCCGACGACGCGATAGAGCCGGTCGAGCACCTTCTCCGCCTGGGTGAGCTTGTCGACGCTGAAGTCGATCGGCTGGCGGTAGTGCGTCATCAGCATGGCGAGCCGCAGCACTTCACCCGGCCAGGAGCGTCCACCGAAACGGTCCGTCTCCAGCAGCTCGTTGATGGTGACGAAGTTGCCCTCAGACTTCGACATCTTGCGGCCTTCGACCTGCAGGAAGCCGTTGTGCATCCAGTAGCGCGCCATCGTGTGCGTACCGTGGGCGCAGCGCGACTGGGCGATCTCGTTCTCGTGGTGCGGGAAGAT
>Ga0182739_1004620_pt1 | contig 11284 bp, 17 predicted proteins | sample eDN5th30CBELigBY_FD_128873 | JGI IMG/M metagenome (GOLD analysis project Ga0182739, IMG submission 128873) | Enriched backyard soil microbial communities from Emeryville, California, USA - eDNA 5th pass 30_C BE-Lig BY (version 2) (version 2) | ecosystem: Environmental > Terrestrial > Soil >... | reverse complement strand
TATTCATCTTAATTGAACCGCCGTATACGGATCCGTACGTACGGTGGTGTGAGAGGTCGGGAGTTAATCACTCCCTCCTACTCGATTATAAAATGTGTACTAATACAGAATTAACGGAAAATAAGAGGGATTTTGGTGATATATATCGAAAAGTATATAGAAAGGGGTATGTCGGAAAGGAGTACACAAATGTTTATCCAAATAAATGAAGAGAAAATCGAATTTACTAAAGTAGAGATAATTGTACTAGAACAGGGAATCGCCGACCTATTTGAGAGTTTTGATAAAAAAACGCTTGGCGAACTGACAAAACAGAAAAAGTATGAGCATTTAAAGAACTTTGTTGAAGAACAAAAGCACTTAAAGAATGTGCCTGCCGGTGCAGCAATAAAATCCTTAAAAGAAGAAGGGAATCATACTTACAGACAATTTTTGAATAATTACGGTGACCTGACTTACTCCCGTTTTGTCGTCAGTGGTGACGAGGATTTATTGAAACGACGAGGCATTTATACGATCATCGCAAATAATGAACTGAAATTTTGCGGTGTGTGTGCAAGAACATTTAAAGAGCGTTTTAATCAGCATATCGGCAACATATATGCAAAAGGTTGCTACCGGGATGGAACGTCTACACATTGCCATGTTAATGCAAATATAACAAAGCTTTTGCAGACAAGCGATGTTCATTTTGCCATCTATCCTATGGAGAATGAAAAGGCGATGAACAAACTGAAAAATGCCATTGTGAAACGGTTCGAACCAGAATGGAATTTACGTTCCAACAGAGAGGTTTTTGAATTAACTTCAACATAATAATAAAACCTGCCTTTCATCTGACATGATAAAGGCAGGTTTTTTCATTTTACTACATTTTTCCGGTTTCATTTTCGACAAAAAGTGGGAATAGTAAGTGAAAAAAGTAGGTGATGATCATGCAGGCAGCATTAAAACATTATAGGCAAACACACAGCGAATATAAATGGCTGCATTTTTTGGCAGCTGTCGTATTGGTATTTACATCCGTATTCTGGTTTGTACTCCCGTACTTCATGATTAATTACGGAAAATATACGACGAATGTATTCCAGCAATCATTGTTGTTGATTGCCTTGTTCACAGTACCTTCCATCGTTGTGACATTACATTGCTGGTTTATTAATTTTAAGGCAGCTTTACGATGGAAAAAAAGCGCTCCTAAGGAATGCGTTTGGCGCTGGTCAATCAAGTTCCAGCTAATTACGATTTCAATAGTAGTGTTGTTTACTTCAGTTATTTATTCCAGTCTTTTTATTATTGATATGATTCGATAGTAAAATCTCCCTTCCCATATCAAATGTGCTAAAGTGCCACTCAGTTCAACCAGAAGAGCCTTTTATATGCAATGGTATTAACAACGGCACTTTCGCACATTTATCCCTTTAACCTTTCTCAGTTTCCCCATTACATGGACAAAAAATATTCATCTAAAAAAGGAAGTAATGTATGGTGAAATTTGATACGATGGATGTATCAATGTTAAGGAGAATGAAGCAGCATGAATACAGATTTAAATGTCCTTTTAGCTTTTGGTGCCGGTTTTTTAAGTTTTATTTCACCATGTACGCTACCGCTCTATCCTGCATTTTTATCCTACATAACCGGTATGACACTCGATGAGCTGAAAGCCGAAAAGGGAATGATGCAAAAACGCGCAATTTTACATACTTTATTTTTCCTGCTTGGCTTTTCGATCATATTTATCGCAATCGGATTTGGAACCTCGTTAGCGAAAGATTTCTTCTTCCAGTACCAGGATTTACTGCGTCAAGTTGGCGCAATTTTAATTGTTGCATTCGGTCTAATGATTGTCGGCCTTCTGCAGATTGACTTTTTAATGAAAGACCGCAAGTTTCAGTTCAAAAATCGACCATCCGGTTATTTCGGTTCAGTGCTGATTGGCCTTGCCTTCGCAGCGGGATGGACACCTTGTACAGGTCCGATATTGGCAGCGATTATTACGCTTGGCGGAACGAATCCCGATTCGGCAATGTTGTATATGCTTGCATATTACTTAGGTTTTGCTATCCCGTTCTTTACATTATCATTCTTCATTTCTCGAATGAATTGGATTCGCACGCACAGCCAAAAAATTATAGTCGTTGGCGGCTATATTATGATCGCGGTCGGTATTTTATTATTCTTTGACGGATTGACTTACATTATTAATCTTCTCTTGCCGATTTTCGATGGTTTTAAAGGATTCTAACTGTTCCATGCTTATTAAGACCATGCTATACTAAAGAAAGTAAGATAAGTGAAAAAGTGTGCATGATCCATTATATTATCTCGATAACACGATAATTTTACATTTGTTCATGCAAGAGGAGGAATATGATGTTCGACAGTATACCTTCTCACTATTTATTAATTGGTTCGACGATTATGGCAGTTCTAATGGGATCTTTCGTAATGTTCATAAGACTGCGTGCACAAAAAAAGCCGGTAACCACGAAAAAAATACTTATCCCGCCTTTTGCAATGTCAACAGGTGCGCTGATGTTTATTTTTGAGGAGTTTCGTGTAGCGCCAATTCAAATAGTAGAAGCGGCCGCACTAGGCTTGTTATTTTCATCTGTATTAATCTTAACGTCGAAGTTCGAAGTGCGAGACGGCGCAATTTATATGAAGCAATCTAAAGCATTTCCATTCATATTAGTGGGATTATTAGTACTACGTATTATTTTAAAATTAATATTTGCCGAAACATTCGATGTCGGTGAACTTGCCGGTATGTTCTTTATCTTGGCGTTCTCGATGATTTTACCGTGGCGAATCGGTATGCTAATTAAATATAAGAAGCTTGAAAAATCGCATATTGTTGCATAAAAAAGACTGTCTCTAAAAGTTTTAAACTTTTAAGACAGTCTTTTTCTGTTAAGGAAATTATATACGATCGCGCTGTGGATAACATGAAACTAAATTTTTGTCCCCGTCCAGGCTAAAGCGCCAACTCCTCGGTCATTTCAGTCCCTCCGTGCAAAAGTGGTGAACCGTTTACTTTTGCGTCGGGCCTTCCTAGTCTTGCGGCTCAAACGATGTGAGTCATTGGGGGCATGCCACATGGATGTGGCGTTTTGCCCACTCGGAGTTGAACGGGCTCTTTAGCGCTTTTGTCCTATGCCTCAAATAAATGGTCATAATTCGTCGTATCAATCTTCATTTCAGTAAGTTTTTTACGTAAAAACTTATGGTCGCGTTTTGGTGAAGCAATAATATAGCCGCGAATAATTAAGTCCAGGTCGATTTTAGAGGCACGCTCATTCAATGCGATTTCACCGATTTTACCGGCAATCTTTTCTTTCGCAACTTGGCGGAATAGCTCTGGTACAGGACTGACAAGCTCGGTAAGTAATTGTTTTTCATCTTCACCCCAAAGGTGAATCGTTTTATCTAAGTATATGTTTTGCCAATCTAGATCCGATTTACCATCCTGTTTCGGCAGAGCCTTCAAAAACTTGCGGAACATAAAAAAGCCGCCAATCCCCATAAGCGAAACCAATACTACCACCCAAAATAAAATAAACCATAAAAACCAGCCATCTAAGCCCACATTGTTCACCTCACTACTAAATATTGTCAATGAAATTCTTTCTACTAAACTAATGGTGATATACCTCATTAATGTCTATTATATAAGGTTTTGTAAAATTTTTCATCGTCCTTGTCCCTTTTTTCTGTAAAACATGACATATATAGGGCAAGGAGGTGATAAACATGAACGAATTCGGATTTTTAACTGCAACGTTAACAGTATACTATCAGACAGGCCTTGATGAATTTAACGAGCCGATTATTAAAAGTTCCACATTCCGTAACCTGGAAAGAAATGCAACTGCACAACAACTTTACACAGTTGCTACAACAATCGTCGGCTTAACAGATTACGATTTTATCGAATCTGTGAAAACGCAAAAAGATATTATTACAGACTAATTAAGATTAACGAAGTAAAGGAGGTGAGCGTATGGCACAAGTTCTACAATTAACATTTGCCAACATTGCAAGGAACACGATGACGATCAATATTAATGACCCGAAGCCGAATCTGACAGAGGCAGAAGTGAACGCTGCGATGCAGACGATTATCGATCAGGCGGTATTCTCGAAGGATGGATTTTTGTTCAATGTGAAAAAATCAGCACGCATTGTTGAACGTAATGTTACAGCGATTGAAGTGAACAGCTAATAGCAAGAACGGGCCGGTGAAGTGTGATGCTTTGCCGGCTTTTCAAATGCAAGGAGGGGATTTTAATGGAGCAGTGGATAGCGATTCTTCAAGAAGTAACATTTCCGATCTTTATATCTTTTTATTTGCTGTATCGGATAGAGACAAAACTTGAAGCGATTCATACGGCACTCGTATCATTACATCATCCTGCAGACAGAGCATAAAAAATTCTTCACAATGTTGACACACAACCATTCCTTCAATAACTATTGAGAATATACTAAATATTGGGTAAGATGAGAGTAATGTTCAAAGAGTGGAGAGAGAGAAATGAAAACGAAAAAAATAGTATTCGCACTTATGCTCTTGGCAGCAACCGTTCTCACAGCTTGCAGCAATTATCAGTTTAAACCGACGACAAACTTTGAAATTAGCGGGTTTACGATGACCGATCACCGTAATGATGAGGTGACACTGGAAAGTCTAAAAGGGGAACCATGGCTGGCGATGTTCATGTTTACAAGCTGTACAACGATTTGCTCGCCTATGACGATGAATATGACCCGGGTGCAGGACCACCTGGAGAAAAAAGGTCTGGAAGATTATAAAATTGTCGCGTTTTCAGTAGACCCGGACTACGATACACCGGAGCGTCTGACAGAATATTTATCGCGCCATAAACCGGTAGACGAATCAAAATGGCATATGCTGACAGGATATGATCAAAAATTTATCGAGCAGTTTGGCAGAAACTCATTTAAAACTCCTGTCCAGGCAATTGAAGGGAATTCACAAGTTATCCACGCCGATACATTTTTCCTGGTGGATGAAAAAGGAATCGCCGTCAAAAACTATTCGGGTTATGGTACTGGAGAAGATGGTGTTCCATATGAAACGATTGCAAGTGATATGAAAGCACTCATTGACGAACGTTTAAAATAATAGTGAAATGTGAGATTAACTTGCGGAAAAAGTGTTGCAGCTTTTAACGCAAGTTTTTTTGTGGAGTGGGTGTTGGTCTAATAAAATATTAAATGTGCTAATAAACCCGCTGATTTTCTAATAAGTTACGGAATGTCTAATATAGTTGCGGGATACGCTAAAATCAGTTCCTGTTCAGCTAATAAGTACGCCAACTCTTCTAAAATCACCTGCATAAGGGCTAAAATAAATCAATTTCTTCTAATAAAAACTGGCACCAAAAAAAGTGCGAAATGCCGGTTATACAACAATTCGCACTTTTATCCAATTCTGTTTAAAAAGTCCCTTTAAATTTCTCAGGCTTTACAACATAGCCCTCGATAATAAACCCGCAATCCGTACAAATTATATATTCAATATTGCATCCTAAACTTAATTTATTAACGGGTGACATCACACTGTATCCGCTATGTTTTCCTCTTCCTAACTCCGTACCGCCACATTTTGGGCATTCGTTTACTTTGGCAATCGCTGTCATCTCTAACACCCTTTCGAAATTAATTACTCGGCAACAACATCTTGTTCTGTCAGCTTCTCTTCCTGCTTTTCCTGCATTCGATACGTGTATTTTTGCACAATTACATTAATATAAAAGAACATCCCCATGACAATTCCTGAAAATACCCAACTTGCCACTCGTTTATAAATCAGCATATCACCATAGCCGTCAATTCCGTATTTCCGCAACAGAAAGACCGTAATTCCTGCCATAAAGAGCCCACGAATTATGAATACTACCTGAATCAGCTGAAACCATCCGAAAATTCCTTTTTGGAAAAATAAAGTTTTACTGTCCTTTCTTGCATAGCCCTGCAAGTAGGCAAAATCAATTGCAACATACAAAGGAAAAGGCTTTTTAATGATAAATAATATTACATAGATAAATGTGTAAAAAAGACCTAAATAAACATTATTCCAAATCATTTGCTCCGCTGAACCTGACAATAAATCAACCGTAGTACCTATAAGCATCGAGCTTAAAATAAATAAACCCGTCACATTAAACTGCCGATCTTTTGCAAAGCGGTAAACTGTATAAATTATACCGGGAACGGTGGACAGCAGCATCGCGGCATAGTCACCAAATGGCTCCCGCCCAAACTTCCATATCGCATAAGGTAGGACTGCATAGAAAAGTAGTTCCAAAAAGATAAAATATTTATTTGACTGTGAATTATTCGCCATAAAAGCCTCCATTACATTGATTTCTTGTGTTAAATGAATTATATTACTGAAGATTATCCGACACTATGTTTTATAATTTAAAAACATGAAACAAGCTAATAAGCAAATGAAGGATGCTTTATCAATAGCACGATTTAGCGAAATTTTTTCAGTGTTGTACATATAACTCCTTTCGATAATTTGTAATATTATGTATATTCTTCTACGAATTGCCTCTCGGAAAAGTTTCAAAATTTTAATTTCATAGAGGGGGACAGAGATAAAAAGTAAGTAGGTGCAAAAATACTATTAGCTTTTGAGTTTATTTATGTTACAATAACTTTCAAATAAAATAATTTCCTTCGGGGTCGGGTGAAATTCCCAATCGACGGTGATGAGTTAATCTCTAAGCCCGTGAGCCACTTTTTGTGTGCAGGATTTTGGTGCAAATCCAAAGCCGACAGTTATAGTCTGGATGGGAGAAGGAATGGCAACACATTTTTAAAAATTTACTTTAAAATGTGATTTTTTGCTATACACTTTTCCTGTCGCCCCTTGTGACGGGATTTTTTTATTTTATTAAAAAGAATATTTTCCTTCGGGGTCGGGTGAAATTCCCAATCGACGGTGATGAGTTAGTCTCTAAGCCCGTGAGCCACTTTTGTGTGCAGGATTTGGTGCGAGTCCAAAGCCGACAGTTATAGTCTGGATGGGAGAAGGAAGCAATGTCAGCAGTTTTTTGAAAATTACGTTCAAAAAGCTTATTTGATGATGCTTAATTTTCCTCTCATCGAACTCCGAAATTTTATCGGGGTTCTTTTTTAATTTTAAAAAGAGGTGAGTAGGATGTTTACAGGAATCATTGAAGAACTTGGAACGGTTGAATCAATCAGCCAGTCTACACAAGCGATGGAACTAGCCATTCGCGCAAGCAAAATTTTAGAGGATGTCCAACTTGGGGATAGCATTGCCGTTAACGGTGTCTGTCTGACAGTGAAACAATTCACACCGACTGTATTTTTTGCGGATGTGATGCCAGAAACTGTCAAAGCAACAAGCCTCCAGCAACTAGCAGCTGGCATGCCGGTCAATCTGGAACGCGCAATGTCGGCGAACGGTCGTTTCGGCGGGCATATTGTTTCGGGTCATGTTGATGGAACTGCGACAATTCAGCGTAAAAGACCTGTCGCCAATGCAGTTTATATTGATCTGGCAATGGAAAAGCAATTAATTGCCGAATGTATCAAAAAAGGATCAATTACAGTGGATGGCACTAGTTTGACCATTTTTGATGTGACGGACACATTCATTACCATTTCTTTAATTCCGCATACGTTTGAGCAGACTGTATTAGGCTATAAAAAGCCGGGAGATGTTGTAAACATTGAAACAGATCTAATCGGAAAATATGTAAAAAAACATTTACAAAATCAAACGGAAAGTACGATTACAATGGACTTTTTGCAACGTACGGGATTTTAAAGGAGTGGCAATAAATGAATACAATTGAAGAAGCAATTCAGGCATTGAAAAACGGTGAAATTATTATTGTATCAGATGATGAGAACCGTGAAAATGAAGGAGATTTTCTTGTGTTAGGCGAATTCGCTACACCGGAAAACATTAATTTTATGGCGCAATATGGTAGAGGTCTGATTTGTACACCTATTTCATCTGCTATTGCAGAAAGGCTTTCCCTAAACCCAATGGTGCAAAGCAATACCGATACATATCAAACAGCCTTTACGATTAGTATCGATCACATCCAGACAACAACAGGGATCAGTGCATTTGACCGTTCTAAAACGATGTTAGCATTACTGGATCCTCAAACAAATCCGGAGCATTTTCACCGTCCGGGCCATGTTTTCCCCCTCATTGCAAAACAGGGAGGCGTGGTGGAGCGTCCAGGACATACGGAAGCAGGCGTCGATCTGGCGAAGCTATGCGGTTCAGATGAAGTCGCGGTCATCTGTGAAATTATGAACGAAGATGGTTCAATGGCACGCATGCCGCAGCTTAAAAAGCTGGCACAAAAACATAACCTGAAATTTATTACTATCGAAGACTTAGTTCAATATATAAAATTAACTACCGTATTGGTATAAAAGGAGCAATTTATAATGGGAAAAACATTTGAAGCACAATTAGTCGGAACAGATTTGAAAATCGGAATTGTCGTTGGACGATTCAATGAATTTATAAATGATAAATTATTAAGCGGAGCAATTGATGGCCTGAAGAGACATGGTGTTGACGAAGCAAATATTGATACAGCATGGGTACCAGGTGCATTTGAAGTACCGTTTGTAGCAAAAAAAATGGCTGAAACGTATAACTATGATGCCGTTATCGGTTTAGGTACAGTCATTCGCGGGTCTACAACACATTATGATTATGTATGTAACGAAGCAGCTAAAGGAATTGCAAAAGCGGGCTTGGATACAGGCGTTCCGGTAATTTTCGGCATTGTCACAACTGAAAATATCGAACAGGCAATTGAACGTGCTGGCACAAAAGCAGGCAATAAAGGGTATGACAGCGCAATGTCTGCAATTGAAATGGCAAACTTGAATAAAATGTTTAAATAAAGATTAGTGAACGCCACTCCAAAATTTTGGAGTGGTTTTTCTTTGCTTTCAATAACAAGTTTACAAATTATTTCCTGTAGTTTATTATTATGTTATACGATATATCGCGTGACATAATAGTTGGAGGAATGAATATGTCTTATAATGGCGGACCGATGACGGAAGCAATGTATTATGTACTGTTGGCATTAATGCGTCCCAATCATGGTTATCAGCTAATGCAATCCATTACAGAAGTATCAAAAGGCCGTTTGAAAATGGGGCCCGGTACATTATATGGTGTCCTATCAAGAATGCAAAAAGACGGTCTCATTGTTTTGTCGAAAGATGATGGACGCAGAAAAATATATGAAATAACGGAAGATGGTGAGCATGCATTAAGAAACGAATATGCACGTCTGAAATCTTTAATTTCCGACAGCAGTATATTAGAGGAGGGAAACGATGGGTAAAATAGTGCGTAAAATCCGACCAACCAACTACTGGCGAATCGGAGAACACGAAAGCTGGTTTTCGGATATGTCGTTACAAGGACTCCACCTTCATAAAATGGGAACTAATTTAGCCCATTTTAAAAAAGGTGACCCGAAGCGAATCGAATACCGCATTGAAGTAACAGGTAAAAAGTTAATTACATATGAGCAAATAGATCTGTACGAGGAAAACGGCTGGGAGTATGTTACAAGCTATCAGTGGTTTCATGTTTTCTCTTCGCCGGCTGAAAAAAACGCACCCGAAATTCATACAGATCCTGCTGAGCAGGCATTTACTTTGCAGCGGCTTTATAAAAAACTCGTATTTAATTTAGTATGGGTTTCTCTGGGAGTAGCCCTGATTTTAGGTATGCTTTTGGCGATGTGGTTTTTGGATGGAACGCCTGTTTTACGGTTGGTTGAAGGATATGTCGTTCAGCAAAGTACCATCACGATCCTCTATATTTACTATGTTATTAATGCGGTAAAAGCAATGCTGGCGATTAAAGAATTGAAAAAAAGTTTAAATGAAGGCAAAGCCATCAATCATCACGCTCCATGGAAAAAGAGTTTGCGGAAAAATGGTGTATTGACGGTTGTCTTTATAGGGATTATTCTTGTATGCGGCTTAATTATGCCATTTTATCAACTGAAAAAAATGGATACCTTTACACTTCCAAAGAATGACGAAAACTTGCCGTTTGTCCGTTCAGCGGATATCGAACAAAATCCACAGCTGAACCGGGATGAATATTATACAGATGAATTCGGTTGGGCAAACCGTTATTCAACAAATTGGAGTATCTTTGCACCCGTACAGTTCGAGACGGACGAAATGTGGTTGGAAGAAAGCGAGACCTATTCACCGAGCGTTTCTTCTGAAATATACAATTTAACATTTCAGGCATTCGCTAAACCATTGCTGTCTGACTTAATGGAGTGGCATACGTATGGGGATGAGAGGGAAAGTTTCATCGAAAGGAAACATCCTGACTTTGATCATCTTGTTACGCGCGAGGATGAAGAATGGAAGCAATTAGTTGCTTCAAAAGGTAAGGTGGTAATGTATATACGTTATTACGGCTATGCAGATCTGGATGTAGTAGTGGAAAATGCAGCTCAGAAAATAGTGCTGCTTGCAGAAAGTTAATTCCAAGCGGTGTAAAAGGCAATCCTGCATGGTCAGGGTTGCCTTTATGCTGAGAATATTCTTAGTGCATCAGGAAGTGCTGAAATACTTTACTGGTCCTAATTAATTATTTACAAACTTTCCCTTCTATTCTATGGTTAGGTCAGGTATATAAGGAGGGAGAGCGATGGCAGAAATCGTACGCAGATTAAGACCGGGCCAATATTGGCGCATCAAGGAACATGAAAGCTGGTTTTCAGATATGTCTGAACAAGGGCTTCATTTTTATGAGATAGGCACACATTTTGCGAAGTTTAAAAAAGGTGATCGCAAACGAATGGATTACCGGCTGGAACTGGCAAAAAACAAATATATATCGAATGAAAAAATTCGGTTATTTGAAGAAAGCGGCTGGGACTATATTGCGAGTGACCGTAATTTCCACGTATTTGCGGCACCGACTGATCGTAAAGTAAAGGAACCGCCAATAAATCGGGAAGAGCAATTGAGTATAGCAAGTGCTCTATTTAAGAAAACATTGATGAGTTTCATCATTATATTATTGGCTGTGATAGCCCTTTTTTGGCTAATTAGCAGTATTTGGTTCACAGGAAATACACCAACATTGACATTAATTGAAGGTCATATATTTACAACAATGGTCCTCTCATTATTGAACCTCTATTACTTGATCTCCATGGCAATGGGGCTTATAGGTATTGCACGCATACGACGC
>Ga0182739_1004619_pt1 | contig 11285 bp, 7 predicted proteins | sample eDN5th30CBELigBY_FD_128873 | JGI IMG/M metagenome (GOLD analysis project Ga0182739, IMG submission 128873) | Enriched backyard soil microbial communities from Emeryville, California, USA - eDNA 5th pass 30_C BE-Lig BY (version 2) (version 2) | ecosystem: Environmental > Terrestrial > Soil >... | reverse complement strand
CGCCTACCGCTCCTTCCTGGCCGCCAACGGGCTCGAGCCCCGGCTGGGGGCCCTGCTCGAGGAACTCCGGGCCGGCCGGGCCGGCCTGCAGTCCACCGGGGCGGCCCTGCGCCACCTCATCCTTGCCTCCACGCTGCCGGAGGCCCTGGCCGGGGCCCTCCGCGAGGCCTACCGCACCCTCGCCGTGCGGACCGGCGCGGACCTGCCGGCGGTCGCCGTCCGCTCCAGCGCCACTGCCGAGGACCTGCCGAACGCCAGCTTCGCCGGGCAGCAGGAAACCTACCTGAACATCACCGGGGAGGAAGACCTGCTCCAGGCCTGCCTGCACTGCTACGCCTCCCTCTTCACCGACCGGGCGATCAGCTACCGGCAGGCGCAGGGGTTCGGCCACCTGGACGTCGCACTGTCCGTGGGGGTCCAGCGCATGGTCCGCTCCGACGTCGGAGCCTCCGGCGTGATGTTCAGCATCGACCCGGACACCGGCTTCCCGCGCACCGTCGTGGTCAGCGCGGCCTGGGGCCTCGGCGAAACGGTCGTGAAGGGCTCCGTGGACCCGGACCGCTACACCGTCTTCAAGCCGCTGCTCGCCCGCCCGGAGGCCGCCCCCATCATCGGTGCCGCGGTCGGCGGCAAGGAACGCAAGATGGTCCTGGCGGAGGACGGAAGCACCATCACGGTCGCCACAAGCCCCGAGGAGCGCCGGGCGCGCGTCCTCGACGAGCCGGAGGTCCTCCATCTGGCCCGCTGGGCGCTCGCCGTCGAAGAGCACTACGGCCGCCCGATGGACCTGGAATGGGCCAAGGACGGCGCCACGGGCGAGCTCTTCATGGTCCAGGCCCGGCCCGAAACCGTCCAGGCGCGCCGCAGCGGGGACCGGTTCACCGTCCACCACCTCACCGGCAAGGGCCTCCTGCTGCTCACCGGCAGCGCGGTGGGCGAATCGATCGCCGTCGGCGGGGTCTGCCTGGTCCGCAGCCCGGCCGACCTCGCGGACTTCCGGGACGGCGCCATCCTGGTCACCGAGATGACGGACCCGGACTGGGTTCCGGTGATGCGCCGGGCCGCCGGCATCGTCACCGACCACGGCGGCCCGACCAGCCACGCGGCGATCGTCAGCCGCGAACTGGGCGTTCCCGCCGTCGTCGGCACCGGAAACGCCACCGCGGCCCTCGCGGACGGGGACACGATCACGCTCTCCTGCGCCGAAGGCGAGCGGGGGCGCATCTATGCCGGCGCGCTGGCCTTCGAGACCGAAGACGTGGACCTCGGGGCCCTGCCGCACCCGCGCACGGACGTCATGGTGAACATCGCCGACCCCTCGGCCGCCTTCCGCTGGTGGCGCCTGCCGGCCGCCGGCGTCGGCCTGGCCCGGATGGAATTCATCATCGGCAACCTGATCAAGGCCCACCCGATGGCCCTGGTCCACCCCGAACGCGTCCGGGACGCCGAGGCCCTGCGGCGCATTGGAGAATTGGCGGCCGGCTTCGCCGACCCGCGCGAATACTTCGTCCATACGCTCGCCCAGGGCATTGCCCGGCTGGCGGCCCCCTACCACCCGGGTCCGGCGATCGTGCGCCTGAGCGACTTCAAGTCCAACGAATACGCCCACCTGCTCGGCGGGGAGGGGTTCGAGCGGCCCGAGGAGAACCCCATGCTGGGCTTCCGCGGCGCCTCCCGCTACTACGACGAGCGCTACCGCGCGGGGTTCGAGCTCGAATGCCGCGCCCTGGTGCGGGTGCGCGAGCACCTGGGCTTCACGAACGTGGTGGTCATGGTGCCCTTCTGCCGCACCCCGGGGGAGGCGGACAAGGTCCTCGAGGTGATGGCGGCCAACGGCCTGGAGCGCGGACGCAACGGCCTGCAGGTCTACGTGATGTGCGAGATCCCCTCCAACGTGGTGCTGGCGGAGGAATTCGCCAAGCGCTTCGACGGCTTCTCGATCGGCTCCAACGACCTCACGCAACTGGTCCTCGGCGTCGACCGCGACGCCGCGGACCTGGCGGCGCTGTTCGACGAGCGCGACCCGGCGGTGACCGCGATGATCGCCGAGGCCATCCGCAAGGCCCACGCCGCCGGCATCAGGATCGGCATCTGCGGCCAGGGCCCCAGCAACCACCCCGACTTCGCGGCCTTCCTGGTGCGGGAGGGCATCGACTCGATTTCGCTGAACCCGGACAGCTTCCTGCGCACCGTGCGCACGATCGCGGCCGCGGAAGCCGAGGCGTCCGGGCGCGAGGCTCCCGGGCGCGAGGCTCCCGGGCGCTAGGTGGCTGCCGGTCCGCCGGGCCCGGCCTTCTCCGCGGGACCCGTGGCGGGGACGGTTGGCGGGGTGAGCACGGAGGCGCAGTCGTGCGCGGTCGAGTACGCCAGGAAGCCCAGGTGCGCCTCGTAGCGGTCCAGCACGTCGTCGATGACCTGCTGGTGGGACAGGCCCACCAGGTCGTAGCCCTCCGAGCCCGTCTGGGTGAACACCTCGCCCCGGTAGCAGGTGTCCGGCTGGCCGGACATGCGTCCGCCGAACATGGGCACCGGCGCCTCCACGGCCTGGACCTGGTATTGGAAGTCGCGGTGTTCCGGAAGGGCGACCACCAGCGTGGGGCTGGAAATGCCGACGTGTTCGTTCGGCGCCAGTTCCAGCGTGGCCCGGTAGCCCTGCCGGCTGAACTCCTTGAGCACGTCGGCCAGCGCCGGCTGCGCCGTGCGTTCCATGAACTGGGCCACCTGCCGCTTCGAGGGGTAGGAGCGCATCCCCGCCAGCCGCTGGCGCCAGGTGCGTTCGGGCCCGTGCCCTCCGTGCGCCGCGGCCGGCGGGCGGCGCAGGATCCGGCCCTCGCGCTCGGCCCGCTCCATCCGCAGGGCCTTGGAGAAGGACGCCATCACCAGGTAGGCGATGACGGTTACCGGCAGGGCGAAGATGAGCGTGGCGTGCTCCATGGTGGTCACTCCGCCGGCGACCAGCATGGCGATGGTCAGCAGCGCGGTGAGCACCGCCCAGAAGACGCGCAGCCACTTGGCGCCGTCCCGGGCCGGGTCCGGGATCGAGGAGGAGAAGTTTGACATCACCATGGCGCCGGAGTTGGCGCTGGTCAGGTAGAACAACAGGCCGGACAGCGTGCCCAGGCCGACCAGGAAGGCGGCGCCGGGGAACATCTCCAGCAGGGCGTACCAGCCCTGCTCGGGGCTGTCCATGGCCAACCGGGCGAACTCCGTGTTCCCGTTCAGGACCTCGTGCATGGCGCTGTTGCCGAAGACGCACACGATCAGGAAGTCGCACAGCACCGGGGCGGTGATGGCGGCGATGACGAACTCGCGCAGCGTCCGCCCGCGCGAGATGCGGGCCAGGAACAGGCCCACGAACGGGCCCCAGGCCAGCCAGAAGGCCCAGAAGAACAGGGTCCAGCCGCCCATCCACTCCGCGCCGCCTTCCTGGTAGGCGAAGGTCTGCAGGGTGCGCTCCGGGAGGGAGAAGAGGAAGCGGCCGATGTTCTCCACCATCGCGTTGAGCAGGAACGCCGTCTCCCCGGTCACCAGGATGTAGAGCAGCATGGCGGCCGCGCTCCACAGGTTCAGTTCGGAGATCCAGCGGATCCCCTTGTCCACGCCCGAGGTGCAGGCGGCGATGGTCATCACGACGGCGACGACCACCAGCGCGATCTGCAGGGACAGGCCCTGCTGCAGGCCAAAGAGCCAGGCGAAGCCGACGTTCAGCAGCACCACGCCGATGCCCATCGAGGTGGCCACGCCGAAAACCGTGCCCACCAGGGTGACAATGTCTACGGCGTCGCCGACGCCTCCGCGGACGCGCTTGCCCAGCAGCGGGTACAGGGCCGCGCGGATGGACAGCGGCATGCCCCAGCGGTAGGCGAAGTAGCCCATGGCCATCCCCAGGAGCGCATACATGGACCAGCCGGCCACGCCGTAGTGGAACATGGTCCAGACGACGGCGTCCTGGGCGGCGGCGGCCGTTTGGCCCGGGCCCGCCGGAGGGGCCATGTACTGGGTGATGGGTCCGGTCACGGAGTAGAAGAGCATGTCGATGCCCACCCCGGCGGCGAACAGCATGGCCACCCAGGTGAAGAGCCTGTACTGCGGGCGGGAGTGGTCCGGGCCGAGCCGCACCGATCCCTCCTTGGACAGGGCGACCCACAGCACGAACGCGATCACCACGGTGACGGTGAGCACGTAGTACCAGCCGAGGTTCTGCGCGATCCAGGACACCGCGACGCGCATGGTGGAGGCGGCGCTCGCGGGCACGAGCATCGCCCACACGGAGAAGGCGACAATGATGGCCGAAGCGATGATTAAGACCCGCCAGTTGGTCCGGGGCCCGGGTTCCTCGATGAGTCCGGCGGGCGCCTTGCTGAGTTCCTGGCGGGAAACGGGAGGGCGGTTCTCCTCCTCATGGCCGGTGCGGCGCCTTTCGGTGCCGCCGAGGCGGGTGCGTTCGACCGGCGCCTGCGGGGGCTCGTTCCCGGATGCTTCGTTCCGGGGTGCTTCGTTCATGGGTGCCCCGTTCGTGGGGCGGCGTGTATCTTCCGCTTCCGTCATGCAGTTCTCCTGGGTTTGGCGACAGGGCCGGGCCGACACCAGGGTGCACGGACGAGGGGGCCTCGATCCCGGAAGGAGAGGCCCTGCGCCGTGCGGCACCCCGTCGTGCGGCCTGCAGGGCCATGGTAGCCCCGCCGCCGGGTGGGCCCCCGCCGGGGCGGTGCCGGAAAGGGGTCTCGACGGGAGCGTCCGTGCGGCCGGTGTGGGCAAGCTCACGGCAAATGCCGCCCGCTGGGGGCATAGGGGCGCGGGAGGCTATTGGGCGTCGGGGAGGGCCAGGTCGGCCAGCGGCACCTCGAGGACCGGCAGCGCCGGGGCGGAGGCGATGGCCGCCAGGTGCGCCTCGCCGGCGTCGACCCAGCGCACCCGCACGGCCCCGGCCGCCGGCAGGGTGGGAGCCGAGACCGCAAAGGTGCCTCGCGGCAGCCGGAGGCCTTCGGGCCGCCCCTCCGCGGCGGGGACCGCCAGTGCGGGGTCCAGCACGGTCAGCCGGTGGGGTTCGACCCGCAGCCCGTCCCCGGTGGCCTTGAGCACCGCTTCCTTGGCCGTCCAGGCGGCCAGGCGCAGCAGGTCCCGCCGTGCGGGGCCGGCGGTGTCCGCCACCAGTCCGCGTTCGGCGGGGGAGAGGGCCAGGGCGTCGAAGCCGTCGAACAGCCCGGTGTGCCCGGGGCCGGCGGCCCGCTCGACGTCGATGCCCAGCGCCGTGCCGGCCGGCCCGACGGCGGCCATCACCAGGGTGCGCGTGCGCGAGAGCGAGACCGCGGCACCCTCGGCTTCCGGCTTGCCGTGGTCCGTGGCACCGCAGTCGCTGCAGCGGCGGGTGATGGCCACCAGGGCGGCGGAGGCGGCGGACCCGCCGCGCACGTGCGCGGCCAGCAGACGCAGCAGCGCCCGCGAGGCCAGAAGGGCCTCTGCGTCCTCCGCCACCCGCAGTCCCGCCGCCTTGCCGGCCTCGGCGCCAAGCACCGCGGCGTAACCGCCCAGCGCCGCCACCGCAGCGCGGACCCGGGCGGGGGCGGCGAACGCGTAGCGGACCGTTCCCTCCGGCCCGGGGACGGGTCCGGCCGGCAGGGAGGCGGCGCTGCGCCGGGGGAGTGGGCTCACGCGGCAATCCTAAGCGGCGGGGCTCCCGGGGGCGTGATCTGCGTTACCTTAATGGCAGGGTCGCCTTCGCGCGCCGGCCGGTGGACGCCACCGGTCCGCGGTGCCCGGAGGCCCGCTCCGCAGGCAGTGATTCCGCAGACAGGGACGGTGCCACATGCAATCCCCGCTCCGCCGCTTCGGGGGGAGGCCGTGATGGCGGTCCTCGACCACGGCCCGCACAAGTCGCGCCTGATGACCGCCGTGGGCCTCATCGGCCCGCCGGTCACCGTCATCGGTTCGGTCCTGATCTACTTCGGGTGGGTCCGCGCCGACGCCGAGGCCCGGCAGATGGGACTGGACGTGGGCCTGTTCGGGTACAACGCCCAGGACTACATCCACATTGGCATGAACCACCTCTTCGTCCCGTTGATCGTGGTCTTCGCCGTCGGTCTCGGCTGCCTGGCCGTGGACCGCCGGGTGGTCCGCCTGGTCGGTCCGGAAGGCGCCCCGCCCGCCCTGCGCCGCCTTTTCGCGGGCGTGGGCATCGCCGGCGTCCTGATTGCCGCCTTCGCGCTGCTGGTCGTGGTCATCCAGCCGGTGCGGGCCACCCTCTTCGCGCCCTACGCGGTGGCGATCGGCGTGCTCCTGGCTGCCTGGGCGGTGCGGCTGCACCGGCTGGCGGAAGGGGACCGGAGGCGCATGCCGACCTTCGAGCAGCGTGTGGCCGAGGGCGCCGTGCTGTTCGGGCTGATCCTGCTCCTGCTGCTGTGGGGCGCCCAGGTCCACGCCGAGTCCGTCGGCAGGGGCCTGGCCCTGGAGATGGAGCAGCACGTCGAGGAGTTGCCGCGGGCCGTGATTTACAGCACGACGCCGCTGGACCTGGGCCCTCCCGAGGTCACCGAGGAAAGCGTGGGCACGGAAGCCCATCCGCTCTACCGCTACAAGGGCCTGCGGCTGGCGCTGGTCAGCGAACAGCGCCTGTTCTTCCTGCATGACGGGTGGACCCTGCAGGACGGCTCCGTGGTGGTGCTGCCCGACGACGGTACGGTGCGGGTCGAATACAGCCGGTGAAAGGGGGTGGTTCCGGAGGCGCCGGCGCCAAGTTGACTGCGCCCCGCCACACCTTAAGATTGTCTTGCGCCGCGGTGAATTCCATATGGCGGACGAGGGTCCGGCAGGCAAGCCTCCGGCGGCATCCTCTTTCCGGCCCTTGCCCCCGCACGCTTTCAAGATTGGTTGCTTGATGGACCTGACGCTGATCGTCGTCCTCGTCATCGGACTCGCATTGTTCTTTGACTTCACCAACGGTTTCCACGACACCGCCAATGCCATGGCGACCCCCATCGCCACCGGGGCCATCAAGCCCAAGACGGCCGTTGCGCTGGCCGCGGTGCTGAACCTGGTGGGCGCCTTCCTCTCCACGGAGGTCGCCAAGACCATCTCCGGCGGCCTGATCAACGAGGGCGAAGGCGGGGTGGCCATCACCCCCGAACTCATCTACGCCGGCCTGATGGGCGCGGTGGTGTGGAACATGCTCACCTGGCTGCTGGGCCTGCCCTCCAGCTCCTCCCACGCCCTGTTCGGCGGCCTGATCGGTGCCGCGATCGTCGGTGCCGGCTTTGGGGCGATCGACTACGGGGTGCTGGCTTCCAAGGTGCTGCTGCCGGCCGTCTTCGCGCCCCTCATCGCCGGCCTCTCGGCGTACCTGTGCACCAAGCTGGCCTACTGGATCACCAAGCGCCCCTCCGGGCTGTCCTCGCCCAAGCGCGGCGGCTTCCGGTACGGGCAGATCTTCTCCTCCTCGCTGGTGGCCCTGGCGCACGGCACCAACGACGCCCAGAAGACCATGGGCGTGATCACGCTGACCCTTGTCGCCGCTGGCCTGCAGGCGGCCGGCACCGGCCCGCACCTGTGGGTCATCACCAGCTGCGCCATCGCCATCGCGCTGGGAACCTACACCGGCGGCTGGCGCATCATCCGCACCATGGGCTCCGGCCTGACCGAAGTGAAGCCCGCGCAGGGCTTCTCCGCCGAAACCAGCACCGCCGCGGCCATCCTGGCCTCCTCCCACCTCGGATTCGCGCTGTCCACCACCCAGGTGGCCTCCGGTTCCGTGATCGGTTCCGGGCTGGGGCGCAAGGGCGCCGAGGTCCGCTGGGGCACCGCCGGGCGCATCGCGCTGGGCTGGCTGTTCACGCTGCCGGCCGCCGGCGTCGTCGGCGGCCTGGCCGCGGCACTGGCCCACCTGGGCACCGCCGGCCTGATCGCGGTGACCGTCCTGGGCGCCGGATCCCTGCTGGTGATCTGGTGGCTCTCCCGCCGCGAACTGGTGGGCCACCACAACGCCATCAGCGACGTCGACGGAGCCGGCCTGGCCGTCGCCATCCCGTCCAAGAAGGAACGCCGCAAGGCCGCCCGCGCCAAGAAGAAGGCGCTCGAGGCGCAGCAGGCCGCGGCCGCCGGCACGCAGCCCGAACCCGCCGCCGAACAGGCCGCGGAGGCGGCCGCGGAACAAGCCCCCGGCCAGCCGGCGGGGCCCCCGCCGGTACAGGTAACGCAGGAACCGGCCGCGCGCGCGGCCGGGGAGACCAACGAGACGGAAGAGAACGCCCGATGACCATCAAGTGGGACGCGTTCCTGATCGTTGCCGGCACCACCTGGGTCTCCGCCCTGGCGCTCGTTGCCCTGTACTCCGTTGCGGTGCGGCTGATGGCCGTTGCCGAGGACGAGGGCCGGTCGCGGGCCCTGGCCCGCTCCGGCGCCTACGCCTGCTTCGGCCTGTGCGCGCTGGTGGTGGTGTTCGGCATCGTCCTGATCGTTCCGGCGCTGAGCAAGACCATCCTCGGGATCTAGCCACGCGCGGGGCGGCCGCTAGGATGTGCCCCATGGCACGCTTCCGGTACTACGTGGCAGCGTCGGTCGATGGCTACATCGCCGACAGGAACAACAACCTCGACTGGCTGCTCGCTTTCGACGGCTTCGACGGGCACAGGGAGTCCTACGACGATTTCCTGACCGGCATCGGCGCCCTGGTCATGGGGCGGGACACCTACGCGTGGATGCACGCCCACGCCCCGGGAGAATGGCCGTACCCCGGACTGCCCACCTGGGTCCTGACGAACCACGAACTGGCCGACTGGCCCGGCGCGGACCTGACGTTCATCCGCGGCGACCTCGCCGAGTGGGTGCAGGACATCGCCGCGGACGCGGGGGACAAGGACGTGTGGGTGGTCGGCGGCGGACGGGTCGCCGGGGAATTTGCCGACGCCGGCCTGCTGGACGAGATCATCCTCTTCACCATGCCCGTGGTCCTGGGCGGCGGCCGGCCCCTCCTGGACACCCGCGCCCCGCTGCGCCTGCAGGCGACGTCCTCCCGGGACTACGGGGGCGGCATCCGCGAGACGCGCTACGACGTCGTCCGGGAGCCCTCCGCCGCGCAATCCTGAGGCCTGCCCCCGCCGGGGCAGGCCAGGTCCTACTTCTCCAGCAGCATGTTGGTGATGCGCGCCGTGCACACGCGCCTGCCGTCCCCGTCGGTGATCACGATCTCGTGGGTGGTCAGCGTCCGGCCCAGGTGGATCGGCGTGCAGGTGCCGGTGACCAGGCCGGAGAGCCCGGGACGGTGGTGCGTGGCGTTGATGTCCACCCCCACCGGGCGGCGGTCCTTCCCGCCGTGCGCGGCCGCGGCGAAAGAGCCCAGCGTCTCCGCCAGCGCGACGGACGCGCCGCCGTGCAGGATCCCGGCGACCTGCTGGTTGCCCTCCACCGGCATGGTGGCCACCACCCGCTCCACCGAGATCTCGCGGAACACGATTCCCAGCTTCTCCACCAGGGTGCCCACTCCGTGCGCCGCGAAGCGTCCGTGCATCTCCTCCGGAACGCCGTGCGCCACCAGCTGCTCCAGGAAGGGATGGCCGGCGTCGGGGGCGGCCGTGCCGGTGCCGTGCGTCTGCGGGTCCGTGGCCCGCGTGAAATTGTCCGTCATGCCAACTAGGCTGGCACCCGTGAGCTCTACAACCAAAAACGACGCCGAGTCCCCGCGCCTTCTTGTCATCGACGGGCATTCCATGGCCTTCCGCGCCTTCTACGCCCTGCCCGCGGAGAACTTCGCGACCGACACCGGCCAGCACACCAACGCGGTCTACGGCTTCGTTTCCATGCTCATCCGCATGATCCAGGACCAGGCGCCCACGCACGTGGGCGTGGCCTTCGACCTGGACACCCCGACCTTCCGCTCCGAGGAGTACACCGAGTACAAGGCGGGCCGGAACAAGACTCCCGAGGAGTTCCACGGCCAGATCGACCTCATCCAGAAGGTCATGGAGGCCATGAACATCCCGACCCTCACCAAGGACGGGTACGAGGCGGACGACATCATCGCCACCCTCGCCGCGCGCGGCGAGGCGGCCGGCTGGGAGGTCGTCGTCGTCTCCGGGGACCGGGACGCGTTCCAGCTGATCACCGACAAGACCACCGTCCTCTACCCCAAGAAGGGGGTCTCCGACATCCCGCCGATGGACGGGGACGCGGTGGAGGCCAAGTACTTCGTGCGCCCCGAGCACTACTCGGACCTGGCCGCGCTGGTCGGCGAAACCGCCGACAACCTGCCGGGCGTGCCCGGCGTCGGACCCAAGACGGCGGCCAAGTGGATCAACCTGTACGGCGGCCTGGAGGGCATCCTGGAGAACCTCGACGCCATCAAGGGCAAGGTCGGGGACTCGCTGCGCGAACACGTCGAGGACGTCCGGCGCAACCGCCGCCTCAACCACCTGCTGCGCGACCTGGAGCTTCCGATCACCCTGGAGGCGCTGGAGCTGGAGCGGCCCAACCGCGACGCCGTCGAGGAGCTCTTCGACGCGCTGCAGTTCAACACCCTGCGCAAGCGCCTCTTCGACCTGTTCGGCGAGGAGGAGGCGGAGGCCCCGGAGACCGAGGAGGTCCCGGCCCACGTGCTGCTGGACTCGGCGGAGGCCGTGCGCGGCTGGTTCGCCGCCAACGGCGGGCACACCTTCGGCCTGTACCTGCGCACCGTGGCCGGCGCGACCGGGAACGACGCCGTCGGCGTCGCCTTCGCGACCGAGGGCGCCGCCGCCTACGCGGACCTGGAAGCCGCCGACGCGGACACCGAGGCCGAACTGGCCCGCGTCCTCGGCTCCGCGGACCACAAGAAGGCCGTCCACGACTTCAAGGCCGCCTACAAGCTGCTGCTGGAGCGGGGGATCGAACTGCGCGGCGTCGAGGACGACACCATGATCTCGGCCTACCTCATCCAGCCGGACCGGCGCAGCCATGAACTGGCGGACATCGCCCAGTACCACCTGCGCATCCCGCTCGAGGCCGCGGCTGCCGCGGACGCCGGCCAGCTCGCCCTGGACCTGGGCGGCGAGGACGTCGCCTCCCCGGCCGTGCGCGCGGCCCACGTGGTGCGCCTGCTCTCCGGGCACCTGGCCGGGCAGGTCCTCGAACGCGGTTCCCTGGCCCTGCTGGCGGAAATGGAGCTGCCGCTGTCGGTGGTGCTGGCCAAGATGGAGCGCACCGGCATCGCCGTGGACACGGACAAGCTGGACGGGCTGCTGGCCGACTTCACCCGCACCATCGATGCCGCCACCGCCGAGGCCTACGCGGCGATCGGCCACGAGGTGAACCTGGGCTCG
>Ga0182739_1004618_pt1 | contig 11286 bp, 9 predicted proteins | sample eDN5th30CBELigBY_FD_128873 | JGI IMG/M metagenome (GOLD analysis project Ga0182739, IMG submission 128873) | Enriched backyard soil microbial communities from Emeryville, California, USA - eDNA 5th pass 30_C BE-Lig BY (version 2) (version 2) | ecosystem: Environmental > Terrestrial > Soil >... | reverse complement strand
TTTTATTCTGATTGAATCATTTATTAAAAAGTTCCTAAATTTAGCATAAATACGGAATTTCCAAGGTTCTAATCATTTTCTGTACAAAAATTCACACAGATATTCGCATAAAGTTTCGAAAAAAGAATCCAAAAATTCCTTTTCAATTATCTTATTTTTTTCTTTGGTAGAATTTTCAAAATTCTAGTTTATTTACATTTTTTATTTCCTTTTAGAGAGAGGGATTGATTATAAGGTTCATAATAATATTAATGAGAGGAGGCATTATACTTTGAATAAAACGAAGAATTTAAGATCATATAATTAATTCATCAAACATTCTATTTAGATTATACACACTACTTTATATTTTTTTGATTTGATTATTTCTCTTTATTTTATTTTCTTTCGTTCTCTAACAGGGACATGAATAAAGCCTAATGCTAATTTTTGGGTCCGCCACATTACTTACTTCAAAGTAACAACAACACAGGTCATATTATCAAGACCAAGGCCAGCTAAAATAAAAAAAAACATTAGTTTATTTAAAAAAGAATTCACTTACTTTGAGTGTCTTTAGCAAGAATATAATCTAAAAGTTCTTCAATGCTTTGTTTTAATCCCTTTCCGTCGTTCTTAATCTTGGTGCTGACTAAATCACAAATTTGCTTAGCATCAAGACATTCCCAAATACCGTCACATCCTAATACCAAAAATTCGTCATCACCAGTCATTGTCCATGTTCTAATTTCAGGAGTGGCAATAACTAATTGCTCATGATGTCCAAGATGATCATTTCCTTTATAGTCAAAGTCTCCTATAGCTCTTGACAAATTTAATCTTCCATTTATTCTCCCATCGGTTACTGAACCTCCTGCTTTCTCAATTCTATCCTTTTCTTCTTTATTATCTGGCTTATGGTCTTCAGTCAAAGCAACAGCATCTCCTCTAGTTGCTAAAACACATCTCGAGTCTCCTGCATTTGCAACGTAAAGCTGATCTTTTACCATCAAAGCAACTACTGCAGTACATCCAGCATAGCTCTCACTTTCTCCTGAATCGAATCCGCCTTTTCCATTTTGACCTGCTTGGATACAATTCAACTCTTTTTTGCCTTCTGGGGTCTTTAATAATTCATCCAATCTCAAAAAGACTTCTGTTAAACATTTTGAATAGTCACCATTTTTAAATGAGGCGTTCTTTAAAATTTCATCAGAGATATGATTCGCTACAAACTTCGCGACTTCGTGCCCTTTGAAACGCTAAGTTTACAAGCTTAAAAATAGACAATTACCTCCATGACCATCAAAGACTCCAAAAACGTGAGTATCAGGTGCAATGTTAAATTTGGCAACATGAGCATCTTCCATATTAACTCTCCAACCTAGAATTATTCAGGAATACGTGGGAAGAAAATAAAGGGACCTTGCATGCTTGAGGCGGCGTATTTCATGTTTTTGAATTGTCCTTCTTCGGAGACTTTTTCTTTATTGGGAGAAGCTAAATAATGTCCCATTTTTTTGAGATATGTTAGAGCAAATTAAATTTTTCTTTTGTTTATATTTTTTTAAAGCTTCGAAATATAACAGCATTATATATTTTGTTGACTTAACTTTTATACACTTGTTTTCTCCCCACAAATCTCTATTATACACAGAATCTCTTTCAACATAAATGTTCAGTTCCTAATTTCTTCTTACTTTTTTGATTTTCTTTATTTTCTTGATTTTTTTCAGACTATGTTTTAACTGAGTTTTCTTTGTTTTGTGAATTGATTCAGTTGTACTAATGACATAGAAGCTAGCAACTAAGTATATGACTTCTAGAGGTTTTTTAAGGATTTGCTGTTATAGTTTGAGGTTTTTTGTTGACGAAAAGAAGGGAATTATAAAAGTGTTTAAAGAGATTTAAAAGAAATTTTAACCTAATCAAGACTGGTTTAAGATTAAATTTTGGAATTTGAAACATTTTTTTTATTTTGATTCTGGAAATTACAGTAAAAAAATCAGTGATTTAACATTTCTATATACTCTTTTTTAATTTTTGCTCCCTTTATTTTAATGAAATTTTTAATGAGGTAATATCCAATTAAAAAACTTTTTTGATTCATTCCTCATTATTCTTGCTTATTAAGCTTCTTTGCTTTATATAAACCTTTTCTCAAGAAAACCAACTCAATAAAAAGATCAATAAAACCACATAATATCAGATTCTTTGGAATTCGAAAGGTAGACGAGAAAACAAAAAAAGATGAGAATTTAGAGGAACAATAAGAGACCTTATTATTCCTCTTATTCCTCAATTAATTCTAATGCATGAAACATGTTTTTCAGAGAGTATTCGTTGTATATACTTTTTTTTTCATTTTCTTCTTCGTGTATAAAAAAGTGTGAGAAAAAAGAATAATCTTTGAAACTTGAAGAAATACAAACTATACACCTTTACATTAACTTCTCTTCTTTATTCATTCAAACATTCTTCCTTTATTACTTTATATCTCAACATATAATACACAAAGAGAAGATATCTATTTTTTTACTTTTAGCCCAAGAGCAATATTCTCTTTTTCCTTTTTGAAAAAATTCCTTTTAATTTTTCATTTCCATAGCAACCTTTTTCTCTTCCATAACGATTGGCTTTTCCTCGAGAATCTTCTCCTCAAGTCCAAACACTCTTGCTCTAAGTTCCAATTCCTTTCTGTGTACCTTTTCTTTCTCTTTCATCAAACAATCAGTCATTACTCTATATTGACTCTGACATCCTTGAAGACTATCAAATTATTTAATACCTTTACCAAGTAATATAACACTTACTCCATTTTTGACCTTCTATTCGATGCAGCGATTTTATGTAACGATAAGCAATATTGTAATTCACATGCTTGGTCTCTGCAAATCAACTCAGCTACAGTATCTATCGTAATATTCGGAGAATTTTTAATCTGCCGAATATACGGATTATCACTTTTGCAAAATGAATATAACTCTAAATGATGCTTTGGTTTTTCTCTGGCTTTCATATCTTTTTTGACTTCTTGCCAGAATCTGTCTGTATTGAGAGGATCAGCAAGCCATTGCTCTTTGTAACGCTTCCAGTATTGTTCAGTCATTTAAGAGGAAATTCAAGAGAAGGGTTAAGTGGAGTTTCGATTTAAATATATTTAAGATTTAAGGTAGGGTATTAGATTATTCATCTGATGTATCTTTGATTTTTCTTGAAGATTCTTATCAATTGAAAAAGCTAACAAGTTACAAGCTAAAGACAAGGGAAATTTTGAAAAGATAAGAGAAGCAAAAATGTTTGAGTTGAATGATTAAATACTTAGACACACAAAATAGAAAAAAAAAATTTTAGAAGCAAAGATAAAGAAAAACCTTCTAACATTAAAAAGTTAATTTAAGTGTTAAATTATATAGGAGAATTTTTGCTCAAAAAGAGCTGTAAAATATCCTGTGTTTAGGAATCTATATCTTGAACAGATATATCTACGTTTCCATTTTTTAGTCTTAGCATAGAACTATCATTTACTTGAGAAGATTTAATAGCATTTGGTATATCATTTGCCTCCATTTCAATACTAGAATCCCCTCTAATTGGAAAAACTGATTTCCTTTTGGCAAGTCTTTTCGTTTTGAAGCCCGAGTAAAACTCCTTGAATATGGAAAATATCTTCAAAAGCATGAATGCCAAAGCGCAAATATTGAATGCAATATTTATGATGATAAGCAATTTCCCCAAGACGATCTGCATATTATGAGTATATAATTCTGAATTTTCTATTATCGCTGCAAACATTTCTATTGAACTGACTGCAACGATAATTCCCTCAAATACAAATTGCTGGATCTCATCAAATTTCTCCTTAAAAGGTCTCTTCTTCACAAGATAAACGAGTAAACTTGAGTTCAGTACCAGAAATATAAAGACCTGGCCAATAGTCAATTCAAACAAAGTTGTAACAACTAAGCTAAACATCATATCCCGAGCTGTAATAAATATGAGAAACATATGTTGAATGATAGAATCATCTTTGAAATCAGTAAATAATAGTTTTACTCCTTCATAGTAATCGATAAATTGCTGTAAAATTTCTTTATTGTTTGCCATTTCTGATTCTTTTTTGACTTTTTGGTATTTGAACAAAAGCCAAAAATGTAAAGTGAAGCAAACAATAATGAAAACTAAGAATATTGTTTCTATTGCAAAGCTCAAACCAAGAGTCCATTCGCCTAAATATATCACTCTAAGCTCCAAAATTATAAAAAATATTAAATCTCCGTATATCGCATAAAGTTGAGTAATTAGATAGTTTTGAACTTGAACTTTGATCTTCTTTAGTATTTTAAGTGCTCTTTCCTGTTTTATAAAAAGCACTGTAATTTTTAAAGCTAAGAAAATTAATATAATGATCATTATAAACACCAGGTTATCCCAGGAATTTAAAAGAAAACTTGCAGGAATTTCTCGTTTCTCAAAGATCAAAGGAACAGGAAATTCAGGAATATTTTCTTCCACTGCAGAAGGCATCATGAAATTAAAATCAATAGGAACAAAGTTCGACTTCCAAGTTTGTAAAGCATGCTCTAATTCCAATGAACGAGATATATTTAAGAACTTTATGATGAAGAAGATTCTTCCAGCAATACCTACCATAACACCTCCTGGAGATTTTGAAGTTAAAGCTGTTGCGATTTGAGTTCCTGCCATTGCAGCATTTTGTGTTACGTTAGAAAAATTCACCAAATCAGATTGATACAATTTGCACCTCTTTGGAAGAACAGATGATTTATCCTCTACAAAAGGATAAATACATGTAGATGTACAGGTTTCATTCGGAAGAATAAAAAGATTTTCTGGGCATTTTGAGCACGAGCTATCTGAAAGAGCAAAAAGGTTTTCAGGGCATATTGAACATGAGCCGTTCGAAAGAGGAAAAAGAGGCTCTGGACATATTGAACATGAACCATCTGAGAGAAGAAAATAATTTCCTGGGCATATCGAGCATGAACCATTCGAAAGAATAAAAAGGTTTTCTGGACATATCGAGCATGAGCCATCTGAAAGAGGAAAAAGAGGTTCTGGACACAATGAACATGAACCATTCGAAAGAAGATAATAATCTTCCGGGCATAAAGAGCAAGAGTGATTGGAGAGAAGATGATAGCTTGGATGACACTCCGAGCAGTAAGTGTCATTTTGGCAATTTGAACAACCTTCTGGGCAGTCTTATACAGAATAAATATAATAAAATTCGAGCAATATTACCAACACAAAAGTTAGTTGAATATGAAGGATAGGTTCCATTTGCACAAATCATACACATTTCATCTGGAAAACAAGTTGTTTCTTCACATTTAGCACATGTTTCTGCATCTGCGCAAGTACTGCAATCAATACGACAAACTACGAAAAGTTAAATCAAGTTTAAGAATTGTGCATTACTAGGACAAAAATCCAATAGCACGCCTCTCATCGGCCGATACACTTTATAGTCAGCCGTGACCACATAAGGATTTCCTCTACTATCCAATGTTATCAATACTCCTTGAATCCCATCAAGAACTACCCATTGATTTAGTGTCTCATTCCACTTATGAATTTCATATCCTGTTGATGAACTTACCGTGCTGACTATCAAAGGTATTCCATCATTTCCTACAACTATATCTCGTGCTGTTCCTGGTACTTGACTCCAACTACTACCATCCCAGCGCATTATATTACTAATGCTATTTATACCCCATGCATTACCATCTGGAGTTGGGGCTATTTTTATTGCACCTCCAGGAATAATAGTACTTGTAGTTGTTGAAGCGTCATATTTCTTTATTTGATAACCTCCTGTAGCAAGAGATGCTGTTACGATCCAAACGTGATTATTACTCCCAACTTTAACATCCGTGCAAGTATCAAAAGCAGTCCAAAAAGAACTTATATCATGATTATTTTTTCGAAAGATTTGGTTTCCAGCATGACAGCAATAAACGTTGTTTTGGTCTAAAGCAATTCTGACACTTATTCCTGTGTCAAGCTTCCATTGGTGAAGAGTATTATCCCAGAGATAATTCCTATATCCATTGGAATTAACAATAGTGGAATCTAATTTCCACATTATTTGGTTTCTAATTGCAAAATAGGCGACATTTTCTTCAAAGAGCTCCCATTGAGTGAGATCAATTGAGCAAATGCAAGGGATCAGGAAAGCAAAAGAGATGACAATAAATACATAGTTCATTTCTTTAAAATTATAAAACTAAATAGGAAAGTTCATGTATTGATATTATTTAAATTCATTTATTTATTGGATGTCAAATTTGTTGAAGAGGAGATATTGACTAGATATAAAATAAAGGGTATAAAAAGTCAATAGTCGAAAAAGAGATTCCTTTACAAGAATCAAATAATTGAAAGATTTATTACAGTTTAAGCTTCTTTGACAAAATGAAGCATTTTACATAAATACAAAAAAAAAAATCATTACTTAACTAAAGTAGGTATAATTTATTACTTGTCTTTTTAAAAGTGTTATTGAAAAAGGTCAACTTTCAAATTCAAAGTCGAGAGCATTTGGAGTCTCCATAATGATCCTTTGCTGAACAGGGAAAATAGAGTCAATCCCATATCTTCCTCTTCCTCTTACTCTTTTCATAATTTTTGGTTGGGTATTTACCTGCACTTGGTTATTTCTAATAACTCTTCTTCTTGAAAGATCTAAATTTTTATTTTCAAACATTAAAATTGAATCATTTAAATCATTTGCTTGACTTTTCTGGGAAGAAAAACTATTAATATTCAGGGCTAATTCAGAATCTAAGTGAGACTTATTAATTGTGTTTAATTCCATCGGAGAAACCTTGTTAGCTTGCATACGATTAGCTTTTTTCTGTTTATCTTGGTAAGCTTTATAAGCATCATATGCCATAAAAATAAGCTTTAAGCTCATGTAGAAGAGTCCAATCATGTTTAAGATTAAATTCAAAGCAATAAGATAGCTTCCTAAACTGGTCCTTAAGTTTGAATCATCATGATATGTCTTGTCTAAAATAGCTCCAAACAACTCCAAAATAACTGTGCAGAAAATAATGATCTCATAAGTGAATTGTTGGACTTCATCAAATAAAGCTCGAAAAGGTCTTTTTATGACGAGGTAAATAATGATTAAAATATTCAAAATGATGATAAAAATGATCTGAAGCAGGGTGTTTTCGAATAGAGTCGTCACAATCAAACTGAAAAGTATATCTTTTGAGGTTAAGATTAAAAGAAAGGCTTGTTGAATGAGAGAATTATCTTTGAAGTCTCCAAATAATAATCGGACTCCTTGATGTTCTTTTTGATATTTCCTAAGAGCGAGTTTATGAGCAGGATTTTTAGCTTTAAGTTTAGCTTTTTGATAATTGTATAACAAACTCAAATGAAAAGCAAAGCTCAAAAACATAACAATGATTAATACCACTGCAATGCTAAAACTCAAATCAGAAGACCATTCCTCAAACTTAAAAGAACGGAACTCTAAAACAACGTAAAATACTATATCCCCATACAGTGCATATAGTTGTGTTAATAAAAAGTTTTGAACACCAATAATGAGGCTCTTAAGTACTCTAAACACTTTATTCTCTTGATTCGTAACCTTCAATGCTAATTGCAAAAAGAGATAAATAATTAGTATCAAGCATAAAAACATAACAGTATCCCAGCAGTTAATCAAGAAGCTTGATTTAGTGTCTCTTTTAGCAAAGATTTCAGGAACAGGTCGATAAACCACATTTTCTTCAACTTTTGAAGGCAATATAAAGTCAAAATCTATTGGAATAAAATTTGATTTCCAGTTCTGAAGAGCATTTTCGAGCTGATTCGATCGACTAATATTTAGGTACTTGATCAGAGAAAAAATTCTTCCAGCAACACTAATCATAACACCTCCTGGAGATCCTGATGCAAGCGCCGAAACTACTTGTGCTGCGGCTGAACCTGCTGTTTGTGTGCCTTTTCCTAAATTCTCAATCGCTTGTTGAGATGGTGATGGCACATAATACACACATTTTATCAGAGAAGTTTCTGTCCGATTCTCAACATAAGGATATGAACAAGTTAATTTACATGAACTGTCTGGATATTGATAGGTTTCTTGAGGACAGGCTTCACATGCACCATTTGTATACGCGAAAAGGCCTTCTTTGCATTTATGACATGAGCCATTTGTATGTTCATAAAGTCCATCTTGGCATTTAGAGCATGTACCATCTGTATGCTCGTAAAGCCCTTCTTGGCATCTATTGCATGAACCGTCAGGGTAAAAGTAAAAATTGGGAGGACACATTATACAGGATTTATTAGGGTGAAGATGATAGCCTTGTTGACAGTCAATACAAACGCTATTGGAAGTACATGTGACGCAACCAGAAGGACAAGCTAATAATGTTAATATTCTTTAAAGTACCAAACTTTACGCAAACATTTAGCATCATCAAGAGAACCATAAGTTCCATTCAAACATCTTATACACTTATCACCCTGAAAGCAAAAGGTTTCTTGACATTTTCCACAGGTATCCGGGTCTCCACAATTTGTACAAGCAAAATGGCAAGCTAATAAAATAAATCTAATTTCTAATAATGCTACTTACTTCTACAAAAATTCCAAAGAACTCCTTTTGGACGATACACTATATTATTATCACTCACAATATAAGGATTATCTCTACTGTCCAAAGCAATAAAAACTCCTCCTATTCCTTCCAAGGATTTCCACGCTTGCCCTCCTGCATCCCATTTCATTATAAAATATCCTCCATTTGTTGATACCATGCTCACTATCCATGGGATTCCATCACTCCCAACGACTATATCTTGTGCTTGTCCTGGATAATCAATCCATGTTGATCCATCCCAATATTTTATATTATTTGTATCTGTAATAATAAAAGCTTTGTTGTCATATGTTGGCGCCACTTTAGTCGCTCCTCCTGGAATAATTTGGCTTCCAAGGCCATTAACATCATAAAGCATTACTATTTCATAACCACCTGTCGTTGGTGTATTACTAATATACCAAACATAACCAGTATTACCAACTTTGATATCTCGAGCTAGTTCGTGTTGAAACCAAGTGCTTGTTATTTCAGGGCCAGTCCCTGCTTTTATGTGTAACATTGGCTGTGTATTGATACAAAAAGTATGAGTTGGGCTTACAGCGAGAGTAAATACAGCACCTGGGCTTTGAATCCAAGATTGAGTTGTGTGATCCCAAGCAAAGAAATAATGATTTCCACCACTATTATCGTCAGATAATCTCCAAAAGATGTTATCTCTGACTGCTATTTTTACAGTGTTGTATTCGAAAAGCTCCCATTTGTTCAAATCAACTGTACAAACCGAAGAAAGAAAAATAAAGAGTATAAAAATGAAAAGCTGGTTCATTTCTTAATTAATTTTTATTGGGAGAAAATTCAAAGAATACATTTAAGATCTTTAGCTTCGATTAATTAAACCATCTTCTTTTAGATTGCTTAGAATTTTCCTTGTATGCTCGCTATAGAAAAAAGATCTCTGGAGAAAATTGGCAAAGAATCAAGAAGAAACTGCCTTGATAATAGAGAAATTGATCTCTTTATTTATCTTTATGATATATCTCATTTTTTGGATGCAAAACCTTAATTTAAGATACTTGGAAAAACCTCGAGAAAGAAGTTTAAGAAGAACTTTTATGTTGAGAGGTTTTATTTGACAAAAGAACTCTCAGAAAAGATCATATTTTTTTTGTGTTTTCATAGAGAAAATATATTTTTTTGTTTTAGTATCCATTAAATCTGAGTTATTCATCATATTTAGGTCATTTAAATTTCATGGTAAATATTTTTACTTTAATTTTTTATTTTTTCCTTGAGATTAATTTTGTGATTTGTCTCTATCAATATTTAGTGAGCAAACATCAAACCTCATATTCTTCTCTAATCATTCTCTTGGAATAGAATTCAAAGAACACTAAAGCAAAGGGAAAGAGAAACATTCAAACCTACTAAAAAAGTTTTTGTTTTGGATGAGATTTCCCTTCAGCTTTCTTATTTGCAAATGATTTGGTTATTTAATCTAAGCAAAAGAAAACTGATGAATTTTGACAACTAATTACCAATTGAGTATAATCTCTTTCAAATTAGAGAATATCATTGAAAGCATTTTAAATTTTAGAGGGGAAGTCTATATTATCCTTTTAATTTTGATCATTTGTTGGTATGGGTCAAACATAAAAAGATTATTTGAAAGAAAAAAAAAATCAAAGTTATCTTTTCTCTTTAAGATTTCAGCTTGAATATTCTGAGGTTTATATCCTTGAAAAGCGTGAATTTGAGTTAAGATCTTTAAAAGCATAAAAAATTAAAATATATCAGATATCATAAAACATGACTTCAACATCCCCTTTAAAAATGAAGCCACAAATAGTATACAGGAAGACTCTAAGCACTGACACTTCAAAAACCCAAAGAAAACAATGTCTAAAATTTTGGAACAAAGTTCGTTTTGATGTCGATGAAGATTGGATTCATGGAATGAAATATGTTAAAAGAGTTCGTGTAATCACCTTCAAAGAAGCTTCAAAATCATTTGTAAGTTCCTTAGGATCTCTTGAAAAGATGCCTAGTAAAACTATTGTCTGTAAGCCACATAGAATTCTCCAAAGTTTAAAGCCTATTCAAAAAAATATCACTCTATTAATTGATTGTCAGCAGAAGGATTTATTTCGTTTTCCTTTTATCAAGAATTTTTCCTTGAAACTCAGCGATAAAGATTCTTGGAAAAGATTGTTCTTTTGCCCAAATGTTTCAAAGATAAATTTCTTTGTACACACTGAACAGAAGTTATTCGAAATGATAAATTTTATGAATCTAGTTAATGCTTTGAAATTCTGTCAAAAATATGCATATCGATTCCTGAGGTACATCTCCTCTTCGCAATCAATCAAACATTTTTATGTTACTGTGGACGTTTGGGATCCTGAAATAATGGACGCATTTCTTACAATAATTAACAAAACAGTTTACTGCTTAGAGAAATTAAGATCGTTTACGATATATGACCAAGAGTCAATGTTACTAACTGGGGGAATGAAAGAAGAATTTAAAGAGGTTTTTGCAAAGGTAACAGACTTAACATTTGATGGTCGTATACGTGAAAAATATACTCCATCTCTCCTTGGCTTAGAACATTTTCAAAACCTTGAATCTCTTGGTATGGGGATCAAATTTTCAAATCAATGGGATATAACTCAACTTAAGGTCTTTCATAATTTGAAAAAGCTTAAGCATTT
>Ga0182739_1004617_pt1 | contig 11286 bp, 3 predicted proteins | sample eDN5th30CBELigBY_FD_128873 | JGI IMG/M metagenome (GOLD analysis project Ga0182739, IMG submission 128873) | Enriched backyard soil microbial communities from Emeryville, California, USA - eDNA 5th pass 30_C BE-Lig BY (version 2) (version 2) | ecosystem: Environmental > Terrestrial > Soil >... | reverse complement strand
TTCTCGGCGTGGCAGGGGAACCTTACGGGTCCCCGTCGAACGCGCCGGTGATGGCGGCCCGCGCCCTGATGGCGGCTGCGGCGACCTCGGATGGCCTCTTTGTGCCTTATGGGACGGGCGTCGACGAAGAGGTGGTGCGTCGTGCCGTCACCCTGTCGGACTCCATGAGCGGCAAAGGGCGCGTCGGTGCCCTGCGGCCTCTCACAAGTCCGGCGCAATCCGTCACGGTTCTGCTGCGGAGCGATGCCGCCGACCCAACAGGCGTGAGCCGCAGCTCGCTCGTCGTGTTGAACGCCGACCCGTTCAATGCCCGTGCCGTGCCCGTGGATCTTGCGATCCTTCCGCCTTCAGCCGGAGCGGGTTTGGGTGTGAAGGAACACGCAGCGGCCGCCCGACTTGAACCTGGAGAAGTGCGCGTGCTTGAGGTGATGCCGAGTAAGCCCATCCGCAACGGAAAGAAAACCGGCAAGCGGGAGGCCAGCGCGGCAGCAGCGAAGTCGCCCATCGTCATTGAACAGGTAAGCCCTTCCGTGAACGCCGGGGAGTTTGCGGTGAAGAGCGTGGTCGGTCGACCGCTGATGCTCGAGGCGGACATTTTTTCCGATGGTCACGACCTGCTGGCGGCCGAGGTCATCTGGTGGTCCGCCGATGAAGACGAGCGCAGGACCGCGAAGCTGACCCATGTCTCCAATGATCGCTGGCGCGCGACTCTCACTCCAGACCGCATCGGCCGCCATTACTTTTCCGTGGAAGCCTGGCGCGACGAGTACGGCAGCATGGCGCACGGCCTCGAGGTCAAGCAACGGGCCGGCGTGGACGTCTCCGTCGAATTGAAGGAAGCCGCGCTCTTCCTCGAAGAGCTGGACCGGGACGAGGCGGTCAGGACGCTGCTCGCACGGATGAAAAGTGCGGCGGTGGAAGAGTCCGTGGCGCTTCTGACCTCGTCGGAGGCGCGAGCGACGGTGTCCAAGGTGGCCGAACGCCGGTATCGGAGCGACCAGGGGCCATTTCCCATGGAAATCGAGCGGCCGCAGGCAGAGTTCGCCTCCTGGTACGAACTGTTTCCGCGTTCGATCACCGACGACCCGCACAGGCACGGGACGTTCGACGATGTGATCGCCGCTTTGCCCCGCGTCCGCGCCATGGGCTTCGACGTTCTTTACTTCCCGCCCATCCATCCGATCGGCGCGGCTAACCGAAAAGGGCGCAACAACACCCTCACCCCAGGACCGGACGATGTCGGCAGCCCTTATGCGATCGGCAGCGCGGACGGGGGGCACGACGCGATTCATGCACAACTTGGAACACCGGAGGATTTCCGCCGGCTGGTCGCGGCTGCGCAGGAGAATGGACTCGAAATCGCCCTCGACTTCGCGATCCAGTGTTCGCCCGATCATCCGTGGCTGCGCGAGCATCCCGAGTGGTTCAAGCGGCGGCCGGACGGGACGATCAAGTACGCCGAGAATCCGCCGAAGAAATACGAAGACATCGTCAACGTCGACTTCTACGCCAAGGGAGCCATTCCCTCGCTGTGGCTGGCGCTGCGCGACGTCGTCTTGCACTGGGTCGAGGAGGGGGTCCGCATCTTCCGTGTCGACAACCCTCACACCAAACCCCTGCCATTCTGGCACTGGATGATCGGCGACATTCGCGGCCGCCACCCCGATGTGATGTTCCTCTCCGAGGCCTTCACGCGACCGAAGATGATGTACCGCCTGGCCAAGGTCGGGTTCTCTCAATCCTACACGTACTTCACTTGGCGTAATGGCAAGCAGGAGATCACGGATTATCTCGTCGAGCTGTCGACGACTGAGGTCGCGAACTATTTCCGGCCGAACTTCTTCGTCAACACGCCCGACATCAATCCATACTTCCTGCAGAACTCGGGTCGTGCCGGCTTCCTCATCCGGGCGGCCCTCGCCTCCACTCTGTCGGGACTGTGGGGCGTGTACTCCGGATTCGAAGTCTGCGAAGCCGCCGCCCTGCCGGGGCGCGAGGAGTATCTCGATTCGGAGAAATACGAGATCAGGCCGCGCGACTTCGCGGCGCCCGGCAACATCGTCAACGAGATCACCATGCTCAACCGGTTGCGGAGATCTCACCCGGCGTTGCAGAGCCATCTCGGCGTGACTTTCTACAATGCCGGAAACGATCAGGTGCTCGTGTACGGCAAGCGCGTGCCGGGTGCGGAAGACATGGTTCTGGTCGCCGTGAGCCTGGACCCCCATCACCCGCAGGAGACCGGATTCGAGATTCCCCTGTGGGAGTGGAAGCTTGCGGATGACGGCGCCCTCGACGTCGAGGATCTGGTGCACGGCGAGCGCTTCACCTGGCACGGCAAGAACCAACACCTTCGCCTCGATCCCACCTCTCTTCCCTTCGCCATCTGGCGCCTGTCGCCCCGGAGCGCCACATGAATGCCCCCGTCGCCGAGACTGCTGCCACCCTGCCGGTCGCGACCGATCCGTTGTGGTACAAGGACGCCATCATCTATCAGCTCCACGTGAAGTCGTTCTTCGATTCCAACAACGACGGCATCGGCGACTTTCCCGGGCTGATCTCACGTCTTCCCTATATCGCCGAGCTGGGCATCAACACGATCTGGCTCCTGCCGTTCTATCCGTCCCCCCGGCGCGACGACGGGTACGACATCGCCGAATACACGGCGGTGCATCCCGAGTATGGGACGCTCGATGACGTCAAGCGTCTGATCGAAGAGGCGCACAAGCTCGGCATGCGCGTCATCACCGAGCTGGTGATCAATCACACGTCCGACCAGCATGCCTGGTTCCAGAGGGCTCGTCTCGCGCCGCCCGGCTCTCCGGAGCGCGACTTCTACGTCTGGTCGGACAGCGACCAGAAATACGAAGGTACGCGTGTCATCTTCATCGATTCGCTGCGATCCAACTGGACGTGGGATCCCGAGGCTAAGGCCTATTTCTGGCACCGCTTCTATTCGCATCAGCCCGACCTGAACTTCGACAATCCGGCCGTTCTGGAAGCCGTGCTCGGCGTGATGCACTTCTGGCTCGACATGGGTATCGACGGGCTGCGGCTCGATGCGGTGCCCTATCTCGTGGAGCGGGAGGGCACGAACAACGAAAACCTGCCCGAGACGCATGAGGTGCTGAAGCGAATTCGCGCCGAGATCGACAGGGCATATCCGGGCCGCATGCTGCTGGCCGAGGCCAATCAGTGGCCGGAGGACACGAAGGAGTATTTCGGGCAGGGCGACGAGTGCCACATGGCATTCCATTTTCCCCTGATGCCCCGAATGTACATGGCGCTGGCTCGCGAGGACCGATTCCCCATCACCGACATCATGCGGCAGACGCCGCAGATTCCCGACAACTGCCAATGGGCGATTTTCCTGCGCAATCACGACGAGCTGACGCTGGAGATGGTGACCGACTCGGAGCGCGATTACCTCTGGGAAACCTATGCCACCGATCGGCGGGCGCGCCTCAATCTCGGTATCCGCCGCCGGCTTGCGCCGCTGCTGGAGCGTGATCGCCGGCGCATCGAGCTGATGAACTGCCTGCTCCTGTCGATGCCCGGGGCGCCCGTAATCTACTACGGCGACGAACTCGGTATGGGCGACAACATTCGGCTGGGTGACCGCGATGGCGTGCGGACGCCGATGCAGTGGTCGCCCGACCGCAATGGTGGCTTCTCTCGTGCAGACCCGGCGGCGCTGGCGCTTCCCACTATCATGGACGCGCTCTACGGTTACGAAACCGTCAACGTCGAAGCGCAGACGCGCGACGTCCATTCGCTCCTTCATTGGACGCGCAAGATGATCGCCGTGCGGCGCACCCATGCCGCCTTCGGGCGCGGGACGCTGCGTTTCCTCTACCCCAAGAACCGGAAGGTGCTGGCCTATCTGCGCGAGCTCGACGGCGAGGTGATCCTCTGCGTCGCGAATGTGTCGCGCACACCGCAGGCCGTGGAACTGGATCTCTCGGAGTTCACGGGCAGAGTCCCTGTCGAACTCAACGGCGGCTCCCTGTTCCCGCCGGTCGGGCAGCTGACCTATCTGCTGACCTTGCCGCCCTACGGCTTCTATTGGTTCATCCTGGCAAACGAGACGGAGGCGCCCTCATGGCATACGCCTGCGCCGGAACCGTTGCCTGACTACGTGACCGTGGTCCTTCGAGGACCGCTCGGCGACGGGGTGGGGGCCTCGGCTGGGCTGCTGGAACGAGAGTCTCTGCCCCCTTATCTGGCGAAGCGCCGCTGGTTCGGCGCAAAGGACAAGACGCTGAGGTCGTCGCGCTTCGCTTACCTGGTTCGCCTGCCTGGTGCGGGCCGGGAGCTGCTTCTCAGCGAAATCGAGGTCGAGGCCGGCGGCGAGAAGAGCCGCTGGCTGTTGCCACTGTCGATGAGCTGGGAAGACGAGCAGGCGGCGGCGCTCCCGTCACAACTGGCCCTGGCGCGGGTGCGGCGGGGACGACGTATTGGGCTTCTTACCGACGCCTTCGCGTTGCCGGAGTTCGCTCGCGAGATGCTGGATGCGCTGGCATCGGGTGGAAAGATCGACGGACCCGAAGGCCAGATCGTATTCGAGCCAATGCCTGACGGCGTTGACGTACTTCGGCGGCCTGCCGACGCCCAGGTGATCTGGTTGACCGCCGAACAGTCCAACAGCTCCCTGGTCGTCGACGATGCCGTCATGCTCAAGATCTTCCGCCGTATTCAGGCGGGTGAGCACCCGGAAGCGGAGATGAGCCGCTATCTGACCAGTCATGGCTTTACCAATTCACCGGCGTTGCTGGGCGAGGTGGCCCGCATTGCTTCCGACGGCCAACGGTATGCGCTGGCAATTGCGCAGGCCTTCGTGCGGAACCAGGGCGATGCCTGGACCTGGACGCTCAGTCAGTTCAACCGGGCTCTCGACAATCTCGCCAGCCGCGAAGCAACGGCAGAGTCGCGCGACGACGATATTGAAGACTATCACGCGTTTGCCGGGACGATCGGTCGGCAGCTTGGCGCAATGCATCAGGTTCTCGCGCGGCCTACGGAGAACGAAGCCTTCTCGCCCCGGACGGCGGGAACGAAGGACGTGGAGGAATGGGCTGAGCGCGGACTGGGGTTGTTCGGCCGGGCACTCGATGCGATCGCAGCCATCGAAAGTTGGGAAACCGAGGCTGCCGCGGCCGATGCCAAGCGCCTTCTCGACCGCCGCGACGCGCTCACTTCACTGCTGCGGCAACTGGTGCAAAGCGGTCTCGGTTCGAGCGTCACACGCATCCATGGGGATTTCCATCTCGGCCAGGTGCTGATCGCCAGTGCCGATGCCTACATCATCGATTTTGAGGGGGAGCCTGCGAGACCGCTCGAGGAACGCCGACGCAAGGCGAGCCCGATGCGGGATGTGGCGGGGTTGATGCGGTCGTTCGACTATGCGGCTGCCGCTACCCTCGATCCGAAGAACGTCATCGCGAACCGCATTCCGCCGGCTCGCCGTCTCACGCTCGTGACCCGGCTGAGACGGGGCGCCCAACGTGCTTTCCTCGCCGCCTACCAGGAGGCCGCCGCGGGGCTGCCGGGCTTGGACCGCGGCGAGTTGCTCGACTTCTTCCTCGCCGAGAAGGCCGCTTACGAGGTCTGCTACGAGGCGGCGAACCGGCCGGCCTGGGTGCCTATCCCGCTGTCCGGCCTGTCGCGACTGGCCGCTCGTCTCCTGAGGGAAACGCCACCACAGGAGAATGCATGAACGACGAAATCGGCCGGCTCGATCGAGACGCCGCAGAGGCCCTGAGGGCCTGTCGTCCTGTCGACGCGTTCGCGCTCCTGGGACCACATCCCCTGCGGTCCGGGCGCGTGATCAGGGCACTTCTTCCCGGCGCTCTTGGTGTGGACGTGATCGGGCGTGGCGAGAAGCAGCCTTGGGGCGAGTTGACGCCCGGTGCCGTGGACGGCCTTTTCGAGGGACAGTTCGAGCGTGAGGGCGCTTATTCCCTTCGAATCCGTTGGCCCGGCGCGGTCCAGGAAACGGAGGATCCTTACGCGTTCGGTCTCGCGTTGGGGGACCTCGATCTTCACCTGTTTGGCGAAGGGCGCCATTTCGAGCTCGCCGAGGCGCTGGGCGCCAACATCGTCGAACTGGACGGCGTAACAGGCGTGCGTTTCGCGGTTTGGGCGCCGAACGCGGAGCGTGTCTCGGTGATCGGTGACTTCAATTCCTGGGACCGGTGCCGCCACCCGATGCGGATGCGCCCGTCCGCAGGAGTCTGGGAGATCTTCATTCCGCGCCTGGGGGCGGGGACGCGGTACAAGTTCGATATCGTTGGGCCGCACGGCCAACGTCTGCCCGAAAAGGCCGATCCGGTCGCCCAACAGGCGGAGTTGGCGCCGGGAACGGCGTCCGTCGTCGCCGCCCCGGCGAGGGGGCTTCGTTGGACCGATCAGGAGTGGATGGCAGGGCGGGCGGAGCGGCAATCGGCTGCGTCTGCGATTTCCATCTATGAGGTCCATGCCGGATCCTGGATGCGCCAGAAGGCGGGTGCGGGATCCCCGGGGCGCCCGCTGTGGGATTTCCTGGCGGAGCGACTGATCCCCTACGTTCGAGAGATGGGCTTTACCCATGTGGAGATGCTCCCCGTGACGGAGCATCCGTTCGGAGGATCCTGGGGCTATCAGCCTCTGGGCCTGTTCGCGCCGGCGGCGATCTACGGTCCACCGGAGTCATTTGCACGCTTCGTCGATGCGGCACACCGCGCCGGCATCGGAGTCCTGCTCGATTGGGTGCCCGCGCACTTTCCGACCGACCCGCACGGGTTGGCCCGGTTCGACGGCACTGCTCTGTACGAGCATCTCGATCCGCGCGAGGGCTATCATCACGACTGGAACACCTACATCTACAATTTCGGGCGTCGCGAGGTGCAGGGCTTCCTGATCGCCAGCGCGTTGCATTGGCTGGAGCGCTTCCATGTCGACGGGCTGCGCGTCGATGCCGTGGCATCCATGCTCTACCGCGACTACAGCCGGCCGGCCGACGGATGGATCCCGAACGTCTACGGCGGTCGCGAGAACCTGGAGGCGATCGGCTTCCTGCGTCATCTCAATGCGGTCGTCGCCGAAAGGACTCCCGGCGCGATCGTGATCGCGGAGGAATCGACGGCATGGCCCGGCGTGACCGCGCCGCTGCCCGAAGGTCTCGGCTTCTCGTTCAAGTGGAACATGGGTTGGATGCACGACACTTTGCAGTATGTCGAGCACGAGCCCATCCATCGGGCCTATCATCACGATCAGATGACGTTCGGCCTGGTGTACGCCTTCTCGGAACGCTTCGTGTTGCCGATCTCCCATGACGAGGTCGTGCACGGGAAGGGGTCGCTGCTGGGCAAGATGCCTGGCGACCGCTGGCAGCGCTTCGCGAACCTGCGCGCCTATCTCGGATTCATGTGGGCCCATCCGGGCAAGAAGCTCCTGTTCATGGGCTGCGAGATCGCACAGGAGCGCGAATGGAATCATGACGGCGAGATCGACTGGCATCTGCTGGACGACGGGGCGCATGCCGGAATCCAGCGACTCGTGCGGGACCTCAATCGCCTCTATGCGGCCGAGCCCGCGCTGCACGAAACCGACGCAGTTCCGTCTGGCTTTTCCTGGATCGTCGGCGACGACCGGGCCAACTCGGTCTACGCTTTTTTCCGGACCTCATCCTCTGCCGCGCCGCTCCTCGCCGTGTGCAACATGACGCCAGTGCCCCGGCAGGGCTATCGGATCGGCGTTCCAAAGGGCGGCAGATGGCGCGAAGTCGCCAATACCGACTCCCGCTTCTATGGCGGTAGTGACCTTGGCAATGACGGTGGTGTGTCGGCGATCGACATGCCGTCGCATGGCCAGTCCCATTCCATCCAGCTGACATTGCCGCCCCTTGCGACCGTGATCCTGCGCAGCGAGGACTAGGTGGCGACGTCGTCGTGGCCCGACCGGCTGCTGCCGGGTTCGCCTTATCCGCTGGGCGCCACTTGGGACGGGCTCGGCACCAACTTCGCCGTCTTTTCAGCGCATGCGACCCGAATAGAACTGTGCCTGTTCGATCCGTCGGGCCGCCGGCAGATCGCGCGCTTCGACATGCCGGAGTGCACCGACGAAGTCTGGCATGGCTACCTCCCCAATGCCCGTGCGGGGCTCGTCTATGGTTATCGCGCTTACGGGCCCTATGAGCCGCACGCCGGGCATCGCTTCAATCCGCATAAACTGCTGCTGGACCCCTATGCGCGTCGCCTTACGGGCGAAATGCGCAATGCCGATGCGTTGTACGGGTATCGGGTGAATTCGCCGCGCGCCGACCTGTCCTTCGACCGGCGTGACAGCGCACCGGGAGTGATGAAGGGCGTCGTGGCCGACGAGAGCTTCAACTGGGCCGACGATCGGCCGCCGGCCGTGCCGTGGTCGGACACCGTTATCTACGAGACCCATGTCCGGGGTGTCAGTCTGATGCGACAGGACCTGCGATCCCACGAGCGGGGCACCTTCGCGGCTCTCGGCGATCCCGTGTTCATCGACCACCTGCGTCGTCTCGGTGTGACGACCGTGGAGCTGCTGCCGATCCACGCTTTCGTGCAGGACCGATCCCTGCTGGAAAAGGGATTGCGCAACTATTGGGGCTACAACAGCCTCGGATTCTTCGCGCCCGAGCCGCGCTATCTCTCCGATGGTACGGCCGACGAGCTTCGCATTGCTGTTCGGCGGCTGCATGCGGCCGGGCTCGAGCTCATCCTCGACGTGGTCTACAATCATACTGCAGAAGGTAGCGAGCTGGGCCCGACCCTGTCGTTTCGCGGTCTGGACAATGCCAGCTACTACCGGCTCTTGCCCGACAATCCACGTCACTGCATCAACGATACCGGCACGGGTAATACGCTCAACCTGTCGACGCCGCGGGTGCTGCAGATGGTCATGGATTCGCTGCGTCACTGGGTGACCGCGTTCCACGTCGACGGCTTCCGCTTCGACCTCGGCGTCACGCTGGGTCGCGAGGCCCACGGCTTCGATCCCTGCTCGGGCTTCTTCGATGCGATCCGACAGGACCCCGTGCTGCAGAAGGTGAAGCTGATCTCCGAACCCTGGGACATTGGTCCGGGAGGCTATCAGCTGGGCAACCATCCGCCGGGATTCGCCGAGTGGAACGACCGGTTCCGCGATGGGATCAGGCGATACTGGCGCGGTGACCCGGGCCAGCGCGCCGATTTCGCCGCCCGCCTCGCGGGCTCCAGCGACCTGTTCGACCGCCGTCATCGCCGTCCCTGGGCCTCCATCAACTACGTCGCCTCGCACGATGGCTTCACGCTCCTCGACGCCGTGAGATACGGGGAACGCCACAACGAGGCCAACGGCGAGGACAACAAGGACGGCCACGGCGAGAATTACAGCGCGAACTGGGGCGTGGAAGGGGCGAGTGACGATTCTTCCGTCCTCGACACGCGCCACCGACTCCAACGTGCCATGCTCGCTACGCTCTTCCTTGCGCAGGGAACACCCATGCTTCTGGGCGGAGACGAGTTCGGCCGTACCCAGAACGGAAACAACAATGCCTATTGCCAGGACAATGAAACGTCCTGGCTGGACTGGTCGCTACTCGGAAATCCCGAGGGTCAGAAGCTTGCGGCCTTCGTCTCCCGCATCGTGACGCTGAGACACAAGCATGCGGTTCTGCGGGCTCCCCGCTTTCTGCACGGGCTCGAGCATCCTGCGGAAGGCATCGCGGACATTGCCTGGTTCGATGCGACGGGCGACGTAGTGTCCACCGATTCCTGGAACAATGCCGAGGACCGCTGCCTCGTGCTGAGACGCGCCAGTCGCGACAACGGCTCCGTGACGCTGTTGACGGCCTTCTTCAATGCCGACTCGGCCGAGCACAGTTTCATTCTGCCGCAACCGCGCTGGCCCACGCGCATTGTGCTCGACAGCTCCGTGCCCGAAGCCCCGGAGCGCGATTTGCAGGAGGATGAGTTGATGGTCGGACCTCGCAGTGTGGTGCTCGCGCTGGCCACCAAGGCACAAGGATGAAGACGGGATTCGCACGCGACTTGCCCTTCGGTGCGTCGTTGCTGCACACCGGCGCGACGCGCTTCCGATTCTGGGCTCCGGCGGAGAAGTACGTAAGTCTGGTTATCGACGGCGCGTCGCCCGTGCCAATGAAGGCGGCGGACGGAGGTTGGTTCGAAACGGAAGCCGTGTGCGGTGCCGGCACGTCCTATCGATACCGACTCGACAATGGGGTCTCCGTGCCGGACCCAGCCTCGCGCGCGCAAGCGGACGATGTGCATGACCCCAGTCTCGTCGTCGACCCCCACACATACGAATGGCGGCATCCGGAGTGGCGCGGTCGTCCCTGGCACGAGACGGTCCTGTACGAACTGCATGCCGGCGCATTCGGGGGCTTCGCGGGCGTGCAGGCGGCACTGCCTGTATTGGTCGACCTCGGCATTACGGCCGTCGAACTCATGCCGATCAACGATTTTCCGGGCCGGCGCAACTGGGGTTATGACGGCGTGCTGCCGTTCGCACCGGATCGTAGCTACGGCACGCCGGACGAACTCAAGGCTCTCGTCGACGCGGCGCACGGGTTGGGGCTCGGGGTGATCCTCGACGTGGTTTACAACCACTTCGGCCCCGACGGGTGTTACGTCGGCCAGTTCTCGGATGATTATATTCATAGGGATCGCGCGGGTGATTGGGGCGATTCGATCAACTTCGACGGCGAGGGCTCCGGCCCGGCGCGGGAGTTCTTCATCGCCAACGCGAGCTACTGGATCGACGAGTTCCACATCGACGGTCTTCGGCTCGACGCCACGCAGGCGATTCATGATTCCTCATCCGATCATGTTCTTAAGGCGATTACTCGTCGGGCGCGCGAGGCGGCTGGGGAGCGGTCGATCTTGATCTTCGCCGAGAACGAACCGCAGAACGTCCGGTTGACGCGCGCCGAGGGCGAGGGGGGATACGGCCTCGACGGCGCCTGGAACGACGACTTCCACCACGCGGCCCGGGTCGCCCTGACGGGGCGGGCCGAGGCGTACTACGCCGATTATCAGGGGACGCCGCAGGAGTTGATCTCGGCCGTCAAGTGGGGGTTTCTGTTCCAAGGCCAGGTGGTCAAGTGGCAGCGCAAACGTCGCGGAACGCCGACGTTCGGCGCGCCGGCCGCTCGGTTCGTGACCTATCTGGAGAGTCATGATCAGGTGGCGAACTCCACGCGCGGGCGACGGCTGAAAAGCCTCACCAGCCCCGGCGAATATCGGGCGATGACGGCCCTTTGGCTGACCGCGCCGC
>Ga0182739_1004616_pt1 | contig 11287 bp, 8 predicted proteins | sample eDN5th30CBELigBY_FD_128873 | JGI IMG/M metagenome (GOLD analysis project Ga0182739, IMG submission 128873) | Enriched backyard soil microbial communities from Emeryville, California, USA - eDNA 5th pass 30_C BE-Lig BY (version 2) (version 2) | ecosystem: Environmental > Terrestrial > Soil >... | reverse complement strand
TTTTCAATGCACTGAACCGTTCATGCACAATGCGCGGATTTGCCTGTCCATTTGTATCTCCGATGGAAATTTCGTCAGCCCCATCATTTACAAATTGCGCTACGACCCGTTTTACTTGGTCATAGGAGATAGCGCCCTCATACGGACAACTAAAACACATCGACACATAACCCCGAATAAACTTTTGCTGCGCTTTTGCATGCCGGAACATTTCGCTGCACTCCGCCAAAGAATCTTCAATGGAACGCTTAATATTTTTTTGGTTGAATGTCTCACTGGCCCCTACAAATACCGCAATCTGCGGCACACCTGCATCAATTGCCCTTTCCAACGCCTTCATATTTGGGGTTAAAGCAATATATTCCATCCCCAGTTCATTGCAAAATGCCGTAATTTCCTGTGCATCTGCCATTTGGGGAACAATTTTCGGATGGACAAATGAAGCCGTTTCAATACGCTGGAAACCTGCTTCATATAATTGCTTGATTAATTGTTTCTTTTCTTCTGTTGGTACAAAGCGTGATTCATTTTGTAAACCGTCGCGTGGACCTACTTCAATAATTTCAACTTGCTCTGGAAAGTGCATGATTTTCACCTCAATAAGATTTTGGAAGTTTTAATATATGTTCTCCGACGTATGATAATATCAAGTTCGTTGATATTGGTGCTACTTGATAGAGACGTGTCTCTTTAAATTTCCGTTCAATATCGTATTCAGCCGCAAAGCCAAAACCGCCATATGTTTGAATGGCTACATTGGCTGCCTCCCATGATGCATCTGCAGCAAGTAACTTCGCCATATTGGCCTCTGCCCCGCAAGCTTGCTGACGATCATAAAGTTCCGCCGCTTTTATGCGCATTAAGTCCGCTGCTTCAATATGAATATGCGCCTGGGCAATTGGAAACTGTATCCCCTGGTTTTGGCCGATCGGACGATCAAAAACAACGCGTTCTTTTGCATAATTCGTTGCCCGTTCGATAAACCAGCGACCATCACCGATACATTCCGCAGCAATTAAAATCCGTTCAGCATTCATTCCGTCCAAAATATAGCGGAATCCTTTTCCTTCTTCGCCAATCAGATTTTCTACGGGTACCTTTAAATTGTCGATAAATAATTCCGTTGTCGCATGGTTCATCATCGTTTTGATCGGGCGTATTTCTAATCCATTTCCAACTGCTTCATTCAGATCAACAATTAGCACGGACAGGCCTTCACTCTTTTTAACGCATTGATCTTTCGGCGTTGTACGCACTAGTAGAATCATTAAATCCGAATGTTCCGCACGGGAAATGAATACCTTTTGACCATTCACAATATAATGGTCGCCATCGCGTCTCGCAAATGTTTTTAAGTTTGTTGTATCCGTACCAGTATTAGGTTCCGTCACTCCAAATGCTTGTAAACGAAGCGACCCGTCCGCAATCTTCGGCAAATATTTTTCCTTTTGTGCAGGAGAACCATGCCGTAAAATTGTTCCCATCGTATACATTTGTGCATGACATGCGCCGGCGTTCCCGCCTGAACGATTAATCTCTTCTAAAATTACAGATGCCTCCAGTATCCCTAAACCGGAACCACCATATTGTTCTGGTATTAAAGCCCCTAAAAAGCCCGCCTGAGTAATTGCCTCCACAAATTCGGTCGGGTAACCGTCAACCTCATCCAACTTACGCCAATACTCACCATCAAATCGTTTGCAAACTGCTCTTACACCTTCACGAAGTTCTTCTAAAAATGCCAGATTCTCTGTTAACATCATATGAGATCCTCCTACCGTCCGATAAAATTAGGTTTTCTTTTTTCGTTGAAGGCTAAAATACCTTCCATTCGATCCTCAGAAGCGATAACCTCGTTGTATGTTTCGATTTCAATCCGAAATGCCTCAGATGCTTCCAATGAGCTGATTTCTGCTACTTTTTTTACCCCTTGAACTCCTAATGGTGCATTGCCTGCGATTTTTTCAGCTAACTCAATTGCGGAACTCATTACTTCTTCTGATTCGACAACTCGATTAAATAACCCTGCGTTGTGTGCTTCTTCTGCCGAAACAATTCGCCCTGTAAACAGCCATTCTTTTGCAATATGGAGCGGTACACGTTTTGGCAGTAATCGTGCCCCACCTCCGCCCGGCATAATACCTCGAGTGACCTCAGTTAGGCCAACTTTTGCATTTTTACCAGCTACGATTAAATCTGTATTCAATGCAAGTTCAAACCCTCCTGCTAGCGTATAGCCATTGATCGCAGCAATGGTAGGTTGTTTGCAATTGGCTACTGCCTGGAACATTTGTTCAAATAAATGATGCTGCTCTGTCCATTCTGCCTCGTTCATCCCTTTACGCTCTTTTAAATCAGCGCCTGAACAAAAGGCATCTTCAGTAGAGGAAGTTAAAATAACGACGCGAACCGGCTGCTCATTGAATGACTGAAACACAGATAACAGCTGCTTCGCCATTTCTGTATTAAATGCATGGCGCATTTCCGGTCGGTTTAACGTAACAATCGCAATTTTTTCTTCATATTCATATGAAACTTGAATAAATTCCATTCATTCACTTCCCTTTCTGCGAGATTGCTTGATCAATCAATGGCTTCATAATATTTGGTGCAAACTCCTTTTTATAGATCATCATCGTGCGCTTAAAGTGAATGACAACTTGCCCGTCCTGATTGTAGCCGGTTGTTTTCACTTCGATAATTCCTACATTGTTTCGCTTAGCACTTTCTCTTTTTGATACGATTTCTGTGAAAGAGTAAATTGTATCTCCTTCGAAAACCGGGTGTGGGAGCCGTACTTCATCCCACCCCAGATTGGCCATTACATTTTGGGAAATATCTGAAACGGACTGCCCTGTTACTAATGCAATTGTAAATGCAGAATTCACAATCGGTTTTTGAAACTCTGTCTGCTTTGCATAATGATGATCAAAATGAATAGGATTTGTATTTTGTGTCAGCTGTGTAAACCAGCTATTATCGGTCTGCGAAACTGTCCTGCCTAACGCATGTGCAATTATATCGCCTACTTCAAAGTCTTCATAAAACCGTCCATGCCATCCAATTTGAATTTGTTGTTCCATGACAACATCCCCCTTTAAAGTTTGCATAGTTTTTCTGTATATTGTATATTGGATCCAAAATACAACACATAATGAGGTGTTTTTTTATGAAATTTGATCATGATTTAACAGCCGAAACATTACCCTCGAAAATTTACCGGATTCTGCGCGAAGCAATTATAAAAGGGCAGCTGCAGCCAGGCGAACGCCTTGTACAGGATGAACTGGCCAAGACATTAAACGTGAGCCGAATGCCAATCCGGGAAGCGATAAAACAATTGGCTGCTGAAGGCTACGTCACAGTTGAACCGCATAAAGGGGCTATCGTCAAACAATTTACAATACACGAACTGGAAGAGATCTATTTTTTACGGGCAAAGTTTGAACCTATGGCGGCTGCCGAAAGTTTGAAATCGATGTCACCACAATTAGTAACTCAATTGCGTGAGCTTAACGAGAAAATGAAGAAAACGGATGATACAGACGAATATATTCAACTTAATATTGAATTTCATCACCTGTTAATAAAAGATTGTCCTTGGGGGAAATTAAATAATATTATTGAAAATTTGTGGACCGGTTTCCCTCAGCAAACACCACATCTTTTACCTAACCAAATCGCCACTTCCATCAATGAACATGAATTAATGGTGGAAGCTTTGGCTAACAATAACATCGAGCTTACATGCCAATTGCTTGAACAACATATTACACGTGCAAAATATGATGTTCTTAATAACTTTATTCAATAAATTCTATTAATCTTTAAATATTGTATCCAATATCCTATTTTCTCGAATATAACAAAATATTCTCGTTTTGTAAAACAAATTACTAAATTTTCTGAAATATTTTTAACGCAGAACAGAAAAAAAGTGTGTTGAAATTGTTCATTCAACACACTTTTTAATTTATATAAAATTATTTTACAGTAATGACTTCTAGGCCACCCATGTATGGACGTAACACTTCTGGAATAACAACAGAACCGTCTTCTTGTTGATAGTTTTCCAGGATTGCTGCTACTGTACGGCCAATTGCCAGACCTGAACCGTTTAACGTGTGAACGAATTCCGGTTTTGCTCCTGCTTCACGACGGAAACGGATATTGGCACGACGCGCTTGGAAATCTTCGAAGTTTGAACATGAAGAAATTTCGCGGTACATGTTTTGCGCAGGAATCCATACTTCTAAATCGTATTTCTTCGCAGCTGTGAAACCTAAATCTGCTGTACACATTTTTAATTTGCGGTATGGTAAACCTAATAGTTGTAATACCTTTTCAGCATGACCAGTTAAAAGTTCAAGTTGCTCATAAGATTCTTCCGGTTTAACAAAGCGTACTAATTCTACTTTGTTGAACTGGTGCTGACGGATCAGTCCACGTGTATCACGACCTGCAGATCCTGCTTCTGAACGGAAGTTAGCACTGAATGCAGAGAAAGCCTGCGGAAGCATATCTGCTGATAAAATTTCATCACGGTAGTAGTTTGTTACCGGAACTTCAGCAGTTGGAATCAGGTAATAATCCATTTCATCTTCTTCACGAACTAATTTAAATACATCTTCTTCAAACTTCGGTAATTGGCCTGTACCTGTCAGTGAATCGCGGTTAACGATTTGCGGTGGCAGCATTTCTGTATAGCCATGCTCATCTGAATGAAGGTCCATCATGAAGTTCAGTAAAGCACGCTCTAAACGTGCACCTAAACCTTTATAGAATAAGAAACGGCTTCCCGTAACTTTAGCTCCGCGCTCAAAATCCACGATATCTAAATCTTTTGCGATATCCCAGTGTGCTTTCGTTTCAAAATCAAACGCCGGTACATCGCCCCAAGTGTATTCTTCCACATTGTCATCTTCTTCTGTGCCAACAGGTACTGATTCGTGCGGGATATTCGGCAAACGCATCATCATATTTTTGAATTCTTCTTCAATTGCGTTTAATTCAACATCCAATGCTTTAATTTCATCGCCTACTTCACGCATACGTGCAATCACTTCTGTTGCATCTTCTTTGTTGCGCTTCATAACAGAAATTTGTTCAGACACTTTATTGCGCTCTGCTTTCAGTACTTCTGTTTTAGCGATTAATTCACGACGCTTTGTATCTAAGTTTTCAAAGTTATCGAGATTCCCTAAATCCTCATTACGTGTAAGAAGCATACGTTTTACTTCTTCAAAATTGTCGCGGACGCGTTTAATATCTAACATAATTTTTTCCTCCTAGAATTTATGAAATGATGATCTTGAGCACTTTAACGCGTTAATGTATTAGCGGAATAAATACAAAAAAGCCCTCAATCCCTATGAAAGGGACGAGAGCTACCCGCGTTGCCACCCTAATTGAATAGAAAAATCTATTCCTCTTAACAATTAACGACTTTGGTAAGCCGGCTTCCACCTACTATTATTTCGGAAAAAGCATCTCAAGGACGGATTCACAAGTGTTTTTATCAGCTTCCACCGACCGCTGACTCTCTAAAAAAAACGTGCTTGCTACTACTTCCTATCATCGAATTCATTTATAAATTTAACCATACTGTACTATAAAACCATATACATTTGCAAGTTCCTATGAAAACGTTCACTAATTTTCTACATCATGCTATACTTTTCTGACACTATCAACATTAGTTAAATTTGAAATTTCAATATGGCTACATAAGGAGGAAGTAAAGTGCTTTTCTTTCAGCTTCATAAGGACCATACAATTCCACTATATGAACAACTGTATATCGGCATAAAAAATGCAATTACCAACAACCAGCTCGCTGTTGGTGTACGTCTCCCTTCTAAAAGAGAACTTGCAGATTTCTTCAATATAAGTCAAACTACCGTCGAACTTGCATATTCGCAACTGTTGGCGGAAGGCTATATTATGTCAAAACCGCGTGTCGGTTATTTTGTTGAAGAGATCGATTCATTGCCTTACCGCCAAAGTGAAACAGCGAACAATGAAATAAAAAAAACAGCGAAAACTACGGAATATAAAATTGATTTCTCTTCTGCAAAAATTGATGAGGAAGCTTTTCCTTTTACAATATGGAGGAAATACGCAAAAGACGTGCTCGATAGGCCTTTCAAACATTTACTTCAGACAGGAGAACGCCAAGGGGAGCTTGCATTGCGTATTGAAATTGCAAACTATTTACACCAATCACGTGGCATCGAATGTCAGCCAGAGCAAATCGTCATTGGATCCGGTACTGAGCAGTTACTGCCCATGATTTTAAAAATTTTAGATGTCGATTCAAAGCTTGCCTTTGAAAATCCAGGCTATTCACCTATTCCCCGTCATCAATTAGGTCAGCTCGCCATTCCGATTTCTGTTGATACAGATGGTATTGTAGTGGAGGAATTACAGAAATCAAATGCAAATGTCGTTTACATTACACCTTCACATCAATTCCCGACAGGTGCGGTTCTTTCAGCCAACCGTCGCACTCAATTATTAAATTGGGCTGCTAAAACACCGGAGCGCTTTATAATCGAAGATGATTACGACAGCGAATTTCGCTATATTGGAAAGCCCATACCCGCACTCAGAGGGCTTGATGCCAATGACCGGGTCATTTATTTAAGTACTTTTACGAAATCTCTGATGCCATCCTTGCGTGTTGCCTTTTTCGTCTTGCCGCCAACACTTGTTCAGTGCTATCAGGAACATTTTAATTACTATTCTTCTACTGTTCCTCGTTTTGAACAGCATATTTTAGCGAATTTTATGAAGGACGGACACTTTGCCAAACATTTAAATCGGATGCGTAAAATTTACCGTAAAAAACACGATAAATGTATTGAAGTCTTTTCAAATCATTACTCTCAAATAACAATATCCGGAGACGCTGCCGGTACGAACATCCTTGTTGCATTCCGTCATGAGAAATCTGAACGGGAACTGCAACAGATTGCACGTGAACACGGGATTCATATTTTACCGTTATCAAATTATTATTTAACAGAGCAGCATTATTCCAAAAGGACATTTTTATTAGGGTTTGGCAATTTACAGCTTACAGATATTGAGCCGAACATTCATCAGCTAATGGACATTTGGGGAATTTCTAAAAGGTAAAGAGACGTTCCATATAGGAACATCTCTTTATGTTGAAATAATATTAATCCGGTATTGTTCAACCCAATCATGCAATTGTATAAAGTATGCGATGAGTTGCGGTCCTGCCATTAACTGGCCAAACCAAGGTATTTGAAATGATTGACCGTTTGTAGCTAATAATTGTTCTAACTGCTCCTTCTCGAACAATTCATGAAGAACTGAGTGTTTCTGCCGTAAAATTTGCTCCAGCCGATTGTGGACGAGTTCTGTATATTTAGGATGGTACGTTTTCGGATACGGGTTTTTCTTACGTTCCACAACTTCCTTCGGTAAAAGGTCCTGAAACGCTTTTCGTAAAATCCCCTTTTCCATGCCGCCGCTGTTTTTCATTTCCCAAGGAATATTCCATACGTATTCGATTATTGTATGATCGGCAAACGGTACACGAACTTCCATACTTGCACCCATCGTCATCCGGTCATTTCGTTCCAATAATGTCTGCATAAAGAACTGGTTATTTAAATAAAACAGCTGCTGGCGTTCCTGCTCTTCTTTAGTCCCTATAAAAGACGGCATCCCCTTTACCGCCTCTTCATAGGTACTTTTCATAAACTGCGGTAACTGCAGGCGCTTTTGCCAATCTGATTTAAATAACTGTTCACGTTCCTTTGTAGAACGAAGCCATGGGAAAATCGTTTCTCTTTTTCCTTCATAAAACCATGGATAACCGCCAAAAACTTCGTCAGCACATTCACCCGACAGCGCTACAGTATGTTCTTTTTTCATTTCTTTGCAGAATAAATAAAATGAGCTATCAATATCGGCCATACTCGGCATGTCTTTTAAGCGCATCGCCTGTTCTAAAGCATCTACTAACTCTTGTTGGGTCAGCGTCACTTGGCGGTGCTTTGTCTGAAATGCCTGTTGCATTTTCCCGATCCAGTATTCATCCTGTGACGTTTGAAATGAGTTTTTCGTGAAGTGATAGTCATTTTCCTCAAATGCTACGGAATAAGTCGACAATGTTTTCTGCTCTTTTGCTAGATGTTGTGCTGCAACCGCCGTAATGATACTTGAATCAAGTCCACCTGAAAGCATTGTGCTTAGCGGTACATCACTTATTAACTGACGAATAATCGCATTTGTTACGAGTTCCCGGACATTTTCAATTGTTTCTGCCTCTGAATGCTCATGTTGTTTACTTTCGATATCCCAGTAATGCCAGCTTTTTCTGAAACCGCTCCGCACCATCATTGCGTATGCGGGCTTAACTTCCTTAATTCCTTTAAATATGGCATGCCCCACAATACGTGATGGACCAAGGCTGAATAATGCAGCAAGCCCTTCTGCATCCACTTCCGCCTTCACAGCAGGATGTGCCAGTATCCCTTTTATTTCTGAACTGAACAATAGCCCATCCGGAAGTTCATAATAAAACAGCGGCTTTACCCCTAGCCGGTCTCGACATAGAAATAACGACTGCTCCTGCTCGTTCCATACAGCAAAAGCAAAGATCCCATTTAAGTACTCCATACAGCGCTCTTTCCATTCCGCATATGCCATTAAAATAACTTCTGTATCGGATGTCGTATAAAAGGAATGCCCTAAAGTTTTAAGCTGTTCACGTAACTCATTTGCATTGTAAACTTCCCCATTATATACGATGGTCAAATCGCCTCGAGTCATCGGTTGATTACCTGTCACTAAATCAATGATTGCAAGCCGTTTATGGCCGAGTAAAGCATGTTTGCTTATAAAGTACCCTTCACTATCCGGACCACGATGTAAAAGCGTCCTCGTCATTTTTTTTATCATTGCTTCTTCATTTACTAAGTGAGTCGAATAATCAATCCAACCAGATATTCCACACATAATTAATCCCTCCATGTATCAATGTATGTTTTCCATGGTTTATCGACAAATTGTCCCATTCGAAAAAATGCTTTTAGACGAAAAAAAAGCTTTTCTACAAGTGATTACTTATAGAAAAGCCCATTCATTATTTAATTAAGTTACCTGCAAATCCAAATACACCATTCCATAAATTACCGAAAAAGCTTCCGATACCTTGGAACATCAATGAGATTTTACCGGCACGTTCTACCGCTTCTGTCGTTACGACATCTGCTGTAATAGGATTGCCGTCGATATAGCCGAAATCCATACCTTCTTTAGGTGCAAGTATAGCCTGGCCTACTACTTGGTCTTTCTCAATTCCTGCTTCAAGTTCTTTCTTGTCCAATGTCAATGTCGGAACGTATGAATCTTTTTCGCTCGTCTTAACCATTACAGAAACCGGTTCTTTTACACCGATTTTGACAGAGTCCTCTTTCCCTTTAATAACAGGGATTGATTTTTGATCTTCAAATACATAGTTACCTGGAAGAAGTTCTACTTTTGAAAATTGACCAAATCCATAATCGAATAACTTCGCTGTCGCATCAAAACGTGCTTTATAAGAGCCAACACCTTTTGAATCCACTGCTTTCATTACTACCGCGATTAAACGTGTATCACCGCGTTTAGCTGTACCTGTAAACGTATGACCGGCAAAATCAGTTGTTCCTGTTTTTAAGCCGTCTACGCCTTCATATTCATAAACAAGACCTGGTAGCATGAAGTTCCAGTTGGACATGCTAATTGCATCCGAAGTTCCTTCACGGAATACTTTCTTCGGAATTTTTGCTGTTTCTAACATGTCAGGATGATCTTTTAATAAGTTGTACGCCAATTTTGCTACAGACCGAGCCGGCATTACGTTTTCATCCTTTTCTCCAGTACCTTCTGGATGCATGCCTTGTAAATCGGCATTATTCAAACCTGTTGCGTTTACAAATTTATAATTTTCCAAGCCAAGTTCTTCTGCTTTTTTATCCATCAATTTCAGGAATTCTTTTTCTGTACCTGCAATTGTTTCAGCAATTGCAATTGTAGCAGCATTTGCAGAATAGATTGCCATTGCTTCATATAACTCTCTAATCGTATACGTACCATCAGCACGTAACGGCACATTACTCAATAAACGGTTTTGGGAAACTTTATATGTATACTCTGATACATTATATTGCTGATCCCATGAAATTGAGCCTTCTTCTATTGCATCAAGTAATAGATACTCTGTCATCATTTTTGTCATACTTGCAATACCTAAAGCTGTCTCTGCGTTTTGCTCATATAAAATTTTTCCTGTGTCTGCATCAATTAAAATTGCTGCATCTACCGTTAATCCCAAATCCGTTGCTGCGTTCGTCTTAGCAGGTGTCATCGCCAGCATGCTAAGTATTAAAATCGGGATTAAGACAATGCTTAATACCGTTTGCTTTCTTACCTTCTTCACAAAGCTACCTCCAATTTTTATTCTTGTCTAACGTCATTTTATCATACATAAGTAGTTGTATGTGACCTTCTGTTAATAAAAAAACGTTACTATCTTCAATTTGACGATAGTAACGTTTGAAAGTTTCCTAGTAATTATTGTAAAGAGTAGTTTGGTGATTCCTTCGTAATTTGTACATCATGTGGATGTGATTCACGTAAGCCTGCACCCGACATTTTAATGAACTGTGAATTTTCACGTAAATGTTCTAAATCCGGTGCACCGCAGTAACCCATTCCGGCACGTACACCACCAACTAATTGGTGAATTGTATCTGCTAAAGGTCCTTTGTATGGTAAACGTCCTTCAATTCCTTCTGGTACAAGCTTTTTCGCATCTTCTTGGAAGTAACGGTCTTTAGAACCTTTTTCCATTGCACCTAGTGAACCCATTCCGCGGTACACTTTAAAGCGACGCCCTTGGAAAATTTCTGTTTCACCTGGAGATTCAGATGTTCCTGCTAATAATGAACCTAACATTACAGTATGTCCACCTGCAGCTAATGCTTTTACGATATCGCCTGAATACTTGATACCGCCATCCGCAATAATTGTTTTGCCTAATTCACGGGCAACTGATGCTGCATCGTATACAGCTGTAATTTGGGGTACACCAACACCTGCAACAACACGAGTTGTACAAATTGAACCAGGTCCGATTCCTACTTTTACAACATCGGCACCAGCTTCGAATAATGCACGTGTCCCTTCAGCTGTTGCAACATTCCCTGCAATAATATCCAAGTCCGGGTAAGCTGCACGAATGTCTTTAATTGTATTTAAAACGCCT
>Ga0182739_1004615_pt1 | contig 11287 bp, 10 predicted proteins | sample eDN5th30CBELigBY_FD_128873 | JGI IMG/M metagenome (GOLD analysis project Ga0182739, IMG submission 128873) | Enriched backyard soil microbial communities from Emeryville, California, USA - eDNA 5th pass 30_C BE-Lig BY (version 2) (version 2) | ecosystem: Environmental > Terrestrial > Soil >... | reverse complement strand
TTTACTCTTTGTTGAGCTAAAGAGTCATCTAAAGACAAAAGTGCCATGAAACATCTCATACCGCTCTTGATTGAAGGGCTATCGGTGTCGAGAACAATAGATATTATAGCTTTAAATAAGTGGCCTGTAAACTTTGCATCTTCATAAGCAAGATAAGAATAGAATTGTGCAACATTTCTATAACCGATTTTGGTTTGTGCGTCATGAATAACTTTTGCGACAAAGTTTCCAGATGGTGTTAAGAGAGTCATTTCATTAGAATGTAACTCACAATCAAAATCTCCAATTTGCCATTGACATCTCTTTGGATTTGAACTGACTTTACAATAGCGAAGAAGCATATTAACAGTTTTCCAAATGTATGATTTCTGTGCTGAATGATTTTCAGATGTTTGACGATCTTTTCTCTTCAACATAAATTCTTCCCATGCTGTTCTAATCTTCTTCTTTTCTTCTTGAGGTTGTCCAAGATCCAATTGTTCTGGCTCTTTATATTGAACATCTGACATATCTCTAAAGAACTGATTCAATGGAGAAGCATCTTCATAGAAGAAGTCCATTAATCTACCAATAACTCTTTTTGCAATTAAATACTCAGCAACTTCATGACCACATGAAATCATTTCACAGAACAAACGGAAGAATTCTGTGTAGTCACGATTATTCTCTTTTGCTTCGAAAATCAAGTTTATGCAACTGTTTGTAAAGTTAGCAAGTGTAGTCTTTGGTAATTGTGTAGCTTCATCAACATCAAACATTCTGTTACCTGTACCTTTTCCTTCATATTCGAATACAGTTTTATATGCTGCTATTATAAGTCCAACTGAGAACCTTTGCATGTCCTAATTACTTAAAAACACTAAAGACAAAAAAAGGATTTACTGAGACAGGACAATCAAGGAAAAATTCAAGTTTAAGCTTTTTGGCTGAGAACATTTCAAGAAGCCATAAAGAAGCAGGAACATTCTAACAACATTATTTTTATTCAAGAGAAAAAACTTACTTTGCTTAATTGATATTTCAAGAAAGGCAAGAATTTAATAATGCTATTACGAGGCTTGTCTCTCAAGATAGCAGTTAATAAGAAGAGGACGCCAAGCTTGATAGTTTCAAGATCATAATATTCATCAGCATTTGTAGCTTGTTCAATAGAAGTGATTTTTTGGTAATTCAAGTTTGGTAGAATTTGTCTTTTGGTTACGATCTCTTCTACAAAGTCAAAGTATTCTTTACTAAAGATATTTTTATGCATATGGAACTTCTGATTCTTTTCCATAAGATTTTGTAAAAATTCTGGTGGAACATTTTTCAAATCTTCAGCATTTTCTTCTTTAACTGAATCAACAGTTGAATCTGAAGTGAGTTTTCTCACAACAGGAAGTCTTTCATCTTGAGTATTTTCCAATGTAACTTGTGTTGAATTCATTGTTTGACTTTCATTGATGTCTTCTTTTGCTTCTTCTCCATTAGCTGGCTTAGCGGCAGTTTCATCTTTATTTACAATGACTTTCTCTTCATTGAAATGTTCGATTCTCTCATAGAAAAGAAGATATGCGTTCTTAATCTTCTCAGTAGATGAGTTATCTCCAACACTATAATACTTCCATCTATTAATTATTAACACTTTTAAACCTAGAAAAAATTTACTTTTCTTCACCTCCAAAAGCGACATTAGCAATATTTTTAGGATCAAAATTGGTAACCATGTGATCATTGAATTCATACCATTTCTTATCCTCAGGAACTTCAGGTGCTTCACGATCTTGAATCAAAGAGTAATAATGTCCTGAATCAGCAAAACCTAAATGAATAACGACTCCTGTTAATTTATATTCAAAGTATGAAGTTGGATATTCCTGATTGTCTTCATTCTTTTGTTCAGTATCTTGATTTATATCGTTTTCATTCTTCTTTGCTTTTTCAGCTTTTCTAAGACCTTGTTGAGTGTAAGCTTCCAAATTTAATCTTGTAGGGAACTCCCATAAATCATTAACTTTCACTTTTGCCATGGCATCGAAATCAAATTCAAATCTTTTAAGAACCATAATAAGATGATTTGGGAGTTTCTTAAGACAAGCACGCTTAAGTGTATTCACTTTTTTATCACATTGAGCACAATGATAAGCATTATCTCCTTCCAACATTTCTCCTTCAACAAAAGCAGCCAAACTTTGATCAATATTCTTCTTATTTTTGACTTGAAGGTTGACTGTAAGGAAAGATTCTTCTCTTTCACTGTAGTGAGGACATCCTTTGCAAATAAGTTCATTACTCACAATACCACCGAAATGTTGCTTTATGGAATGTTCATGTTTTGTTCCCTTGATTTGAGTTTCAAGTCTATCCATAAACATATTAAAGAATTCATCAGCATCCATCTGTTCGAAAACATTAGTGGGATTTCCTTCATAGTCTTTAAAGGCATGACAGAAACCTTTAGGATTGAAGTATTGTTTCTCACTTTCGTTAAGAGCAGCGAAAATACACTAAAAAAATTAAATTACTCTCCCAATAAATAATATGAAGTTTACTTTAAGTTGATAAAGAATGTTGTCTTCAGGAGGAGTAGTTTGTAAAGATCTGTCTTCAACTTGAAGCACTGCTTTTCTGAAAGTTGGAATCATGTATAATTGTTGAATTGTCGCAATCATATAACAAACTATAAAAAATTTACTTAGCTTAAACCATCGAAAAATCTTACTGCATCCCAAATTTTTCAAACCAACATAACCAGTTGATGATTTCTCATTATTCTTTTGAGTAATATGCCAATCAACCCATCTCTTCGTTCTCCAATTTGCGTTTCTGTGAATAGGTGCAATATAATTGATAATTTCCTTTAAGTTCTCTGAACTTCCTTTAGCAAGCTCGACAAGAAGTCTAAGAGCTGCATATCTACTCATATGATTCTTGCATTTTGGTCCAGGGATAAGTTTTCTATTAGTTCTTCTTGGAATTTCAAACAAGCAATTTTGTAATAATTCCGATACTAATTTCTCCTCTTGTCCATATTTGTAAGCCTTTTCTGGGAATCTCAAGAAAAGTCCTCTCATCAACAATAAAACTCCATTCAAGACAACATCAACATCTTTGTGACTTTTTTCCTTTGGATTTCTTTCTTTAATGAATTTAGCAAGTTGTCCAAGCAATTTATCCACATCAAAGTTCAACTCACCGAAATTGATATAGTTGACAACATTAGTAAGCATTCTAAAGAACACTTCTGATTTATCTTGATAAACCAATGCTTTTTGTAAAGTACTTTGTAGTAAAATTGGGAGGAAGAATTGATGAGGTGTAGGCTTAATTCCAGTTTGTTGGAATTGTATCAAGAGGCTGAGAATACCATGAGACAATTTCTCTTTCAAATGAGGATTATTGCTTTCAATGAGCCCAATTGAGAGCATAGATTCTAATTGAGGATATTTATAGATTTCTGTAAGTAATGCAGGATTTCTTTGAGCACTGATAAGTAACAAAGATTGAGCATAAGAAATAAGCTCAGATTCATAATAAAGATTTTCAGGGACTTGAACACTTTCTTGATAATTTGGATAGTAAACTTTGATCATTGGCTGAGGAGTTTGCTCACTGTTATTTTCAGTTTGTTCGCGTTGAAGAGAATATTCACAAGTGTTATTGATAACTCTTAACATTGTGCGGACCATATCAATCTCGAGTTCAGCTGTTTTCTCAGGGAAAACAATTTGGAAGTTGAGCCTAAAGTTATAAGCAAACTGTAGAAAAATAGAGTTTTACTTTGAGAAATAGTAACAGACAATCTTGAGGATGATACTGAGACTTTTAATGGAAATGAGTGATTTGATATTAGAACTTTGAGGTTGTAAAGCAATTTCCATGATAGTTTTTAAGCCTCCAGTTTCATAGAATTTTTGCATCCTAAGATACAATTTATAAAAAAAGAAGTAAAAAATAATTTACCAGTCATCATCTTTAAACATTGGTGAAAAATCTTGTTGGGTGAAATCTACAGGACTATTCAAAAAGTTAATCAAAAATGAATAATTATTCTTTACTTTAATCTTTCTGCTTCTTTATCTAAAAGGAAATCCTCAATAATTTGAAGACAATACAATAAACGATGAGGGTGATGAGATTTGACTTCTAAAAGAGAATCCCAGCTTTCGCTAACTTCAAAAAGAGAGTTCTTTATTTTTTCATTAATAGGTAATCTAATCAAAAGATCCCAAACTGCATTCACAGCTAATATAAAGTTTATTTAATTTTCAAAGAAAATATTTTACCTTGAACATCTTCTGACAACAATTTGAAAAGAAGATCAATATACTCTGTATTCTGAGTCATAATAAGTTTAGGATGGAAATCACCGCTATCATTCTTTGGAGGTTGAACTTTAAAGATAATATATGGACCTCCAAATGGGAAGTTATAAAGTGCTGAATCATCTTCATCGCTTTCGATCAAAGATCCTTTACAATACAACTTAAATTCATTTGTTGCAAAACCAAAGCTTTCTGAAATAAGGCTTCTAAGATATCCAATAGATTGAGTGGAATTAATTGAAACGTGCTTAATATTATTATCAGGCTTTAAAACAATAGTAGCAGTCATATTGATATTATAACGTCTTTTTTCTCCACCTTCAGTTGCTTCTGGGCGGATTTTGCCTTCGAAAGCATCAAAGAAACTCATTAACAAGAGCACAGATTTTGAAATAAGTCTATCGTTTTGCTTTTGGTATCCTTCTTTTAAAAGGTTCATGCATTTGTAAGTAAATTCTTCACAGATCTTCTTCTTTTCTTTTTCAAGGTTTTGGCCGAGTCTTAAACAACAACTAACCAACACATTCACAACTTTACTTATTGTGTTTTGATTCTTGCAATTCAAAAATATACTCCATAAACTTTCTTTTCCTTCATATGCTAAATCATAAATCAAGAATTTCGAGCCTTTTACTGTCTTGAAATTTCCTTTAATTTCGTTAATTGTTCTGAAATAAGTCTGGAAACATTCGAAAGCCTTTGGTGACATGTTGATAAAATCGAGCTTTTTGTGATTACATAAAATCTTTTCAAAGAATTGAGGAATCATTTCCTTTTCAATCACAGAAGAAAAATCTTCATATGAACTAGACTCATGATTTTTACTGATCCAATTAAAGAAATAATCTCTATCTGATTCCCAAATAGCATTAAGTGCTAACAACTCCCAAAGTCTGTCTAATTGTTTCAAACTAAAGCTTAGCTCATATGAGGGGTTTGTTAAGATGTATTCCAAGAAAGCAAGTCTGTTATGGAAATTGATAGTATAAGAGTATTTTCCAAAGTATACCTTTTCCTTTTCTTCTTCTGTTGGATCACTTTTGCTTTTACTGAAGATTTCTTGCATTCTTCTATGGAAGTGTTCAAATTCTGTAATCAGTAATTCAACAATATCAAATTCAGTATCTAATTGTTCCAAGACTCCTCCAAGAGAATTTTCAATATCATAACGATGGGTATGGAAAGTAGTACTCAAAAGTGAATGAACCAAGTTGATACATTGGGATACTGATTCATTTTTTCTGATTTTTTCCAAGGAAGCCCTCAAGTAAACTTTCTTCAAATCTTGGCATGATCTTTCTTTTAATGTTTCAATAAGTCCATTTAAGGCATTTTCAGATAAAGTAGGACTGAGCTTGCTTTCATCGAGCATCAATCTCCATAAAGTATCCACGCAATGGAATTTAGATTCATCAACTTCATATGATCCTTCTTTTAAAGCCTTGATAGAAGAAGATGGAAGAGTTTTTTGGGCAAATCCTTTGACAAGGTTGAGAGTAATATCATTTTGTTCTTCATCTGGAATTGAGTTAATCTTTTGCTTTAAGTAATTTATGCCCTGAGTATCGAGAATATCAGCGATTTCTACAATAAGATTGTAGATACCAATTGTGATAGCTTCATGCTTACCAGCACAAGAGTTCCATAAAAGATCAAGAAGATTCAAAGGAAGTTTTTCGAACTTAGCAATAAATTTGATAATCTCATGAGTACGCTTGATAATTTCGATATGAATAGAATCTCCTAAAATAAGATCGAAAATTTTGTTTTTATTGATCCATTCAATGAACATCTTTGCATTTAGTTTCTTTGTCATTTTTTGGCTGTAAATAGAACTGTATTGTTGGGGTTCTTTTGCAAAGTCTTCGTGGAATTCAATTTTTTCTGTTAGTTCTTTGATTTCATTTATTCCTCTAAGTCTCTTCTCAAAATAAGGGCAAGTCAAAAATTTCAAGGATAAATCTAATTCAGCTGTTTCAGTCATAAGATAAATTTCTTCTTGAGGGAAATAATGAATTAAAAGATTCTGAGCTCTAAATAAAAACTTGACTAATATTTCTCTATCCAAATCTTTTATTTCTTTATCACTGATAAAGGTCAATCTTCTTTGAATTGCAGTCTTAATAGCTGGGATAAGTTTATTCTGAAGATCCTTATTAAGATATTGATGAATATTTGTAATATTGAATAAAAGTAACATCATAATTTTAAATGGAGGAAGTAAAGGGCCATTATTAACCTCAGCTTGTTCTTCTCTGTGGAATGTGAAAGCATTTAACCAAGCATCAAAACCTCCATGTTGTCCAAATAGATTTATAAGTTGACAAATAAGTTCTGAGAACTTTTTATTCTTCTTTTTCGATGTGATTTCTTCCTCACCTTTTTGTACATCAGCAGTCCATCTAGTAGTAATATCTCTGCCTGAAAAGTCATCTGATTCGCATATTGCAATTTCATATTCTTCAGAATCAAAGCTCTATTAAAATTAATCACATTATGTATTTATTAATTTTCAAAAGGCAAATAAAGAAGAGAGAGAAATTATAAATATGAAATAAAAATAAGACAAAATATTACTCCAAATTCACTCCAGAGACGATCTGAAGATCCAAGAATTTTATTGAATGAGTCAGCCATTTCAAACAAGGAATGAACCAATGCAATTCTTTGGTTAGTTAAAAATGCATCAAGATTTGCGATTCCATCCAAATACTATAAAATAAATAAAATCAACTTTTTTCCTTATAGAAAATTTTTCTTACGTCTTGAATGTAGTCAGGAATCATATTAAGAAATTTAGCATAAGCTTGGAAGAAAATCTCAAAGTATTTAAAAACGTAAGGAAGTTCTTCTTTAGGGTTCTTGTACTCGAATTGCAAGAGACAATCTATATAAATATATTCAGTTCCTCTAAGATATTGAGTTATTTCATGAGAATTCTCAAAGCATGTGAAGTTTGAGGCCACTACTTCCTTGAGCTTTTGAATTTTCTTATAATATTGTTGATTTCAAGAAAACTAGAATGAAAATACTTGTTTAGCTTCTTCAATTGAGAATTTCCAGTCTCTAATAGCAAATTTAGTTTGACCTGAATATCCTGCTGAATATTTTCTGAATGGAGAAAGCTTAGATGAAGTAAATTTAAGCCACTAAACAGGTTAGTTGAATTTCAAAAGAAAAATATTGTTTTACTTCATCCCATTTATGACTCCAACCATCAAAGTTGATTCTTATAGTGCGATCATCATCACATCTTTCAAGAATTTTAGCAAGACACCAATTATTAACCGAGTCTTTGCAATCAATGTAGGTACCCTGAAGATAGAAATCGATTGGATCGAATTTTTTCTTTGGTTTATCCTTTTTTTGTTGATTTTCAACCTTCTCGTTAGACGTAGGTTCAGTTTCTAATGTTGTGCTCATCAGAAATTTTTTCCTTAGGTTCAAATATTTTTAATATACAATTTATCCGAGTTATATATATTAAAAATGCGAAGGTATATTATGTAAATTTACGTTTATCATCAGATAGCCTAACAATTTATATAATTAATTAATTCCTTTAGATCAATAAACCTCAAAATAAACATGATTTCCTTGCGTTATTGGCTTGAAATTATCAAATATCTAGTGTTATAAAGAAACCCTTAACACTTTTGGCTATGAATCCCAATTTTTATGTAGATATAAGGTTGAGACTGTAATTAAAGTCAACACTTATGTTCATAAAAAAAAATTAATTGTTCCCTAATCAGATTAAGAAGATACAAGATATTATTAAGAAAATCTTTAATTATAGTTAGAAATATGAATGAGTTATTTCGATAATTAATATTAAAACAAATCAGGTTTGGATTGGAATAAAATAACTTTTTGATTCTTTTTTCGCTTTTTTCTTTATTTTTGAATTTTTGAAATTATTGTTTGTAAAAAGAAAATGATAGAAATGTGCCAAAAAGAAATTAAACTGAGACTTTGCTAGATTTATAATGAACTCATCTGTAAAAATTATCCACGTTTTTTGACCATAGAGTTAATTATCTTCACCTAAGTTTTTCGCGCCATTAAAATCCTTTTACAATCTGATCAATTATGAATTTTGCGAAAATTAAATAAAAAACCTAAATACCTTTCTTTTTAGTATCTCAACTAAAATAGCAAATTTATCACAATTTCAAAAAATCTTTGACGTTTTCTCAGTTTTACTCCCCTATGCATTTTTCAATTTTTTTAAAGGTTTCCTATTTGTATTTTTTTTTTTCAATAAGATGAAAAAAATTTACTCGATTTCACAATTTTTGAAAATATTTTTTTCCTTTTTAAGGAGGGAATATTTTATCATATTTAATAATGAAACTTCCTTCTGTTGAAGAATATTACAAAATAATAAAAAAGATAATTTATTAAGGTATAAAAATATAAGTTTTTTTTAGGAAAAAAAAATACAATTTTCAGTCCTAACTAAAATAAAAAATCACCTATAATAAATAGTCCTGTTGGAAAATCGTGACTTAATTGGTTTGTTTATAATATTCACCAAATAAAGTTTGGAATATATTCTTATAAAAGCAACCTGCGTATACAAGTACACTTCCAATATATCATTATATAACATTTTCAATGAATTCTAAGCTTGTTAAATCCTCTAATTAGATATTGCAAAACTCTGGTCTGTCTTTAAAATTTGGAGAAAGAATATTGTCTTTTGGAAATTATTTTATAAATATTTTTTTTTTAGATCTTTTTCTATAAAATTATTAGCCTTCAATTTATTTAAATAATTTCTTACTGGCTTTGGCTTTCTTTTGTCTTTACCAAGAATGGTACCAAGTTTCTTATTCTTATTGGGATTTCTTCTATTAAATTATTAGCTTTTATTCAAACAATTAATATTTTACTTTTTAGCCAAGTTTTCAGCAATATCTTTATCAGTTATACCAGATGAACCATATTTAGAGTCCTAATTTATTTAGATTTAAATTTTCTTGAAATTTTTTTACCATAATCTTTTCATTATTAGCCAATAATGTGGCAACTCTATCAGCCAAAGTGATAGCCTTGCTTTCCAATTTGTTAACATCTCCCTTTTCGAAGATCAAGCAGTTGGAGTCAATATCCAAATAAGCTTTAATTTCCTTGTTAAAAACGAGCTAATTCATTTTTAATATCATGAAGAAAAATAATAAATTTACCTTGCTGATCATTGAGTGAACGTAGTCCTTATCTAACTCAAAATCTTTAGCAATAGATTCAATATTGACTGAGTCATAGATATTTTGAATGGTGAGTAAATAGCATTTGAATGCTTGTTCTTTAACTTTCACCAAAAGATTTTCTTTAGCCTTAGCAGCATTTTGAGTGAGTCTAGCCCAGATAGTGGTAGAAAGAAGACCATCATAGCATTTGCGCCAGTTTCCTTGTTGTAATTCTTTTCCAGCAACCATAATACGATCTCTATTAGTTTCAGGAAGTCCATAGAAATTCTTTATAAATTTTTAGACATAATTCAAATTGAATAAAAATACCTTGTAAAGATCATAAAGTCTCTTGAAAGCTAAGAATCTTTGTTTCTTAGCAGCTTCAACTGGATCGACGAGAAGAGCGGGCATTTCAACAAGAACTGAAGCAATAAGGTAAATAGATTCAACCAATTCAATATTGATGTGCATGTGGTTAGGAAGTAATCTTCTTCTTTCTTCCTTTTCATTGGCAAATCTAGAAAGACCTTGGCCAAGGAGTTCTCTGATCTTGGTGGAGCTGATAATGTCAGAAAGAGCATGAACAGTTTCTTGGATCAAACCCAAACTGAAAGCACAGAGACCAAGTTGAACAAGAGTTCTGTTGTAAAGGATTTGAGTTCCAGCATCAAGACTGGCGCTGATTTCTGGGATGTGTGACATTAAGAAATACTCTTTTGCGAGATAATATCTACCATTAATACTATCAAAAACAATTAAATAAAAATTCTTTCAAGCTATTTACGCATGGTTATAGATTTGGTAAAGTAAAGTCTTTATGATGAGCTTATTGTCATTTGAAGTGTAGACTTTAGTAGCGAGCTCATGGATAGTCTTTTCGGTGTTGGTTTCTTGATAGAATTCATTCTTGCCTTTAATGTTTCTTTCAGTGGCAGAAAGTCTAAGCTTTTCCAAAAGAGAATCTGGCATGTAATAGATACATTCAAGCTTTTTATAAGCGAATCTAAAAAAAAAGATTTAAGGCTTTTTGAAACGAAAATTATAGCTACTTTGTGCTGTGGAAATTGTCATCAAGACTTTTGAATAGAGTGTAAGCTTCATCAGCTAATTTAATCAAAGAAGAATAATCCTTCATTCTTTCAACATATTCCTTTATTTATATTTAATAACTCGCTAAAGTCTTATTTTTACCAAAGTGGAGCTTTCCAAAGCCTTGAAAGCTTTATATAATTCGCTATCAAGTCCATCGAAATGAGTGGCGAAAGATTCAACAACAGAGTTGTCTTTGTAGTAGAGATCTCCTTCCTTTTGGAAAGTTCTAACTTGAGACAAGTCGTTCTTCTTATTCTTAATGATTTTGAAGAACTCTTGCAAGTTTTCAAAGTTTTCTAACCAATAGTTTCTTGGCATGCAATATTGGGAGAATTGTCTGGAGAAATCCATTCTAGTTGGCATAAGGATCAACAAGATCTAAATAATAATTTAGAATGACTCCATCTATTAAATGTAATTACTTCAAGTCTCTTTATTTCATCTCCTCTAACTTTATCAAAGAATTCTTGGAGGGCGTCCAAATCTTCTTCAACAGTAACCTTCTTTTCTTTAACTGAAATCTTTCTACCAGCTCTCTTTTCGACAATTTCAACAATTCTTTTATCAAGCTCATCAAGAGTGTAAGCCTTCTTGGTGACCTTTTCTGGCTTTTCGTCATCTTCAGCAAAGATCTTTTCGACTTTTTCCTTTTGTCTCTTGATTTTTTCAGCCTTCTTTTCGTTTCTTTCTTTC
>Ga0182739_1004614_pt1 | contig 11288 bp, 10 predicted proteins | sample eDN5th30CBELigBY_FD_128873 | JGI IMG/M metagenome (GOLD analysis project Ga0182739, IMG submission 128873) | Enriched backyard soil microbial communities from Emeryville, California, USA - eDNA 5th pass 30_C BE-Lig BY (version 2) (version 2) | ecosystem: Environmental > Terrestrial > Soil >... | reverse complement strand
CTTGGATATTGCATAGCAAGGAAAAGACCAGCTTTAGCACGCTCATCTACTTCCATTTCTAATACATCTTCACCATCAAGAGTAATGCTTCCGCTTGTTACTTCATATTTAGGGTGACCCATAATCGCTGAAGAAAGAGTAGATTTACCTGTACCATTCGGTCCCATGATCGCATGGATTTCTCCGCCTTTTACTTCAAGGTTAACCCCTTTTAAAATTTCTTTACCTTCAATTGATACATGAAGATCTTTAATCGTTAAAGTAGAACCTGACATAATTATACCTCCGTGAACTAATTCCTATTTTATTTAGAAAATAATGTGTTTTTATTTTCTTAACATGCATTCTCATTTTATTCTCATTACAATTTTATAACAAATTTAATTAAGAAGCAACTATTATACGTGATTTATGTCACACCTTACTTTATTACTTATTTCATCATTCCATCAACAAATATGTAAACATAAAATCAAACATCTGACCTCTACTATCTTTTGTTTCCGACATATTATTATACGAGAAAACATCCATTATGACATTACACATTAATAGTTAACATTGAAGTCTCGGTGTGGAACGCTGTTGATTGTTGGATGATGTCATTCAACATCGCATGTTGAGCAAAAATAAAGCCTGTTAAATAGTATTCCCATATGTATCTAAACTCAACACTTATCATTTTACCCTTCAAGGCCTATCGTTGAAAGACCTTTTTCACTTAATCAGAGTAAAATAGTACTTCTTGACTTTTATCTATCCTAGAAACACTTGAAAAAGACGACTTGCCTATTAACAAGTCGCCCCTCTTCATCACTTATTTACTTACAGGTACAACCGCACCCTTAAATTCTTTCGTGATGAAATCTTGAATTTCTTTTGAGCGTAAAACCTCTACTAATGTTTTAATCGCTTCGTTGTTTTCATCTTTCTTATTCACTGCAATAACGTTTACATATGGTGATTCTGAATCTTCAATAGCAATTGAATCTTCAAGAGGATTTAAACCAGCATCAATAGCATAGTTAGAATTGATTAATACAGCGTCTCCTTCTCCATTTGCATAAATTTCTGGAAGAAGAGCAGCTTCGTATTTCGCTTCAAATTTAATATCGCGTTTGTTCTCTACAATATCTTCAACTGTTGCTTTTGTTTTATCAATACCTTCTTTTAAAGTGATTAAACCATTTGCTTCAAGTAAAGAAAGCGCACGGCCATGGTCAGCTACTGAGCTGCTCATAATAAGTGTTGCACCTTTTGGAAGTTCAGATAAGTTTTTGTATTTTTTAGAATAAATTGCGATTGGTTCAATATGAATACCGCCCGCATTCACAAAATCATAGCCATTCTCAGCAATTTGTGATTCTAAGTAAGGAATGTGTTGGAAATAGTTAGCATCCAATTCTCCCTCTGCTAATGTTTTGTTCGGCAATACATAATCTTGGAATGGAACGATTTCTAGATCAATACCTTTTTCTTTAAGAAGCGGCTTTGCTTCTTCAAGAATAACAGCATGCGGCGTATTAGATGCGCCAACTTTTAGCGTTGTGTTGCCTTCTGCATTATCTGCGGCTTTTTCGTCTTGATTATCTTTGTTGTCATTGCCGCAAGCAGCTAGGGCGATTGATAAAACTAAAATTAAAGCAAACCCTAAAAACTTTTTCATTCTGTTCATCCCCTTTTATCTTTTATCTAATTTTGATGTAATAAAGTCTCCAAGCATTTGAATAATGAAGACAATTATTAAAATAATGATTGTCGCTACGATTGTTACGTCATTTTGGTTACGCTGGAACCCTTCTAAAAAAGCTAAATTCCCAAGTCCTCCAGCCCCAATTACTCCAGCCATTGCCGTATAACCGACTAAAGCAATCGATGTAACAGTAATTCCCGAAACAAGCGCGGGCATAGATTCTGGAAGCAGTACTTTCCATATAATTGTACTCGTTTTGGCTCCCATCGATCTTGCCGCTTCAATAACCCCTTTATCAATTTCACGAAGACCAATTTCAACCATTCGTGCGTAAAACGGTGCAGCACCAATGATAAGTGCAGGCAATGCTGCATTTTCCCCAATCATCGTTCCGACAATCGCTTTCGTAAATGGAATCAATAACACAATTAAAATGATGAACGGGATAGAGCGGAAAATATTAACAAAAGCACTGATGATCCAATTGATGAATCGGTTTTCCCATAAATTATCCTTCCCTGTTAGGAACAAAACTAATCCAAGTATAATCCCTAAAAAGAAAGTGGCCGCAACAGAAATCGCTGTCATATACAACGTTTCATTTGTTGCTTCAATCATCGTTTCCCAATTTATATTCGGCAATAATTCTTCAAGCATGCGTCATCACCTCCACGCCTACTTGCTGCTCTTCTATAAATTGAATAGCGCGAAGAATTTCTTCATTACTTCCATCAATATGAATAAATAGTGTTCCATAAGAGCCATTTCGTGTTTGTGAAATTTTCCCTTGGACAATATTAACATCTAATTCAAAATTACGAACTAACTTTGTAATAAGAGGACTTTCTACATCTTCCCCAACGAAGGTAAGCTGAATGACTTTTCCTTTTGGGAAACGTTCTAGCAAATTCTCGATCGTTTCTTTTGTTTCCTCTGGCTCTGTTACTTGCTGAACAAAACGCTTTGTAATCGGAGCCGTCGGGTTTTTAAATACTTCAAGGACTGGGCCTTGCTCAACAACTTGTCCACTTTCCATTACAGCGACACGATGGCAAATTTTACGAATGACGTGCATTTCATGTGTAATCAGTACAATCGTTAACCCTAAACGCTGATTAATATCGACAAGTAAATCTAAAATGGAGTCTGTCGTCTGAGGATCTAAAGCTGAAGTCGCCTCATCACATAACAACACTTTCGGATTATTTGCAAGCGCTCGCGCAATGCCGACTCGTTGCTTTTGTCCACCGCTTAGTTGAGAAGGATAAGCTTTTTCGCGGCCTTCTAACCCAACAAGCTTAATCAGTTCATTTACACGTTCTACTCGTTTTTTAGCTGGAACACCCGCAATTTCAAGCGGAAATGCAATATTTTCTTGAACTGTTCTTGACCATAATAAATTAAAATGCTGGAAAATCATACTAATCTCTTGGCGTGCTTTGCGAAGCTCAGCACCTTTAATTTTAGAAATTTCCTTACCAGCTACAACAACTGAACCTTCTGTAGGAGTTTCTAGGCCATTTAGCATTCGGATTAGGGTACTTTTTCCAGCCCCGCTATAGCCAATTATACCGAAAATTTCACTCTTGTTTATCGTTAAATTCACATTATTAACCGCTTTAATGGTCTCGTTTTTTGCAGTCCCTGAGCGGAAATACTTGTTGACTTTTGACAAAGAAATCACTGCACTCACCTCTATATCCAATCAACGAACTATATCATTGAAGGTAGTTGCTTTAACGAGTTGTCACTCCCGACAATATAGAGACTGTTCATCCCGTTAAAATAGATAAAACCTATTAAGATAGTAAACTCTCCTATGTAATGATTTATATACTCTTAATAGAAAAACCTCTCTACATGAGCAGAGAGGCAGGAAAAACTAATCCTTCCTCTCATCTCTCAAAGCATAACACTTTGTGTGAATTGGCACCTTTTCAAAGCGAGTGCTTTGCCGGTTGCCGGGCTTCATCGGGCACAATCCCTCCACCGCTCTTGATAAGAGTAACATCCTATATAGTTAAATCGTACATAGATTAAGTTCATATATAATTATGTTTGTGATTTTATCACAGATATATAGGGAGTGCAATTGTCTTAGAAAAGTCAATGATTTCCGACTATTCTGTTTTATTCAACTTCTTTCGTTGCCGCAGCTGTCGCTTTTTCAATTGCTTGATTCAAATCATCAATCAAATCTTCTACATTTTCAATACCGACAGATAAACGAACTAGGTCTGCGCTTACTCCTGCTTTCAATAAGTCAGCATCACTCAATTGTTGGTGTGTTGTACTAGCTGGATGGATAATTAAGCTCTTCGCATCCCCAACATTCGCAACATGCGACCATAGTTGAACGGAATTAATTAATGCCGCTCCAGCTTCTCGGCCGCCTTTAATACCAAATGTAATAATCGAACCTGCCCCTTTAGGCAAATATTTATCAGCTAATGCTTTATCCGGATGATCTTCCTTGCCCGGATATGAAATCCACTCAACGGCCGGATGTTGTTCTAAATAGTCAATAATCACTTTTGTATTAGCAAGATGCTCTTTCATTCGTACATGTAATGTTTCAAGTCCTAGTGTAAATTGAAAGGCACTTTGTGCACTTAACGTTGCACCAATATCACGCAGCAATTGAACACGAGCTTTCACAATAAATGCAGCCTGTCCAAGCGCCTCGGCAAATACTAAATGATCATAACTTGGATCCGGCTCCGTAAATCCAGGGAAGTTCGGTGAATTCCAATCAAACTTACCTCCATCTACAATAATTCCACCCATCGTTGTTCCATTTCCTAATAGCCATTTTGTTGCAGAATGCACAACAATATCTGCTCCAAATTCAATTGGTCGGCATAAATACGGAGTCGCAAACGTATTATCAACAATTAGTGGAATCCCTGCTTCATGTGCAATGTCAGCAAGCGCTTCAATATCTAATACATTTAGACTTGGATTTCCAATTGTTTCTCCATAAATCGCCTTTGTTCTAGGTGTAATCGATTCTTTAAATTTCTCTAAATCATTCGGCTCGACAAACTTCACTTTGATTCCGTATTTAGGAAGTGTATTAGCAAATAAATTGTATGTTCCTCCATAAATAGTTGAAGAGGAGATAATTTCATCACCTGCACCAGCAATATTCAAAATCGCTAGTGTAATAGCAGCCATTCCACTTGAGGTAGCCAAAGCACCTATTCCGCCTTCTAAAAGGGCCACTCGTTCTTCAAACACACTAACTGTTGGATTATGAAGTCTCGTATAAATATAACCTGTTTCTTTTAATCCAAATAAATTAGCGGCATGCTCTGTATCTTTGAATAAGTAAGCATTGCTTTGATAAATCGGCAATGACCGTGCCCCTGTTTCATCAACTTGCAATCCCCCATGAATACTTAATGTTTCAAAACGATAATTTTTATCTGCCATTTTTTATTCTCCCCTTCTTCTTTTACTACAGCTCTTTATGTTTCTACGAAGGAGCTACCAAAAAACAAAAGCCCCTTCCTAAGAAGAGGCTATATACTCTCCTTATCTTTCAGAGCCAATACTCCGCTGGAATTAGCACCGTGTAGATTATACCGGTTGCCGGGCTTCGTCGGGCCAGTCCCTCCACCTCTCTCGATAAGTATTATTCGATTGTCGTGTAAAATTCACTACAGTCAATTTACCACTTTTAATAATCGTCCGTCAATATAAATTAATAGACTATTTTTAATTATCTAAAAATTCTTTAAAAGTCGTGTATAGATAAGGAACAGATTGAAAAGCATAAATCTTCCGAATCAGTTTCCCCTCTTTATATAGTAATAAACATGGTACGCTCTCTATTTCACAATGCTTCGCAATGCCCGGAAAGAAATTCACATTCATCTTTCCAATCGTCAATTGCGGAACAAGCTCTAATGCAACAGTGAGCATTTTAGAAGCAACCTGACATGTTCCACACATCGGCGTATAGGCATATACACAAAAGGTGTCACCTTCCCTAGCAGCTGCTTGTACATCCGTCTCTGTCCAATCTTGCATATACTATTCATTCACCCTTTGTTCTAAAAATTGTACTTTTACATCTATATTAGCAGCTAGTAAAACAGAAGCGAGATGATATAAAGGCGCACTTGCCACTTCCTTATACATTTTATTAATATACATATGCCTTGCCTCCGGTAATTCTCGCTTAAATTGTTTTCGCAGCTTTTCTCCTGATTGATCTGCATCAAAGAAAATATATACATCGCGGTCTTCAAATTCTTCTACGAACTCGTCAAGCTTGACTTGTGAAATCGTTCCATTTGTACAAACAACTTCAACTTCTTCATTTAATACAAGCTGAACTCTTTTCTTATCAGAACTTCCTTCGACAATGATTACTTTATCGGATTCTCTCCATTCCACGGTAATCATCCTCCCCACGAGTTATAATAGATGAGCTAAAAGTGTACGAAATATCTCTCTGAAACAAATAATGTTCACACTATATATTTAACAAAATCTTCTTTTAAAAAAGAGAGCAGGCCAATATAAGCCTCCTCTCCTTGTAATTAACCTTCGTTTGTCATTTCCTCATATTGTTCAGCTGTCATCAATTGGTCAATTTCGCTGCTATCAGATGGTTCGATTACAATCATCCATGCTTTTTCATATGGTGATTCGTTTACATACTCTGGACTGTCGTTAAGTTCCTCATTCACCTCAACTACTTTTCCGCTAACTGGTGCATATAATTCAGAAACTGTTTTTACAGATTCTACACTGCCAAACGGCTCGTCTGCTTTTAATTCAGTTCCAACTTCAGGAAGCTCCACAAATACGATATCGCCTAATTCAGATTGAGCGAAGTGTGTAATACCAATGCGAGCGTTGCCGCCTTCTACTTTTACCCACTCATGTTCTTCAGAGTAACGCAATTCTTTTGGTGTTGTCATCTTAATTCCCTCCATACTATGTATTAGTTAATCTTTTCTATTATAAGATAGATTATACAATATGAGTGTTTATAATAAAGATTTTCCACTAAAAATTCTTATTTCCATGTTTGTTCAAATTGATCTTCTTTAAATCCAACTGTTACTTTATCACCATCAGTTACAATCGGTCGCTTCAATAACATCCCATCTGCAGCTAAAATATCAAGCATCTCTGTTTCAGTAGCATCCTTTAGACGATCCTTTAAACCTAACTCACGATATTTCTGCCCGCTTGTGTTAAAAAATTTCTTTAACTCAAGGCCACTTTTCTTATAAAGTGTTTCAATTGTAGCTCTAGAAGGAGGATTTTCGACAATGTGGATGGTTTCATGTTGAAGTTGATGACTATCGAGCCATTTTTTCGCATTGCGACACGTGCCGCATTTTGGGTACCAATAAAATGTTAAGCTCATTATTTCACCTCCTAGAGATAGAATAACTGTTTTTTCCTCTGTTTACAAACCTTTTACCTCTGTACAGTAAAAAAGAGAATATCCGTAATGATATTCTCTTCTTCTATTCACTTAAGGGCGTTTACACCACATATTTCTCTGCTTCGATTAGTTTAACGGAAGCTTCACGTTTCTTCGCAATAACATTCGTTGGAGTATGACGAGTCAATTTACGAAGAGAGGCAAGGAAAATTCGCAATGTGTCTCCTGTTTCGACTGCAATTAGTGTTTCTTTTGCATGCTGTTCAATTTGATTAAAAGCTTCTTGCACAAAGATTTGTGTGTACAGCAACTTTTGTTGATTCTTTTCTATCCCTGTTTTAGCAATGGCTTTTTCTGTACGAAGAACGACAGACTCTGCTGCATAAGCAAGAGAGGCAATGTCCGCAATATTGACGAGCAGCTCTTGCTCTTGTTCAAGCTTTGTACCGAACTTTTGAGCCGCTAATCCTGCTGCTAAAATACCCATTTTCTTCGCATTTCGCACCAAGGCTTTTTCTTGCGCTAATGGTTCATCACCAATTTCTTCCGGCATGAGCATCATAAGCTCTTCTTGCAAGCTTTGTGCTTTTTGAAGAAGCGGCAGCTCGCCTTTTAACGCCTTCTTCAAAAATGTACCAGGTACAATCAAGCGATTAATTTCGTTTGTTCCTTCAAAAATACGGTTAATGCGCGAGTCACGATACGCCCTTTCGATTGGATATTCTTGCATAAATCCATAACCGCCATGTAGTTGAACCCCTTCATCCACCACATAATCTAATACTTCTGATGCAAAAAATTTATTCATCGAGCATTCAATCGCATACTCGGCAATAGAATCTGCTACAGCTTTCCCATTCTTTATTTGTTCATCTGTAAGCTGCCCCATTCGCTGTTCAAACAATCCAACTGTACGATATACAGAGCTTTCAGCTGCATAGATTTTAGAAGCCATTGTTGAAAGCTTTTCTTTCGTTAAATTAAAAGAAGAAAGACGGGTCTTAAATTGCTGACGTTGATTTGTATACGCAACTGTCGTTTCAAAGGCTGACTTCGCTCCGCCTACCACGCCTACCCCTAATTTATAACGGCCGATATTCAAAATATTAAAGGCAATGATGTGTCCTCTGCCAATTTCGCCAAGTAGATTTTCCACCGGAACTTGTGCATCTTCTAAAATTAATGTACGAGTAGACGAGCTTTTAATTCCCATTTTCTTTTCTTCCACACCGGTGGATACGCCCGGATAATTACGTTCTACAATGAAAGCCGTAAATTTCTCACCATCAATTTTTGCATAAACAATGAATACATCAGCAAAGCCCGCATTGGTAATCCATTGCTTCTCGCCATTCAAAATATAGTGGGTTCCTTCCGCATTCAACTTTGCCGTCGTTTTTGCTCCAAGTGCATCCGATCCTGAACTTGGCTCTGTTAAAGCATAAGCAGCCAGCTTCTCACCTGTAGCAAGCAGTGGAAGGTATTTTTGTTTTTGCTCTTCATTTCCGAATAGAACAATTGGCAAAGAACCAATGCCAACATGTGCACCATGAGAAATACCGAAACCACCCGCTGGTGCCAGCTTCTCAGCGATTAAAGCCGAGCTGATTTTATCAAGCCCTAACCCGCCGTATTCTTCCGGAACATCAGCCCCTAGTAACCCAAGCTCACCTGCTTGCTTTAATAGTTTTACAGAGCGATCAAATTCATGATTCTCTAAGTGTTCTACTTGTGGGAGCACTTCATTCACTAAAAAGTCTTCCGTTGTTTTTGCAATCATTAATTGTTCATCGGTGAAGTCTTCCGGTGTAAATACACGCTCACAAGAAATTTCTTCAACTAAAAACCCGCCGCCTTTAATTAATTTTTCTATTTGATTAGACATCCGATTACCCCCTATTTAGTGATCCATCGTTTACGGCTTCCACTTGATTAAGCTAGTAATTCAAACACACCAGCAGCGCCCATGCCGCCGCCAATACACATCGTTACAATTCCAAATTGTTCATTGCGTCGTTTCATTTCATGAAGCAACGATAAAGTCAACTTCGCTCCTGAGCAGCCAAGCGGATGTCCTAGAGCAATCGCTCCGCCATTCACATTTACAATCTCTTCATTTAATCCAAGCTCACGAATAATTTGAATGGATTGGGAAGCAAACGCTTCATTTATCTCAAACAAACCGATATCTGATAATTCAAGGCCTGCTAATTTTAACGCTTTAGGAATGGCTGCAATTGGTCCGATTCCCATCACTTCAGGCGGAACACCCGCAACGGCAAAGGAACGGAATTTACCAATTGGCTTTAAACCTAAGGAGTTAGATTTTTCACGATCCATGACCATCACTGCTGCAGCACCATCACTTGTTTGTGACGCGTTCCCAGCGGTTACAGTTCCTGTCACTGAAAAGGCTGGGCGCAGCTTTCCTAGTACTTCAGCCGTTGTATTTGCTCGCACTCCTTCATCTTCTGTGAAGCGAAATGACGTTTCTTTTAATTTCAAATCTGGACCTACCGAACGCACCGTTACATCTACGGGCACAATTTCATCAACAAATTTACCCGCCGCAATCGCTTTAGCCGCTTTTTGATGACTTCGTACTGCAAATTCATCTTGATCTTTTCGGGAAATACCATACTTCTTCGCTACTTCCTCCGCAGTATGTCCCATCCCCATATAATATTGTGGAGCCGTTTCCGCTAGCCTTGCGTTAGGACGCATAACATGGCCAGTCATCGGAACCATACTCATCGACTCCGCTCCGCCTGCAAGAATGGTATCGCTTTGCCCCAGCATAATTCGTTCCGCTCCATAAGCAATGCTTTGCAAACCGCTTGAACAATAACGATTAATCGTGATGGCTGGAACCGTATGCGGCAAACCTGCCAATGCTCCAATATTTCTAGCCATATTTAAACCTTGCTCCGCTTCAGGCATCGCACAGCCCATAATTAAGTCATCAATATTGCCTTCATAATTTCCAGCACGTTTTAATGTTTCTTTCACAACAAGAGCCCCTAAATCATCCGGTCGTACAGTCGCAAGAGAACCTTTCTTCGCTTTTCCTACCGGAGTCCGCGCTCCAGCTACTATAACCGCTTCTCTCATGCAGATCCCCCTATCCATATTAAAATGCTGCTCTATCAAACCATTCTTATCGTTCTATTAGTTACGTAACGGCTTCCCTTTAATAAGCATATGCTGCATTCTTTGCTGAGATTTCGGCATAGAGATTAATCGTAAAAATGCTTCTCTTTCTAAGTTTAATAAATATTGCTCATCGACTTCCGTTCCAAATGGCAGTTTTCCTCCCGATAATACATAAGCAAGTTCTTTAGCAATCACCATGTCATGTTCAGACAAATAGCCGGACAGTCGCATCGCTTCTGCACCAAGCAATAGCGTTGCATAGCCGCTTTCACCAACTACCGGAACTTTTTCACGAACAGGCGGTGTATACCCTTGTTCATACAGGGAAAGAACAACTTGTTTAGCATCATATAATTGATGATCTGGATTGACACTAATGCCATCTGCAAAGTTCAAGAAGTTCGTTTCACGAGCTTCTGCTGCAGACGTAGAAACATTCGCCATTGCCACTGTTTCAAACACTTTATTAGCAACTTGTTGGATATCTACAGATACTCCTTTTGGAAGCCCTTTTAATGCTTTCATATACAGCTCTTTCGTTCCGCCACCGCCAGGAATTAACCCGACGCCTGCCTCAACAAGACCAATATACGTTTCCGTTGTGGCTTGAATCCGAGCGGCTGGTAATGATACTTCCGCTCCCCCGCCAAGTGTCATATTAAATGGTGCGGCTACTACTGGAACAGCACTATATTTAATTTTGAGCATCGCATTTTGGAATTGCCTAATGACGAAATCTAATTCGAAAATATTGTCATCTTGGGCTTCCATTAACATCATCGCGATATTGGCTCCAACGCAGAAGTTTTTACCTTGGTTTCCAATGACTAACCCTTTATAATTAGCTTCCGCTTCATCTACGGCGACATTAATCATTTGTACAATGTCTAGACCAATCGCATTGTTCGGTGAAGTAAATTCAAGTAGAATAACACCATCACCAATATCCATTAAACTTGCTCCACTATTTTTCTTAATAACCCCTTTTTGCTTTTTAATAGTCTGTAAATGAATGACCCTTGGATTTTCAAT